>Ga0209166_10000231_pt1 | contig 72116 bp, 59 predicted proteins | sample Coa_R1_3_FD_187151 | JGI IMG/M metagenome (GOLD analysis project Ga0209166, IMG submission 187151) | Surface soil microbial communities from Centralia Pennsylvania, which are recovering from an underground coalmine fire - Coalmine... | ecosystem: Environmental > Terrestrial > Soil >...
TGCATGAGGGACAAATCCGAATCGAGCCCCAGCCTCAAGGCGGCTGGCGCTTCGTGCGTCCGGACGGGCGGCATTACGAGATGATCCGCCGTCCGGCGCCTCGCGCCTACACGGGGGACGAACTGGGCCACGCGCATGCCGAGCTGGGCATTCGCATCGATTGCCACACCGCCGCCACCCGTTGGCGCGGCGAGCGCATGGACTATGAGCTGGGGGTCTGGGTGCTCTGTCAGCAGGCCGCGCGTGCCCGGCGGTTTCGCGACGGCAACGCTTCCGGCGTGTCCAGCACTTCCAGCAATGCCGACGTTTCCGCAGAAACTGTTCAACAGCCGGTCAATCCGTGTTTCCGCGGAAATTCGTGCAGCGCGATAGGTCAGAAAGTCCGGCTTCCCCGCGCGCCGCGCTGACTTTCGCGCCCACCGGGCGGCGAGGACGGAAATTCCGATGGTCCCCAGCAAGACGGCCAACACAATGAGCAATGGCAGGACTTCTTCCATTTAGGTAAATCCGTGCCCTGAGCGACTCTTCCCACCTTCGGGGCTGCCCCTCGGATTGCAAGTGAGCATGCCGAATATTAAGGCGCCCTTAGTACCTTTGGGCCGAGCAGTGTGCAAAATTAACCCGCGCTCAGTAGCGCCGCCCGTACTTGGGATCTCATAGCCTCATCGACGCCGACTTCCCTGCGAAGATACTCAAGCACGTTGCCCTGATCACGTACCATTTGATCAAACGCAGCGTTGAGATAATCGACGTGCGCCGCGAACAACACACTGCGTATGTCATCTGGCATGGTCTGGAGCGGATGATCGCCGGCGGCCACACCCAATTGAGCTTGGTATTGCGCGATAGTGAATTGCAAAATGTTGCACGTATTCGTCAGCAAGTAATCTTCGACGATGGTCTCGTGCGGTACATCGAGCAACGCCAACAGCAACGCAATGGCAATGCCAGTGCGATCTTTACCCGCCGCGCAATGCACCAGTACCGGTACCTCGCCTTGCGCAATACACGAGAAAAAGCCACGTAGGCGCGGCACCATCCACGCGGGCAAGACGCGATAGAGTTCAATCATGCCCGCGTGCATACCCTCAGCTGTATAGGGATGGGCATGGTTGGCAGCGATCGAGCGGATGGTGGGTGGCGCACTGCCGTCCTCCCAACTCAAGTGCTGTGTGCTGGCATCCAGCCAGCGTGTCGGCTCAAGCTCGCGCTCCTCCGCGCGGCGCAAATCGCAAATAGAGCGCACGCCAAGCTGATTTAAGTACTCATGATCAGCAGGCGTGAAATAACTTAAGACGCCGGTGCGAAACACGCGGCCCCACTTGAGTTCCCGACCGTCGCGCGTGCGATAGCCGCCAAGATCTCGAAAATTGCAGCCGCCTTCGAACTTGAGAATGCGCAAGAGCTGTTCTGGCTGGAGTGGGATAGTCATACAGAAGAGTTCTACTCAGTTGGGCGTCGCGGCTACGGCAGACGACCGGCAGTCGAATTTCCCTATTGCGTGCACCCTATTGCGTGCATCCATTTTAGCAAATCCCCCTCTTAACCTTTTTATCTCAAAGGCTGGGGATCATTTGCGTAGTAATACCCTCCAAGTCATCCAATGCCGCCGGCACATGGCGGCGAAGCAGCGCGGTCTTCGCCTCCCACTGCTCCTTCGGCGGCAGCTCTTCCATGAAGTGAACTTCGCCTGCGGCAAGCATGGCCACCGGCAACCCATCGCGGTACAGCAATCGATTGCCGGCCAGCGACGCAAGCCTCGGTCCGGGCGTCAAGATGCCGATCAAGTTCAGGGGATCGGCGGCGGACAGGGAAAGGTATTGCGCGGTCGCAGGTTTGCGGCGCACGTCGCGCAGCAAGCCGATGGCTTCCGGCGTCGCAAATTGCTCGCCTGAAAATCCGGCCACGAAACGGCCGCCGCGAATCTCTCCCCGCGCTTCGAGTCTGCGGCAGCAGCTTAGAATCTCGCGCCACGGCGGCAGCCACTCGGCCTCGCGCACCAGCAATTTCCAGAAAATCACGCCCCAGCGGCGCAACAGGGTGCGCACGATCTGCTCGACCGCTTCGTCATGACGGTCCTGCGATTCTTCGCTCGGGCGGCGCACCAACGCCCACCGGCCCGCGTCCGCCATGCCGAACAGCGCGAGGCGCCGCTTGTGACGCGTCGCGTAGGAATTCGGCCTGCCCGCACGCCGCCCGCTCGGCATCAGGAGCACGCGCAGGCCCGCAAAGCTGTCGGAATTGACCAGGCCGACCGCCACCAATTCCGCCAGCGCCTCCTCCGTCTCGCTGGGCAGCATGCGCACCTCATCCGTAATCTCGTCGAAGAACGAGGCACCGTGCTCGCGGATGAAATCCGCCACCGCCTGCGCCTTGGATGTCAGATGGGCAGGATCGGATCGATCCGCGAACAAAGACCAGTGCAGCACATTGCGCCGGCCGAGCAGCACGATGGGCGTCGAGCGGATGGGCGATGCGCCGCGCGCGAACGCCTCATCGGCGCGCGCCGCACTGCGTGCGGCCAGCCGCGTCCATATGAATCGCCCGGCTCGGATGTTCTCATCCAACCACTGCGGTTCGTACTCGGTGATTCGCGACGGGATGACTTCCGTCTCCCAGGCACCCGCGGGCGACTCGAAGCCTTCGAGCTGCGCCAGTATCACCGCCAGCGCATCCGAGCCCTGCATCCGGGCCCCCGGTAGAACCCGCTGCCATTCGCACAGGAAGCGCAGAAAATCCCGCGCCGCCACCGGTTCGATCTCGGCCCGCAAGCGTTTGACGGTGTAGCGATGAATCCGCGCCAGCAGCCGGCGTTCGCACCATTCTTCTTGCGCGCCCGCGGCGCTGAAGCGGCCGCGCATGGCGAAGCCTTCGGCCTCCAGCGCGATGAGCGCCACATTGATCTGCGCCTCGGCCAGCTTGAGCGAATCGGCGATCTGCGCGGCGGTGATAGGTCCCAAACCCTCGAGCCGGCCGCGAACGATGTCCACGAGCGACTCATCCAGCGGCTCGAACAGTGCACGTCTTTCCGTGGCCACCCACAGCCCGTGTTGTCCCAGCGACATGCGCAACACCCTGCCCTGCAGCGCCAGATCGTCCATCAACCGGGGCCACGCGGCATTGGAGCGGCTTTCCTCGTCGGTCATGAAGGTCAGCCACAACAGTGCGTCGTGCAACTCGTCGGGTGTGGCGGCATCCGGCCAGGCCTCGGTGCGCACGCGCGCGACCGCCTCCGGATCGAGCTTGCCGATGTCGGCGGCGTCGGTCGGGTCCAGCCAGCGACGGCTCATCACCGCCTGGGTTCTGCGCTCCTCGAGCGGTGCATCGTCGAGATAGGCATAGGGGCGTGCGTTCAACGCCTCGAGAGCCAGCGGCGAAGGCTCGGTCAGGTCGCGGGCGACGACGCGAATGTCGCCGCTCTCCAGCCGGCGCAGCACACCCTCGAATTCATCGATATCCATGGCCTCTTCCAGACAATCGCGCACGGTCTGCCTGACCAAGGGGTGATCCGGCACTTCGATCTCGCCCGGCAGATTCTCGGCGCACGCGACCTGGTCGGGGAACACCGAGGCCAATAAATCCTCGGCATTCATGCGGGCGATCTGGGGTGGAATCTTCTTGCCGCCGCGAAACCGCGGCAGCGCCAGCGCGATGCCGGCATCCCAGCGCCACCTGACCTCAAACATCGGGGCCGCGCACAACGCCTGGATCAGCACGTGCCGGACCGAATTGGAATTCAAATAGCGGGCTGCTTCGGCCAGTTCGAAGCTGTGGGCGTGAGTGAGCGAGAGCACGATGTGATCTTCGGTGGCGGCAGCCTGCAGCTCGAAATTGAAGGTGCGGCAAAACCGTTTGCGCAGAGACAAGCCCCAGGCCCGGTTCACCCGGCTGCCGAACGGCGAATGGATGATGAGCTGCATGCCTCCCGATTCATCGAAGAAGCGCTCGAACACCACGGTATCCCAGGTCGGCAGGCAGCCCAGCGCCGCCTTGCCGGCACTCAAGTACTGCACCAGCTGAACGGCGGACGCCTCATCAAGACCCACGCTCTTGCGCAGCCACTCGAGCGCTGCGCCCGGCACACCCTCGATGCGTTGCTGGAATTCCTCGCGCAGCCGCGACACGGCTTGGGACAGCTCCATGCTGCGGCCCGGCGCCTCGCCCAGCCAGAATGGAATCGAGGGCGGCTGCCCGTGCGCATCCTCGACGCGTACCGTGCCGCGCTCGACGCGCAAAATTTTGTACGAGGTATTTCCCAGCTGGAAAATATCGCCCTGCAAGCTTTCGACCGCGAAGTCCTCGTTGACCGAGCCCACCAAAATGGACTCAGGTTCCAGCATGACTCGATAGTCGGCGTTATCGGGTATGGCGCCGCCTGATGTGATGGCCGTCAAGCGCGCGCCCTTGCGCGGCCGCAGCATCTTGTTCACGGCATCGTGATGCAGCAGCGCCCCGCGGCGTCCGCGCCGGGTGCTGAATCCCTCCGCGAGCATACGCACGCAGGCGTCGAACTCCTCGCGCGCGAGACGGCGGTACGGATAGGCACGCCGCATCAGTGCGAACAATTCATCCTCCGGCCATTCACGCGCGGCCACCTCGGCCGTGATCTGCTGCGCCAGAACGTCAAGGGCATTCTCGGGGATCTTGAGCCGGTCCAACTCGCCGCCGCGGATCGCCTCGAGCAGCGCCGCGCACTCCACCAGTTCATCGCGGGACAGCGGGAACAATCGGCCCTTGGACGTGCCGCCCACCGAGTGCCCGGCGCGGCCCACGCGTTGCAAAAAGGCGTTGATGGATCGCGTGGAACCGATCTGGCACACCAAGTCCACATCGCCGATATCGATGCCCAGCTCCAAGGAAGCGGTGGCCACCAACACCTTCAACTCGCCGCGTTTCAGGCGTTGCTCGGCGTTCAGGCGGCGCTCCTTGGACAGGCTGCCGTGATGGGCAGCGACATGCTCCTCCCCGAGACGCTCCGACAAATGCCGTGCCACTCTTTCGACCATCCGGCGCGTATTCACGAACACCAGCGTGGTGCGATGCTCCAGGACCAACGCCGCCACTCGATCGTAGACCTGTGTCCATACCTCGCCCGACATCACCGCTTCGAGCGGCGAGGCGGGAACTTCCAGCGCCAGATCACGGCGCCGGCGATGACCGCTGTCGACAATGGTGCATGGCACCTCCTGCGCACCGGTCAGAAATCTCGCGACCTCTTCGATCGGCTTCTGTGTCGCCGACAAGCCGATGCGCGTCAACGCGCCGTCGGTCAACGCCTGCAGGCGTTCGAGCGACAGGGCCAAATGGGCGCCGCGCTTGTTGCCGGCAACGGCATGGATTTCATCGACGATCACGGTGCGACAGGTGATGAGCATGTCCCGGCCGGACTGCGATCCCAAGAGGATGTACAGCGATTCGGGGGTGGTCACCACGATGTGCGGTGCGCGGCGCCGCATGCCGGCGCGCTCGGACGAAGTCGTGTCACCCGTGCGTACCACCGCACGAATCTCGACATCCGGCAGACCCAACGCAGCGAGTTCTTCGCGAATGCCGGAAAGCGGGGCCTCGAGGTTTCTCTGAATGTCATTGGAGAGGGCCTTGAGCGGCGACACGTACAGAACGCGCGTCTCATCGGGCAGCGGGCCCTGCAATCCCTCTCTGACCAGCTGATCGATGGCCGCCAGGAACGCGGCGAATGTCTTGCCGGAACCGGTCGGCGCCGCCACCAATACATGCCGCCCACATTGAAGCGCCGGCCACGCCGACACCTGCGCATCGGTCGGCGCATCGAAAACACGGGAAAACCACGCGGCGACGGCGGGATGAAACGAGTTCAGTACGCTCATGGGTTCTCTTGGCTGGAGCAGTTAGAGCGCCCCGACAGCGCGCAATCCTGCAGGCGTGACATACCGCTCAAGACATGGGTCAACAGCAGGCCGCCGACAATCAGCAGCACGATCACCGCCAGGCCGATGAGCGCGCCGCGCCGCGTGGCGGGTGCCGGATCCGGGTCCCGGTCAGGAGGCTGCCAGGGGTCTGGATTTCTCATGTGTCTTTCGCGCAACGACCATCATCGGAGCTTCCAGGCGGATAAATCCAGCAAGTGGCGCCGTAGGTCAAGCAAATGTCGCGCAAAGCGTGTTGCCTGCGCCACGGCTTCAGGCTCAAGATACGCAAACGGGGGAAATGCGTCCAGGGTGCGAGGTGTGGCAGCCTCGATATCGGCTTTGGGGGGCAATAACCAGAACAGTTGCGGGTGCGGAGGCTGGCGCCAATTCGCATGAGCAGAACTCAATAGATCAATGTCGGGGTGGTCTCGCAAGGCGAGGCCTGGCCGGTAGTAGCCGCCAAGTACATACCGTCCAATCTTCTTCGAGAATCGTCGGAATAAGGCGAGGAGAGGGAAAAACATGTTGTCCAAGAACAGCAAAATCAGCGGTGGAATTCGTTCGCACGGAGGGAGTGCGGCACTCATCAAAGCAGGCTCACTGAGCGGTGCATCCGCGCTCACCCTTGCCGTGCTGGCAACCCTGCATGGCACACCGGCCAGGGCCGCCGATGCGGCGGAGGAGGACACGGCACTGACCGAGATCGTGGTCACGGCGGAAAAGCGCTCGGAGAACCTCGAGCGAGTACCGGCATCGATCAGCGCGTTTACCGCCAAGGCGCTCGATCTGCAGGGCATAGCGTCGGTTCAAGACCTGACCAACTACGCGCCCGGTCTGTACTACACCACTTACGATAATCGCCCCTACATTCGCGGCATCGGCCGGAACACCGACAATCTGGCGGTCGAGTCCGGCGTCGCCGTGTATGTAGACGGCGTCTACAACGGTGCCAACGCCTCGACAATCTTGCAAGATTCGACGCTGTTCGTCGATCAAATCCAGGTTCTGCGCGGTCCGCAAAGCACCTTGTTCGGCCGCAACGCCGATGGCGGCACGATCGACTATGTCTCCAAGCGCCCCACGAGCGACTTCGAGGGTGAGTTTCGCACCGGCTACGACAATTTCCAGAAGGCCTTCATCGAAGGCGCGGTGTCGGGACCGATCAGCGACTCCGTCCGCTATCGGTTCGGGGCCAATTACACCAACCAGACCAGCGACGGCTTCTACAAGAACTTGAACGGCGTCAGGGAGGGCGGCGACGTCGCACAGGGCGGTAACGGCACCAGCTATCACATCGAGGGACAACTCGAAGGCAGCATCGGTTCGAGCTTCGACTGGTGGACCAAGCTTGCCACGAGCGACTACGACGTGAGCTATCACACGGAAACGCTATTAGGGCCTTTGGATACGCGGGAGTTCCCCAACCCTCTGTTTCCCAACGCCAATTTTGGCACTTGCGCGCTGCCCGGAGGCGCCGGCGGCTTAGGCTGCGCCGGCAGCCCGGACAAGATCGTCAGCGTCCTTGCCGGCAAAAACACCATCGCGGGAAATCCCAGCGCGCTCGGGACCGGCACATTCGACTCGGGTTTCCAGTCGCAGGCCAAGGAGCAGAACAATTGGATTTTTGCCACTCATCTGACCTTCCATGCCGATGGCTTCGACGTGAAGTACTTAGGGGGATATCAGAAGTTCAACTTCGACCTCACGGCGCCGTGGAACAACAGCCAAGGCGTTTCCAGCGGAATCCTGGGATACACCCTGCAGGGACCTGCCGCGCCTACGCCGCTGTGCGGGCTCTTCTTTGGTGCCAGCAATCTTGCTGGATGCGCCCAAAATCTGGCGATCAACTCGGCTCACAACGCCTTCACGTTCGATGAGTTCGAACAATTTTTCAGCAATGAGCTGAACATCGCCTCCACCGGCCAGGGACCGTTGCAGTGGATTGGCGGTCTCTATCAATTCCACGAGAAATACACGCAGCCCATCAATCTGATCAGCCCGGACCAGGCGCAGATCGCAACGCCCTATTCGCTCGGTAGCCTCATAGCCGGAATAACAGGGGCCATACCCATCGTCGGCTCGCTCAAGCCGGCGCCTGCAAACCCATTGCGCTCGACTTACAACGAATTCACCGCACTTGCCGAGGACTCCTACGGCATCTTCGGCCAGATCGATTGGCAGGCGAGCAGCCAATTCAAGTTCACCACCGGCTTGCGCTACTCCTACGACAAGAAGGACGGCGGCCAGGCCTTTCGGAACGTCCTGTTCAACGTCGATGGGCTCATTCCAGGCCTGCCGCTGGGCGTGAATCAATTTGGCGCCAACGCGCCGGCGTTCGATGCCACGTCCTGCAAGACCGGCGCGTACAGCGGTACCGGCAAGTGCACCATCGATCCCGTTACGGGTGCAGCCACCAGCACGCTGGACGCGCATTGGGGTGCCGTCACGGGCGTAGCCGGCGTATCTTGGACACCGACCACGGACATCCTCGGCTACGCGAAATACAGTCGCGGCTACAAGGCCGGCGGGTTCAACTCCGGTATCAACGCGATCAACCCTGAAACGGCGCAGGAGACCGTGGACGCGTTCGAAGTCGGCTACAAGCAGACCTTTGCGCGGACCTTCCAGGCGAATGCGTCTGTGTTTTACTACAACTACAAGAACGATCAGCAGCCGCTGGGACAGCTCGATCCGGCCACGAATGTGATCAACACCATTATTGTGAATATTCCCGTGGCGCACACCTACGGTGCCGAACTGGAGACGATTTGGAACCCGATCACCGACCTCGATATCTCCCTGAACTACGCGTACCTGCACGCGACCATCTCCAGCACGAACGGAGTGTGCTATCAGGATGCCGTGGATCCGCTGGCGCTTACGCCCGGCGCGAACACCCGAGGCTGCGCAGCAGGCCTGCAGAACCTCGTCGGTGCGACACTACCCGCATCGCCGCGCAATAAGGTCGCATTGAACGCAATCTATACACTGCACTTCAATCCGGGTTCCCTGGCGCTGTCCGGCGCCTACATCTGGAGGGATCAGACCTACGACTCGGTCTTCAATCGTCCGTATAACCTGTCGCCTTCCTATTCCCTGGTCAACTTGCGCGGGACCTGGACCGACACCGCCAATCGCTACAACGTGATTCTTTATGCCAACAACGTCTTCAACAAGATCGGCCAGGACGCCTCGGCCGGCTTGGCGGTTACGAACCCAGGTCCCGGGCAGGTCATCGATCCCTTGGTTAGCTACACCCCGCCGAGGGTCTACGGCGTGGAACTGCGCTACCGCTTCCACTGATCTTAAGGTGGCCTGCTGACTCGAGTCCGTCCACGCACTACCATCCAGCGTGTTGCAACGCTGGATGGTGCATGGGCAAATTGACCGAGCCGCGAGATGTGACGGCACTTTTGAACGGCGCCGCCGCCTTTTATGCGCAGGGTCGCCTCAACGACGCTGCCGATCTCTATCGACAGGCTGCCGCTGTCGATCCTAAGGACCTGCGGCCGATCTATTCGCTGGCACTCATCGATATCCGGCGCGGCCGCCTGGAAGATGCCCGGCAACAGCTGCGGGTAGTGACCACGCAAGATCCCGATTTTTACCCAGCGCAGCAAAATCTCGGCGCGGTTTGCCAGAACCTCAATTTGTGGCAGGAGGCGGCCGACGCGTACCATCGAGCCCTGCGCTTGAATCCCGCCGCCGCGGAGACTCATTTCAGCCTGGCACGCGCACTGACCGTGTTGGGTAGGATCGCGGAATCCACCGCCTGCTATCGCGCCCTGGCCGCCAATCCGTCGGTGCGGCTTCGAGCCCTGACGCGCCTCGCGATGCTCGATCCGGCGCTGATCGACGAGCAAGATCTGCCTGCGCTGCAGCGCGCGGCCGAGGATGGCACCGAAACCGCCGCGACGCGGATCGAAGCCTGTTTCGCACTTGGCATGAGTCTCGAGCAGCGCAGCGCCTACAAGTCCGCATTCGCCGCCTTCAAGGCCGGCAATCGGCTGAAGCATGACGCCCTGATGGCTTCGCAGGATCTTGCAGCACGGCCTGACGCATTGGAGCGTACCCACGACCTCGCGGCGCACTTCGTGATGGATCGTTTTGACGAGGCGTTCCTGCAGAACCGATCACACCGCGGCAGCGCGTCGGCGGCGCCGATCTTCATCATCGGCATGCCGCGCTCCGGCTCCAGTCTCATCGAACAAATCCTGTCGAGCCATCGGGACGTTCAAGGCATGGGGGAAGACGCGGCGCTGTCCATGGCCGATCAGAGCTTCACCGAGCCGGGAGCGGCGGCCAGCCTTGGCGACCTGGCTCAAACCTATCTAGGCTCAATGCGCCAACGCGGTTGGAAAGGTGCCGGCCGCTTCGTCGATAAAACCCTGGAGAATCATTTGCGCGTCGGCATGATTCACTTGATGTTCCCCAAGTCGGTGATCATCGACAGCGCGCGCGCCCCGGTTGACACCTGCCTCTCCTGCTATCGTCAATTGTTCACGGAGGGAAACGAGACGCTCTACGACCTTGGGCAAATCGGTCGGGCCTACGTTCGCTATCGCCGCGTGATGGAGCATTGGGACCGCGTGCTGCCGGGCCGGGTGATCCGGGTCGAGCACGAAAAACTCGTGGCCGACCCGGAAGGCCAAGTTCGCCGGCTTGTGGACGCGTGCAAGCTAGAGTGGGACCCGGCATGCCTACGCTTTTATGAGACCGCCGGTGCTGTCCGCACCGCCAGCGCCGCTCAAGTTCGCCTTCCGGTGTTCTCAACGTCCACTGGGCGGTGGGCGCGATTTGCAAGCGAACTTGGGCCCCTTTTTGAGGCATTGGGACCCTATGCTTCACAGCAGAATGCAGGCTGATGTGTCTTATATGCCACTAACATGCCTACGTCTTTCCAGCGCTCAAATCAAGCACCTGACGCCATTTGTCAATCAAATGTCGCAGAAAGCGTGGTGCTTGCGCCACGCTTTCCGTAGGCTCAAGATACGCAACTGGCGGGAGTGCGTCCATGGGTATGGATGCCAATCTTAAAGAGTCGCACGGGGCCTACAGCCCGGTGCAACGAAGCAGCGCAGCTGCACCAATAATTCTATCGATCGAAAGGTGAATGACCGTATGACAAATCAAACTGTGTCCTCCCGGCGAGCTTTTTCACTCGTCCTCGCCCTAACCGCGAGTTTTGCCGGCGCCGAGGCGCTGGCGGCGGACGCTTCGAACGCACCGGCACTGGAAGAAATCATCGTTACCGCGGAAAAGCGCTCGGAAAATTTGCAGGACGTGCCGATTTCCGTGGTCGCTCTGTCCGCACAGCAGATCAAGGATGCCGGCATCACCGATATCAGAAATCTCACCATCCTCACCCCCGGACTCACCGTCACCTCCGAGGGCAACGAAGCCATCACCACCGCGCGTATCCGCGGCATCGGCACGGTCGGCGACAATCCGGGACTCGAGTCCTCCGTGGGCGTCAACATCGACGGCGTCTATCGACCCCGCAACGGCGTCGCGTTCGGCGACTTGGGCGAGATCGAGCAGATCGAAGTTCTGTACGGCCCCCAGGGCGAATTGTTCGGCAAGAACAACGATGCCGGCGTCATCAACGTCACCACCAAGCGACCCTCGAATACCTTCGGCGTGACCGCCGAGGTGACGGGCGGCAACTTGAACGACCGGGAGTTCCGCTCCTCCGTCACCGGACCGCTGAACAGCATCATGTCGGGACGTTTGTATGTGGGTTTCGAGGAGAACTCCGGTTTCCTGCAAGTCAATGACGGTGTCGGCCCCAGCACCCAGAACAACACCAACGACCGCCACGCCATCAACGGCCGGGGCCAGCTGCTCATCACGCCCAGCGACGATTTGGAGGTCTTGCTCATCGCCGACTATTCCAAACGCATTGAATCCTGCTGCGGCGCCGTGGTCGAGTATCCGGGCCCCTTCCAGGGGCTGGTCAATTTCTTCGCGTCGACACCGATACCTGGCCTGGGCGGCAAACCCGGTGCGCTCGGCGATTCTCCGCTCATCGGCCAGCCCGGCGTGAATCGGCTGCCCCAGAGTTACCTGGCCTATGCCAACCAGCCTGCCGCTCAGGATGTGCGCGACACGGGCCTGTCGGCACAATTTGACTGGAATCTGGGCTTTGGAAAATTCACCTCGATCACCGCCTGGCGCGACTTCACGGTATCGGGCGGCAATGACGTGGACTACACCGGCATCGATCTGTTCTACTTCCCGAACAACGGCGACGCCAACTTCACCGATTTCAAGCAATTCAGCGAGGAGCTGCGCTTGGCCGGCAAGGAGGGCGCGTTGAGCTGGTTGGTGGGCGCATTCTTCAACAACGAAATCCTCTCGACCCGCACCACGGGCTCCATCGGCAATCAATTCGAGGGCTACTTGAGTTCGGTGGCATCCTTGGCCGCAGGACCACCCCCGGGCGGTGGACCACCCCGAGCCAACCCTTTCCTGATATCGCAGATCACCGGCACTCCGTATGGCAGCACCTTTGACGGTACCGGCTATGACGACGGCTATCAGCAGACGGCCAGAAGCTTTGCCCTGTTCACCAACGAGACTTGGAACATCACCCAGGGGCTGGACCTGACCTTCGGCTTGCGTGGCACCGAAGAGAAGAAAACGGCCGTTGCGGCCTTCAACAGTATCGGCGGCGGCCCGGGCTGTTCCGCGTTGATCAGCCCTGCCAACGTGGGGAAGGTCATCACGCAACCGGGTAACGCGGCACCCTTCCTGATCGGCTATGGGTGCTTCAGCGGACTAGACCCGGCATTTACCGGTACGGGATTCAACCAGTCGAACACCGAGAACAACTTGTCGGGCACGGTCAAGCTGGCCTATCACTTCAACCAGGACGTGATGACCTACGCCTCGCTGGCGGACGGCTACAAGGCGGGCGGCTACAACCTGTCGCGCGTCACCAACGCGCCGTCGGCCAAGGATCCTTTCGGTCTTGCGCCGGACTACAACACGCACTTTCCGCGTGAAACGGTCGACTCGGGAGAAGTGGGCATCAAGACCACGCTGTTCGACAAGACACTGCGCTTGAATGGCGCGCTGTTCTATCAGCGGTACAAGGATTTCCAGCTCAACACGTTCACCGGCGTGCAATTCGTGGTCACCTCGCTCGACCGAGTGGTGTCCAAAGGCCTTGACCTGGATTTCGCCTGGGCCACGCCGATCACGGGGCTGACCTTCGCCGGCGGTGTGACGCAGGATCTGACCAACATCGACAATTTCGGCAACGCCTTGCCGGATTTCTGCGGCGGCCCGGGAAATACCGCCTGCACCCACCGCAACAACGATCGCCTGTCGTTTGCTCCCCTGTGGTCCGGTGCGCTCTCCGGTACCTACCAGGTCCCGCTGTCGAGCACGTTGACCCTGCGTACCAGCCTGGAGGAGAAGTACAACACGTCGTACAACACGGGCTCTGATCTCGATCCGCGCAAGATTCAATCCGGCTTCGGACTGCTGAATGGGCGTATCGGACTGGGTGCGCCGGATGAATCCTGGGCGATCGAGGCATGGGGAGCCAACCTGGCGAATCGATACTATTACGCCGTCGCCTTCGACTCACCGTTCCAGTACAACACCATCTCTTCCTACCTGGGCGAATCGCGGACCTTCGGTCTGACGGCGCGGGTGAAATTCAAATAGCAGAGGTCTTGTATCTGACTGGACTCAAAGCGGCGGGCCTGAAAAACCCGCCGTTTTTTTTTGCTCGGTATCATTCGGTAGTTCGTTCGCACTCCGATCTACCGATCTGTCGTTCTGTACTTCGTTACTTCGATCCGTGCTTCGATCTGAAAAGACGCAATTCTAAGAACTGAAAAGGGGGTTCTCGTGGAGAAGAAATCAGACACCCAGACCGACGAGGCTACCAGTCGTCGTGAGTTCCTGAAGGCCTCGGCGCTCAGCATTGCCGCGGCAGGCGTGACATCGTTGGCGACGCGGCCTACGGCGCAAGCCCAGGCGCAGCCGGTGGCGGGTCACCCGGCAACGGCTCCGGCCTCGGCGTCAGCACCGCCGGCACGCGCCGGAGACGGCCTGTTCGTCGAGACCGACACGGCCTACGGCAGGGTGCAGGGCATCCAGAACATCGGCATCAAGGAGTTCAAAGGGATCCCCTACGGGGCGCCCACCGGCGGCCGCAATCGGTTCATGCCGCCGAAAAAACCGGTGGCGTGGAAGGGAGTCCGCGAGTGTCTGGCGCACGCCCAGATCAGCCCGCAAGTGCCGGCCGATCTGCGCTCGGACTACGCCATGATGATTCACTGGGACTATCAGCCCGGGGGCATGGGTGAGGATTGCCTGTCGTTGAACATTTGGACGCCCGGCCTCAAGGATGGAGCCAAACGTCCCGTGCTCGTGTCCTTTCATGGCGGAGGCTTCACCGCCGGCTCCGGTAACGCCATTGGCTACGATGGAGCCCAGCTCGCGCGTTTCGGCGATGTCGTCGTGGTCACGGTCAATCATCGGCTGGCGAGCTTCGGCTACCTGCACCTCGCCGACTTGGGTGCGCCGCCCGAGTTCGCCCATGCCGGCGTCAGCGGCATCATGGACCTGACGGCATCGCTCGAATGGGTGCGGGACAACATCGAGAACTTCGGGGGCAATCCTCGCAACGTCATGATATTCGGCCAGTCCGGCGGCGGCGCCAAGACCAGTACCATGCTGGCGACCCCCGCCGCGAAGGGCCTGTTTCATCGCGCGGCGGTGCAAAGCGGTTCATTGTTGAAGTTCATGCCGCGGGACCGGGCGACGCAGAACGCCGAAGCGCTGTTGAAGCAGCTCGGCATACCCAAATCACGCATCGCGGATTTGCAGAAAGTGTCATGGCAACAACTGCTGGAAGCGCAGGCTGCGGCCGTCGCCGCGGCGCCGAGCTTGGGCAACGGGCCCGTGCTCGATGGCAACTATCTGCCGCATGACCCCTTCGATCCGGCCGCACCGCCGGAGTCGGCGGAAATTCCGCTCATCGTGTCGACCACGCTCGAAGACGCCGCGCTCAGCCTGACTAACTTCACGCTCAACGAGGCAGATTTGAAAGCGCTGATCGACAAGCGCTTCAAGGACAAGGGCAACGAGATCCTGGCGTTGTACCGCAAGTACTATCCGGAGAAATCGCCCTACTTGATCCAGGCGATGATGCTCACCGACTCAGGCTTCCGCCGCTCCGCGATCAAGCAGGCGGAGCTGAAGGCGGCACAGGGCAAGGGTGCCGTCTATATGTATCAATGGGACTGGCCGACGCCCGCCTTTGGCGGGCGCTACGGCGCGGTGCATGGACTCGATGTGTCCGGATCCTTCCGGGAAGCTCGGGAGGGCAACGATATGGCGCGCGTCGCCGATCAGCTCTCCTCCAGCTGGGTGGCCTTTGCCAAGACCGGCAACCCCAATAATTCACGCATACCGCCGTGGCCGGTCTTCGACCTAAGCGCGCGTGCCACCATGGTATTCGGCACGCCGACCCAGTTGCAAAACGACCCACGCGGCGAAATTCGCAGCTTCTGGGAACACATGCCGCCGCCCGGTGGCCCGCTGGGTTGATATATAAGCGTGAGCCCCCGATGTGCGGCACACTATGGAGCGAGGGCAGGTCATTGTTGGGGAGTAGAATAAATGTCTGTTAGTCCGCAATCGCTCGAGGCCGGCGTCCCCGTCGGCCCTACGGCTGGCGTCGGGATTGGCGCAAAAGCCGCCACAGGTGCGAAATTTGCGCTGTTCCTCCTGTTCGCCATCAATCTGCTGAATTTCTTCGACCGGCAATTGCTCGGATCCTTGGGCGAACCGATTCGCAAGGAATTTTTGCTGAGCGACACGGCGCTGGGATTCTTGGGCAGCGTGTTCATCTGGATGTACGCCATCGTTGGGCTGCCCATGGGCCATTTGAGCGACAAGTGGCATCGAACCAAGCTGATTGCCATCGGCACCACGGTATGGAGCCTACTCACGGCCGCAACCGGCATGGCGCAGAATTTCGCGCAGCTATTCGTTGCGCGATTGGGGGTGGGTTTGGGCGAGGCCACCTGCGCGCCCGCGGGTCAGTCCCTGATCGGGGATTTTTTCCCGCCGAACAAACGCGCCTTCGCGATGGGCGTATTCATGCTCGGCCTGCCCGGAGGGCTGTTTCTTGCCTATGCCGCTTCCGGAATCATTTATGCGCACCTAGGATGGCGCGCCGCTTTTTATATCGCCTGTGTTCCCGGATTGTTGCTCGCTCTCCTGGCGCTGCTCATGCGCGAACCGCTGCGCGGTGGGCTCGATCCCGGCCGTGTGGTGACCAAGCCGAGCGGATCGCTGATCGCGCCGTACCTCGCCGTCCTGCGCCTTCCGACCATGTGGTGGATCATCCTTTCCGGCATTTTCCACAACTTCAATATGTATGCCTTGGGATCCTTCAACTCGGCATTCCTGCAGCGTTTTCATGGAATGAGCGTACGGGACGCGAGCGTTGCGTCATCGTTTGCGGTGGGCGCGGTCGGCGCCATCGGCTTGATCGTGGGCGGCTGGCTCGCGGATAGAATGAGCATCAAGCGCCGCAATGCCAGGCTGGTCCTGTCCGCCTGGTGCATGAGCATCGCGGCACCGTGCATTTTCTTCGCCGTCAATCAGCCCAAGGGTTCGATCACTCCGTACATCCTGTTGATGGCCATGGGTACGGTCACGATGTATGTGTATTACTCGACCGTTTACACGGCGATACAGGATGTGATCGAGCCGCGCCTGCGCGGCACCGCGGTCGCCATCTATTTCTGCTGCATGTATATCTTTGGCGCGAGCATGGGGCCGGTCGGAACCGGCATATTGAGCGATCACTTCGCGCACAAGGCGATGCTCGATGCCGGCGCCACCACCATGACCGAGGCCTTCAGAGCCATCGGCCTGCATAACGCGATGTATGCCATCCCCGCGTTGGCTCTGGCCGCGGCCGCGGTGCTATTTGCAGCCTCGCGTACCATGGACAAAGACGTACGCAAGCAAGAGCTAGCGCACCATGCCTAGCGCGCATCAAAGTCATTTCATCGCCGCTTGCGCATATTCAAGATCTTTCAGGGCCGCACCGCTCGCGTTCTTGCAATTGGCGAGTAGGGTTCGGTAATACCCTACTGCCAATTTGCGGCGCCCCAGGCGCTCGGCGGCCTTGCCGGCCCCCAGCAGCGCGTTGAAGCGATTGGGATCGCTCACAAGCACCCGCTGATACTCGCGCAATGCCTCGACGTTTCTACGCGAAAGTAACAGCATTTCAGCGAGCATCTCGCGAGCCGGCAACTCTACTTCGCCCTTGCCGATTTGTGTCTGTCGATCGGCAACGGGGCGAAGCAGTTCGATGGCGCCTTCCAGGTCACCTTGGGAGAAGCGCGCCCAGGCGCGTATCTCGTCGGGCAGTGAAGCGCGCGGGGCGCCGGCCCGCATGCTGGGCTGAGCCTCCGCCAAAGCCTCGACACTTTGCGCCGCAGCCTGTGCGCCCTGTGCGTCATGCAAATGAGCGGCCGCGATGGCGTGAGCCAGCAAGGTCCGGCTTTGGCCGACCCAATCGCTTCCCTCGATCGACTGCAAACTCGCGGCCATTGCCCAGTCCCGAGTCTCGATTGCGAACAACGCCGGGTAGCGGGCTTCGACATCCCCATAATAAGACGGGTAGCGCGGGTCGACGTCGGACCGTTTGACGGTGGCACCTTCGGCGACGATCGCCGACGCCTCCGTATCGTGTCCGATCTGTAGATAAGCGTATTCCAGGAACTCCATGGCATGCAGGCGATTCTCGGCGCCCACCGGCACTGCCGGGTTCTCCGAGGCGGCCTTCGACGCCAGGTTCGAGCGGATGTCATCGTCCCACAACCCCAGCCGGGCGAAGATGTGTCCGGGCATATGCAGCGCATGCGGAGCGGCAGGCGCGATGGAAGCGTAACGTCGGGCCGCTTCCAGGCCCTGCTGCGCCATCACCGGATTGTCACTGGCATGGAGGATGTAGTGTGCAATGCCCGGATGGTCCGGATGCCGACGTAACAGAGGATTGAGAATGGCCACGGCCTTCTTGGGGTTGATGAGAGCCACATCGTCACTCGGATCCGAATTTATCAAGGCAAGCGCGTAGAAAACCTGAGCCTCCAAGTCACTCGGATAGCGCGCGGCTACGTCTTCCATCGCATCGGTGTATCGCTTGGCGTATACCTCGAAGTCGCTTTCTGTATAACCGTCGAAGAAACGATGTACGGCTTGAATGTATGCCGCCTCGCGTGGATTCTTCTCTCGTGCGGTGTCGGCCTTGGCGAGGGATTGGTTCGCCCTGCTTGCACCTTCGGAAGTGGGGCCGCCATTCACCTGATTGAAATCGGCCATCGCCACACCCCAATACGCCATCGCGCAATCGGGATCGGCACTCGCTACCTTCGTGAAAGTTCTCTCGGCTTCGTCCAGCCAGAAAGAATGCAGGAGCGCGACGGCGCGATTGAAGTCGGCCTGCACCTGTGGCCGGCACGAGGTCTCGAATGAGACGGTGCCGAGCCGCGCACCCTCCGGCATTTTCTCGGCGTGTTCGTGAGCGGGGGCGGAGAAACCCAAAAGACATCCCACCAGGGCAAGGACAATCGACGGCAGTTGGCCGCACCGGCTCGCGAAGTTCACGCGTTCAGGCTAGACGCTGCTTACAGCCTGCCGCAGCGTATCGCTGAAGTTCGCCAGGTGATAATCGGCATCGCCGAGGCTCAAGTCGATCATGGTCAGTCGCTTGAAGTAGTGGCTGACGATGAGTTCGTCCACCACGCCCATGCCGCCGTGCATCTGCACCGCGCTCTGCCCCACCAGGCGCCCCGCCTGTCCTATGTACGCTTTGGCCGCCGAAATCGCGCGATGGCGCTCCGCTGCGTCCTGCGAGTCGGCATGCACCGCGGCAATGATGGCCATGGAGCGCGACTGCTCCGCGGCAATCAGCATGTCCGCCATCTTGTGCTTCAGCGCCTGGAATGTGCCAATGGCGACGCCGAACTGTTTGCGGGTCTTCAGATAGTTCAAGGTCGCCTGATTCAGCGCGTTGATGATGCCGACGGCCTCGGCACACAGCGCCGCGTTGGCGCGATCAACGGCGCGCTCGATGATGGGCAATGCGCGGCCCGGCGCACCGATCAAGGCGTCGGCACCCACCGTCACCTCATCCAGTTTCAGATCCGCGGCGCGCGCGCCCCATTGCGTCGGATAGGCGGCGACGGTAAGCCCTTTCGCGTCGCGCGGCACCAAGAACAGCGAGATGCCGTCCCGATCGCCGGTGCCGCCGCTGCTGCGCGCCGAAACCAGATAGTGGTCGGCGGACGCGCCGTCGAGCACCACGGTCTTGCGTCCCGTCAGGTGCCAGCTGCCCCCGCTCTCCCGCGCCGTGCAGCCGACATAGGACAGATCGTAGCGCCCCGCGGCCTCGTAGGCGGCGAGCGCGAGTTTCAATTCGCCGGCCGCAATCTGCGGCAGCATCTTCTGTTTCATCGGCGTAGGTGCGGCGTCGCGGATCAACCCGCCGCAGGTCACGACGGTACTTAGGTAAGGCTCGAGCAGCAGTCCCTGCCCGAACTGTTCCATCACCAGCATGATGTCGACGGCGTTGCCGCCCAAGCCGCCGAATTCCTCAGGGTACGGCAGCGACAGCAAGCCTAGTTCGGCGTACTGAGTCCAGGCCTCCGCAGAGTATCCTAAGCTCGACGCGGAGAATTTTCGGCGCTTATCGAAGTCGTAGTCGCGTGAAATGAAACGCTGCAGGGTTTCCTGCAGGGCCAATTGTTCTTCGCTGTAATTGAATTCCATGGTTGCTCGTTTTTGCTTTTTTTTTACAGACCCAAGATCATCTGCGAGATGATGTTTTTCTGGATCTCGGTGGAACCCGCGTAAATTGTGGTCTTGCGCTGATTGAAATACTGGCCGGAAATCGGCGGCGCGTAGGACCGGTAATGGGAACTCAGCAACGGATTGCCGGCCCAGCCCATCTCGAGCGCCTCGCGGACATACGGCAGTGCATCATGCCCCAGCGCGTGCATCTTGAGCTCGGCAAGCTGTTGAATGATCTCCGAACCCTTGATCTTCAGAACCGAGACTTCGGGCCCCAATGTGCCTTGTGCCTTCGCCGTCGCGGACAGCACCCGCAGATTGGTGATCTCGAGCGCCATCAACTCCATTTCCACTTGAGCGATGCGGTCGCGGAAACGCGAGTCCTCGATGAGCGGCCGGCCATTGGACGTCTGTTCGCTCGCGATCTCCTTGAGCTTCTTCAAGGCGCGTTTGCAGGCGCCTATGCCGGCGTTGCCGCTACGCTCATGGGTGAGCAGGAATTTGGCGTAGGTCCAACCCTTGTTCTCTTCGCCGATCAGGTTCTGCACCGGCACTTTCACATTGTCGAAGAAGATGTCGTTTATCTCGTGTTCGCCGTCGAGCATGATGATGGGACGGACCGTGATGCCGGGGCTCTTCATGTCGATCAGCAGGAAGGAAATGCCCTGCTGCGGCCGCGCTTCGGAGCTGGTGCGGACCAGGCAGAAGATCCAGTCCGCATACTGGCCCATGGTATTCCAGGTTTTCTGGCCGTTGACGATGTAGTGATCGCCCTGGCGCACCGCGCTGGTACGCAGCGAGGCGAGATCGGAACCGGAACCGGGTTCGGAATACCCTTGGCACCACCAGTCATCACCCGACAGGATGCGCGGCAGGAAGTATTCCTGCTGTGCGGCGTTGCCGAAGGTCTGCATCACGGGTGCCAGCATTTTCAGCGAGAACGGATTCTGCGGCGGTGCGCAGGCGTCCGCACGCTCCTCCTCGAAGATATGCTGCTGCACGATATCCCAACCGGTGCCGCCGAAGCGTTTCGGCCAGTTGACTGCGCCCCAGCCCTTGCGAAACAGAATCTTCTGCCAGCGCACCATGTCTTCTTTGGAAATCCGCCTCCCCAGCTGCAGCTTGGTGCGGATGTCCGTGGGCAATTCTGCGTCGAAGAAAGCGCGCACCTCGGTGCGAAATTTCTCTTCTTCCGGGTTGTATTTGAGATCCATAGCAGTCTTCCTCTAAGAGCGAGCTCAATCCATCGTGACGACGATCTTGCCGCGCGCCGAGCGCGATCCCAATCGGCCGATCGCCTCTCCGCCGCGCGACAGCGGAAATCGCTCGGTGACGGCGGGTTTGATTTTACCATCGAGATACAGCGCCATGAGTTCGGCCACATTGGCGGCGTGGACCTTAGGATACCGGCTGGTGAACTCACCCCAGAAGACGCCGACGATTTCACAACCCTTGAGCAGCGGCAGATTCAGCGGCAGCTTCGGGATGCCGGCGGTGAAGCCCACGACCAGGTGGCGCCCAGCCCAAGCGATTGCACGCAGCGCCGCTTCACTGTAGTCGCCGCCGATTGCGTCGTAGATGACATGGGCTCCGTCCGGACCGCAGACGGCCTTGAATCGATCGGTGAGGCTGCGGGCCGCGGTCTTGTCCAGAGAACCTGAGGGGTACTGCACGCCGTCGTCGGCGCCATGCTCGCGCGCCAGCGCCAGTTTCTCCGCGCTGGAGGCCGCCGCAATGACGCGAGCCCCCATCGCCTTGCCAAGCTCCACCGCCGCCAAACCGACGCCGCCGGCCGCTCCCAGCACCAGCAGGGTCTCACCGGCGCGCAATTTGGCCCGATCCTTGAGCGCATGCTGCGACGTCCCGTAGGTCAGCAGCAATGCCGCCGCTTCCTCGAACGGCATGCTGTCGGGGATCTTCCAGCAGTGCTTGGCGTTGGCCACGGCCTTCTCGGCCATGGCACTGCGCACCGGACTTACCAAGACACGGTCGCCTACTTTCACATTCGTAACGCCCTCGCCGAGAGTCTCGACGACGCCGGAGAGCTCACCGCCGGGCGCGAAGGGCCGCGGCGGCTTGATCTGGTAGAGATCCTGAATGATGAGCAGATCCGGGAAATTCACACCGACGGCGCGCACGGCGATGCGGACCTCGCCGCGGCCCGGCACGGGCTCCGGAATATCTTCCAGCACCAGCGATTCGGGGCCGCCGGGTTGGCGGCTGAGTAATGCTTTCATGATTGCACCGCCATTGGCGACGAGGACGTGGATTTGGCGTTTTCGCGTTCCTGCAGTTCGCGCCACATGATCTTGCCGGCGCCCGATTTGGGCAGTGCGTCGACGAATTCGACGAAGCGCGGCACCTTGTAAGCGGCCATATTTTCACGGCACCAATCGATGATGGCCTGCGCTTCGATCTTTCCGCGCCACTCAGCCTTGAGGACGATGATCGCTTTGACCGTCTCGCCGCGATGCGCGTCCTTGGCCCCGATGATGCACGCTTCCTGCACCGCCTGGTGCTGATACATGAACGATTCGATCTCGGTCGGCCAGACCTTGTAACCGGAGGCATTGATCATGCGCTTCAGCCGGTCGACGATGAAGAAGTAGCCGTCGCCGTCCATCCTTCCCAGATCGCCGCTGCGGAAGAATTTCTTGCCGTCCAATTCGATGAACACCTGCGCAGTGTCCTCGGGCTTCTTCCAGTAACCCAGGAACACCTGCGGACCGTGCATGATGATCTCGCCCACCTCGCCGGCCGGCAATTCACGCAAGGTGGCCGGATCGATGACGCGGGAATCCACATCGAAGATCGGGATGCCGAGGCATTGCTGCTTCGGGTGGTCGGCCGGATTGATGTGAGTGGCCGCTATGGTTTCGGTCAGGCCATAGCCCTCGACATAGGTGATACCCACGTTGGCGAGCCGTTGCGCCACGGCGGCCGGCATCGCGGCGCCGCCGCCGCTCAAGCGGCGGATCGAGGACAGATCGTACTTGTCGATGTTCGGATTCAAGAAAAAATCCTGAATCATGGTGGGGATCGCGGTCCAACTGGCGACCTTGTAACGCTCCACGCATTGCGCCGCGACTTCCCGGTCCCAGCGAGGCAGCAGAACCATGGTATTGCCGATGAACAGCGGTCCGTTCATGCCGCCCTGCATGCCGGTCACATGAAACATGGGGGCCACGGCCAGTAAAGTCATTTCCGGTTGCAGGGCAAACCACTGCATGCTGGCCACCGTGGTGTGCATCACGGTGCGATGTGTGTGCATGCAGCCCTTGGGCTGCCCCGTCGTGCCGGAGGTATACGGCATCACACACAGGTCGTCCGGACCCGCCGTCAGCGGGCCGGGCCTGAAATCGGCGGCAAGGACATCCTTCCAAAGCACCAAACCCGGCGCTTGATAGTCGATCCGAGGCGCACTGATGAAATCAGGCACGGCCAGGGTGGTCGATACCTTCAAGTAATCGGAGTAGGCCGCGACGATGACATGCGTAAGATCCGCGCTCTTGAGCAGCGGCTCGACCCGCGGATACAGCTCCTGCGACACCAGCATGGTCACCGCACCGGCATCCTTGGCGTAGCGCAGTATTTCCTGCGTGAGATTCATCGGATTCAGCGGCACCACGACGGCATTCGCGCGCAGGATGCCGTAGTAGCCGATGATGAACTGCGGGCTGTTCTGCATGAGCAGCAGCACGCGGTCGCCCTTTCGCACGCCGCACTTCTGCTCCAGGTATCCCGCTACCCGCTCGGCCTCGTCGTGAAATGCCGAGAAGGTCACCGGCGTGTCGTAATACACGAGGTATGGCTTATCGGGATAGCGGCGCGCCGACACCTCGGCGTTGTAGAACAAATTCGTGGCGGGCGCGATCAACCGATGCATCGCATGCGCGGGCCAAAATTTGAAATGCGCGTTCGACATGACTCTCAGGCCTTCGGCCGGTAGCGCGACAGCTCCAGCTTGGCGATCTGTTCGCGGTGTACTTCGTCGGGACCATCCGCCAGGCGCAAGGTACGCATCCCGGCCCAGAGCGCCGCCAGCGGAAAATCATCGCTCACACCGCCGGCACCATGCATTTGAATGGCCCAGTCGAGGATTTGCAAGGCCGCTGCCGGCGCGGCCACCTTGATCATGGCGATCTCAGCCTTGGCCGCCCGATTGCCGACGGTATCCATCATGTAGGCGGCATTCAGCACCAGCCAGCGCACCTGATCGATCATGATCCGCGACTCGGCGATGCGCTCGAGCGTCACACCCTGTTCCGACAGCCGCTTGCCGAATGCCACGCGCGTCTGCGAGCGCTTGCACATCAGTTCCAGCGCGCGTTCCGCCACGCCGATGGTGCGCATGCAGTGGTGAATGCGGCCCGGGCCCAATCGCCCCTGCGCGATCTCGAAGCCGCGGCCCTCGCCCAGCAGCAAATTTTCCGCCGGCACGCGCACATTCTCGAAGTCGACTTCCGCATGGCCGTGCGGCGCGTGGTCGTAGCCGAAGACCGTCAGCGTGCGCAGCACCTTGACGCCCGGTGTTTTCATCGGCACCAGGATCATGGACTGCTGGGAATGCCGGCCCGCCTCCGGATTGGTCTTGCCCATGAAGATCAAGATTTCGCAGCGTGGGTCGCCGGCGCCGGAGGTCCACCATTTGCGGCCGTTGATCACATAGCTGTTGCCGTCGCGCACGATGGAAGACTGAATGTTGGTGGCATCGCTCGACGCCACATTGGGCTCGGTCATGGCGAATGCCGAACGTATCTTGCCGTCGAGCAGGGGTGCGAGCCACCGCTGCTGTTGCTCCTTGGTGGCATAGCGCGCCAGCACTTCCATGTTGCCGGTATCCGGCGCCGAGCAATTGAACGCCTCGGGAGCGATATGCGAGCGACCCATGATCTCACACAACGGCGCGTACTCGAGATTGGTGAGCCCCGCACCGTGCTCCGAGTGCGGCAGGAACAGGTTCCAGAGGTTCTCCGCCTTGGCCTTCTTCTTCAAGTCCTCGACGACTCGGGTCACTTTCCATGGATTGCCGGCGCGCCGGTTTTCCTCCAGCTCCCGGTGGTACAGCGGCTCGGCGGGATACACATGGTCGTCCATGAAGCGGGTCACCCGTTCCTGCAGATCGCGCACTTTTTCACTGTGGGAAAAATCCATGGGATTCCTCTGTTGGTTCAAACGTCGAATGATTGTTGTACGAGCTGCCATCCCAACTCGGCCAGCGGCTTGGCCCTGCGGCCCGCCTGCAGTGCCGTTTCGCTCGAAGCGTTGCCCTGCAGAGCGCGCGCCAACACCCCTTGTAGAATCGCGGCCATTCGAAACATGCAAAATGCCTGGTAGTAGGTCCAATCCCGCGGCGCTATCGGCGCGATGCCGCGCAGGCGGCAGTATTCGGCGACGCATTCCGCCTCGCTCGGAATCAGGTAGGTCTTTGGATCCACGCCGCCGAGGCCGCGAAACTCCGCGACGCTGAGGTGGTAGCGCATGCAGTAATACGCCAGGTCGACTAGAGGGTGGCCGAGCGTCGACAGCTCCCAATCGAGAACCGCCAGGATGCGCGGCTCGGTGGGGTGAAAAATTGTGTTATCGAGGCGGAAGTCGCCGTGCACGATCGAGGTTTGCTCGTCCGCGGGAATGTGCTTCGGCAACCAATCGATCAATCGTTCGATACCCTCGATCTTTTCGGTTTCCGATGCGCGGTATTGCTGCGTCCAGCGGGCAACCTGGCGCTCGACATAGTGTCCCGGCTTACCGTAGTCGCTCAAGGACGCGGCGGCATAATCCACCGAATGCAGCGCGGCAAGCACGCGCACCATTTCGAGGTAGATGTCGCGGCGGCCGCTCGGCGCGACCTCGGGCAACAGCGCATCCCAGAAAATGCGGCCCTCGACGTAGTCCATGACGTAGAAAGCGCTGCCGATCACCTCGCTGTCCTCGCACAGCGCATACACCGGCGCCACCGGCACGCCGGTGTCTTCGAGCGCGGCGAGCACGCGAAACTCGCGGTCGACTGCATGCGCCGAGGGCAGGAGTTTTCCCGGCGGCTTACGCCGCAACACGTAGCGGCGTGCGGGGGACTGCACCAAGAAGGTCGGGTTCGACTGGCCGCCGGCGAACTGCTGTACCTCGATGGGGCCGGAAAATCCCGCGATGTGCACCTGCATCCAAGCGGCCAGGCGCGCACTGTCGATCGAGTGGCGCGCCGGGGTCTGAGACAGGCCCGCCGCTGGGATGCTCATGTTCATGTACTCGAGGCGCCGCCGTCCACGGCGATGTACTGTCCGGTGACATGCCGCGAGGCATCCGATGCCAGATACACCGCCGCGCCTTGCAGATCCGTATCCCCGCCGATTCGCCCCAGCGGCGTGCGCGCGATCACGTCGCTCATCATGGTGTCCAGCAACCCGCTGGCCATCTTGGACGGGAAAAACCCGGGGCAGATGGCATTGACACGAATGTTGTACTGGCCCCATTCGCCCGCCAGCGCCCGCGTCAGGTGCAGTGCAGCCGCCTTGGACGAATAGTAGGCAGCGGCCTTCATCTGCATGCCCGCGCGCAGTGCCGCGGTCGATGCGATGACGATGATATTGCCGGATCGCTGCGGGATGAAGCAGCGATTCGCGACCGCCTGGCTGAGCGCGAATACGCTCGAGGCATTCAGCGTCATGACCTTGTTCCAGGCCTCCAGCGGATGATCCTCGGCCTTCGCGCCCCAGGTCGCACCGGCATTGTTGACCAGAATGTGGATGCCGCCGTAGTGCTTGACCACGGCATCGACCAGCGCCGGCACTTGATCGGGCTTCGACAAATCGTTGACGACGGTCAAGGCGTCGATGCCCTGCTTTTTGAGGTCCGCCTTGGCCTCTTCGAGCTCCGGCGCCTTGCGCGCACTGATGGCGATCTTCGCGCCCATCTCGCCCAGGCCTTTCGCGATCTGCAGGCCTAGGCCGCGCGAGCCGCCGGTGATCAGCGCCACTTTCCCGCCGAGCTCGAACAAGTCGCGCAATCCCATTCAGGCGACCTCGAACAAGCCTGCCGCGCCCTGCCCGCCGCCGATGCACATGGTGACCACCACGAGCTTGGCGCCGCGGCGCTTGCCCTCGATCAGCGCATGTCCGGTAAGCCGCGCGCCGCTGACCCCATAGGGGTGGCCGACCGCGATGGCGCCGCCGTTGACGTTCAAACGATCGTCGGGGATACCCAGCTTGTCGCGGCAGTAAAGCACCTGAACGGCAAACGCTTCATTCAATTCCCACAAATCGATGTCGCTGATCTTGACGCCGGCACGCTTGAGCAGGCGCGGTACCGCATAAATGGGGCCGATGCCCATTTCATCCGGCTCGCATCCGGCCACGGCGAAGCCGCGGAAAATGCCCAGCGGCTTCAGGCCGCGCTTCTCGGCAAGCTTGGCGTCCATCACCACGCACGCGCTGCTGCCGTCGGAGAACTGGCTGGCGTTGCCCGCGGTGATCACGCCGCCCGGCATGGCCGAGCGGATTTTCGAGACCCCTTCCAGCGTGGTGTCCGGACGAATGCCCTCATCGCTGGCAATGGTGACCTCGCGGGTCGATATGGCACCGGTATTCTTGTCGATCACACCCATGGTGGTCGTCATCGGAGCTATCTCATCCTTGAACTTGCCGGCCGCTTGAGCGGCGGCGGCGCGCAGCTGGCTGCGCACGCCGTATTCGTCCTGGGCCTCTTTGGAGATGTTGTAGCGCTTCGCCACATTTTCCGCCGTCTGCAGCATGCTCCAGTACAGCGTGGGCTTGTGTTCGTCGATCCACGGATCCTTGCGCATGTGGGTGTTGGTTTCGTTCTGCACGCAGGAGATGCTTTCCAGGCCGCCGGCGACGATCACTTCCGCGCCCTCGGTCATGACGCGCTGCGCAGCCAACGCGATCGATTGCAACCCGGAGCTGCAGAAACGATTGATGCTCAAACCCGCCGTGGTGATCGGCAGGCCGGCACGCAGCGCGATCTGGCGCGCGATGTTGCCGCCCGTGGTGCCTTCGCCCATGGCCGATCCCATGATGACGTCTTCCACTTCGGCGGGGTCGATGCCGGCGCGGGCCACCGCGTGCTGCACCGAGTGTGCGCCGAGGGTGGCACCGTAAGTCATGTTGAATGCGCCCTTCCAGCTCTTGCCGAGACCGGTGCGCGCCGTGGATACGATGACTGCTTCTGTCATTTGTCTGATCCTCTATGTGCGCTGAATGTTTTACCGTCCTGGGCGAGGCGCGCCAGCAGCGGGGCCGGCGTCCAGAATGCCTTGTCGACGCGCGGCTGTGCGGCAATGTGCCGCAACGCGCGCGCCACTTCGCTCAAGCCCACTTGATCCGCATGGAACATCGGGCCGCCGCGCCAGGCGGGGAAGCCGTAGCCGTTGAGGTATACGATGTCGATATCGGAACTGCGCTGCGCGATGCCGTCCTCGACGATGCGCGCCCCTTCATTGATGAGTGCGTAGATGCAGCGCTCGACGATTTCTTCGGCGGACACCTTGCGCGGCGTGACGCCCTGTTGGCGGCGGTACTTTTCGATGATGTCGGTAACCGCGGGATCGGGAATGGCATTGCGCGAACCGGCCTCATAGCGATACCACCCGGCGCCGGTTTTCTGTCCGAAGCGCCCGGCCTCGCACAAATCATCCGCCACATTTTTCATGTCGCGGTCGGGGAATTCAGCGGCGCGGCGCTTGCGTGCGGCCCAGCCGATATCGAGGCCTGCCAGGTCGCTCATGCGAAACGGCCCCATCGCCATTCCGAAATCCTCCAGCGCCTTGTCGATCTGGGCCGGCAGCGCACCGGCCATGACGAGGTCGTGAGCGGCCGCACCGTAACGGGCGATCATGCGGTTACCGATGAATCCGTCGCAGACGCCCGAAATGACGGCGACCTTGCCGATCTTCTTGGCCAATTGCATGGCGGTCGCGAGCACATCCTTTGCCGTCTTGGCGCCGCGCACGATCTCGAGCAAGCGCATGACGTTCGCCGGACTGAAGAAATGCAGGCCGATGACATCCTGGGGACGTTTGGTGAACGCGGCAATCTCATTGAGGTTCAGCGCCGAGGTGTTGGAAGCCAGAATGGCGCCCGGTTGAACTACCTGGTCCAACTTCTCGAACACCTGCTTCTTGACCTCCATGCTCTCGAACACCGCTTCGATCACCAGATCGCAGTCCTTCAAGAGCGCATAGTCCAGCGTCGGCGTGACCAACGCCATGCGCTGATCGAGCGCGGCTTCGGTTAAGGTTCCCTTCTTCAGCGCCCCGCCGTAGTTGCGGCGCATGGTCGCCAGTCCCTTGTCCAGGGCTTCCTGCTTCATCTCCAACAGGACGACCGGAATCCCCGAGTTGATCAGGCTCATGCTGATACCGCCGCCCATCGTACCTGCGCCGATGACGCCCACTTTGCGGATCGGGCGTACCGGCGTATCGGCCGGCACGTCGAGAATGTGCGAAGCGGCACGCTCGGCCTGGAACAGGTGACGCAGCGCAGCGGACTCCGGCGACAGCATCAGCGCCGCGAACAGTTCGCGCTCGCGTTTGATGCCGGCATCGAAGGGCCTGTCGAATGCGGCGGAGACGGCTTCCACGCACGCCACCGGTGCGGGATAGCGGCCCGCCATCGCCTTGGCGCTGTTGAGCGCGAAGCGAAAGAAGGCCTCATGGTTGGGCATGTTGACCTTCGAGTCACGCACGCGCTTCAGCCCAAGTTTCTCGCCGATGACGCGGCGGGCAAACGCCGTCGCGGCCTCCATCAAATCGCCGTCGGCGAAAGCGTCGAACAATGGCGTGCCGCGAAGCTTTTCAGCGGGTACCGTCGCACCCGAGGCAATCATGTTCAGCGCAGCCTCCGCTCCGATCACTCGGGGCAGGCGCTGCGTGCCGCCGGCGCCGGGCAACAGGCCGAGTTTCACCTCCGGCAGGGCGATCTTCGCCCCCGCTGCTGCCACTCGATAGTGACAACCGAGGGCGAGTTCGAGGCCACCGCCCATGCACACGCCACCGATCGCCGCTATCACCGGTTTGGCGCTGCCTTCAACGGCGCCGATGACGGTCATCAGGTGCGGCTGGGCAGACGCCTTGGGAGTACCGAATTCGCGAATATCGGCACCGCCGGAGAAGACGCCGCCGGCGCCGGTCAAAATAATGGCCTCGACGCTGGGATCGGCATTCGCCCGCTCGATGCCCTCGACGATGGACTGCCGGAGCTCGAAGCCCAGACTGTTCACCGGAGGATTGTCGAATTGGAGGACGGCGATGCCGCCCGCCTTGATCTCGAAGTTAGCCTTACTCATGCTGATCGTGATTCCATTGTGCAGAACTGGGTTCCGTCGTTTAGGCCGGCTAATGTAACAGCGCGGGGTGCCATTTGAGAAGCAAGGGCGTTACGTAGTGGACACCGTGCCGCATGCAAATTGATTGTGGAATCCGCGCCGAATATGCACGCGACGCGCATCGGCCGGAGTGGGGCGTGATTCCGCTGAATTATGCACTCCGCGCTCATTGCCCGGGCCGCAGCATCCGGCGATACTGCGGGCATGAATATCTTGAAAGGCAAGTCAGCCATCGTCACCGGCGCGGCCAGCGGCATCGGACGAGCCAGCGCCCTGTTGTTTGCCGCCGAGGGCGCTGCCGTGGTGGCGCTGGATCGCGCACCGGAAGTCGAAGCCACGGCCGCTGCGATTCGCTCGGCAGGTGGCCGCGCCATTGCCCTGGTCAAGGATTCCTCTGCCGAGGGTGATGTCGCCGGCGCGGTGGCCACGGCGCTGCAGGAATTCGGCGGCCTGGATGTCTGCTATGCGAATGCCGGCATCAGCGGCGGGCTGGTGCCCTTCCTCGAGGAAACGGCGGAGCGCTGGACAGAAGTCCTGAAGATCAATCTCATCGGCACATTTCTGCTGGCCAAACATGCGGCCATGGAAATGGTGAAGCGCAAGCGCGGGTCCATCATCTGCACCGCATCGGTTGCGGGGCTGCGCTCCGGCGCGGGCGGCGTGCCCTACAGCGCCAGCAAGGCCGGCGTCATCAGCATGGTGCAAACGGTGGCGAACCAACTGACGGGCACCGGCGTGCGGATCAACGCCATCTGCCCCGGCCTGATCGAGACCGGCATGACGCGCCCGATCTTCGAGCGCGCACGCGAACGCGGCAGTGAGGGAAAGATCGGGCAGCTCAATCCTTTGCAGCGCTATGGCGTGCCGCAGGAAATCGCACAGGCCGCGTTATTCCTGGCCTCGGATGCGGCCTCCTATGTCAACGGCCAGGCCATTGCCGTCGACGGCGGACTGTCCTCGTCGCATCCGATCGTGATCGCGCGTCATTAAGCTAGAAAAATGCCGCGGCCTGTTGGGGCCGCGGCATTTCTTCCATAGCTGACTCGACCCGGCGGCTACGGTTCCACGGTTCGCCTATTGCTTCTTGGTTCCGCCCGCTGCGGGAGCCGCTGCCGCAGTCTTGTTGGCCGCCGCGGCCTTGGCCTTCTCCGCCGCCGCGGCATCGTCCGCGCGGGCGCCGGAGAGAATGCCTTCGAGTGCGTAGTTGCCTTCATGGCAGGCGTACTCGAAGATCCGGCCCTTGGACGAGGTGAATTCGTATTCACCGCTCCACGGCCGATCCCAGGTGCTCGGGTCCTCGACCGTGAACTGATACAGGATGCGATGCGCGCCGACGCGCGTGAAGCGTTCGGTGACCTTCAAGTCCTTCCACGCACCGCGCAGTGCAGTCGCGCGCGGAAAATTGGTGGTCTCGACCACCAGCGTGGGACCCTCGTACCAGCCGATGGAATCGCCCATCCACGGCCGCTCGCCATCGGTGCGATGTTTGGCGCCGAGGTGAATCATGCGCACGTCATGCACCATCTCGACCACGATGGCCACCGTGTCCTTGCTCTGCGCGATCTCATAGTTGTTGTTGTAGAGCAGCGGCAGCATCACCGGGCCCGCGCTGTAGCCGAAAGATGTCAGGCAGCGCTCGGCCAAGGTCATGTTCTCGGGATTTTCGCCGCGATGGGCATATTGCTCCATGCCCGGAGCGGTAACACCCGCCTTATAGGGCGGCAGCCGTCCGTCAGCGGGATCGGTGATGAACGAGGTGCGCGGTTCGCCGTTGACGCGCATGACCGTCGTACCCGGGTCGATCCACGCGGAGTTATACCCACAGCCCGCACCGCTGAAGCCTCGGCCGCACTCATGAGGCAGGTCCGCAGTCTTCACCTTCGGGTCGGTGGGCTTATTGCCGTCGGCGACGAGTTTCGCATCCTCGCCCTCGACCTTCTTCACCTCATCATCCGTCATTGCCCTTCGGCCGCCGTATTCCTTCGGCCGCTCGAGCACCGTCAGGGTCGCATTGGTCCAGGTGCCTTCGAGATCCGGTTGGCCGTAGGCATTCAGCGGCGCTTTATAGGCACCGGCCGCCGCAGCACCTGCCGCAAATGCGGCGGAGGCAGCCAGCGCCGATATGACCGCAGCCGCCGTCAAGGCAGTGAATTTTCTCGTGTTCATTTCAGGGGCTCCTTACGCAAGTCGCCATACATCAACTCTTCAACGAACTCGACACATTTGAACTGCTGCAATCGAGCATCATCGCCGAGGCGGCGATACATGAGCATGCTCATTTTCCACGGGCGGGTGAATGTCGCCGGGTCGGTGATTTCGGCCTCATAGCGCAGCGTATTCTCGTTCACGAGGCTCCAATGCTCGACCACCGTCATGTCGCCCGAATGGAAGTTGCCCGCGCGATCGAACCAAGTACTGTCGTTTTGTGCCGTGACGGTCACCACCAGCGTATCGCCCTCCCATCTGGCCACCGATTGACCCATCCAGCTATCGATGGGCGCCGGACCCGGGTCATTGAACAGGATGTCGCGCACCGCGCCATCGTATTCATAGGAGATCAGCATGGTCTTCGAAGACTGCACGATCTGAAACGGCATGGACATGTAATTGGCCCGCGGCACGCCGGGCAGGTTGCATTTCACTTCCGGATCGCGCTCCAAATAGTGTTTCTGATTGTCCTGCTTTTTGGCGAGCGCTTCGGGTCGGTACGGAATCTTGCCGCCCTCGACCACGCCCATGCCGGCCGGTACCGAGCCTACCGCACCCAAAGCCACGATGGCCTTTGCGGGTACGGGAACCACCGGCCCCGGCCGCAACTCCAGTGCGGCGGCCGCGAGGTGCGGCTCGATGTTCCAATTGGCCGTGTTCATCACCGACCAGACGCCGCTGAAATTAGGGTGCCCGCCGACCCGATCGATGGCGCCGGCGGATGCCTTATGCAGCACCGTGTGGGGCGCCGTGGCGGCCGGTTGTGCGTGGCCTATGCCTATGCTCGATGCGGCCATCGATCCGGCCATTGATGCGAGCGCCAATATCTTTATCTTCTTGTTCAGAAACTTCCCCCCGGTCATGCCGCCTGTCGCCGGCGGCAACCATCTCGCGCCTACTCTCGACTATTTCTCGTTCGGATCCGAACCGTCTTTCGGCGCACCCGTTCCGCTCGAGCCCATGAATACTTTGTGGCCGTCCAGGAAAGTGACGTCGCGGCCGTTCGCCTTGCAGGCCGGGCGGCAGCGAGCGTCCTTGGCGCGGTAACCGCGGACGATGATGGTTTCACCCGCTTTCAGCGAGTCGCGCGTGAGGCCCTCGCGCAGTAGCGTATTGGGCGTACCCGCCTCGACCATCCACTCCTGAGTGACGCCGTCGGTGACGACGTCCATGTGCACCCAAGTATGCGGATTGATCCACTCCACCTTGGTCACCTTGCCTTGAAGCATGAGCGGCTGATTGCCGTCGAATTCCGCCTGAAAGGCGTGGTGAGCCAGGGTAGGCGCGCCGATGGCGCCCAAGATCAACGCAGCAGCCAGACTCGCCGCTTTGTCGGTGCGAAAATTCATGTGGGATTTCCTCCAGCCAACGACATATTTAAGTAGACCCCGAACGTATCAAATTATCGGTCATGGCACCGAGCATTGCTGGACGGCGCAAAAAGGGCCCGTATAATCGCGGCTTATAATCGCTTCAGACGGCTGTTTTGGCAATACACTTTCCGTTGCGTCCTCAAGATTGTTCGAGTAATCAACGGGTAGCCGCGGCTGATATATAACAGCGGAGAACCCATGCTCGAGGGACTGGTCGGCAAATTGGCGGATACGCCGTGGAGCATCGGACTGCACGAATCGCTGTACCTCTACGCGATCACCGAATCCACGCATGTCATGTCCATCATGCTTTTCGTGGGCACCATCGCCACGGTAGATCTGCGTTTGTTAGGCATTTCTTATAACAGCGTCCCGGTATCGCAGATGCTCTCGCGGATGCTCCCCTGGACGGTGGCCGGCTTCATCCTGCTGGTGATCACCGGCGCCATGCTGTTCCTCGCCATCCCGATCCGCACCTATCACAGCCTGTGGTTCAGGCTGAAGTGCATCATGATCCTGATTGCGGCGGTCAATATCGCCATTTTCACTTTCAAGGTGGAACGCGACAAAGCGGCCTGGGACTTAGGACCGGTGCCTCGCAAGTCGAAGGTTTGCGCCGCCATATCCTTGAGCGCCTGGGCCTGCGTCATCGTGTTCGGCCGGCTCATCGCGTACAACTGGTTCGACTGCGACAGCATCACCTCGCCTACCATGGCCGAACTGACCGGCTGCCCGCTGGATCCTGGCTGAACCATGAGCCTGTATCACACCGCACAGAACCTCGAGGCCTCGGCACTCGGCCAAACCATCCGCGAGTCCACGTGGTTGTTCCCGGCGATCGAGTCGGCGCATCTGTTGGCTCTCGCACTGCTGGGCGGCTCCGTGCTCATCCTCTCCCTGTCGATCTTGGGTGTGGGATTGAAGATCTCTCCCGCGCTGATCTTCAAGAGCGCGCGCCGTTACATGGATGCGGCAGTCATCGTGTTGCTGGCCACCGGCCTGTTGCTGGGAATTTCCGAGCCGGTGAAGCTCTATGGGCGCCAGGCATTCTTGGTGAAGATGATTTCACTCGTCGTCGCGCTGTTGGTGACCTATGCCGCCTTCAATCCCTTGATCAAGCGCGGCGCTTCCGGCCTTGCCATGCGCAGCGTGACGGTCATGACCATGGCGGCTTGGCTCATGGTGGCCATGGCCGGCCGTTGGATCGGATTCTCTTAATTAATTCTTCTAATTCGATTCTCCTACTTAAAACACGTTTGCATTCGGGGAGTAGGTTTCATGGACAATAGCCGAATCTACATTTGCGCCGGTTTTGTCTTGACTTGCGTGCTGGGAGCATTGGCCGCGGCGCAGGAGAGCACGCCGCCGGTCAGCGGTGAATCGGTATTCAACTCGCGCTGCAAGAGCTGCCACGACCCGGCGGTGGAACGCGCCCCGACGCGGACGGAATTGGCCTTCCGGTCCCCGGGGGACATCGTCATCGCACTGACCACCGGCGTGATGGCGCCCATGGGCAAAGGGCTGTCGCGGCCGGAAATCGAGGCCGTCGCGCTGTTCCTTGCGCCCGGCCAGCAGTTGGGCACGGCCGGCACCGACCCGCTGTGCGCCACTCATGGGCCCATTAAGGCCAGCGCCTCGGATTGGCCCGCGCTGGGACCGGACGAAAATTCGACGCGTTTTCAGCCCAACCCTAAGCTTCGCGCGGCCGACGTACCGCGCCTGAAGGTGAAATGGGCTTTTTCCATGCCGGGCGGCGGCCAGCCCACGGTGGTGGGCGACTGGCTGTTCATCACGAATCGGAACGGCAAGTTCTACGCGCTGGACGCAAAGTCCGGCTGTGTGCACTGGGCCATCGAGGATGCCCCGTCGCGCAATACGCCGATGGTGATCCGATCGTCGATCTCGCCCAGCGGCTGGGCGACGTTCGTCGGGGTCGGCAAACGCGTCGTGCGCGCCTTCGATGCGCAAACCGGGACCGAGATCTGGCACAGCGAATCGCTGGACAATCACGCCGCTTCGTTCATCACCGGTACGCCGGTGGTGTCGGGCGACCAGCTGTTCGTGCCGGTTTCCTCGGGCGAGGAGGTAGCCGCCATACAGCCGAACTATTCCTGCTGCACCTTCCGCGGGAGCCTGGCGGCGCTCGACCTGAAGACCGGCCGCAAGCAATGGCAAACCTACATGATCACCGAACCGATGGTGCCCATTCGCAAGAACGCCAACGGCGTGCAGATGCAAGGGCCGGCCGGCGCGCCCGTGTGGGCATCGCCGACGGTCGACGCGAAGCGCGGCCTGGTCTATGTCGTGACCGGCGACAGTTATACGGATGCCCCCACCGAGGGCGACGATGCCATCGTCGCTTTGGAGATGAAATCGGGCAAGGTTCGCTGGAGAAATCAAGTCACCACGAACGACAACTTCATCGTGGGCTGCAGCGGTCCGGTCAAGGCCGTCAACTGCCCGACGCCGACCGGTCCTGATTTCGACTTCGGCGCCACACCCATCCTATTCAAGCATGGCGCGAAGCAAATCCTCGTTGCCGGCCAGAAATCCGGCATCGTCTACGGCGTGGATCCCGACAGCGGACGCACTCTTTGGAAAACAACCGTGGGCGCGGGTTCGCCGCTGGGCGGCGTGGAATGGGGGATCGGTGCCGACGCGAAATATGTCTTCGTGCCGAATTCCGACATCGGCGAGATCTTCGACGAGATCGCCGTGGCCGCCGGCGCGCCGCGTTCGCGCGACTACACATCGCCCGGCAAACCCGGCTTGTATGCGCTCGATCCCTTCAGCGGCAAGATCGTCTGGGGCACCCCGGCCCCGGTCGCCCCCTGCCACTACGCGGGGGACCGTTCGAAGGACTTCACCAAGGGAGCCTGCGTGCGCGCGCAATCCGCGGCGCCCGGCGTCATACCGGGCGTGGTGTTTTCGGGAACCTTGGACGGGTGGTTCCGCGCCTACGATGCCTCGAGCGGAAAAATCGTGTGGGAATTCAGCACCACGGCGCAGACCTACAGCACGGTCAACGGCAATCAGGCGCAGCCCGGCGGCGGCATCGACGGCATGGGACCGACCATTGCCGGAGGCATGGTGTACACGATGTCCGGATTCAACGGCGCCGCGCGCACCGGCAGCAACGGGGTGAACGTCCTGCTGGCGTTTTCCGTGGATGGAAAGTGAGCGGCGCGCCCGCCCGGTTTATTCGAGGCAGACCACGAGTTTGGCGGAGTGCGTGCGCCAGTTGATGGGGATGACGAAGGATCGCGAGTGCGGCGTGGTCACTTTTTCCAGGTCGTGCGCAATGACCACGGGAACCGAGATGACGAAATTCTTGCCGAAGTCGCGGCGCGCGTTGCCGGAAATGGTATTGGCGACCTCGCCGACGAGATCCTTGATGTTCTCGTCGCTGGTGTCGGTTTCCTGCATGCGCATGAGCAGCACCGTGAGCATGCCGCGGGGGGCAGTGAAATAGACGACGCCTTTGCGCGCGCCGGTGACCCCGATGACGCCTGTGTATTCATAGGCGCCGGGGTTGCCGTCCGTGACCAGGTACGGCGAGCCGACCGTGGCCGACTGTTGCGCGGAGGTCTCGAAGTAGTTGGTCGTTCCTTCGATGAATGTGCGGATTTCTGCTTCTTTGAACATCTCAAGCCTCCGACAGCAGCTCTTCCAACGCATCGTTGAGCTGGCGATCGGTGAAAGGCTTGCACAGGAATCCGTTCGCGCCTTTTTCAATGGCTTCGACCGCGGTGGCTTTATCGGCGAGCGCCGACACCACCAGAATCAGCACCTCGGAATTGATTGCGATCAGTTCCTCGACGCATTCGATCCCGTCCATTTCCGGCATGGTCAAGTCCATGGTCACCACATCGGGTTGAGTGCGGCGAAACATTTCTACCGCGGCACGGCCGTTGCTGGCGGCGCCGACCACTTCGAGGCGGGCGATCTGCTGGGAGCGTTCTATGCGCCGCCGGATGATATTCGAGTCATCGACGATCATGAGCTTCAATGTGCCCTTGGAGCGAACCGACGTATCCATTTCAAGCCGCTTCCGTATTCCCGGCGCGTTTGGCCGGCGGCAGACTCAATGTGATACGCGTGAACTTCCCTGGCACGGTAGCCAGCGAAACCTTGCCGCCGACCTGCTGCATGAGCCCGGCCATCAAATTCATCCCCACGCCTCGCCCCGCATCCTTGGTGGCATTCTCCACCGTCGAGAACCCGGGCTGGAAGAGCAGCGAGAACACTTGTTTCGCATCCAAGGTGGCTGCCTTCTCCGGCGTGATGAACCCCTTCCTCAGTGCCGCCTGCTTGATCTTTTCGGTCGACATGCCCTGCCCGTCGTCTTCGGCGATGAGCTTGTAGCCGGCGTCGCCGAGTTCCTGGAATATCAGCTTGAGCTGTCCCTGCGTGGGCTTCCCGGCGCCCAGCCGGTCGTTCGCGGATTCGAGGCCATGTACGATGGAATTTCGCACGGCCTGCACGGCAATATCCTTGACGATGCGCCGATACTGATCCGGCACCGTATCGAATCCCAGGCATTGCAGGGACGCTTCCTTGTTGTTTTCGTTGGCCACCCGCGCCGTCAGCTGCTGCAGCATGGAGGGCACGCTGCCCTCGTTTTTGGCGATAATTTCCGAGCCGCCACGCTCGATGACCGCCGTATCCGCATGGGCGTCGGAGTCGCCACCGGCGGCGACATGCAGGCGCGCCAGGCGCGAAACCAAGTCGCCGACGGACTGCAAGTGGGTCAACAGGTCGTCCAGCTTGATGACCAGCGGAAGGAAGTCGTTGCCCGACAGATCGGATTTCTCGCGCAAATTCTTCAAATCATCCTCGAAGGAGTGCGCGCGGCTCTCGATGGACGACAATCCCAGGGCCGCAGCTTCGCCTTTCACCGAATGGACTTGACGGAACAGGGTGTCGAGCTTCTTGCGGAAGGCGCTCTCCTCGCGGGCCGGCTCGCGCAGCACCGCGTTGATCATTTTCATCGCGGCGTTGGAGTCGCTCAGGAATGAAGCCAGCTGCGTCGGATCGACGTGCAGAATACCCAGCAAGGTATCGACTTGTGCCTGTGCCTGCGTCTGCGAGGTCTGCAGTTCTCGGGCGAGATCCACGCGGGCGCTGACATCCGCGACCGCCACCAGCACATGCGTGATCTTGTTGTCGACCCGCACGCGGTGGAAATCGAACTGCAAATAGCGCGTGGCGATCTTGCCCTGACCCGAATCGAAATTGACTTCGATTTCGCCGAGCGGGTTGATGGTCTTGACCAGGTTCTCCTTGGTGCGTTCCGACCACAGCACCCCGATGAACTTGAGGGCCGTCGCGAGCGTCTTCTCGGAAACGATGTCCTTGAGCAGCGTCTCGAAGGGCAGCCCGGCGAAATCCGTGCGCTGAAACAGCGATTCGAGCGCGCTCGAGTATGAGGCACCGATGATGAGGTTCTCATCGAGCAGGAACAAGCCGTCCTTCACCGTGCGCAGGATATCCGCGGTCTGTTGACGCGCCTGGCGCAGCGAGGCGTCCTGGCGTTGCCGCGCGAGCATCAAAATCGATACCAGTGCCGCCAGCACGATCGCGATGAGTAGGCCGGTGAGCATGACGAGGCGCAATTCGGTGGCCGAGCGCGCGCTGCCGGTCTGCAGGTCGGTCACGATGGCATTGAGCTCGCCGTCGATCAACGGTATCACGCGCTTGGTGATGCGGATGGAGGTGGCGAGGTCCCGTTCCAGCTGCTTACCGCTCTCATTGAGCGCAGTACCGGTCGTCTCGTTGTCCTGGTAGGGCACGCCCTTGAATTTCAGGATGGGATCGAGCGACTCCTGCTCCTTGGCCCACAGTTCGCGCAGTGCCGCGGCATGCTTGCCGGAGATGGGTTCGCCCTTGGCGGAGGTGTCGCCCGACAAGGCGAACCAGCTCGCGGCACGCGACGCGTTCATCTCATGCAACCCGGCGTCGAGCTTGGTGGCGGCATCGCGCAGCTGATCGATCGATTCCTGGATATAACCGCGCGTCGTCAAGTGGTCGTGCATCGAGTCGAGCGATGCGTGGATGAGTGCCGGATTGCGCTGCTGCTGTCCGACGAACTTGAGGGACACGGTGGTATCGGCCAGTTCGCTGGCGAGTTCCAGACCCGGTATCAATACGACGGCAACGAAGGCGAAGGCGAGGATGATCACCAGCACCACCAGGCCGCCTCCGGTCATTCGCGGTACTAAACTGCTGGCAAGACGACGGTTCATGGATCAAGCGCTCCGCTGTGGTTTGCTGGGTTTGCGAGTCATCAATTCCGCACGCAAGACATCCAAGGCATCCAAGAATTCCGCGGCGGAGGCAAATCGTTCTTTCGGATCTTTCGCCAACAGGCGATCCATGATCGACTGGTAGGGTGCCAAGTGATCGGGCATGCGCGGTACCGGGGCGCCACGGTGCGCCGCCAGGATGTCCGCCAGCGTCTTTCCCATGAAGGGCAAGGTGCCGCAGAGCATTTCGTAGAACACCACACCGAGACTGTAAAGATCGCCCCTGGCGTCGGGTTCCCGGTCATCGATTTGCTCGGGGCACACATAGTAAGGCGTTCCCGTGCAATCGCTGGCACTGGCACTGGCCGGATCATTCGACAGAAACCCGCCCCGCGCGGATCCGAAGTCGATGAGCACCAGGCGATTCTCGTTGGTCAGCATGAGATTGGACGGTTTTAGATCGCGATGGACCACGCGCGCAGCGTGCACGATTTGCAATGCCTCGCCGATTTGATGCGCATAATTCATGGCGTCCAATTCGCTCACCGGATGCTTCAGCCGCTCGCGCAAGCTCCCGCAGGGAAAGTATTCCAGCGCCAGATACAAATAGTCGTCGGTCGTGCCGAAATCGAGGACATTGGCGATGGATCGGTGATTGAGCTTCGACAAAATCGCGCATTCCTTGGTGAAGCGCTCCCTGTCGGCCTCGGACATCAGATGCCGCCCTTTGACGGCCTCGATTTTCAATGCGACCGGCTGCGGGAAGTCATCGTTGCGTGCCAGGTAGACACTGGCGGCGGAAGATTGCGCGATCTTCTTCATCATGGTGTAGCCGGCGATTTCCGGCTGGCGCCATCGGTCTGCCGCGGTGTTTGCGGCGACGGCCGGCGGCGGCGCCTCGAGCAACGGCTGAAGCGCGGTGCAGAGTTCGCCGATGATCACCGAATGGATGGGCCAGTAATCGCTGGCACCCAGCTTCATGACGCGTGCGGCACTGCGTTCGTTGCCGCCGCGGGCGAACACGAATATCGGCAAGTTCGGCGCCTGCTCATGCAGGCGCTTGAGAGCCGCGAGCGATCCGTTGGCCGCTTCCGGCGGACTGAATTCGACGATGAACATTACCGCCACGTACGCACGCAAGCGCTCGGTTGAAATGGCATCGAAGCCGGCACGCGTCACCGTATCCGCATCGATTTTCGGCATTGCGCGGCGCACCAGGCCCGCGAGCCGCAAGCGCAGTTCCAGCTCATCGTGCACGATCAGGCACAGCACCGTGCCGCGGCTGCGCTCAACGGCAGTCGGCGGTACCAGCGTGGTACTCGTGGCCGAGGTGGTTGCGGTTTGACTGTTCACGGCAGCGTCTACTTGGGCACGCGGTAAGCGATGCGCACCTGCGTGCCCACGGCGATGGCCTTACCGCCCTGCACCACCGGCTGGTAGCGCAAGTGGCTCACCGCTTTGGTCGCCGAGGTCTCGAACACCTTGGGAGGCGTGGCATTCAGAACTTTCACATTCGTAACCACACCGTCGGGTCCGACCGTATAGCCGACTTCCACCCATCCCTCGATGCCGCTCTGCAGGGCTCGCGGCGGATACTGCACGTCAAGCTTGGTCAGGCGCGTCAACGACTGTTCCGGCACTTGCAACGGTCCGGCGCCCGCGACTTTCCTTTGGCGAATTTTGTCGTTGAGCGCATCCAAATCGGCGGAGGCGCCAAGACCGGTGGCGAGTTGCACCAGCGTCTCCGACCTGTCCAGGTCGCCGGCGTCAAGCGCGGCGCGCGCGCGCTCGACGATCTGCCCCTGCACTGCGCCGCTGATCTGCGGAAGCGCACTGTTTTTCGGATCGGCACCGCGCAGCTGATTGACATAGAACAATGCGCTGTCATTGTCCGGCTCGGTGAGCTTGCCCTGGGCCAGACGCGACTGCGCCAGCTCGAGGTACTGCGGCAGCTCAGGCTTCGGCGCCGACTGACTTTTGGCCTGGCTCAGTTCACGCTGCAGGCCGGTCACGGTTGCCGCAGGCGCTCCCATGGTGTGCATCTCGGCGAGGACTCGCTCCGCGTCGCCGTAGTTTCGTTGCTGGATGGCGCCGTGCGCCATTTGCACCAGGCGCTTGACCAAGTCCTGCGTCTGCGCCTGCAAGGCGGGGCCGCCGGCACCGGCTTGTTTCGCTTGATCGAGGTAGTAGAGCGCACTGTCGTTGCGCGGATCGATCAGATGATCTTGCTGCACGCGTGCATCGACGAGCTGGAGCAGCCGGGTCACCTCGAAGTCGGCCCGCCGACGATGAACATCATCGCGCAGTTGGGCAATTTTCGCGGGCGGAAGTGCCTTCGAGCGCGCCGCCTCATCGAGCAACTGGGTCGCGCGGTCGAAGTTCTGGGCATTGAGGGCGGCGAGAATCTGTGCCGGACCTATTTCGGCGCGCAGACTTGCTATTTTTTCGTCGAGAGCCGACAAGCGCTTGTCGTTCGCATCGATGCTGCGTGCGGTCTCCAGGAACTGCAATGCCGTGTCGAACTTGCGCTCATCGAGAGCCGACTGCACGCGCGCAATCAAGATCTCCGCAAGGCGCTGCAGTCCTTGCCGCGCCTCGCCATTGTTGGGGTTGAGAACGAGCACTTCGCGATAGAGTGAGAGCGCGCTGGCTGCCGCCGGATCGATGAAGTGCCGATCCTGCATGGCTTCCTGCGCTCTCTCGATGAGTGCGTCGATTTTTTCGTCGACTTCGGCCGGCGACTTCGGAGCGGTCGGGGCCGCGGCCGCCTTGGCAGGCTCTGATGCAGACGGTGCCGACGATGTAGATGATGCGCTCACCGGCTTCACGTCACCGGGGCCCCGGCGGGCGAGCATGAAAGCAACCAGCGCCGCGATGAGGACTCCGCCGATCACGGCCGGGACCAGCCAAGGTTTTTTCGGAGCGGCGGCAAGGGTCGGTGTCGGGGTCGAGCCGTCGCCCAAGAGCGCCAGACGTGAATTCACCTCTTCGTGGGCGCTGTCGAGCGCACCGGTGAGCACGTTGTCCTCGATGGGCAACCCGACGTGGGCTACCACCTGCCGATGTTGAATGGGCAGCGTCCACGCATTGCTGCTCGTAGCATGGTCCAACGCGACGATGGCAAAGCGCGAGGAATGCATATGCAGACGCGACAGCACCGACGCCGGGTCCGGATGGTTACGCGCATCCCACAACACGATCCCGGCCTGGCCCGAGGGCACCGAACCGACCAACTCGTCGATCGTGTCGATCTGCTTTAGAACCAGCCCGCCATTTAAGTCGGCGCCTATCTGCGGCCACAACGATTCGTCGCCGGTAACCAAGAACACGGTGAGCTTTTGCTTTCTCACCGCTTGAGGCATTGCCCGCTCGGCTGGCTCCGCTGTTGTAAGTTCATGTTTTCTCAAACTCTTCGGCATCTTATGGCCTCATGTTGCAATCGTCCGCGGCGGCTTCATTGCGCCGCGATCGCATTCGTATACCGCGAATGTTCTGTGTTTGGCTTAACACAATAAGGTTCCGGCAAATGCGGGGCTGAGGACATGCTTTGGGTCACATTTGGCTGCGCCCAAACGCCCGGAAAGGCCGTGATGGCCAGGGCAAACATAAAAGATGAGAACTGCTTAACAGAGCGGGGAGGCTTCCCCCGCAGAAATGCGCGTTACCGGCGCCGATCGCCGCTAGGTCGCCCGCTGGAGTTCCGGCCGAGCTTGCCGATCACATGACCCGGTACAAATCGCCGGTCGCACAGTCACATTTTGCCGGCCAAGTCGGCCGGAATCGCCACCGCTACTGCTTGGTGCCGGTAAAGGTCCCATCGCCGAACTGGCCGAGCGACACCCGTCCGCTCATGGTCTTGCCGTCGGTCTTACCCGAATACTTGACGGCCAAGCTTTGCCCCTGCCCCTCGACCTTGTATTCGATCGTCACATCCTCGCCCTTCACCGTACCGGTCACCTGGGCCTCGCCCAACTGACCTTTGTAGCTTCCGGACAGGGCTTCGCCTTTCTGAACCAGAATAAATGTCGGAGAGCCGCTGCCCGCCCCGGTCTCGACCGCCATGATCCACGTGCCGGTGACGTCTGCGGCGCTCGCCAAGTGCGCAAATGCCAAGGCCGCACCCGCCAGCAAGACACCCAAAGTTGTTTTGAGTTTCGTCACCATCGGTATTCCCCCATGAGTTGAGCCTCGCATGATACGCCAAGACCCGGGGCCGCTTGAATTCCGGAGTGCACCGGAGCGCCGGCCTGGTCACCGGCTCCCCGGGCAATTCGACAACATATACTCTATGATACAGAGTACTTGACGACGCACGGAATCGTCGGTTAGTGTCGATCCGTGGATGACACAACCGCACGCCTCGATTCCCATGCAGTGGCCACGCTGCGCTACATCCGCTCCTCCATGGAGGGCGCGGTGCTGCTGGCTGTCCCCGGCTCGGCCGGTATTGTTTTGGGCAGCATTGCCTTGGCTGCCGCGGCCCTGTGTTTCACGCCGAGCTTGCGCCACTACTGGCTGGGGATTTGGCTGGGAGCCGCGCTGGTCGGCGCGGTCATCGGCAGTATCTTGATCGTCAGGGAATCGTCTCTGCGCGATCTGCGTCTGGCCGGCACGCCCTTGCTCAAGTTCGCGCTATGTCTGTCACCCTCCTTGGGTGCGGGTCTGGTGATGACGGCCGTGCACTGGTTTGCCGGCAACCTGCATGCCATCCCCGGCACCTGGCTGCTTCTGTACGGCTGTGCATTGGTCGCCGCGAGCGCGGCTACGACGCGGATCATTGCGACTCTGGGTGTCTTCTTCATCTTGTTCGGATTATTGGCGCTGCTGCTGCCGGATGAGTGGCAGATATCGATGTTGGGCGCCGGTTTCGGCGGTCTGCATATCGTCTTCGGCATTCTGATCAGACGCATGAGCCATGGCAGTGAAACTTAAACTGCGCGCCGCGATACCGGCGGCACAGAAGCGGACCAAGTTGGCCGCGGTAGCCGAACTGCCTTCGACATCTGCCGACCACAACGATGCGACATTCGACCGGCTGGTATACGAGCGCGTGCGGCTGGGCATCATGAGCGCCCTTGCGGTGCGCGACGAGCTGACCTTCAATGAGCTGAAGTCCCTGTTCGATGTCAGCGACGGCAATTTGAGCGCACACGCGCGCAAACTCGAGGAAGCGGCGTACCTAACCTGCACGAAATCCTTCGAGCGGCGCCGTCCGAAGACCGTGTATCGCCTGACGGCGCTCGGTAGGAACGCCTTGAATCGGTATCTTGACCACGTCGAAGCGGTGATCAAGGCAACGCGTCGCACATGATTTCTCTTGGCTCACGAACTTTGTATTGCAGAGCAACCTAATATGCACGTAGCAATCATCATGGACGGTAACGGACGCTGGGCCTCGCAGCGCGGGCTGCCGCGCACCGCCGGCCACCGCGAGGGGGCGAAGACCGTCGACAAGGTGGTCGAAGCTGCGGCGCGACGCGGTATCGACACCTTGAGCCTCTACGCATTCTCGGCCGACAACTGGGGCAGGCCGCGCGGTGAAGTCGCGGCGTTGTTCGCGCTTCTGCGCCGCTACCTGCTGTCCCAGACTCCCCGATGCCTGGAAAGAGCGATTCGGATCAACGTGGTGGGCCGCAGAGATCGCCTGGCACCGGAAGTTCTTCGTACGATCGAGCACAGCGAAGGAGCCACGGCTCATTGTTCCGGAATGACGTTGCGTATCGCAGTCGACTACTCGGCGCAGCATTCCATGCTGCAGTCTTGCCGGCGCATGGCACTGGAATCCTCGATCGAGCGATCTCGCTTCAAGGAGCATCTTGCCGAGGTCGATCATGCGGTGACGGTGACACCGGACGTCGACCTGCTGATCCGCACGGGCGGCGAGAAGCGGTTGAGCGACTTTCTACTGTGGGAATGCGCCTATGCGGAACTGTGCTTCGTCGATGCGTTCTGGCCGGACTACGACGAGCTGGCCTTTGCCGAGGCTCTTGATGAGTTCGCGAAGCGTGAGCGCCGATTTGGCCAGATCGGCACGCCCGGCCGCGTTCCCGCGCGCGTGAACCACGGCTAGCCCAATGGGTTATTCCGTAGGAGGGGAGCGGTAAATGGCGACCGGTTGGGCGAAAGAAGGGGCCGTGCAGGAGCAGATCGACGCGACCGTCAAGGATGCCATCAGCCTGGCGCAAAGCCGTTTGCCCCAGGGGCCATCACTCAGCCACTGCGCCGAATGCGGCACCGAGATTCCGCAGGCCCGCCGCGACGCAATACCGGGCGTTCGCTTGTGCCTTTCCTGCCAGGATACCCAGGACCGCGAGCAGGCACGCTCAGCCGGCTATAACCGGCGCGGCAGCAAGGATAGTCAGCTGCGCTGACGGCCGTCAAACCAACTTCAGGTCGATCGACGCGGCCTGCGGAAAGATATCCGCGCTTTGCGCGGGCGACAGATCCCACAGCGAACGGAACAAGCCGCCCAGGACCGATCGGTAATCGTTCAGCACGGGAAAATCCCGATTTTGAAACAGCGTGGCTTGCGCGACTCGCTGCTGCTCTCCGCAGATCTTTCCGCCGCTGATCGATCCGCCCAACACCCAATAGACGGTACCGTGGCCGTGATCCGTTCCACGATTGCCGTTCTCGCGAAACGTCCGGCCGAATTCGGACACCACCACGACCACGGTGTTGTTCCACTCCGCGCCGAGAGACTGGGCAAAGGTCTGCAGACCCTTCCCCAAACTGCCCAAATTGTTGGCCAGCGTTCCCTGTGCCGCGCCCTCCCCCACATGGGTATCCCATCCCCCGATGTCGACGAATCCCAGCCGGTATTTGTCGCGCATCAACCGGCCCATGCGTTCGGCTTGGAGTTCGAAACCTCGGGTATTGACGGCGTTGCGATTGGCCGCGGTCATCTCGTCGGCCATCTCTTGCGCCACTTCGTGGCGCAATTCCAGACCGGTGCTCACCGCAGCTTCGAGGCGATGCCCGGCATACATGTCGTTCAGGATGCGCGCCTGCCGCTCGTCGAAGGGCTGTTTGCCCACGTTCTTGAGCGAAAGGTTGGGCACGCCCGCCGGGCCTTCGAAGGCCAGCGGCAAGGCATCCGTGAACGCAATCGATGCGTTCCCGGAAGAGCCGGACAAGATTTCAGCGAGGCGCCCGAGAAAGCCCGATCGATAATTGCGCTTGCCGGCCGCCGGCTGGCCGAGCTCGATGCTGTCCTGGGTTTCGAAATGGCTGCGCGACAGATCATCCGTGCCGGCAAAGGGTACGAATGCGGCCTGCCGCTGCAGGTACATCTCGCCGACCGTATCGCGAACTGCGGGTGCCAGCGCCCAATCGCCGTCCAGCGCGAGGGCGCCGCCGTTGGACGAGGGACCGGGTCCGGGAATGGCTATCGTCGGACGCGCCTCATAGTAGAAGCTGCTCGAATAGGGGATCAGCAGATTGGTGGAATCGTACCCGCCGCGCAGAAAAACCAGCAGAAAACGCGGCCCTGCGCCCGGTGCGGCGTACAAGCGGCCGGTGATCGAGGCGCCGGCCAGCGCCGCCGCGCCGGCTGCCAACAAACGACGCCGGGTCATGGATGCTCGATTATTCATAGTTGAATTCCGGCGATGAGAGCAGAAAGGTGTTCCACTCCTGTTGTGAATTCGCGCGATCGAGCGCGGTCTTGGTGTGCGTGGCGAGAAACGGCTCGATGGCCTGGTAGTACAGTCGATTCGCGAGCTGCGGGAAACCCACCGTGGTGGCCGCGCTTCCGTCTTCTGCATCGAACAGCGCGGCGTTGCCGGCACCGATGCTGCGGGCGATTTCGAATCGCCGACTCATCTGCCCCGAGCTTGCCCAGCCCAGCTCGGTCATGGGATAGCCGTCGGGGGTCTGGCGGCCGAACGGAGCCTCGCCCAGGCCGTTGAGCCAATTCAGCATGGGACGGGCATTGCTGATCGATTTGCCGTCGTAGGCTAGGCGCACGGCTGAGATCACGAAGCGCATGGGGTCCTTGAATTTCGCTCCAAACGAGACGGCCATTTCGGGCGATATGAATAGCGCATGCAGTACGGCCCCGATGTCGCCGTCGGTTCGCATGAAGGTCTGCGTCAGGCGCTCTACCAGGATGGGCGGCGGGTCGTCGGCCACGAAGTAGACCGCCAGCTCACGGGATATGAACCGAGCGCAGGCGGGTTGCGCGACGATGATCCTCACCGCATCCTCCACTTCACCGAATCCGGTGCCTCGCACCGGCTGACCGAGGAGAGTCTTGGCGCCGAAGTCATGGCGGGCCGGGTTGAACTCAAATGCCCCGCGCCGCAAGTACAGGCGCTGCCACTCAGGCCTCAGGTGCGGCGCATTCCCGGCATTGATGCCCACGCCCGTGAGCACCCGTGCCAGTTCCTGAACATCATGCTGCGAGTAACCCCCGCTGACTCCCAGGGTATGAAGTTCCAGGAGTTCCCGGGCATAGTTCTCATTGATGTGGCCCGCGGCGTTTTGACCGTTGTCGAGGTACTGCAGCATGGCCGGATGCTGCAGTGTCGCCATCACCAAATCCTTGAAATACCCGAACACGTGCGGCCGAATCGCTTGCTCCTCGTAGTCGCCGACCAGCCACCGCAGATTCGCCTTGTACTGGAACACACTGAAGTGATTCAGCCAGAACCAGGTCATTTGTTCTTGGAGCTGCGCGGGCGAATAAACCGCCCGCAGCAACTCACGGCGAATGGCCTCATAGGCAAGCCTGTTGCCGCGCTCGTTGAGCGTCTTGCGCGCCTGGTCCCGTTCCGGCCCGTCAGGCATGGCATTGATCGCCTTGAACTGCGCATTGACGCCGGCGATGGCCTGCACAGGATCTGCGCGCGTGATTTCAAGACCCGCAATCTGCGCGGCGATCGGTGCGGGCAACGCCGCCTGCGCCGGATGCAGCTGTTGATCGAGGAATTTCTCCTTGCCCAACCGGCGAAAGTCGGCGACACCGGCCGCATCCAGGCCGAACGATATGCGCTCGAGCCACAGCGTGTCCTCACGGTGCAGCGGGCGCAATGGCTCCGGTGCGGTGCGCGGCTGACCGGGTTGCGTCGAGCACCCGGCCAGAAGCACTGCGGTACAGAGACCCACGAGATCACGCCGGCTCATGCGAAGGTAACGGCCTGCCGCGGTGCGGGTTGACAAGGATTCAGCCGGCCACTTGGCGGCAGCCCATGAGCGAGGCCTGCTTGACCGTTCATTTGCATGCTGCTTGACCGTTCATTCGCATATACGTACTATTTAATATATGTACCAATGTACTTATATAGCGAGGAGATCAAGATGGAAGTCGAGAGAGTTCAGACGGGAATCAGAATCGAAAAACGCCTGCTCAAGGTGCTGAAGGCGCTGGCCGAACTGAAGGACTTGTCGCTCGGAGATTTGCTCGAGGGTATCGTCCTTCACGCATTCGACGGAAAGACCGCCTTCTCCAAGGACACCTTGGCGCAAATCGCGGACTTGAGGAAGATCTACCACCTGCCGCTGCGAGCCGGCGACAGTCACAAGCTCAAGGACAAATCCGCATAGGATTATAGGCCGCCGCACCCACACCGCAGGAAGGAACCGTATCGAGGGGGAAGCACTGATGAGTACATCGATCAGCGAGACCGAGAATCTATTGTTCATCACTCTTCTGCAGCTCATCGTGATGGTGGGTGCCGCTCGGTACATGCATACCGTGTTTCGCCGCCTCGGGCAGCCGGGCGTCATCGGCGAGATCTTCGCAGGCCTGCTGCTGGGACCCTCTTTGATGGGCTATTTCTTCCCGCAGGCCTCGCTGGCCCTGTTCGGCCGGCAAGCGTCGGTGCCGATCACCATCATCAGCCAAATCGGCCTGATACTGCTGATGTTTCAAATCGGCATGGACTTTGAATTCGCTCACTTGAACACGCGGCGCAACACCCGAGCCACTATTGTCGTCACCCTGTTCTCGGTCGCCGTACCTCTGAGCGCCGGCATCCTCCTAGGAAGGCTATCCGCACCGGCGTTGGCACAGGGCATCGACCCGGTACGCTACAGCCTGTTCCTGGGATTGGGACTGGCGATCACCGCGGTACCCATTCTCGGGCGCATTCTGCGCCAGTATGGACTCACCCATACGGAAATCGGCGTCGTCGCCATTTCGGCGGCTGCGATCAACGATGTGATCGGATGGCTGTTGCTGTCCGTCGTATCGGCGTATGCGGCATCGGCATTCTCGGCCGCGCACCTGTCGTTTCAGCTGGGCGGGTTGCTGCTCTTCGTCGTCGTGCTCTGGTGGGTATTGCGTCCCCTCACCTCGCGCCTGGTGGCACGATTTCCCGCGAGCGAAGGCGAGATGAATCCGAATCTCATGGCCATCGTGATCTGCCTGATATTCGCCTTAGGTATCTGCACCTACCGACTGGGGATTTTCGCGATATTCGGCGGCTTCGCGTGCGGCGTTCTCTTCCACCGCCACCTTGAGTTCGTGAATGCATGGCGGCGCCAGGTCGGCCGCTTCGTGCTGGTATTTTTCCTGCCCGTGTTCTTCACCTATACGGGTCTTCGAACCAATGCCCTGGGACTTTCAAGTGGCGCCGATTGGCAATGGCTGGCGATCATCCTCGGCGTCGCGATTCTGAGCAAGATCGTGCCGGTGTACTTCGCGGGCCGAGCGTGCGGCTTCAATCACAACGACTCCTCCATCTTGGGCACGCTGATGAATACGCGCGCATTGATGGAATTGATCGTACTGAACATCGGATTCGATCTGAAGCTGATCCCGCAAAAGGTGTTCACCATGCTGGTGATCATGGCGGTACTCACGACGCTGATGGCCGGCCCCTTGTTGAAGCGACTGCTGACCAAGGGCGGCCATCCCATCCCGGTGGGGGTCGAAGCTTAACCTGAACAGTTCAAGAGTTCAGGGCGCCAACCCTGCCGGCTATTCGACACTCACAGCGTACTCGTCACAGCCATGCTGCCAGCAGCATGACCACACCGGCAATCGAGACTGCCCACACGGCGGTGCGCAGGTAGGGAATGCCGACGATATAGACGGGCAAGTACACCAGACGCGCCCAGAAGTAGAGTTCCGCACCCATTGCCGAGTGCCCCTTGCCTGAACCCTGCGCCACCACGGCCAGCACGGCAGCGGCGAAAAACGGGAAGGTCTCGAGAAAATTCCGATACGCTCGATCAGCGCGCGCCGCCACGCCGATCAGCGGTTTTACTTCCCCATCCCGGTTGCCGGCATTCCATGTGAGCCCGCGTTGCTGGGTCGACAGCGAAGCGGCAACGACGAGATACAACAACCCCAGGCATACGGACCATCCCAACATTTGTAGTTCTACCGACATGCGGCCTCCCCTGTTTCCATGACAACTGCTTCATGATAGCAAACGGCCGCGACAACCCCGGAGTCGGACAGCCGGCCAGCGGTGGCGGTGGATGCGGCGGGGGCGAGAGTCCTTTACCATGGCCTATGCCTGCGCTTCCGCGCAATTTTGGAGGACTTAAATGAGACACTCGCTCCGGATGTTCGCCCTCGTTCCCCTGCTCATCGCATCGGTGGGCGCGGCCCACGCAGGCAGCTATGAGGACGCTGCCGACCTGTTTAAAAAGGCCGGTTCCAGCGCCGCGTTTTTCTCCAAAAGCTACGCCTATGCGGTTTTCCCGACGGTCGGGTCGGGCGCGGTGGTTGTGGGCGGCGCTTATGGCAAGGGGCAAGTGTATGTACACGGAGCCCCTACCGGTGAGGTCAAGATGGGTGCGATCAGCTTGGGCTTCCAGGCCGGGGGCAAGGCGTACAGCGAGATCATCTTTTTCGAGGACAAACGGGCCTTGGACGAGTTCGAGTCCGGATCTTTCGAATTCGGCGCCGATGCCAGCGTCGTCGTCATCACCGCAGGGGCCAACGCAGGTGCGGCCACCAATGGCGCCAGCGCGGGCGCCAGCGCCGGAGAGAACGATGCCACCACGCGCGGCGTCTACCAGAAAGGCATGGCGGTGTTCATCATCGCCAAGGGCGGCCTCATGTACTCGGCCTCCATCGCGGGGCAGAAATTCTTCTACAAGCCGGGCCGGGCCCAATGAGCCGGGCGTAAAACCCTTTGACACGGCGGGTTCTTGGATTGTCCGCCGTGCGTTGATCTTGGCAAACATCGAGAAATGCGCATCATGGGAGGCACGCTGCACGTGTCACCATCCCTCGCCGGCCCACTGGCGTTTCTCGCGGAGAGATTAAGATGAAAGGCATTTTACCCGTGATGCTGTCTTTGTTGCTCGGGGCTTCGGCTTTCGGGCAGAGCGCACCTGAGATCGCTTTCGATTCCGCGCCGGATTTCTTCAAGCTTCCCAGCGGAATATATTTCGGTGAGGTGACGGGCATTGCCGTCAACTCGAAGAAACATATCTTCGTGCTCTCGCGGGGCAATACCAGCGGTCCCGCCTACGCGGCGGCCGCCGCGCAACTTATGGAGTTCGACCCCAGCGGCCGCTGGGTGCGCGAAATAGGCAAGAATTTGTATGCCTGGTCGTATGGGCATGCGGTGCGTGTGGACCGATATGACAACATCTGGGTTGCCGACAAAGGTTCCGACATGGTCGTGCGATTCGACCCCGAAGGTCGGGTGACGCGGGTATTCGGCCGCAAACTCGAAGCCGCGGACGAGAACACTCATCCGCTGTCTCACCCAAATCCACCCTTGCCGCCCATCGACGGATTGTTCCGACAGGTCACCGACATGACCTGGGACTCGCATGACAACGTCTACATCAGCGACGGCTATATCAACTCACGGGTGGCCAAGTACGACAGGGACGGCCTCTGGATGGGCTCATGGGGGGAGCCCGGGTCCGGACCTCGACAATTCAATACCCCGCACTCCATCGTCTCGGACCGGCAGGACCGGATCTATGTCGCCGACCGCGGCAATGTGCGCATTCAAGTGTTCGACACCTCCGGCAACCTGCTCAACACCATCAAGATCGACGTGCCCGCGCCTGCCGACAGTCCCGTGGCCATCGGCAATCGTCCCACCGAGGCCAGTCCCGGGAATCTACACCCCGGCGCGCCGTGGGCCCTGTGCATCACGCCGGGGCCGGTGCAGTACCTCTATGTCTCGGACGGCTATCCAGGCCGCATTTACAAGTTATCCATGGATGGCAAGGTCTTAGGATGGCTGGGCGGAACGGGCAAGACCTTGAAGAAATTCGGCTGGGTGCACGAGATCGCCTGCCCGTCGGAAAACGAACTCTACGTCGCCGAATTGTTGAATTGGCGCGCGCAAAAACTCACCCTGCATCCTTGACGCCGCAGAACGCCGCCATGGGTAGCCGCGTCAGGGGATTGAGGGCTCGGACCCAACCCGGCGGTGCAAGCGCCTCGCAATACATGGCACCGCCCAAGGGTTCCAGCTAACCCGAAAGGTCGGTGTGCCTACTCGCCGTGACGACCGCGGCCAACGCTTCGGCCAGGGCCCGCTGCGTAAAAGGTTTGGCGAGGCGCATGAAGTCAACACCGGCCGTCCGCGGCAAATCCGCGTAGCCTGTGGCCAGGATCGCAGGCAGCGCGGGGCACCGCTCTCTGATTTTCTCGATCAGCTGAATGCCCGTCATTACCGGCATGGCCTGATCGGTGATGACCAGTTCAATGGCCGGCGTCGAGTCGATCGCTTCCAGCGCCTTGGCGCCGCTTTCCACAGCGATCACTTCATGCCCCAAATCCTCGAGCATCGCGACGATGTTGGCCGACACCAGGCTGTCATCATCGACGGCCAGGATGCGGAGCCGCCGCCTGGTTTGCGCCGATTCGCCAGGTTCCCCCGCATCGTGCGGTACGGACTTCGCGGCGCTCTCCACAACCACAGGCAGCCATAGCTCGATGGTCGTGCCTGTTCCGACGGTACTATGCACCATGAGTTTGCCGCCGGACTGCGCGGTGAGCCCATCGACCATGCAAAGGCCCAGGCCGGTGCCTTTGCCGATCCCCTTGGTCGTGAAGAAGGGTTCCGTCGCTCGAGCCAACGTGGCCTCATCCATGCCGTGTCCGGTATCGCTGACCGACAGGCAGGCGAAGCGTCCGGCCGGAAGGTTGGTCGCATGACCGGCCTGCACGGATTCCTCGGCGATCGAAATCGTCAGCGTGCCGCCATCGGCCATGGCATCACGGCCGTTGATGGCAAGATTCAACAGGGCCGTCTCGAGCTGATTCGGGTCCGTGCGCACCAGCACCGCGTCGCGCGGAAAGCGCGTCTCGATCTGGACGGTGGGGCCGAGCGAGCGCTCCAACAGCTCCATCATATTGTTGATCAAGCTGATGAGATCAACGTTCTCATGTTTCAACTCCTGGCGTCTGGCAAACGCCAGCATGCGCTGCGTCAGCGACGTTCCTCTCTTGGCGCCTTGCACGGCGTTGTCCAAGAGCGAGAGCAGCCGCTGGTCGTCCGGCAGCCGCTTGCGCAAAATCTCCAGGCTCCCCAGGATGGCCATGAGCAAATTGTTGAAATCGTGTGCGGCACCGCCGGTGAACTGGCCCACGGCCTCCATCTTCTGAGCCTGACGCAGTCTCGCTTCCGTGGCGCGCCGTTCGGTGATGTCACGGGTAATCTTGGCGTAGCCGACCAGCACTCCGTCGGTGCGCACGGCATCGATGATCACATTCGCCCAAAAACGAGTCCCATCCTTGCGCATGCGCCATCCTTCGGTCTCCAACCTGCCGTCGCGTGCGGCAGTGCGCAGGCCGGCGGCCGGAATCCCCGCGGCGCGATCCTCCGCGGAGTAAAAGCATGCGAAATTCTTGCCGATGATTTCCGCCGCTTCATAGCCTTTGATGCGCCTCGCGCCCGCGTTCCAGCTGACGATGCAGCCCTTGGGGTCCAGCATGAAGATGGCATAGTCGGTGACGCTATCCACCAGCAACTCAAAGGTCCGCTCGCTTTTCTGCAGCTGGTGCAGAGCCTCCTCCAGCTCCCGGGTCCGCGCCGCCACCTTCTCTTCCAATTCGATGTTGAGCTGCTGCAGAGCGTTTGCGGATTCCTTGCGATGGGTCACATCGCGTGAGATGGCGAGCTGGCCCAACGTTCCGTCGCCTAGAGCGATCGGCACGGCGTGCGTCTCCATGTGACGGCGGGTTCCCTTCAGACCGATGATGTCAAATTCCCATTTGAGCCGCTCACCCGCACAAACGCGTTCATGATTCGCGCGCCAGGCGGCCCTGTGTTCCGGAGCAATCCAGTCGACGGTGTTCGCCGATTCCACGCGCTTCCAGGATTCGACTTCGATCATCATCAAGCCGGCCCGATTCATCTGCATCAGTCGCCCGTCTCGGGCGACCACTTTGATGCATTCAGGGCTCGTGTCGGTAATGGCCTCCAACAGTTCAGCGGCATCGGGCGGACCATCGGCGTTCGCAAGTCGACCCCGGACATGGACAGTTCCGAGCATGGCGACCTCTCCCCGCGAAAAACCCTGTGGCATTACTCCAATCTACACACTTTCACGGCTACGCCTGCCGCCGAGGACCAGGAAGCCTTCGTAGGAAAGCCCTTACACTCGATCACGGCACGGCCGCGAATCTCAACGAGCGACGCAACAGTGAGGTGCTTGATCGAACAGCATACCCTGCCTTAAGACTTCCCGACTTGCGCGCCCCGCTCGCTCGAATCACACTGCTGCGCCATGCGAGTCGTCACCTACAACGTCAACAGCATCAACGCGCGGCTGCCGAATTTTTTGCGCTGGCTTTCGGAGTACTCACCCGACGTCGTGTGCCTGCAGGAACTGAAGGCACCGCAGGACAAATTTCCGGAGGCGGCCATTCGCAATGCCGGTTACGGCGTCGTCTGGCACGGCCAGAAGAGCTGGAACGGCGTGGCAATCTTGAGCAAGAACGCGGAGCCTCAGGAGATTCGGCGCGTTCTGCCCGGCGACCCCGAGGATTCGCATAGCCGATATATCGAAGCGCAGGTCGGCGGCATCGTGGTGGGATGCCTCTATCTGCCCAACGGCAATCCGGCCCCGGGGCCGAAATTCGAATACAAGTTGCGCTGGCTCAACCGGCTTCTCGCCCATGCCGCGGAGCTGCTGCTATCGGGAAGCCCGGTCGTACTCGCCGGCGACTACAACGTGATACCCACGGAGTTCGACGTCTACAAACCCGAGCGCTGGGTCGATGATGCGCTGTTCAGAATCGAGGTTCGCGAGGCATTCGCGCGTCTCACCAAGCGCGGTTGGGTCGACTCGGTGCGCGCCAGCCACCCTAACCAGAGCATGTACACCTACTGGGACTACTTTCGCAACGCCTACGGCCGCGACGCCGGCCTCAGGATCGACCATCTGCTGCTGAGCCCCTCCTTGTCCGCGCGCCTGGTCGATGCCGGCGTGTACCGCGAAGTGCGCGGTTGGGAAAAAGCCAGCGATCATGCACCGACCTGGGTGGAACTGCAGGACGCGCCTGCGCCGGCCCCCGCCGCCTCTTCCACCGAAGCACCGCACTAGCTCGCTGGGGTCCGGTCCGGCGGCCTGCCGTTCGCGACCCCCTTGCGCCGCTGGCGCCGTGTACATGGCGGTTCGGCGCACACTTGGGCACCGGCCACGATCGTTCAGTAACGTGTCTCCACGGACGATGAATCACCGTCGATTCATCGCAGACTTTTGTCGAAACCACCGGGAGACTACCGTGATTCACCGATCCATGCTTCGATTCGCCTCTATTGCGATCTTGAGTACTACCGCCACCTATGCGCTGGCCGGAGACTTTTTCGAGGACAAGGGCGTTGCGCTCAGCAGCTACGATCCACTTTCGTACTTCACCTCCGCGCCCGATCCGATTCCGGGGGTCAAGGAACTGAGCTATGAGTACAAGGGGTCCAAGTTCTACTTCATCACGGGCACGCATTTGCATGCCTTTGCCGGCGATCCGGAGCATTACGCCCCGCAATACGGCGGCTTTGACGCGTATGGCGTGTCGCAAGGCCGCAAGGTCGGTGCGCACCCGCGCATATTCGCCGTGGTCGATGGGAAGCTCTATCTGTTCAGCGACACCGAGTCACGCAAGAACTGGAAGAAGGACATCCCGGGCAATGTCGCGCGCGCCTCTGAGCAGTGGTCGGACGTATCGAAACTGGTGGCGCAGAACCGCTGAGGCGGTGAGTGGGGCAACCTGGCAGGGCCGGCGTCGATAGCGACGCTGGCCCCTGGGGCTGGGGCTCAGGATTCCACCGGCTGGATATCTTCCAGCACTTCATACTGCCGGACCCTATCGTCGTATGTGTCGACAGTCGCCAGGGCGCCGGTGTCGATGACGACGTTCTCGAGTACCGGGGCCGCGAATGCGCGAACGGCATCCACAGACTGCCAGCGCGTGAGAACCAGGAACTCCGTATCGTCCCCGCTCGACCGCTGGCTCAAGAATCCACCCAAGAAACCCTTTTGCTTGCGCAATTCGGGCATGATCTGGGTTCGAAAATATTCCGGATACTTGTGGGCTTTCGAGTGCCTGGCGCGGCAACTCCACTTGCGAATAATCATCTGTTTTCACCCTGTTCGCGCCGCACCGTACTCATCCCGGACGGCGAATGATTCCGTTCTTCCGATATATTAACGTCATCCCTCGGCGCGGATTTGAGTTTTGGCGGCCGCGCTCAAGGCGACATCTCGTCACCCCGATGATGCCAGGCAACCACCCTTTGCCTTTGCTCGCCGAGCTTTTCGATGCCCAAGTGCATCACATCGCCGGCCTTGAGAAAAAGCGGCTCGGGTTTGCGGCCCAGTCCTACACCGGGCGGGGTGCCGGTAATCAGCAGGTCACCGGGATACAGCGTCATGAATTGACTGACGTAGGCGATCAAATCCCGTACCGGAAAAATCATGTTCAGGGTATTGCCGGTCTGCATGCGGCGGCCGTTGAGATCTAAAAACAGCTCGAGCTTTTGCACATCGCCGACTTCGTCGGCCGTGACCAACCAAGGTCCCACGGGTCCGAAGGTATCGCATCCCTTGCCCTTGTCCCATTGCGTGCCTCGCTCCAACTGAAAGGCGCGCTCCGAGACGTCGTTGACCACCACGTATCCCGCGACATGATCGAGCGCCTGGTCCGCGCCGACATAGCGCGCGGTTCGGCCGATGATGACACCGAGCTCGACCTCCCAATCGCTTTTCATCGAATCCTTGGGCAGCATGACATCGTCATCGGGACCGCTCAGGCAGCTGATTGCCTTGGTAAACAACGCCGGCTCCGTGGGAATCGGCAAGTGAGCTTCCTTGGCATGATCGGCGTAGTTCAAGCCGATTGCGATGAACTTGCCGATGCCCCTGACCGGAACGCCAAGCCGCGGCGTACCCTCCACCCGCGGCAGCGCATCCACATCCAAGGCGGCGAGCCGCGCCAAAACTTCAGGCGTCACCGTTTCGGGTGCAACATCCCGGATATGCGCCGACAAATCACGGATCACACCCCGGCGGTCCACAAGACCCGGCCTCTCGCCTCTCGGCGGCCCATAACGCAGAAGTTTCATTTCGCCTGGTTCCTCATTCCCAAGTATGCAGCGCCGGGCCGGGCCCTGCTAGCATCACGGGGTCACCAATGACCTGAGGACTTCATGACCACGCTATTCGATCCGATCAGCATCGGCCCTGTGACCTGCCCCAACCGCATCTGGATGGCGCCGCTGACCCGCGGCCGGGGCACGCGCGACCACATTCCCACCGAACTCATGGCCACCTATTACTCCCAGCGCGCGGGCGCAGGGCTGATCATTTCGGAAGCCACCGGCATCAGCGTCGAAGGCAGCGGCTGGCCCTATGCCGGGGGACTCTGGGGTCGCGAACATGTGGATCATTGGCGGGTGGTGACCCAGGCTGTGCATCGGGCGGGTGGCCGCATATTCGCGCAGCTATGGCATATGGGACGGCTGGTGCATCCCTCCCTGCATGGTGTCCAGCCGGTCTCCGCCAGCGCGACCACGGCGCCGGGCAAGGCACACACCTATGACGGCAAGCAGCCCTATGCGCAAGCACGGCCGCTCGGCATCGAGGAGATTCCCCGGCTGATCGGCGACTACGTGACCGCGGCGAGAAACGCCATCGACGCCGGCTTCGACGGGGTCCAGCTGCATGGCGCCAATGGCTATCTCATCGACCAATTCCTGCGCGATGGCAGTAACCAGCGCACCGATGCCTACGGCGGCCCGATCGAGAATCGCGTGCGTCTGCTGCGCGAAGTGGTGGCGGCGCTGGTGGGCGCCGTCGGCAAGGAACGTACCGCCGTGCGCCTATCGCCCAACGGCGACTCGCAGGGCGTCGACGACAGCGACCAGGCGGCCCTGTTTCCCGCCGCCGCGGCAGTCCTCGATTCACTCGGCATCGCGTTTCTCGAGTTACGCGAACCGGGTCCCAACGGAACCTTCGGCAAGACGGATCGTCCGCCGGTGGCGCCGCTCATCCGCCGAGCCTTCAAAGGGCCCTTGGTGCTGAACTCGGACTATGATCTTGCGCGTGCGCAAACGGCCATCGCCACGGGTGCCGCGGATGCGATCACGTTCGGACGAAAATTTCTGGCAAACCCAGATCTCCCCTATCGATTCGCGCACGATCTGCCGCTCAATCCCGACGATCCGAAAACATGGTATTCGCAGGGAGCGGATGGCTATGTGACGTACCCCGAGGTGAGGAGCCTCCGGCAGGCCCCAGGGGAGACAGTGGCGTGAGGCACAGGTGAAACAGCTGGCCGGAGACTATGACCACATCATCGTCGGCGCGGGAACCGCGGGATGCATCGTGGCCAACCGATTGTCGGCCGACCTGAAGCGGCGGGTACTGCTGCTGGAGGCTGGGGGACGCGATGACTGGATGTGGTACCACGTGCCGGCGGGTTATCTATTCACCATCGGCAATCCGCGTTCCGACTGGATGTTCCGCACCGAGTCCGAGCCGGGGCTCAACGGGCGCTCGCTCGCCTATCCGCGCGGCAAGGTCATCGGAGGCTCGTCGGCCATCAACGCCATGATTTGCATGCGCGGACAGGCGGCCGACTATGACGGCTGGCGATCCTTGGGGCTCGAGGGCTGGGGCTGGGCCGACGTACTGCCTGCGTTCAAACGCGTGGAGGACCACTTCCTGGGGAAGAGCGAGCACCACGGCGTCGGCGGAGAGTTTCGCGTGGAAGCACCGCGGGTCAGATGGCGGGTGCTCGACGCCGTGCGTGAGGCCGCCGTGCAGGCGGGCGTGCCCGCCATCGACGACTTCAATTGCGGCGACAACGAAGGCGTTTCCTATTTTCACGTCAATCAAAAACGGGGGCGGCGCTGGTCGGCGGCAACGGGATTCCTCAAGCCCGCACTCAGTCGCAAGAATCTGAGGCTCGAAATGCATGTGCTGGTCGAGCGTTTGATCGTCGAAAATGGCCGCGCCTGCGGTGTGCAGTTTTCGCGTGGCGGGGAGAGGTTCGAGGTTCGCACCGCCGGCACGGTCATCTTATCGGCCGGCGCGATCGGCTCGCCGCAGATTCTCAGCTTGTCGGGCATAGGCCGGCACGAGTGGCTCGCCCCCGTCGGCATCAAGACGCTGCTCGAGCGGCGCGGTGTAGGCTCGAATCTGCAGGATCATCTGCAGCAGCGTGCAATTTATAAAGTGAGCGGCGTGAAGACGCTGAACGAAATGTATCACTCGGTGCCGGGCCGCGCATGGATGGGCATGGATTACCTATTGCGGCGGCGTGGGCCGCTGACCATGGCCCCTTCGCAGCTCGGTATCTTCATGCGCTCGAGTTCGGCGGAGCGGCGCGCGAACATCGAGTTCCATGTGCAGCCGCTGTCGCTCGACAAGTTTGGCGATCCCCTGCATCGCTACCCGGCCATCACCTTGAGCGCCTGCAATCTGCAACCCACCTCGCGCGGCACCGTGCGGCTTCGATCCGCGGATCCCGAGGCGCCGCCGCTGATTGCGCCGAATTATCTCGCGACCGCGCAGGACCGCGCCGTCGCCGCGGACGCCATTCGCTGTACCAGGCGCATCATGGCCCAAGACGCCGTGCGGGCATTCTCCCCGGAGGAATTTCTACCGGGCCCGAAAGTTGGCGACGATACCGAGGCGCTGGCCGCCGCCGCCGGCGATATCGGAACGACGATCTTTCATCCCGTGGGAACCGCGAGAATGGGACTGGCCGACGATGCAGAAGCCGTCGTCGACGCGCGCTTGAGAGTCCACGGGATCGAGCGTCTGCGGGTGGTGGATGCCTCCGTCATGCCGACGATCCCGTCCGGCAACACCAACACCCCGACGGCAATGATTGCCGAGAAAGGCGCCGGAATGATTCTCGAGGACTTTAGCTGAGCATTGCTCTAGCGATGGATGGTAATCGAGGGATCCAGCAGGACCAACGCATCGCCAGCCTGAAATGCACCCGTTCTGAACATATCGTCACGGGTGTAGGCGCGCCCATAGCCACGGCAACCCGACTTGGAGTCTATGAGACTACCCGTGTCCGTGAGGCAGTTAGGGTCCTTCAGGGCAGCCGTCGCCGGTTTTGAGTTCGGACTTTGCGGGGTAGCTGCACAGCCGAATAGCATGAGTCCCGCAGCTGCTGCACTCAGGAATCGCATCGTACTGGCGTTCATAATACCTCCTGCTTACGGCCCCCATCCTACGCCAACCCCGATGCCGCGCAACTCGAGGCTATCGGTGCACCGAACCGCGGTCGGTTCCCAGCCGGGGACTGGTGTGGGGGATCTGGTGCCCCATCCCGTTCTAGTCCGCCGGCCCTGCGTCCGGCCAAGCGGCTCAAGAGCGCTCGAAACGAGCCACGGTCTCGACGTGTTCGGTAAAAGGGAAAAGATTGAAGGCGCGAAGCCCCGTGAGCCGCAGCTTGCCGCCGGAAGTCAGTTGCGCCGCGTCATGGCGCAGCGATTCCAACCCGCAGCTCACATACAAAAACCTTTCCGGTGGATCCTGGCTCAAGGTTTGCGTAAGTTCGGGGTCCAAGCCCTTTCGCGGCGGGTCGGCGATCACCACCTGTGCGGCGGATGCTTCCCGGCAGGCCGAGCCTGCGGTGCCTTCGATCACCGACACTTTGGCGCGATCCTCGGGCCCAAGTTGCGCGAGACCGAGTTCCAGCCCGCGCAGCGAGTGCTCGCCGACCTCGTTCAGGCGTATCTCGCCGACACGGGCCAACAAGGACAGGCCAATGGCCCCCACGCCCGCGTAAAACTCAGTGACCCGTGAACCCTGAGGAATTTCGGAGCGCAGATAGCCGATGATGTCATGGGCAGCGTCGAGATTGCTCTGACCGAAGGCGCCCGGCGGATAGTGAACCGCCGCGCCGCCGAAGTGTTCGATCACGCTTTCGGGGCCGTACCACGGGTGAAAGACGGGACCCAATATGGTGTTGGAGCGCTCGAGATGGGCGTTGAACCACAAGCTGTGCAACTGGTTGCCGAGCCGTTCCCGAACCAGATCCAGGAGGGCCCGCAGAGGTTCCGGCGTGGCGCTGTTGGCTACGATGACGACTTGCGCAGTTTGCGAACTGCGCTCGATGACTACTTGTAGATAACGCGCCAGGCCCAGATGTGCTCCATCCGAGTAGCTGCTCACCCCAGTCTCGACCAGTGCACGGCGCACGACCGCCGCCACTTGGTTTATCAGGGCGTGCTGAATGCTGCAGCGAGGAGTGTGCACGACGCGATGGGTACCGAACTCAAACAGTCCGATCTTGGGCGAGTTCAGCCGTCCGCGGATCGCCAGGCGTGCGCGCAGGCGAAATTCGGACGTGGGCCCTAAGACCACCGGAATTTCGGGTAGGCCGTGAGCGCGCGCCAGTTCATCGAGCGCATCGCGCGCCACGCCGGCAATACCTGGCGCGCCGAAACGCGGACACGCCCCGCAGGGAGGCCGATGCGGGCACGTCAATTCCTGGGCTGACCCGGATTTGGCGAGTTCACCGATGATACGTCTTACTTTGCAGCGGTTCGAAGATTCATGCGGCGGCCAGAAGATACGATCGCCAACGAATTATCGTAGCATACCCAAACGTCGGCTCCCTCGACGATCTCCCAGCCCGTCGCGCTCGCGGCGACGGGAATATTCAATACGAAACCGGGCCCGCGGATCTACCGGGGCGTTGCGCCGCGAGGATCATCCACATTGAGGCGGGCGCTCGCCAGAACGCTCCAGTCCTGAGGCGCAATGCGCTCGAGCAGCGAGTCGACCATTCGTTTCCGCGTTTCGAGCACGATGAGCGCTCTGCTCGACAGGGCGGAGATGTCGGGATTCTTGATCCTTTGCCCGCGCCGGTACAGAAGGTTCGCCTTCTGATAGCCCTCCACCATGCTTACCGCATAGGCCGAATCGAAGTCCGCCGCGGCCTTTTCACCCATTTGCCGAACCAAACGCCGATGGTCCTCGTCCAGGTCTTGCGGCACGGCCAGACCCTTGCGAGTGGCAATGGCGGTAATGTCCGCCAGGGTCTTGCCGCAATCCGCGATCATCTGAGCGGCAAATTGGCGAACTTCGTCGGTACCGGCGCGCGCGACCGCGAGATGACCCAGTTGTATTGCGGTCATGCACTCGAGGCTGGCCATGGTAATGAAGGTGTCCGGGAGAATGCTCTCGAGCGGTATCTTTTCCAGTTTCATGACAGTCCTCGTTCGTTTCGCGGGGCGATCGACTAATTCTTCAGTATGAGCGAAGGCTCCTACGGCTCGCACCGACGAAAATCCGATGAACGCGTAGGAGCAGAGCCCGAAACCACGTAAGGAAGCCGCCGTGTGCCCGTTTGCGTGCTCCCATGGGCACGGTACAGTACATCCCGTCGAGGGATTCTCGATTTTTCGGAGATTCAGGGTGCATGAGCTGTTGCGCTTGCCGTCGGCCTTCATCGGCACACACCGAGTGACGTCCCAGGAAATTGACGCCTACGACCATGTGAACAACGCGGTCTATTTGCAATGGCTGGATAAAATCGCCTGGGCGCACTCGTCCGCCTTGGGGATATCGATCGAACATTGCCTTGCCCTTCGCCGCGGGATGGCGGTGCGCCATACTCGCGTCGATTATCTCGAGGCGGCGGTGATCGACGATAGTTTGCTGGTGGCGACCTGGCTCGTGGCCTGTGACGGGCGCCTGCGGTGCACGCGCCGGTTCGACATCCTGCGCGAGACCGACGGCAAGCGGGTTCTGGAGGCAGAGATCGAGTACTTCTGTTTGAACCTGGATACCGGCAAACCCTGCCGATTTCCCGCCGAGTTCTCGTTGCGCTACACGGTCACCCCCGAGGTGGCCGCCGCCTATGCGCAGTTGGCGGATTCCCCACGCGAGGTCGGTCACGGGGCGCGCCGTGCCACACAGGCGCCGGCGGCGGAGTGACGATGCCCCCGCGCAACGCGGTTATTGCACCCCTTCCAAGCTCAAATTGAGCAACAGCACATTGACGCGTGATTCCCCGAAAATACCCCACTGCGGCTCCCTGACCTGCGCCAGGACCCTCTCGCGCAGCTTCGCAGGATCAAGCCGGCGCACCCGGGCAACGCGCGCAACTTGATAGAGCGCCGCTGCCGGCGTGATGTCCGGGTCAAGACCGCTCGCCGACGCAGTGACCAGGTCGACCGGAATAGGCAGCGTATTGCCGGGGTCGGCCACTTTCAGCGCCGCGATCCTAGTCCTTACTGCGTCGAGCAACGCCGGATTGGTGGGACCGAAATTCGAGCCGCCCGAGGCAGTCGCGTTGTTCGGCATGGGTGTGGTCGCGGACAATCTGCCCCAGAAGTATTTCGGATCCTGGAACGATTGGGAAATAAGCGCGGAGCCCACGACCTTGTGATCCCGTACCACCAGGCTGCCCGACGCCTGATCGGGAAAGGCTATTCTCCCGATGCCGGTCACGATCAGCGGATAGACAACTCCCGTGAGCGCCGTGAGCAACATGAACAGGACGGTCAAGGGACGCAGCATCTGTTTCATCGTCGGTACCTCCTAGACCAGCCGCAATACCGTCAGCATCATGTCGATGAGCTTGATGCCGGCGAACGGCACGGCGATGCCGCCGACACCGTAGATCAATAAATTGCGCCGCAGCAAGGCAGCGGCTCCGAGCGCGCGATACTTCACCCCTTTGAGCGCCAGCGGGATGAGCGCGACGATAATCAGTGCGTTGAAAATGACGGCCGATAGAATGGCCGAGTTCGGACTGGTCAGGCGCATGACATCGAGTGCGGCCAACTGTGGATACGTGGTCGCAAACGCGGCCGGAACGATGGCGAAGTACTTCGCGACATCATTGGCAATCGAAAACGTCGTGAGCGAACCGCGGGTGATCAGTAGCTGCTTCCCGACCTCGACGATCTCGATCAGCTTGGTGGGATTGGAATCGAGGTCCACCATGTTGCCCGCTTCCTTCGCAGCCTGGGTGCCGGAGTTCATCGCCACGGCAACGTCGGCCTGGGCCAATGCGGGCGCATCGTTCGTGCCGTCGCCGGTCATGGCGACCAGACGGCCTTCGGCCTGATACTGGCGAATGAGCTTCAGCTTGGCTTCGGGCGTGGCTTCGGCCAGGAAGTCATCCACCCCCGCCTCCGCCGCGATGGCGGCCGCCGTCAGCCGGTTGTCGCCCGTGATCATCACCGTGCGGATTCCCATGCGGCGCAGTTCGCCGAACCGCTCCTTGATTCCACCCTTGACGATATCCTTCAACTCCACGACCCCGAGGACACGGCCCGCGTCGCTCACGACCAGCGGTGTGCTGCCGTTGCGGGCGACTTCATCCACGGACTGTGCGACTTTCGCCGGAAAGGCGAACCCCCGGGACTCGATGTACGAGCGCACTGCCTGCGCCGCACCTTTGCGCACTTCGCGGCCGCCGATGTCGACGCCGCTCATCCGCGTCTGTGCCGAGAACGCGACGAAGGTCGCTTCGAGCTGGCCTAGGTTTCTTTCGCGCAGATTGAAGCGTTGCTTGGCCAACACCACGATGCTGCGGCCTTCGGGCGTTTCGTCGGCCAACGAACTCAACTGGGCGGCATCGGCGAGCTGCTGCTCGGTGACGCCGTCGGCGGGAATGAAGGCCGCCGCCTGCCGGTTGCCCAGTGTGATCGTTCCGGTCTTATCCAACAGCAGTACGTCGACGTCGCCCGCCGCTTCCACGGCACGGCCTGAGGTCGCGATCACATTGGAGGCCATCATCCGGCTCATGCCCGCGACACCGATCGCCGAGAGCAGGCCTCCGATGGTGGTCGGAATCAGGCAGACCAGAAGCGCAATCAGCACCGTGATCGTGACGGGCGCTCCCAGCTTCGCCACATCGACACTGAACAGCGAGAAGGGCAACAGGGTGGCGGTGGCCAGCAGGAACACCAGGGTGAGAGCGATGAGCAGTATGGTCAAGGCGATTTCATTTGGCGTCTTTTGTCGCTTGGCGCCTTCAACCATCGCGATCATGCGATCGATGAACGCTTCCCCGGGATTGACGGTGACGCGCACGACAAGCCAGTCGGAGAGCACCCGGGTTCCGCCGGTCACGGCGGAGAAATCACCACCGGACTCGCGCACCACGGGAGCCGATTCGCCGGTGATGGCGCTTTCATCCACCGATGCCACGCCCTCCACCACCTCGCCGTCCGCCGGAATCACATTGCCGATCTCAGCGAGAAAGTAATCCCCCTTGCGCAGGTCGGTGGCCGGAACGGGCACCCAATTCGATCCGAATTTTGGCAATTCCAATTTCTTCGCGCTGGTCGTTTGCTTCAGACCGCGAAGAGATGCCGCCTGCGCCCGGCTGCGCCCTTCCGCCAAGGCTTCGGCGAAATTGGCGAACAGCACCGTAAACCACAGCCAGGCGGCAATTGCGAAAATGAATCCCGCGGATGCTTCGCCCATCCCGCGCAACGCCTGAAAAAACAAGATCGTCGTCAAGATGCTGCCGGCATAGACCACGAACATCACCGGATTTCTCAGCTGGGTTTGCGGCGCGAGCTTGCGAAAGGAATCGGCAATCGCAGGCCCTACCAGCTTCGAATCGAAAAGACTCAAGGATGTACGAACCACTTTTTCCCGTCCTTCAGTGAATCGCGTGGAGCTGCAGATGCTCGATGACCGGACCGAGCGCGAGCGCCGGCACATAAGTCAGAGCGCCCACCAGCACCACCGTGCCGACCAGCAGGGCGACGAACAGCGGTCCGTGGGTCGGCAGCGTGCCCGCGGTAGGCTCGATGCGCTTTTTCCTGGCCAGAGACCCGGCGATCGCCAGCACCGGCACGATGAAGGCGAAGCGTCCGAACCACATCACCACGGCCAGCAAGGAGTTGTAGAAAGGGGTGTTGGCGGACAGGCCCGCGAACGCGCTGCCGTTGTTGTTCGCGGCCGAGGACAGGGCGTAGAGAATCTCCGAAAATCCGTGTGGGCCGGGATTGGCGATGCCAAGCCGCCCCTGTTCGGACGTCACGGCGATCGCAGAACCGACCAGCACCAGAAACGGCGTCACCAGAATGACGATGGCGGTCATTTTCATCTGGAACGACTCGATCTTCTTGCCGATATACTCGGGGGTGCGTCCGATCATGAGACCCGCGATGAACACCGCCATGATGGCGAAGATCAGCATGCCGTAAAGACCCGAACCCACGCCGCCGAACACCACCTCGCCGAGCTCGATGAGCCACATGGGCACGAGGCCCCCTAAGGGCGTGAAGGAGTCGTGCGTGGCATTGGTGGCCCCGCACGACGCCGCCGTCGTAATGGTGGCGAACAGCGCCGAGGAGACGATGCCGAAACGCGTCTCCTTGCCTTCCATGTTGCCGCCCGCCTGGGTGGCACTATGAGTCTGGTCCACACCCAGGGCCGCAATGGCGGGATTGCCCTGCTGCTCGGCCCAGTTGGCGACGACGGCCATCACGACGAAAATCAGCGTCATGGCACCGAGCACCGCCCAGCCCTGGCGCGAATCGCCCACCATGCGTCCGAATACCAAGCACAAGGATGCCGGAATCAAGAACATCGCAATCATCTGGACGAAGTTGCTGAGCGGCGTCGGGTTCTCGAACGGATGGGCGGAATTTGCATTGAAGAACCCGCCCCCGTTGGTGCCGATCATTTTGATGGCTTCCTGGGAAGCCACCGGCCCCATGGCCAAGACTTGCGTTTGGGTCGTGGCAGGTTCGGTGATCGGATTGCCCTGAGCATCCTTCAGAGGCGCACCGGCGGCATCGAGCTTGGGGTCCGGATACGTGAGGCTCTCCACCGTACGCGCATCCTTGTAGGCATCGAAGTTCTGGATGACCCCTTGGCTCATGAAAATCACCGCAAGCATTAGGGAAAGCGGCAGCAGGATGTAGATCGTGCTACGGGTCACATCGACCCAGAAATTCCCGATCCCCGGCGCCCCGCGGCGCGCGAAACCGCGCATCAACGCGAATGCGACTGCGATGCCGGTGGCGGCTGAAAGAAAATTCTGCACCGCCAAGGCCACCATTTGCGTGAAATAGCTCATGGTCGATTCGCCGGAATATCCCTGCCAGTTCGTGTTGGTCACGAAGCTCACCGCCGTATCGAACGACGAATCCGGCGAGACATTCACGAAGGCCTGCGGGTTCAGGGGCAGCCAGAACTGCAGGCGCTGCACCGCAAATACCACGAGCGCTCCCAGCGCATTGAAAAGCAGCAACGCCACCGCGTAGCGAGGCCATGACATGTCCTGCGCCGGGTCGACGCCGCTCAGGCGGTACAGGAATCGCTCCACCGTGCCGGCCACTCCGCGAATGGGACTGACATCGGCGATTCGGGCGACGAAGATGGCGAGCGGATAGGCGGCAGCAATGAGCACCACCACGAAGAAGCCGATGGTCAACAATGCCTGCGCGGTCATCACAGATCCTCGGCGCGAAACAACGCGACCACCAGGTAGACCAGCAGCGCCAGCGCAACGGCGCCGCTCAGCGCGTAGCCCCAAGTCATTTCCGGCGCTCGAGCACTGCGCAGCCTGCGACCAGTGCCAGCGTCAGCAGCAAAAATCCGAGGATGATCGACACGTACACAATATCCATCGCTTGCCTCCACCGACCTCGACCGGGATGACCGCGGCTCCATGCCGTGAGCCGCGATCACCCGCATGTGCGCTCTTAAGATGTTAGAACTTGACCAGGACGCCGGCGCCGATGACTACTTCGCGTGTGCGCAGGTCCGGAAACCAATCGCCCGTAGCGCAATTCCCCGTGGTCGGATCGGCGCCGCCGCCGACGCAGCTGGCCGGCGTGCCGGTGTTGCCGCCGGGAGGCGTCACGCCGCCCGAACCCGACCAGTACGGCACGCTGGAGTGGCGGAACGTGGCTTCGGTCCACCAGGTAATCCAGTCCTTGGGCATGTATTGCAGATTGAGCTGCGTGTCCCACTGAAAAAGCGTCTGCCCCGGCTGCTGCGTGAAATAAGGCGAGCCGCTCTGGGCCGAGGCACCATTGATCGGTGGCGTGAGCGCCAGATAGCGGCCGGGATTGTTGATGAACCCGCCGCCGAGCGTTATGGCATACAGGTCATTGTGGAACCAGGCGCGGTTATAGAACTGCATGCCGAAGAAGTTCTCTTTGTTTCGGCCGTTGGTGCACGTGACGCCGCCGCCGTATTCGCAGCCGATATCAAGCGTGTAGCTGAAGGCCAATTTGGATACGCCGGCGCCGCCCGTGCCGTTCGCATCGTAATATTTCACCTCGATACTGTCGTCTTCGTGGATGCGCGTCACCCTCGAGTAGTCGACCGGCGGGCCGGCTCCCACATTGGACCCGGCCGAGGCGTTCCCGTAGCCGCCGTTTTGCGGCTGGCAGTTGACGTCGATGGTTCCGCGGGCGCCGTTGGCTTGACAGGGTAGGTTGTCCTGGCCGACCGAGTAGCTGTTGAAGACCAGTTTCAACGAGTCGTTGGGAATCCAGAGTATTTGCCCGCCGAAACCCGGCTTGCTGTTGAATTTCGCATAGGACTGCCAGCCGTTGATGAGCCAGGGTTCGATCTTCAAATTCTGAGTCGGCCACCACTGCACGCGCAGGCCGTTGAAGAACCACGGCGTGTTGGAGGAGACGAATGACGGCTGGTAGGTCCAGTTGTCAAAGTTGTAGTAGCTGAACAACCCGATGTAGGAAACGAAAATACCCGCATCGACATTCAGACCGTGATTGACATCGAAGTGATACCCGGCATTCGCCTCCGAGAAATAGCGGTAGGCATTTTGCAGATCCCACTGCCCCACGCCTGAGCTCGCATCGTTGCGCGGCGTCGTGGTGGCGAAATTGCCGAAGATCGACAGAAACCGGGCGCGCACATTGTCCCAGTGGAAATCGCCGCCGAAGCTTACTTGTTCGATCTGAAATTCGCCGGAACGGAACTCTTCGGTCGAGCCCACGATGGTGTGGTCGATGGGATGGTTGAGGCTTTGCAGGTAATTCACGTCCAGACGGATCTCGGGCGTGAAGAACTTAGTGTCGAAGACCGGCTGCTTTTCGCGGGATGTACCATTCATCCAGCCGACATAGCCGACATTGGCCAAGGGCGTCTTCGTGTCTACTTCAGCACCGGGATCGGGCGACTGCAGCGCCTCGGGCACGGTTGCCGCGAAGGCCGGCACGGGCGTCGGCGCGGGCGCAATGACGGTAGCCACAGGCGCAATCGCGGCGGCCGGAACATTCATGACAAGGTCGCGCCGCGCCGGTTTGCCCGCGACCACGGTCACGGCGGGCAGCGTCAGGTCGGGGAAACCCTCCACCGTCCCCGTGAGGGACCACACACCGGGCACCACGTCCGCGAACGAGTAAACACCATCGCTGCCGGATATCGTGGAGCGGATGCCGCCGCCTGCACGGATGGCCGTCACCGTCGCGCCGCCGATAGGCGCTTTCGCCGCGTTCGTCACCACACCGACGATGGTCCCTGCCGTGGGAGCACCGAGCGACGCGCCAGGTTCCTGGGCATCCACGTTCGGCGCCGCAGCCAGGAATACCCCTGCCGACAAAACCAACGCCCCCAGGGCTTCATTCAAGTTCATCGTCATCTCCCATCCTCTGCTGCGATTCAACGACGCACCCCAAGCTAAGGGCGCATTCATGGGCCGCACACTAGGAGGAGCTGCGTAAAAACGTTGTTGCAATCAGGGGGTGGGGCGTAAAAACCGTGTAAAAATTACCGAAAATGCCCTCACCGGCTCGCGGCGGCATGCCGGGACTTGCAGTGATCGATCGACGGCAGCGCGCATCCATCCAAACGGCGTGACCACGCTGCGACTGCGGACCGGCGTTCATGCCCGCGGTACCCTTGGGATACGGAATAAAGCAGCTTTCCGCGCGGTCTTATCGGCATAGACCAAAAAAAGCAGTGCAGAGGAGAGTGCGATGAGTAAACAGATAAAGCGCGCACGACACAGTTCGACCCGGGTGATGGCGATTCTATTGGGGGCGGTGTTCATGGCTCCCATCACTTACGCAATTCCTTCCTATAAGGCCGTGCTGGTTTCCCCGGCAGAGCTTCCGGCGCTGGCTCGGCAAGGCGGCGAGGCCATGTTCCTGCATGACACCAAGGACGGCCGAACGCTTTTATATGTGGAGCAGCGTCGGGGAGCACAACTGGCCATTTTCGACGTGACCGATCCGGCCCACGTCAAGGGTGCGGGCTCGGCGCAACTGGATGCGGCCGGGCCCTTCGATTTCATCGCCCCGCTCGGGGAACGAGCGGCACTCGTGAGATTTCGCCAAGGCCAGGGAGAAGCGGTGTTGGAGCTGCGCAAGGTACCCACTCTGAAGCGGGTTCAAGGACTGGAATTGCAAAGATCGACCAAAGTGTCGAGCGACGGTAGCGCAAAGATCATCGCGCCCAACATCGATCGGGCGAGTGCGGAAAGTGCCCGCGACTACCAGGTGCTGCAAACCGGAAGGCCACGGGACGATCGCGTCATCGAGGTGAAGCAAGTGCGCCAGGAGGCGACGAAACCGGATACCGGTACCACCTTTCTGCTCGCGGAAAAGGGGCTGTACCTCATCAGGCGGCCGGCCCTCGAGAACCCTTGAGACCCACGAGACTCGAGGCCAAGCGAGCCTCGAGACCCGCCAGGCTCGTTCCCGCAAGGCCGAGGTCCCGCAAGGCTTGACCGAGGCATGGAATAAATCCGCCTGTTGGGGAGTCTTTCAGTGCAGAACTGTCAACCCCAGGAGATGACTATGTCGGATGAATCGCTGCTGTCGCGTCGCAACGCCTTGAAGTGTATGGCTTATGGCGGTGCCGGGACCCTGTTTGCC
>Ga0209166_10000233_pt1 | contig 71340 bp, 65 predicted proteins | sample Coa_R1_3_FD_187151 | JGI IMG/M metagenome (GOLD analysis project Ga0209166, IMG submission 187151) | Surface soil microbial communities from Centralia Pennsylvania, which are recovering from an underground coalmine fire - Coalmine... | ecosystem: Environmental > Terrestrial > Soil >...
TGCAACCCCATCCCCAAAATCAACCCCATCCGAACGGCGAGGGCACAACTTTGAAACCGGACATTTCACTTGCTACAAAAACCGGACATTTTAACTTGCTACCGACACCCACGGTAGAATATTCGCCACACATGGGCTCGTCTCTGAGCAAGCCGATTGTCGTCCTTCTCTTGTGTATGTTCATACAACCGGGAGGAGCTTCGACCTCTGATTCACCGCATTTTCGAGCTACGCCACAGCGCCTGGCGCGCGGCAAGTACCTCGCTAATCTCGCGCACTGCTTTGATTGTCATTCTGAGAGAGACGCCAAGGGGAATCAGGTTGCCAATATGAGGGGCGCGGGACGAGTGCTGCCAGCCGAAGAGAGTAATATTCCGAGCCCGTTTTTCCTGGTTTGTCCGAACATCACTCCGGACCGCAAAACGGGTGCCGGGTTGTGGAGTGACCAGCAGTTTGTGCGGGCGATTCGAGAGGGCATCGGGCATGATGGACGGATTCTGCACAAAACCATGCCCTATTGGAATTTGCGGTATCTAACTGACGAGGATCTCGCCTCCATCATCGTTTTCCTGCGCAGCATTCCCGCTGTGTACCATGTGCTTCCGAAACGAAATTTGGCGGAGCAACCAGTCATTGACTGGCGTCCTGAGGTTCAGCCGCCTCCACTGTCGTCTGACGCGTCTGCAACTGCGCGCCACGGTGAATATCTGGTTCGCATAGCCGCCTGTACCGGGTGCCACACTACAGCCGACGCACAGAACCGGCCGGTGCCCGGCATGCTATTCGGCGGAGGCAGAGTCTTTGTGCGGCCGTGGGGCACCGCTGCCAGCGCCAATCTCACGCGCGATCCCTCCGGAATCGGCTACTACGACGAGGCGCAGTTTATCCGGACTATTCGCACTGGCCATGTGGGCGCGCGTCCCCTGAATCGCACCATGCCCTATCCCCTCTATGGCAATCTTAACGATGAGGATCTCAAGGCTATATTTGCGTACCTAAGGACGCTGCCACCTGTGCAGCACCGCGTGGACAACACCGAGCCTCCAACGCTCTGTCCGAAAGATACCAATCGTCACGGCTTCGGAGATCGAAACTAAGACAACCGCACACTCGGTTTAGCTCGATGACTCTCGAGTCCGCCAGTTTTCGGCAAAGGTTTCCAGGACCTCTGCTGGCAAACCTCTTTCCCGTTTTTAGCTCAACCCCAAGGGACGTTTGTTTTCGATGTCATCGTCGCGCATCGGATGGAACCGGTGCCACAGGTAAAGGCCTCCGGCAACGGCGACGCCAATTCCGATACTGATGATAAGAAACCAGCGGTAAGCAGGCAGCCAGACCGCGGTTGCGGCGACGATTGCGGCCGCAACGGCTAAAGCCGCCGTGCCTCGGATGGGGATGGTCATACAACTTCCAGCGCTGGAGGGCGAGACGCCCCCTAGATAGCCGCGTAACGCCGGCGCAATGGAACCTGCGCTACGCTTGCTGGCGCCGAAATTACTGATGCGCGGTGGGAGCGTCGGTGTTGCCGGCCGTTAATGGCGGAGCGATCGGCTGCGTCGCTTCTTCTGCGATCTTCGGCAGCGGCGATTCCAGCGCGATCTGCAGCACCTGATCCATCGTATCCACGAAATGAAGCTTCATGGCGCTGCGCAGGTTCTCGGGAACCTCCGCCAGATCCTTCTCGTTGTCTTTCGGCAGGATCACTTCGAACAGGCCGGCGCGGTGTGCAGCCAGCAGCTTTTCTTTCAGGCCGCCGATGGGCAGGACTTTGCCGCGCAGCGTGATCTCTCCAGTCATGGCCAGATCGCGGCGCACAGGAATCTTGCTGAGCGCGCTGGAAATCGCGGTGGCAATGGTGATGCCCGCCGATGGGCCATCTTTCGGGATAGCGCCTTCGGGAACGTGCACGTGCAGATCGAGATTACGGTAGAAGTCGCGAGTCAGGCCGAGCCGGTGGGCCCGCGAGCGAACATAAGACATGGCTGCCTGGGCCGATTCCTGCATTACATCGCCCAGTTTGCCGGTTAACGTAAGCTTGCCCTTGCCGTCGACCACGGTCGCTTCTGTGCTGAGAATCGAGCCGCCCACTTCGGTCCAGGCCAGGCCGGTAACCAGGCCGACTTCGGATTTTTCGTGCGCCAGCGTGTCGCGGAATTTGATCACGCCCAGGAAGTCGTTCACATTCGCCCCGGTGATCGTGACGTTATAGTTCTCGCCTTCCTTGACCACTTTGCGCGCAACCTTGCGGCAAACGTTCCCGATTTCACGCTCCAGATTGCGGACCCCAGCTTCACGGGTATAGGAGCGGATCAATCCGGTGATGGCCTCGTCGGTGAACTTGATATTTTTTTCCGACAGTCCTGCGGCCAGCATTTGTTTCTTCACCAGGAACTGCTTGGCAATTTCCACTTTTTCCTGCTCCGTGTACCCATGCAGCCGCAGAACTTCCATGCGGTCTTGCAGGGCGGGCGGAATGGTGTGCATGACGTTGGCCGTAGCTATGAAAAAAACCTGCGACAGGTCGTATTCCACATCGAGGTAGTGGTCAACGAACATGAAATTCTGCTCGGGATCGAGCACTTCGAGCAGGGCCGCCGAGGGGTCCCCGCGAAAATCCATCGACATCTTGTCGACTTCATCCAGCATGAAGACCGGATTTTTCGTGCCCGATTTCTTCATCATCTGGATAATCTGCCCCGGCAGAGCGCCGATGTAGGTGCGGCGATGGCCTCGGATTTCGGCTTCGTCGCGCACTCCGCCCAGCGACATGCGGACGAACTTGCGCCCGGTCGCCTTGGCAATCGACATTCCCAGCGAGGTCTTGCCCACGCCCGGAGGTCCGACGAAACACAGAATCGATCCCTTGGGATTTTTCACCAACTGCCGCACGGCGAGAAATTCCAGGATGCGTTCCTTGATTTTCTCCAGCCCATAATGATCTTCGTTCAGAACTTTTTCCGCGCGAGAGATATTGCGGATTTCCTTCGACCGTTTCTTCCACGGCACTGCCAGCAGCCAGTCGAGGTAATTGCGGGAGACCGTCGACTCGGCCGACATCGGCGGCATGGCTTCCAGTTTCTTCAGTTCCTGCAGCGCCTTGTCTTTGACTTCCTTCGGCATGCCCGCGGATTCGATCTTCTTCTTCAGCTCATCGAATTCGCTCTTTTCGCCGCGGCCCAGTTCCTTCTGGATCGCCTTGATCTTTTCGTTGAGGTAATACTCTTTCTGCGCCTTCTCCATCTGGCGCTTCACCCGCGACTGGATCGTGCGGTCGACGTTCAGTTTTTCGATTTCGATGTCGAGCACGTCGGCGATGCGGGTCAGGCGCTCGGCGGGATCGAAGATCTCCAGCAGTTCCTGCTTTTCTTCAATTGAAAGTTGCAGGTTAGCGGAAATAACGTCGGTCAGCTTGGCCGGGTCTTCCATGCGCACGGCCGAGATCATCGTCTCGTAATTCAGCGCCTGGCATAGCTTCACGTACTGCTCGAACAGCGAGGTGACGCGCTGCATGCTGGTTTCAAGCGCCGGGTTGGCCTCGGTGGTGAAACGGGCCACGCGCACCGTGGCCTGCATGTAGCCGTCTGTGTCGGTGACCTGAAGGATCTTGCCCCGTTCGATGCCTTCGACCAGGACTTTAATATTGCCGTCGGGAAGCTTCAGACTCTGCACAATGTTGACGATGGTCCCGACCTGGTAGATCTCGTTGGCCTTGGGCTCGTCGATGGAGGCGTCGTGCTGCGTCGCCAGGAAAATTTTCTTGTCGGCCGCCAGTGCCTCTTCCAAAGCGCGAACGCTCGATTCGCGGCCCACCACGAACGGGGTCATCATGAACGGAAAGATGACCACATCGCGGATCGGCATCATGGGCAGTTTCTTAGATTCGTATTTTTCCTTGGATGTAGTCACTGAGTCTCCCTGGGATGACGGCCAAAACGACAAGCTACGCTAATTCTACCTTGTCTTGAGGCTCCGGCGAAATGGCACGGAAGCTGTAAGGGTAAGGGGTGGGGGGCCGTCGTTCGTCCATGGTCGTTTGCGGTATCCATGGTAGCTGGCAACATTGTCCGTGGCGGAGCAACGACAAACGACGGCGGCTGAATTCCTATCCTGCTTTTTCCATTACCGTGGTGAAGGAAGCGGTGCGTTTTTCCACCATTTCCCGGGTCACTTCAAACTCTTTCAGCTTCTTCTGGCTGGGCAGATTGAACATCAGGTCGAGCATGAGCTCTTCCAGAATCATGCGGAGCCCGCGAGCCCCAACCTTGCGAGCCATGGCCTGGCGCGCAATGGCGCGCAGGGCCTCGTCGGAAAACTTCAGGCGCACATTCTCGAACTCAAAAAGCCGCTGGTATTGCTTGACGATGGCATTCTTCGGCCGGGTCAGAATTTCGATGAGAGCAAATTCGTCGAGATCCTCCAGCATACCGACCACAGGGAGGCGTCCCACGAATTCGGGGATCAGGCCGAACTTGATCAGGTCTTCCGGCTGCACTTCCTGCAGCAGTTCCTGGCTGCGCTTCTTCGCGGTGAAGGATTCCTCTTTTTCCGCTTCCTCGCCGCTGCGGAAGCCGAGCGACTTCTTGCCCATCCTGCGCGAGATGATCTTGTCCAGGCCGACGAACGCTCCACCGCAGATGAATAAGATGTTGGTGGTGTCGACCGGAGTGAATTCCTGGTGCGGATGCTTGCGTCCGCCCTGCGGGGGAACGTTGGCGATGGTTCCTTCGAGAATCTTCAGCAGAGCCTGCTGCACGCCTTCGCCCGAAACATCGCGCGTGATCGACGGATTCTCGTCCTTGCGTCCGATCTTGTCGACTTCATCAATATAGATAATGCCGGTCTGGGTACGGTTGACGTCGCCGTCGGCCGCCTGCAGCAGCTTCAGGATAATGTTCTCAACATCCTCGCCGACGTAGCCTGCTTCGGTCAGCGTGGTGGCGTCGACAATCGCGAACGGCACATCGAGCATGCGCGCCAGAGTCTGGGCCAGCAGCGTCTTGCCGGTGCCGGTCGGCCCGATCAGCATGATGTTCGACTTCGTCAGCTCAATGCCATCGCCGGTCTTCTGCCGGTTCATGAAGATGCGCTTGTAGTGGTTGTAAACCGCCACCGCCAGTTTCTTCTTGGTCTGCTCCTGCCCGATTACGTACTCATCGAGGAAGGTCTTCACTTCCTGCGGCTTGGGCAACTGGTTGGGAGCGCTGGCCTGCGGGGTTGCGGTGCGGTCGTCTTCCAGAATGGAGTTGCAGACCGCGACGCACTCATCGCAGATATACGCGCGCGGATAATCGCTGGGCGACGAGATCAGCTTCGCAACAGCGTCCTGCGATTTGTGGCAGAACGAACAGCGTAATATCTCGTCAGTTCCCGACTTGTTTTTCACTCGGCACTACTCCTTTAGTCAGCGGCCAAGGATCAGGGGTTACAAAATCCTTACTTAACCCGGCCTCTGCTCTCTATCCCCTCATCCCTAACCCCTGCCAGCGAAGGCCGATCATACCGCTTTTACCGTCTTGTAGATGATATCGTCTATGATTCCGTATTCCTTAGCCTGCTGCGCGTTCATGATGAAGTCGCGCTCGACATCCTTCTCTACCTTGTCCAACTTTTGGCCGCTGTGCTTGGACAGCAACTGGTTTGTGATCTCACGCATACGCAAAATCTCTCGCGCATGGATGTCAATATCAGTAGCCTGGCCGGACAACCCTCCCATAGAGGGCTGATGTATTAGAATCCGCGAATTGGGCAGTGCCAACCTCTTTTTCGATTCTCCTGATGCCAAAAGTAACGCGGCCATAGATGCCGCCTGGCCAACGCACAGCGTCATGACGTCGTTTTTGACGTACTGCATGGTGTCGTAAATCGCCATGCCGGCCGTGATGGAGCCGCCCGGAGAGTTGATGTAAAGCTGGATGTCCTTCTCCGGATCTTCCTGAGCCAAAAACAACATCTGCGCGATCACCAAGTTGGCGATGTTGTCATCAATGGGCGTGCCGATGAAGATAATGTTGTCGCGCAGCAGCCGGGAGTAGATGTCGTAGGCGCGTTCCCCGCGCCCGGTCTGCTCGATCACCATCGGAACGAGCATCATTTGTGGATCTTTATCATTCGTTTTCACGTTCACCTGCCACACTCCGCCCCGACGCAACATCTTTCCTGCATGGGGTGGGTCGAAAGTGGTCCGCGTTCATTGTAGGACTTACGCGGACTGGTGATACAGAAATTCGAGGGTCTTTTCGCTGCGGATTCTGTTCCGGATTCTATCGAGGCCCCCATCTTGTGTCAAACGAGCGCGGACCGCTTCCTGAGTCTGTTTTGTCTGCTGCGCCAGCGCGTCGAGTTCGTGATTCAACTCCTCTTCGCTGACGTCGATTTTTTCCAGCTCAGCGATGCGATCCAGTAACAACGACGACTTCACATCCTGCACTGCCTGGTCCCGCTGGCCTGCCCGCAGGCGAGGCAGGTCCATTTTTTTCATGTCCTCCATCTTCATGCCCTGGGCGGCCAGCGCGCGCAGGCCGCGTTCCAGGCGCAGGTCGATCTGCCGGTCCACCAGCGACTCCGGCACTTCGAAATCGTTGCGCTTTACCAGGTCGGCGACCAGCTTGTCCTTGGCTTCGCGCTCCGCCGTCTGCCGGCGCTCCCCCAGCATGTTCTCGCGAATCTGCTTGCGCACCTGGTCGAGATCGGTGAATTCTCCCAGTTGCTTCGCAAACTCGTCGTTGAGTTCGGGCAAGGTCTTCTTTTTGATCGCCTGAACCTTCACCGTGTACACGAACGTCTTGCCCGCTAGCCGCTTATCGTTGGCATCTTCGGGATAAGTCACGTCGAACTGACGCTCTTCTCCGGAATTAGCGCCGCGCAGGTGTTCCGTGAACTCCGGGACAGTATTCTTGCCGCCAATCTCGATCAAGACTTCATCCATGTGCACCGGCTGAGTCTGGTCTCCGGTTTCCTTGGGCCGTCCATCCATCGACGCCTGAGCAAAATCTCCTTCGGCCAGGGGACGCCCTTCCACCGATTCGAATGTGGCATGCTGCTCCCGAACGCCGTTCAACGCCTCTTCCACTTCTTCGTCTTTCACGACGATCTCGGGATGCTCGGCGCGCAACTCCTGATAGCCTTCGACCTTGATCTCGGGCATGATCTCGAAACTGGCTTTGAAGCGCAGCGGTTCGCCTTCGTGAATGTGCAGGTCGGTGACGCGCGGCTGGGACACCGGAACCATGCCCAGCTTCTCCGCCTCTTTGCGGAAGTAACGCGGCACGAGCGCTTCGACCACATCGCTCTTCAGATCTTCTTTAAAGCGCTGCCGGATAATGGACGCAGGCACGTGCCCGGCGCGGAACCCCGGCAACCGCGCCACCTTCTGATACTTGGCGATCAGAGTTTCGGTTTCGCGGCTCACTTCCGCGGCCGGCACCTCCACCGAAATCTCGCGTTTCACGCCGTCCTGTTTGCTGACCTCGTTCTTCACCACGTCGGTTTCTGCGGGACTCACGTTGTACCTTTCAGCGTACTTCGCTCCATGGCGACTTCTGGCTGGATAACGGCTCCTCAGGCGGGCAGGACCTCGCCGATTCACACGCCGTTCATATTTGAGTTTAAAGATAGAGGAGAACAGCGTCAAACGATGGGAGCAGCCTTTGGTCTCTGAGCCGTTCGGCTGGGTGCCCCATTTCTCGCGTTCTTTGCGAGAAGTGGGGCTTTTCCAACATCCGGATACGACGCCAGCAGCACGAGGAGATGTGGTGAGGATCTTTCGCCCAGCATCAAGACTAGCAAATGGCTGCGCGGGTGTGCGCCCGCGCCATTTCGACCTACCGCAGCTTTGTCACCGTGACTTCAAGCTGGAACTGATGCCGTGACGTGGGATCGTCGACCACTCCGAGGGCCATCGGCTTGCCCGGAAGCACGACCGTGCTGCCGTTGATCTGTACCTGGCGCACCACCGGCCGCGCCTGCTGCGCTTGCTGGTCGCCTGTCGCCGCAATGTTGCTGAGTTCCGCACGAAACTCTAGCGTGAGCGTGTCCTTCTGCTGGCGAAGCCGGCTCCAGATGTTGGTGCCGATATCAAGATATTGAAACTCTCCGTTCTTCGGCTCTACCGGCACGCGGGCGCCGATCTTGATCGCGTTCGTATCTCCGTCCCAAACCCGGTCACTGAGCACGCTCAGGTTCATCGAGTACTGCCGGGTGTTGATCTTCTTGCCATCTTCCAGTTCGTTGACCGAATAATCGAGCCGGTAACCGGTGGCAGCTGGAGTTGAATCCTGTTTTTCTTTGTCCTGCGCCAACATCGTCTGCGCCGCGCAGCAGATCATCAAACTGAATACCCCAAGCAATAATGCACTTCTTTTCCTGGCCATCATCTTCTCCTTTTATGAACCGCTGCTTCTTTCCTGCAAAGCCTATGGATGATCCGCCCTCTCCGCTTCTTCCTCGGCGCGATCCTGCTCGAGTTGTTCCTCTCTGGCGCGCGCCATGAGCACGGCCTCATCGTGATATCTGTCGACGTAATCGAGCAGCATCTTTTCCTTTGCCGTGAGCGGTTGTGGTGAAGGGAACTGGTCGAGCTTCGGCCCTGCCGTCGCAAGTGCCGCCTGAGCGGGAATGTGCTTGCTCGCTTTGCGCGCCGCCACATGCGCAACCGGACGACCTTGCTTCGCCGGCATGCTGCTGGCGACGACGCGAGGCGGAACTCGCTCCTGCGAATTTGCTGGACGGCCCGCGACCGGCGGCAGGTTGCGCTTCTGGGCTCTCCAGAGCACCAACATGGTGACGAGAATTATGGCTGCCAGAGCACCCGCCCAGCGCCACCACGCAACACGAGTCGACGATCTCTCCTGTGATTTCAGATTTGCCAGGATGCGCTCTTCGAGTCCGGCGCGAGGCTCGACCGCGGCATAGTTCGCCAAAGCGGCGTCGAGTTGATCGTCGAGCGGCCTCCGTTTTGTGCTGTCAAATTCGTGCTTCATATCTTTTTCTCGGTTACGGCTGCGAGCTTCTCGCGCAGAATCTGCCGCGCGCGGAAGACGCGCGAACGAACTGCGGCTTCGTTGATGCCCACCGTGGCGGCAACTTCGCGGGGCGACATCTCTTCGACCGTCGACAAAACGAGCGGCTCCCGCAATTTTGCCGGTAGGGCAGCGATAAGCGTCTCCAGAACGGCGCCGATCTGAGCCCCGAGCACGTTCTCATTCGCGGCAACATCCGCAGAAGCGAGTTCCACGACCGGCTTTTCGGGATCATCGAGAGGCACTTCCTCGCTCCACCTGCGTCGCCTGGCACGGTCCACTGCCACGCGCCACGCGATTCGCGCCAACCAAGTCTTCGGATCTTCCACTTCCTCCAGCTTCGCGCTGTAGCGCAGAACCCGCATGAAAGTTTCCTGCGTGGCATCTTCGGCGTCGTGATGGCGGCGCAGGACGGCATAGGCGATCCGGTAAACCAGCCGCGAGTGCTCCCGAACCAGCGCCTCGATGGCCGCGTCCGTGCGCTCCACCTTTCTGCGCTCGGCGTCGTCCCGCTCCATCGTGATCACGCCGCTCAGGATCGCCTCTCCCGCCACCACTCGTTTGCCCTCACTCATGAAGACCGCCCGGAGCCCGATTCTGTTCAGGAATTTCTGCAGGAAGAACGGAGGCGGCGAAGGGACTTGCAAGGGAGGTCCACGGACGAGCGGCGCTTAAGCCCGGCGTGGGGCCACGAAAGAGCGGCCGCTTCAGCGTCGCGAAGAGGCGTCGACGAGCGGTGCTTGAGCATCGCGTAAGTCGGTGGACGAGCGGCGCTTGAGGCTCGCACAGAGCGGTGGACGAGCCGTGCTTGAGGGTCGTGTAGAGCGGTGGAAGAGCGGCGCTTTAGCGCCGCGTAGAGCGAGCAAAATTAACCGTGGGCTTCAGCCCCGGTGGTCGCACACTCAGCGTACGTTCCGACAAGCGGGCCCACTCAAGCCCGCGTTTCGCTTGAGTGGGCCGCCAACTAACAGTATGCAGGACGGCATTTCACGGTGGCTTTCAGTGCTGCAGTCTGCGGACTGTTCGGAGCGGTATCAATGACCTGCAGAGTATCGGTGTAGACGCCGGTGGGAAGACTCGTGGCATCAAAGCTGAGCGTGATGTTGCAAGTCGCTCCCGCCGACAACGTGGAGCCGCAAGTCTTGCTACTAACGTCGAAGTTGCCGGTGAGAGTGCCGATGCTAGAGATCGTGATCGTAGAGGCCGTGGCGTTCGACAGCGTGAATGTGTGCGTTGCGGGAGGATCATTGTTGTAGATGATTAAGCTCCAGGAAGTCGGGGAAAGTACGGCAGCCGGTGACACCGGCCCGTAAACTGATAACACCCCGCTGCCACCCACATAAACTTTGCCGTTCGCTACAGTCGGCACAGTGAACTTAATCGGGGCTCCCGCCGCATCTCGCGATGCGATCTGATTGCTGTTGTAGATTTCCGCCAGATTCGTGGCTTTGTAGGCGTGCAGTACGGCGGACGTGGTGCCGCTGTTATCCAAGGCCCAGACAATGCCGTTGGATGTGCCGTTGGAAGAAACCGATGGTGTGGGCGACGGCCAGGTATACGCAGGGGTGTTTGCAATGGGCCCCGTCAATTCCGGATTGCCGCTCGCGTTGAACGAGTAAGCCTTTAGGGTATCGGGATATCCCGGAGCGGCGCTGCCGAAATACACGTACCCGTTCCAATATGCGGGTGAACCCCATAGGCCAACCGATTCTGAAACAATCTCCTGCACGATATTCGTATCGCCCGCGGCGCAATTACTGCAGAACTTGCCCATGGATCCAGTCGTTGTGTTGACCAGGTATATGACTCCACCTTTGCCCAACTGGACCAATCGCGGTGTATTGGGCAGAAGGAGTACTCCTCCGGCTCCCACATCCAGATCGTTCCCGTTGCTACCGTAGTAAGTGGCGTCGAAAGGAGTGAAGTAGTCGAGGACTCCGAATCCTGAGCCGGCCGGGCTGAGCTTAACAATGCTGTCACCCAAATCGGGCAGCAGGTATTGCGCGCTGTTACCGGTCGCAAAGAAAAGATTACCGCTTGGATCGGCCGCGACTCCGTTTCCCGACATCCAGACGCCGGCGCAATGTCCGCTGGGCTCGGTATTAAAAATTCCATTCTGCGCCAGCGTAGAGGCGTTGTAAGAAAAGACCCAACCATACCAGGTGTTGTTGTCGCAGTGGGAAGATGCGCCAAATATGACGTTCCCATTCTCCAGCAGAAGGGCGGTGCGGATATGCTGGTCTCCGGCGTAGAAGCTGATCCCTGAATAACTTCCGCCAATGGTGACTGGCCCGCCCAGTTGCTCTGCGCCCGTCTGTGCCGAGAGGGCGTGCAGTTGATACACACCTGAATTCAGAGCGACTACATAGATGATGGGGCCGCCGACGTGATTGGGGTCAATGACCGGGGTGGCAGTAATCCCGTATTGCGGTGAGATGTCCGAGCATGCAATGGAAGAGGTTGATACGGGCGTTCCGATCACCGCGTGCCAATATACGTAACCCGTGTTGGCGTCGGCAGCATATACGCTGTCGTTCTCGGTAGCGATATACACGACATTATGCGTGCCGCCGCCGATGCTTACACTAGACAAGACGAGCGGCTGCGCATAGATCTGCCCATCCACGAGCACTGAAAATATCTTTCCGAATGTACTGTCGTTCACATTCGCAAGAGTGAGTGTGATCTCTTGTATGTTCTGACCCGTCCTGCCGACATCATTGTGATAGGTGGTGACGTTGACCTGGGCGAAGGTCAGGGGAATTGTTAACCAAAACAACAGAGAGGCACAGATCGGACGAAATCGGTCACTCGTCTTCATACTTCCTCCAGGTGCTGTGTTTGGGGGCCCGTTTCTGGGAATTAAATGACGGGACTATAGGCCAACTTCAGGGAAGCAAGAATGAGCATTTGAAATTTTCCGGGTTTCGTAACAAACGTGAACCACGACCTGGTTAGTTTGCCGCAGCAATGGCGCTGGACCGGCTATCGATCTCACGGGCGAGAAGGGCGCGGTGCGAGTGAATGGAAGGCTGCACGAAGATTTGGAGCGCCGGCAGCGTGGTCAAGACGCCTTGCGAGGCGTCTCCGGTTCCGACCCTTCGCAAGGAAAGCACCCGGTGTGTGTCGGTTGGCCCGGCGGATCAAGAACGACAATACGTTCTATTGAGATTTTATGACTTGGACGCGAACAGAGGTGTTTAGCCTCACATTCACGCGCTCGCCGTTTTCTACAGAAGGCTCGAACAACCACTGCTTCGCCTGCTGCTCGATTCGAGATTTGATTCCAGGTGTGGGCGCTCCATCGGATCCTACATCCGTCACCGTTCCGTTCTTTGCGATCATGATCGTCAGTTTTATAGTGAACGCGCCTTGCGCTCCCTTGTCGATCAGGATTTGGTCCATTTGGCAAAGAATGCATTGCGGCCCAGTTGTGGTGGTTGCGCCGAGAGGACCCGGAGAAACGGCGACGGGACTAGGAGGTCCTTCTGCGTCCTTGGCTTTATCTACTTGTTTTAGACTGGCGCATTGCAAGTTGCTGCCCACGAAACAAATAGTGGAACTGGATCTCGACCATTTCGAAGTCAGTGCAGCCTTGGACGGGAACTCGCTGTAGGTCGTTTTCTCCTGGAAAACATTCGTGATCATCCCATTCGACGAGAAGCATCCTTCTTTCTTGCAGGCAACACACATTTGGGACTGGCATGCTGAAACATCGGAATGGGCGCGAGTCCATTTCTCGCCATCTGATGAATAAAAAGCAGATGCTAATGCGTGACCGCCACCCGGTTTATCTTTTCCGATCACTTGTGTCCCAACCGCCCAGTATTGTCCCCCAACGCGTAGAAAACTGTAGATCGTGGAATCCGGTATGAGCGTGATGCTCCAGGTCTTGCCCGAATCGGACGAGACCAGGAATCGCTGCCCTTCGTACTGGGCTGATCCCTGTTTCAGCATGATTCCCATGTGAGATGGATCCAGGGCGACGAGAGCGAACGTGTATGGAAAATGCTTTATGTCATCCGCATTCTGGCCATCGGATACGACTGACAAATGCTGTCCCCCATCGGCAGTAAGCAGCAACGCACTGGACGTGCGGATAATGCCATGTTGAGAGTCAGAGAAAGACGCTTGCAGTATGGTGTCTTTGCCAACCGATCCTGAGCGCCACGTCTTACCACCATCTTCAGTAGTGAGAAATATACCTCCGGTCCCAGTTGCGTAGCCAAAACTCTCGTTCACAAAGTCAATGTTCAGCAATGTATTCCCGTCGGGAGTATGGTGCTTTACATCCCAAGTTCGCGCATCATCGGACGAAACCGCGATCGCCTCATCGGTGCCACAAATCCACAAGGAACCGGAACTCGCGGTTGTATTTAAGACGCGAAATTGAAAATCGTGCGCATTCCAGGCTGAAGCAGGCTTTTCCTGCCCAGCGCTTGCGATTGTCCCCGAGAGCAAGAGAAACAGCGCTACAAGGGGAACGACGCTGCGATTGTAGCTTTCCATAGTCGCCGCAAATTGTGTCATAGTTCGTTCGACAACGAAAGTCTGTACCTGGTTAGAGCGTGGGGCATCGTCCTTCACCTGCTTTTTTATTGGCCATTTTCAGTGGTACTGCGCAGTGAGGTCCGCAATCACCCCAGGGGGCTATGCTCTAATGATTTGATGTCCTGGCTCACCGTTCTCAACCACGACGTAATCTCATGCACGCGCTGTCCGCGGCTGGTGGCTTACCGCGAGCAGGTTGCGCGCGAGAAGCGGCGAGCCTACCGCGACTGGGAATACTGGGGCAAGCCCGTGCCGGGATTCGGCGATCCCAACGCCCGCGTCCTGATCATGGGGCTCGCACCCGGAGCCCACGGATCGAATCGCACAGGACGCCCGTTCACCGGCGATTCTTCCGGAAACTTCATGTATCCCGTGCTGCACGAAACCGGATTTGCCAATCAACCTACGGCCACCCAGCGCAATGACGGGTTGAAGTTGCACGACCTCTACATTACCGCCGCCGTCCGCTGCGCCCCGCCCGACAACAAGCCGCTGCCCACGGAGTTGCTGGCCTGCTCATCATTTCTTGATCGCGAACTGGCTGGACTGGAAAAAGTGAAAGTCGTGGTGGCGCTGGGAAAGATTGGGTTCGACGCCTATCTGAACTACGTAAAGCGCCGCGGCCTGCTCACCAGCAAGAAAGAATATGTGTTCGCGCACGGCGCGCGCTATCGCCTGCCCGACGGCAAAGTGCTGCTGGCCTCATACCATCCGTCGAACCAGAACACGCAGACAGGAAAGCTGACACGCCAGATGTTCCTCGAGATCTTCCGGCAAGCAGCCAGGCTTGCTTCCGCCTAGTCATTGCCCACGAACACCGGCTCGGGATCGAGGCGCACGCCCCAGATTTCCTGCACGCGCTGCTGAATCTGATCTTTCAGGGCGAGCACGTCGGCGGCGCTGGCGCCGCCGCGATTGATAAGGGCAAGCGCATGCTTCGTGGAAATGCCGACGTTTCCCGACGCGTATCCGCGGGCGAATCCGGAGTGCTCTACCAGCCAGGCCGCTGAGACTTTTTTCTGCCGCTCCAGAGCGGGATAGCTGGGAAGCACGAGCCCTTTGGACGCGGCGAGCTTCTCCAGTTCGTGATGCTGTGCTTCGGAAAGCACGGGATTCTTGAAGAACGACCCCGCGCTGCGGCTGTCGGGATCGCCCTCGACGATCAGCATGCCCTTGCGGGCGCGAATGTGACGCACCGCTTCCCGCGTCTCGGCAAGATTCGGCGGCGTCTCGCGTCCTTCGAAATGGCGCTTCAGGTCGGCGTATTCGAGATGCGGCTCGCCTCCAGGCGTCAGCGCATAGACGACCCGCAGGATGATAAATCGCCCGCGTTCGATGGTATTGAATATGCTCGAGCGGTAGGCGAAGCCGCAGGCCTCGGCGCACAACTCGCGCACCTGATGGTCGCGCAAGTCGAAAACCTCGACCGACTCGATCGTCTGCGAAACTTCCTGCCCGTAGGCGCCGACGTTCTGCACGGGCGTGCCGCCCACGCTGCCTGGAATTCCGCTCAGGCACTCCACGCCTGCGCACTGCGCCGCAACGGCGAGCGAGACAAAGCGGTCCCAGGATTCGCCAGCCCCAACGTCGAATAGAACTCGACCTTCGTGCTCACCCGGACGGCGCTCGATGCCGGCAATCGCAATTTTCAGCACCAGGCCGGGCCACCCGGAATCAGCGACGAGCAGATTGCTTCCCCCACCCAGCACAAAAAGGGGGCTATTCCGGGCCTCGGCGAAAGCGACCGCTTCCTGCACGTCGGTCAGCGATTTCGCTTCAACAAAAAAACGTGCCGGCCCGCCGATTCGGAAGGTGGTTAACGGCGCCAGCGAAACATTTTCGGCAAGCAGCATGGGAACGAATCACTATAAACCGATGAGCCGAGGGGCTGCATTCACCGGCTCTCAGGCTAGAATGGAAGTGAACTCAAGAACAGGAGACTTCGATGTATCCGGAAATTATGGTCATCCCCATGCGCGAGGAATTGACTCGCCTGGGAATCAAGGAATTGCGCACCGCGGCCGAGGTCGATGAAGCTCTGAAGACCGCGAGCGGCACGGCGATGGTAGTGGTGAATTCGATTTGCGGCTGCGCGGCTGGACGCATGCGTCCGGCGGTGCGAATGGCATTTGCCGACGCCGCGCGTCCCGATCGTGCGTATTCCGTTTTCGCCGGCCAGGACACGGAGGCCACTGAGCGGGCGCGCAGCTACTTCACCGGGCAGCCGCCGTCGTCGCCATCCATCGCCATTCTGCGCGATGGCCAGCTTGTCTACATGATGCCGCGCCGGGACATCGAATCCCGGGAAGCCCCGGCGATTGCCGCCGATCTGAAAGCGGCGTTGGACCGCTTTTGCGGCAAGCCCTCGCCCGTGTGAATACGAAAAGCGGGAACCACGAAGGACACGAAGTATCACGAAGGAACGCTTTTTACCGAATTCCTTCGTGCCGTTCGAGCGCGAGCGAAGCGACTAAGAATTTGCCCTCTGTGGCAAGTACGGGCCAGACTACTTTCTTGGGTTGCTTGTCTTGAACGCTTTCACCACGATCGCATTGGGCTGCACCCCAACCGGAATCAGCGTGAGCAGGGAATACTCCGACGTTTCCAGCGTGCGCTTCGGCTGGCGCTTCTGAATGATCGTGACATCTCCGGATTCGGTATCGGCCACCAACAGATAATGCTGGTCGGGCGTCAGCGCCAGGCTGTCGGGATGGCTGCCGACATTCAGAGTCATCAAGCGCCGTCCCATATCAATGTCGTAGACGGCAACGCTGTTCGATCCGAAGTTGGATACGTACAGCCGCGAATTGTCGAGCGTCACCACGGCATGGGCAGGATGCTGGCCGATTTCCTGACTGCTGCCGACCTCGTCATTGCCGGTTTCGACGATTGAAATGCTGTCGGAATCGAAGTTGCAAACGATCATCTCGCCGCCATCGGGCTTAATTGTGAGGCTCACGGGCGTGCGGCCTACGTCGATCAAGGCGAGCACGTGATCCTGCGGGTGCGCGGGACTTTTAAGCTGGATAGACGCAACCTGCGACGAGCCCGAGCACGAAACGAAGGCCTTGCTGGAGTCGGGCAGGATCGCAATGTCCTCAGGTTGCCGGCACACGGGCAGGGTAGCGCGCACGCGCAGAAGTTGCGCATCGATGATGGAGACGGTGTTGTCGCCGCGATTGGAGACAACGACGGTCGAGCCGTCAGGCGAAACCCGCGCCAGTCCGGGCGAGGCGCCCACCGGAACATTGCCGAGGACGGTTCGTTTGTCGAGATCGATCACGCTGACGTTGGCTGATGCCGAATTGGCCACGTAGGCGCGCTTGCCATCGGCAGAAACGTCGATGAAGTAAGGACGTCCGTGGACGCCGATGGTGGCGACGACCGTGTTGGTCTCGGCGGCGATCACGCTGACGTTGCTCGAGCCGGTGTTGACGACATAAATTTCATTCTTCTTCGTGTTGGCTGCGAGCCCGGTTGGCTCGCTGCCGACGTGGAGCGTCCTATCCAGAGCGAACGTCCGCAGATCGATCACGCTGACTGTGTTGCTCTTGCCGTTTGAGACGTAGGCGTACTCGCGGAAGGCCGGACCGTAGTCGGGGAACTCGGGTTGGCGGAAGTACCACCAGCCCAGCCCGCCGAGGACGGGAAGCAGGACAGCGATGACGAGGAGTTTGCGCAAAGTCGCGTTCGTTCGGAAGAAGAAGAAAGATTAGCAGAAGCAGGCGACGATCAGCGAAGCTTCGGCCCTGGAGTGTTGGCAATTACTGAATCAAACAGAAAGGCGGCCCTTTCGAGCCGCCCTTCAATCTTTCTCTTGCCTACTCGTTTACAACATTTTCACGCTTTCAACTTTGATGGAGTCTTTCCCCATTGTGCCGGTGACGGCGACGTGGTGTCCCTCATGTCCCTTCAGGGCGTCAGGGTTATCCACGGATAGCACCTTGTTATCGCCATCGGTGACGACCACCATCTTGGCTCCGGCAGCGAGGCATTTCTTGGTGCACGCCTCCGCGCCGGCGTTTGCGCCCTTGGCTCCGCACTTGTCGTCAACCACCCACCCGTTGACGGTTCCGCTCTTGCTCATGTCATCGAACGCAAGGGCAGAGAACGTGAACGCGAACACAAAACATACGGCAAGACAAATCGACAGAACTTTTCTCATGGCCGGTTCTTCTCCTTTTGCAATCTAGGTTGCGGCCCCACTCCGCAACGAAATCACAGCATGCCCGGAATACTGTCGCCTTTTCAGCGACCAATCCCGGCTCAAGTGGAAATGAGGTACGGGAAATATACCACAGCATCAACGCAGGCTTGTCAGCACTTGGAGACAACCGCACACAGAAGTTCTCGTTGAAAAAAACGACCGCTATTTTTTCGCCGAATGATTTGCCGGAGGAGCCGGGTTGGGCGGATTTGGCGGTACGTACACGTATTCTCCCGGCTTGGCGTAGCCGAGTTGCTCGCGCGCTTCCTTCTCGATCGAAGTTTGATCGCTCTTCAGACCCTGAATCTGCTGGGTGTAGCGCTCGTTTTCCTGCTGCACCTGGGTGATCTGCTTGCGCAGGGCCTGGTACTCGGCGCGCTTCTGCTTGTAGACGACCATCCCATTGGCGCCGAACATCACGTGCACAAACAGCGAGACCGCCAGCAACGCCACAGCAATGGTGGCGATCCGCCGGCGCAGCGTATAAACCAACAGAAGAGTGGGACGCGCGCATTCGATCCACGAGGCCGCGATCGCCTCCGCCTGCGGGGCGCGCTCCACCACGGCGCGCAGACCATCCTCGGGAGTCGGAAACCGGGTGATCCGTGGCAGACGCTTCACTGAACGATTCCTCTACTCAAAAATCCAATTCTTGGCGGCCGCGCTCAGCTTTTCGAGTCCGTTCGCGCTGCGCGCTTCCGTATAGACTCGCACCACCGGCTCCGTCCCCGACAGGCGATAGCAGACCCAGGAGCCGTCGCTGAACACTAACTTCAACCCGTCCTTGCGCACGACCTCGCTCACCTGATGGCCGCAGAACTCAGTCGGATCGGACCGCAACTTCTCAGTGAACTTTGCTTTGACCTCCGGCGTCAATCGGAAGTTCTCCCGTTGCGGATAGAAAGAACCAACTTGGTTACTGATTGTCTTCAACTGCTCGCCCAGCGACTTGCCCCTTCGCGCCACCGCCTCACAACAGAGCAGGCCGGCAAGCAAACCATCCTTCTCCGGAACATGGTGGCGAATCGACAGGCCTGCGCTTTCTTCCCCGCCAATTGCGATCTTGTCCTGCATAATCAGCTCGCCAATGTACTTGAATCCCACGGGAGTCTCGTACAACTCGACGCCGTGCGCCCGCGCCAGCGCGTTAATCAGGTTCGTCGTCGCGACTGACTTAGCCACGCCATTCTTCCAGCCACGGCTCTCCACCAGGTAATCGAACAGGATCGCAATCACGTAATTGGGCTGCAGGAACGTTCCGTCGGCATCCACGATGCCGAAGCGATCGGCATCTCCGTCGGTCGCAATCCCGATCTGGGCTCCGGTTTCGCGCATTTTCTTGCGCAAGTCTTCGAGCAAGTGATCGTCCGGTTCAGGCGCGTGCCCTCCGAACAGAACGTCGCGGTAATCGTGTACGGTGGCCACCTGCACTCCGGCGCTGCGCAACAATTCATCGGAATATCCGCGCGCAGCTCCCCACATGGGATCGACTGCTACGTGCAAACCAGCGTTGCGGATTGCTTCGAGATCGACAATCTCGGCCAGCCGCTTCAGGTAAGCAGGCTTGGGATCGAGCGATTCCTGCTTTGGACCCGAACCGTTGGCGGACGCCGGCTCGGATGCGTCAGCTGCGAGGATCTCGGCCTCGATTTTCCTGGTTACTTCGGGAAGAGCAGGGCAGCCGTCGGGCGTGGAAAATTTGATCCCGTTGTATTCGGGAGGATTGTGCGAGGCCGTGAAGTTGATGACGCCGTCGGCTTGGTTGTGAACCACGGCATGGGCAAATGCGGGGGTAGGCGCAGCATCGGCCGCGATCAGGGGAGTGATTCCGTGCCTCTGCAGAATCTCGGCTGCCATCGAACAGAAGGTTTCTCCCAGAAAACGCGGGTCCCGTCCGACAATCACACGCGCGCCCTTCGGCTTCTGCGATGCCACGTAGCGCGCAATTCCTTCCACCGCCCTCCGCACGTTGGCAAAGGTGAACTCCTCGGCCATCACCGCGCGCCATCCCGAGGTGCCAAACTTGATTTGCGTTGCCATACCCGAACCTCTCACAATTGCAGTGCTGCTCTGCCGGACTGAAAGCCACCGGCGAAGGGTGATTCTATATGACTGACAAGCGAGTCGTCCTCTCCACCGTCGCCTCCGAAGAGGAAGCGCGCAAGATTGCTCACCATCTCGTCGAGCAGAAGCTGGCCGCCTGCGTGAACATCGTGCCCAAGATCGAGTCCATTTATCGTTGGCAGGGCAAGGTGGAATCGAACCGCGAGTATTTGCTGGTGATCAAAACTTCATCCCAGAAATTCCCCGAGGTCAGAGAGGCCATTCGCGAACTGCACTCGTACGAACTTCCCGAGTGCATTGCGATTGCGATTGAGGACGGAAGCTCTGATTACCTGCAATGGCTGGAAGATTCGCTGATCCAGACGCAAACTGAATAAAAATAAAAAACGGGCAGCCGGAAAAGATTTCCTGCTGCCCAAGTGACATGACAATTGGAGGATTTGCTACAGCCTTTTTTAAGTGATTTCGTTAACGACGCCCCCCAGCCGGTGCCATTCTGCGCTTCTGCATCATTTTTGCCTGGCGGACGTCCTGACGGGCTTCGTGCTTGTCCTTCTGCGCCTGTTTCAGATCGCTCTTCGCATTGCGCTTGTCTTTTATTAAGTCGCGGCGATCTTTTTCGGCAGCAGCTTTATCGCCACTCTTGATCGCCTGGTTCATCTCGGCCCGGTCCTGCTTCATATCCTGGACATCGGTGCGCGCATCCTTCTTATCCTGCTGCGCCTGTTGAACGTCTTTGCGGACCTCCTGGCGCGTTGGAGTCCCATCATTCGGGGTGGCGGACTGCCCGAATGCCATCCATGATGCCATCACAACTAAAATCAGACCCAACATACTTCGTCGCATAATGTGCCTCCTGCATAATTCGATTTTCATAACGAAGCGGCTTCATTGGGGCCTGCTTTGGAAACCCATGCGAGTCTAAAGAGTCGCGTTCAACATCGATCCGCGTTCCCGTAGAAGAACGGACCGGGCTACAGAATTTGCCTTAGAGGAGAAGGGTGAGAGGGGATCAGCTGGCGCGGCCCCTCAGATTCAGACGCCAGTAATCGAGCAGAAACGGCGGATCATCTTTGGCAGCCTGCTCCGTCATGCTGGCCATGAACTCGGATCGGGCCTGTTCGGTAGGGAGATTTTCCAAATGGCGCCGGAGAATGATATTGCGCACAAACTCGTTGTAGTGCGCGGCATCGTCAAGCACGGTCGGCGCCGCCTCCACTGAGGTTTCGACACCTGCAAATCCGGCGCGACGCAACGTTGCCGCTGCGGCTTCTGCATCCTGATATAGCCAGGGTTCATGAAAGCCGGCAAAGTAAGAGGCGAATTCCGGCGTCGCGGCCAGCGCGTCCGCCCGGCTTCGCAGGCGCACCAGGTTCGGACCGCCTCCGCATTGCGCTTCCAGCCACCCACCCGGTTTCAGCACTCCTCGCAGGTTCGCAAAGAGCCGGTCATGATCCAGCACCCAATGGAAGGCCGCAGTGCTGACAATGCCGTCAAACACCCGCTTGAACGGCAGGTGCAGCAGATCGCACGCGACCAAGGAAACGCGAGCGCCGAATTGCGCCAGGTGTTCGCGCGCCGAGTTCAGCATGTTTTGCGATAGATCGATGCCGACCACTCGTCCATCCGGCAGAGCCTGCAGTAGATCGGCCGTGAGCCGGCCGGTTCCACAACCCGCGTCCAGCACAACCTCGTCACCGCGCAACTGCAGTCTTTGCAAAACTCTTCTGCCCCAACTGACCTGAGGCCCTGAAAGGCGGTGGTAAACGGCCGAGTTCCACTCGCGCGACGAAGGTTGCACCGGATTCATCGAACCATCACTATAAATGGAATTGTGACCGGCTTCCGACCCGATGGTCGAACCGGCTCTGGATGGTATAGTTGGCTTGACCATGCTGCGGACGTTGTGCAGCCAGGGCCAGCCCGCCGCGCTCATTCATTCCGGCACATAAGCAAAATAAAGGAAAGGACCCGCAATTATGGCCATTGCAAGCATCAATCCCGCCACCGGAGAAGTCATCAAGACATTTCAGCCTCTGACTGACGCAGAAATCGAAAAGAAGGTTCAGCTTGCCGTCAACACGTTCAAAGCCGAGCGCAAGACTCCATTTTCTGTGCGCGCCCAGCGCATGCGAAAAGCCGCCGAGATCCTGGAGCGCGATAAGGACAAGTTCGCTCACCTGATGACCCTGGAGATGGGGAAGACCTACAAATCGGCGGTGGCCGAAGCCGTAAAATGCACCACCGCCTGCCGCTACTACGCCGAAAACGCCGAGAAGATGCTGGCCGACGAAATCGTTGACGCCGGGGCCAAGAAAAGCTTCATCCGCTATTTGCCCATCGGCCCAGTCCTTGCAGTGATGCCCTGGAATTTTCCTTTCTGGCAGGTATTCCGCTTTGCCGCGCCCGCGCTGATGGCCGGCAATGTCGGCCTGCTCAAACATGCCTCGAATGTCCCGCAATGCGCGCTGGCCATCGAAAGCATCTTTCTCGAGGCTGGCTTTCCCGAAGGCGCGTTCCAGACGCTCCTGATCGGTTCGGGTGCGGTCGATGCCCTGCTCAACGATCCGCGGATCATGGCTGCCACGCTGACCGGCAGCGAGCAGGCCGGCATTGAAGTTGGAATGGGCGCGGCCAAGCGCATCAAGAAAGTTGTTCTTGAACTCGGCGGAAGCGATCCGTTCGTTGTGATGCCGAGTGCCGACATGGAAGCCGCCGTCAGCACTGCGGTGCAGGCGCGGGTGCAGAATAACGGGCAATCCTGCATCGCCGCCAAGCGCTTCATCGTGCACGAGCAGATCGCAAACGAGTTCGAAAAGAAGTTCGTCGCCAAGATGCAGAGCCTGAACGTGGGCGATCCCTTCGACGAAGAGACCGATGTTGGCCCGCTCTCCACCCCCGACGCCGTGAAAGGACTCGATGCCGACGTGCAGAAGACCGTACAGGCGGGTGCCAAGCTGCTGACGGGCGGACATCCTCTCGAGCGTCCCGGGAATTTTTATGCCCCGACTGTGCTCACCAACATTCCGAAAAATTCCCCCGCGTATGGGGAAGAATTATTCGGCCCGGTGGCGTCTGTATTTCGCGTGAAAGATCAGGACGAAGCGATTCGCCTGGCTAACGATGTTCGCTTCGGGCTGGGCTCAAGCGTCTGGACTAATGATGAAAAAGAGCGCGAACGGTTCATCAACGAACTCGAGGCCGGCATGGTGTTCGTCAACAAGATGGTCGCCTCCGATCCGCGCATCCCGTTCGGCGGAGTGAAAGCATCAGGCCACGGCCGCGAACTGGGAGTGGTCGGCATCCGCGAATTCGTGAACGCCAAGACGGTGTGGGTGGCGTAAGAATTTATGCCTGCATGTGTGATTGCAGATTTTTGATTGATGCTTGATTAACGGCGGTTCGCGCCTTGGTTTCAATCAACATCGAAAATCTGCAATCGCCCTCACACTCCGGATGCCGCGGCGCTGGCCGATTCCGGTCCCGCGTCCCTGGCCAGCAAATCCTGCCACGGGCACTCATCCGCGGCGAAGCGGTGAACCGCGACCAGCATTTTGTCGCCATCTCCGTCGTAACGGATCCAGATCACGCGGAATCGAGCCTTTCTGCCCCTATAAAGGATGCCAACCACGTCCCCTGAACGCAGATCGGTATCGAGTCCTGACAGCATGGCCCCGCTCAAGCTGATGTCGCGAGCGCGGGCTGTTTGCAGGAAGCGCTCCCCTTGCGTGTCAACGCCCCATACCTGGAGCGGAAGATCAGTCACAATGCGCGGCTCGTGGCGGCGGTCAAATGAACGAAGGTTGTCCATAGTTACTGCAACGTATCGTCCAGCCGGGCCGGTTGGAAAGATTACTTTGCCGGGATCAGCCTCGGAAGTACGGGAGCGGTGCCCGAGTTGAAACCTTTCCCAAAATGAGTGCGAACCGAAGGACTTTGTCCGCACCGGAATGACACCGATGCGAAGCAATATTAGATTCCACAAACATTTCTGACGCTGATGAAGGACCATTTCCTCCTTGTCCCGTCTAAGCACCCAGCATTTTCCCTGGAGGATTGACATGAACAGATTGTTTCTGCCGTTGTTGCTTGTTCTGTTGAGCGCGCTCGCGATTCCCGCTACGGCAGCCCCTACCGACGAACCCGCCGACCACACCGCTCCCAGCTACGACATGAAAGCCCAGGCGTTGCTCGATTTGGAGCGGGTGCAGAAAAAGTTTGTGGATCTTGCCAACGCCGTACCCGCGGACAAGATGACGTGGCGTCCCTCGGCCGATTCGCGCTCGTTCGCGGAGGTCTTCCTGCATGTGGCCGGAGAGCGCTACGGAATCCTCAGCCTCATGGGCGCGGAACTTCCCGCCGGACTGGATCGCAAAGGATTCGAGAAATCGACGACCGATCGAGTCCGCATCGTCGAGGAGCTGAACAAATCCTGGGACTTCGCCCAGAAGGCAATCCAAGGGATGACCAACGCCGATTTCGCCAAGCTGCTGCCGAAGTTGGGACCGCAGGCCAATGCCGGAGACGTGGTGTACATCCTGGTCGCAGATGCCCACGAACATCTTGGCCAGTCAGTGGCCTACGCGCGTGAAAATGGCATAACACCGCCGTGGACGGTAGAAGCGCAGAAGAAGGCGGCTGAAAAGAAAGCGGACCAGAAATAGGAATTTCTGATCAGCGATGACCGAACGTCTTCGTTCGCAGCCGACGAGGAACATTGGCAAGTGGAAAAGGGACGAACTCTATCCGTAGCATCGACAGGGAATGCGCGACGGAGTCGGCTTTCTATTGCCTTAGCGAGAGCGCGCTCAGCACCGCCTGCTGCTTGGCGATCAATTGCTGCACGCCTTGCCGCGCGAAGCTCATCATCTTTGCCAGTTGCGTGTCGTCGAATACCTGATGCTCGGCCGTGGCCTGCACTTCCACCAGTTTGTGGCCGGCCGTCATCACGTAATTCATGTCGACGTCGGCGCGCGAGTCTTCCTCGTAACATAGGTCGAGCAGGATTTCTCCGTCCACAATACCTACGCTCACCGCTGCCACGAAATCTTTGAGCGGAACGGAAGTCAAAGTACCGGCGTCGACCAGCTTTTCGAGCGCCAGGCCCAGAGCCACAAATGCGCCGGTAATCGAAGCGGTGCGCGTCCCCCCATCGGCCTGGATGACGTCGCAATCAATCCAGATCGTGCGCTCGCCCAACCGGGCCAGATCGGTCACGGCGCGCAGCGATCGTCCAATCAGGCGCTGAATTTCGTGCGTGCGCCCGCTCTGCCGGCCCTTGGAGACTTCCCGCGGCGTGCGGGTCAGCGTGGAACGCGGCAGCATGCTGTATTCGCTCGAAACCCATCCTTTGCCCGAATTGCGCATGAACTGCGGCACCGCCTCTTCGATCGAAGCCGTGCAAATCACCCGCGTATTGCCCACTTCAATCAGTACCGAACCTTCAGCGGTCGTGATGAAATCCGGCGTGATCTTTACCGGTCGCAGTTGGTCGGGAGAACGGTTGTCCGAGCGATAGAACATGATCGTTGAATTCTAAATCAGGCCACCGCTTTCTGACGCGCGGTATTCAGTACGCGCAGCGAGCCAGGAGAATCATCCGTGGGAATCCGCGGGCACGAAGTTTTCCTTCACGAACCCGGTTGCAACTGGCTCACCATTTGATTCACCGCGCTCACGTCGTAGAAATCGGAAAGATCGGCATGGCCCGCCAGCGTGTCGCGCTCTTTCCCGTCCACCAGAATTTTGACTTTCAAAATTCCGGCCGTATTTGCCGAGATGGTGTGAATCAAAGAGGCGACGGTGAGTTCTTCCACCAGCACTCCCGAGCGGTGCGTATCGGCAAAGGCCGAGTTCAGGTCGATTACCGCCACGCCCGGATCGACCAGGAAAACGCTGCGCACCTCAGCCCCTGCCCCCAGCGCGTGTGGCGATGATTTCTCCAGATAATGCGAAACCAGCGCGCGCAGCAGTTCTTCGGCGCGCTGTTGCCGGCCCGAAGGCATGGGAATCTGTGCCGACTCGGCGCGTAACGTGCCATCCTCATCGTGCGCGACAAACAGCGTCACTCGTTCGGTGGGGCCCGCCACCGGGGGCGCGAGCGGACGCGTATCCACTCCGACAGCCGGCGTGGACGCCACCGTTCTCCTCATGTGCCACGCGTACACACTCAACCCGAGGGCTGCCACCAGCAGCACCGCCATTGCGATCATGAGATGCCGTGGGATCATCCCGTCCAGATCATCACGAAAGCTCATGGCGCGCTCCCCAACTGGTCGCGATTGGCTGCAATCGCAGTTGCCACCGCGCTGGTCACCAGTTGCTGGTAGTCGGGCGCGGTCAGCTGCGTCACGTCCGACCCTTGCGGCGCGACTTCGACGGCGATGGCCGGCCCGGTCACATTGTTCAGCGGACGTAATGGAGCCGAGAGGTCGCGGACCGAGACCTGCCGCCTCTGCAATTCGCTGACGACGGCGCTGGCGGTCGCCTGGGACAACGGCAGAGTGGCGTGTTGGGCAGTCGTCCACGAGCGGAATGGACCGCGATCATCTTCGCCGAAAGGAAGCAGCGCGGTGTAGACGCGCACCCCCCGCCCGCTCGAGGCCGCATGGAGCGCGATGTAGATGGCGGCATGATCCGCGTTGGCGAACATGGCACGCTGGTCGAGCGAAAGGTTTGCATCGGAGTCGCGCAGCACCAGCGTCGTGATCCCGCGGCTTTCGAGCTCCTGGCGCAGGCTATGGGCCAGCGCAACCGTGATGTCTTTTTCCAGGAGAGATGGGCTGAGAGTTTCTCCATGATCGTCGCCGCCATGACTCGCATCAATGACCGCAAAATAACGCCGGGGCGATGGAACCGGCGCTGAGGGCGCGGGGTTCGGCGCCGTGGCAACGGTTTGCGTTTGGGTGGCCGACGTTGCTGCAGTTTGCGGCGCAGCGGGCGGTGCGCTCTGCGCTGCTGCTCCGCCGCTCGCCGGAGCGATCGTGATCGTGCGTCCATCATTTCCAAACGTAGCCATCACGGGAATTGTCGAATTCACGCTGACAATTGCAGCGCCGTTCACTTCGCTGTAGCTTGCCGAAGCAATGGCTTTGCTGCCGAACGTTAATGTCGGCGACGCTGGGCCCACCAGCGGCTCTCGCGAAAACGTCATGCGCAGCGTGCCCGGCTCAGTGGCAATACTTGGATTTACCGGAGAAGTGAAGCGAAAAATGAGTTTGGGAGGATTGTCACCCGAAAGCGAAGCTGTGAAATGAGTGGCAACGCTGCCGATGAAGAGGCGATTCGATTCCTCGTGCAGGCTGACCGGCCCGCCCAGAAAGCGCGGCAACAGCGAACTGAGCGCCCCGACCGGAACGAGGCCGCGCTTGTTCTCGATGAAAAACTTGCCGCCGAGGTCGGTATCGCGGTCCAGCACGCGCGCGCGCGTCTTGCCAGCCTGAAAAATACCTTCCGTACTGTTGTAGCGCAGCCGCCAGCGGGATCCTTCCGTTTTGGCGCTGACTCTACCCAGCGGCTCCAGCAATTCGAGCAGGCCAACGTATTCGCGTCCGTCCCGCTGCACGAGCGGCAACGAATAATTCGCCGCCAGCGAATAAACCGAAAGATGTCTCTCCGCCGGCGCGCCTGCCAGGAACAAAGCGGAGAGCACAATGACAACGCATGCTGAAGAAAAATAGGAGGCTAACGTAGCGCTGGCGTCTCGCCGGCTGTCGCGGGGGCATCCCGCCCCCGCATCCTTTGCTGCCCTAATCCAAGGCATACGCCGTCAGCCCGCTCAGCAGCTTGGGATAGAAGTCGGTCGACTTCTGCGGCATCACTTCGCCCGCAAACGCGATGTCCCGCACCTTCTGCACGGGGCAAGGATTCATCAGAAACACGATGTCGGCAGCTTCCCTCCGCACCAGTCCCATAGCTTCCGAAGCATCGCGCAGATAGGACAAGTTCTGCTGGTTGCGAATGGATTCTTCCGAGAGCTTCAACACGCCTTCCAACAAGAGCTTGTGCAACTGCACGACATCGAGCGACTGTTGGCGTGGCGAAAGGCCGCCCATGAATTTCGATCCCGCCGGCTTGGGGGAATGCAGCACAAAAGCATGATGAGAAGTGACCGCCAGCAGCGCGGTTCCACTCCGCCCTCGCTCCCGCAAAAGCGCCGTGGCTGACGTGGCATCGAGTGCAGGGTCGACTGGTTCCACTTCGAAGAACTCGCGGCTGGATTTCTGAAACTCATCCACCGAGAACGAGTCCAGCGAATGCACCACCCGATGCGTCGGCAACACCAGCAACCCGGGATCATTCATGTTGACGAACGTCATCATCACGAACTCATACGGAGCATCGGGACTCGCACCATTGGCGCGGCATTCGTCGCGGTAGTTCAAAGCGGTCTCGTAGCGGTGATGCCCATCGGCGATCACCAGCCTTTTGTCGCGCATCTTCTGCTGCACGGACGCGATCACCTTCGCATCCGAAACCTGCCAGACGCGGTGCGCCACCCCGTACTCGTCCTCGACATCGATTGTTGGCGCATCCGGCGTTCGCAGCAGCCGATCGATCTCGCCCGCATCTTCATACAACAGAAACAATTGTTCGTAATGAACGCGGGTCGCCCGCAGCAGGTCCAGGCGGTCGGCCTTCGGCTTTGCCAGCGTCTGCTCGTGCCGGAAGACCACCTTCGCCGAATAGTCTTCCACCCTGCCCAGAGCGATGAATCCCCGGCGTTCAAAATTCTGCCCCGAAGGCGCCGTGAATGCCTGCGTATAAACGTAGACAGACGGCGCCTCATCCTGCCGCAGAACGCCTTCCGCGCGCCACTCGCGTCCAAAGCGGGCCGCCCGCGTGTATACGTTCTCTACCGTATTGTCGCCATCGTCACGGCGGCCCAGGATAATTCTGACAAGGTTATACGGGCTGGCAGCATAGTACTTTTCCTGCATCGCGGGGGTGATCTTGTCATACGGTTGAGTCACCACCTGCGAGGCTGAAACCCGCTGCAAGTTGTAGCGCAGAGCACGAAACGGACGTATGTCGGCCATAGGAAACCTTTGATTGTAACAAGTTAGCAAGGCAGTTCGGGGACGCCCATGCAGCGGGCGATTTCGCAGGGTGCAATCACCTTCACACTTCGGGAATTTGTCTCCGGCTTTTGACAAAAACTCTCCGCCGGAGTGGTGGAAGCTGTGCTAACATCCGGCCCATTGAGGTTTTTTATGGCCCGCCTGATGAGAGGGCGTCGGTCATCTCGCCCAAAGGCCCTAGTACGAAGCGGCTCTGCGGTTATCCCCTGGGATCCGACTCAACCCCCGTTGCGAAAAAATGCTTCCGCCCTGACAGGTGGACGCTGGACAACCTGCCTTGTGCTCACGATGGTCGCCCTGTGGTGCGTGGGAGTACCTGTCCTCGCCCAGACCGACGTGAACGACGTTCACATTCAGCCGCGCGAGGTCGAAGCCCCCAAAGAGCCGGCAAAAGAAGCCCTGGTCTCTTCGACCCCAAATCTCACGACGCACGTCCGCCCGCTCAAGGTGGATGTGGACCTCGTGTTGGTTCCGGTGACCATCACCGATCCCATGAACCGCCTGGTCACCGGCCTTGAAAAAGAAAACTTCCAGTTGTACGAAGGCAGCGCGGCCCAGGAAATCCGCTCGTTCTCCAGTGAAGACGCCCCGGTTTCTCTAGGGGTGATCTTCGACTCAAGCGGCAGCATGAGCAGCAAGATAGACCGGGCGAAAGAGGCAGTGATCGAATTCTTCAAGACCGCCAACCCGCAAGACGAGTTTTTCATGATCACGTTCAACGACGAGCCGGACGAAGTCACCGACTTCACCAGTTCCGTTGACGATATTCAAAACCGTCTGGTCTTTGCCGTGCCTCGCCGCCGCACCGCGCTGCTCGATGCCATCTACATGGGCATCAGCAAAATGCGTCAGGCCAGGTATGCCAAGAAAGCCCTGCTGATCATCTCCGATGGCGGCGACAATCACAGCCGCTACACCGAAAATGAGATCAAGTCGCTGGTCAAGGAAGCCGATGTGATGATCTACGCCATCGGCATTTACGACCGCTATGCTTCGGCCATGGAAGAGCGCCTCGGCCCGCAACTGCTCAGCGAGATCACGGAACTGACCGGCGGACGCGCGTTTACGATCGATAATCCCAACGACTTGGCCGACGTGGCCACCAAGATTGGTGTCGAATTGCGCAATCAATATGTCCTGGGCTACCGTCCCAGCAAAGTTGTGCGCGACGGCAAATGGCGTAAGATAAAAGTGAAACTGCTGCCACCGAAAGGATTGCCGCCTCTACGGGTGTATGCCAGGATGGGATATTACGCGCCTGCGGAATAGCGCTTCCAGGGTTCTGCTTCTTCTCACCTTTGTGATCGGGTTGGGACTGTCGGTTTCGGCCCCTGCCTGGCCGCAAGCGGTCGACTCTCAAGATCAATCAAAACCGGCGGAGCCTGCGCAGACACCCGCCGAATCCCCGCAATCGCAGGGTGATCAAGCCCCTGACGATCAGGGGAAGAAACTGAACGATCAGGGCGTCTTCGTTTTCAAAAAAGACGTGGATGAAGTGATGCTTCACGCCACCGTCATCGACAACAAGCAGCACCTCGTCACCAACCTCGATCGCAGCGCATTCACCGTCTATGAAGACGGCAAGCCGCAGAACATCATTTCGTTCCACCACGTCGACATTCCTGTCGCCATGGGCATCATCATCGATAACTCGGGATCCATGCGCGAAAAGCGCAACAAGGTGAATCAGGCCGCCCTCAACCTGGTCCGCTCCAGCAACCCGCAGGACGAAGTCTTCGTGGTGAACTTCAATGACGAGCAGTATCTCGACCAGGACTTCACCAACAACCTGCTCAAGCTCAAGGAAGCTCTGGAGAAAATCGATACTCGCGGCGGAACGGCGCTCTATGATGCGGTCGTGGCCTCGGCCGAACACATGAAGCAGGCGCGCCTCGAAAAGAAAGTCCTGTTCGTTGTGACCGATGGCGAGGACAACGCCAGCAGCGAAACCCTGGAGCAGGCGGTGAAGCAGCTATCCCAGGAAAACGCGCCCTCGATCTACGCGATCGGCATCCTGGGAGACGAGGAGCATCCCAGGCGGGCGAAGCGCGCGCTGGAGATCATGGCCGAGCGCACCGGAGGAATCGCATTCTTCCCCAAAACGCTGGATGAAGTGGATGCCATCAGCCGCACCATCGCCAGCGAGATTCGCAATCAATACGCCATCGGGTATAAGCCTACGAATCCCAAAGCGAGTGGCGGCTTCCGGCAAATCCGGGTCGATGCCAAAGCCAAGGGCCACGGCAAGCTGGTCGTCCGCACCAAGAGCGGCTACTACGCCGGCGCCCAGTCTACGGCCAGAGATACAGGTCCACGCAATCCAGCTAGCACCGCCAAGCCCGGCCCAGTGCCAGCCCGTTAGGCGTAAGGCCTGTCTACCGCCCTGCCATCTCCAGTACCTGAGTCGCCGAATCCACCAGCACCGCTTCATCCTCCAACACCTTAGCCACACGGCCGATCTCCTGCTCAGCCTCGGCGTATTTCTTCTGCTCGATGCCCTCCCGCACCCCCGGTACGGTCTTCACGTCGTAACCGGTGTAAACGCCGGGAGCGTACAGCATGTGCTTGTACCAGGGCCGCCGCGGCAGCCCTTCTTCGCTGGTGAGCTTGCGTTCACTCTCGGTCAGCAGCGCATTCAACTTCTGTAGCGAGTCCTCCGGGAGCGCGCCCTGCTTTTGCGCCAAAGCCTGGCGATAGCGTTCCGCACTGCGAGTCAGCTTCTCCACCGCATTCTGCATCGGCGCAAAATTCAAATGCGGGGGCACTTCCTCTCGGGGAGGCGCTACCGTCGGCCGCCGCGGATCCAGCGTCGCCTTGAACACTCCTTCGTCCAACTCCTGATCCCGCTCGCGGATCTCGTCCTGCTTGTCCTCCAAAAGTTTCTGCAGCTCCTTCGTGTATTTCTGCACCGTATCTGCCAGGTCGACGAAGTCGTAAGGCAGCACTTCAGCATCGGCCAATCGCATCACCGCTGAGCCCACGGTCTGCGCCATAGCACGCCCGTAGATGAAGTCATAGTCGGAGAAATGTGTGTACCAGTAAAAATCGTCGTAAATGGAGTGATAGATTCCCTGTTCATCTTCTCCGCCATATCCGAGACTTAGCGAGGCAATTCCGAGATGATCCACGAACGCAGTAAAGTCAGTCCCTGACCCGAGTGCGCCCATCCGCAGATCGGCCCGCTGCCGCAGTTCTTTTCGATCGTCGGCGGACTTGGCCTCCGCAATCCTGGACAGCTGCAGTCGCTGCCATACTGTCATTTTGCATTCAGGATCTTCGATGTCCCGCGCCACGCCATTCATAAACTGCTCCAGCGAGTGCGAACCTTCCATCTGCAGCAGCCCGCGGTCATTGCCGTCGGTATTGATGTACACCGCGGCATGCTGCCGCAACTCGTCCGCATGGGCCTCTGCCCATTCAGTCGAGCCCAGCAGCATCGGTTCCTCGCCATCCCACGCTGCATAAATGACCGTCCGCCGAGGCTTCCATCCTTGCTTCAGCAACATGCCGAGCGCACGCGCCTCCTCGAGCAGCGGGGCCTGGCCTGAGACCGGATCCTCCGCCCCATTCACCCAGGCATCGTGATGATTCCCACGAATAATCCATTCGTCCGGCGCGACGCTTCCTGGAATTTTCGCGATCACATCGTTCACTGGTTTCAGGTCCCAGTTGAATTGCAGTTTCAAATGGATCTTCGCCGGCCCGGGGCCCACGTGATAGGGAATGGATAGGGTTCCACGCCAGTCCTTCGGAGCCATAGGCCCCTTCAGCGCCGCCAGCAGCGGCTGCGCATCGCCATACGAAATCGGCAGGACGGGAATTTTGGCGATACTCTTCGCGTCCTTCAGAGCAAGGCGCTTGGCATCCGGCGTAGCCCCGACTCCCGGAGTCAATGGATCGCCCGGGCTCGCCGAGGCGAAATCCATGACGCTTCCGCGCTGCACCCCGTCTGAATTCCGCATCGGGCCCTGCGGGAAGACGTTGTCGACGGTATAGCCGTCGTCATGCGGCTCGGAATAAATCAGGCACCCAATGGCCCCGTGTTCGGCCGCGACCTTGGGCTTCACGCCGCGCCAGGAGTGGTAGTACTTCGCAATGACAATCGCGCCCTTGACCGAAACGCCGAGCCGCTCAAGGTGCTCGTAATCTTCGGGCAGACCGTAGTTCACGAAAACCAGGGGTGCGGTGACGTCTCCATCCGCAGAGTACGCATTGTAGGTCGGCAGCTGTTCGGCTTTCTGATTCGACGTGGGATCCACCGCCAGCGCCGGCTCTTCCAGCTTGGCCGTAAACTTCGTCGGCTCGACCATCTCCAGCACCCGCACCTTGGGCGTGGGGAAGAGCACGTCGAAGGTTTCGATGTGGGCGTCGAGCCCCCACTCCTTGAAACGCGCCAGAATCCACTCGGCATTCTCCTTATCGTAGGGTGAGCCGACGTGGTGCGGCCGCGCACTCATCCGCCGCATGTACTCGCGCAGGTTGGCAGGATCGGGAATGGCTTTGAATTTCGTTTCCCAGTCGCGCTCGCTCTGGCTGGAGCGCGGCGAGTAGCCCACAAGAGATGTTTCATCAGCAGCAAAACCAAGGCAGGGAGAAATGAGCGAGCACACCAGCAGCAGGGCGGCAAAGCGTCGCATGCGATTCCTTTCGTGAACAAGTGGAGGGCAATTATAGCGAAGGCGAAAAGGAGAAGGTTGCGAATGGGCTAACCCTTACGCAGCGGAAGACGCCAGCGGCGGGCTTGTTCATGGCCGCGGCTGAAAGGGAATTGATACTTCAACGGTAGTCTGCGAAGGCCACGGCGCATAGACCCACTGCTTCGCCGCCTTTACCGCTACCTCAACGAATATGGGATTGCCCCCCACGACTACCACGCTTTCCACCTCGCCTTGGGGGGAAATGGTGAGTTGCAGGCGCACACTGCCGCCAATGCGCAACTTCCGCAGAGTTTCCGGATATTCCGGCTCCACGCGGCTCAGCAATGTTCTCTCGCCGGTCTGTCCCGGGCGCAGTATCGTCAGTACTTTTACTCCAACAGTGTCCGTTTCAGAACTGACATACCCGATCGCGCCGTTCCGGCCGGACACATAAGCCACGACCTCGGCATCGGAAAGTAATTCTTTCGGCATCGAGCCCTTGCCGGTGAAGATCAGGCCCTGGTAGTAGATTCTGATCTCCTCCGCATCCCGGCCGAGATATTGGCGGATAAATACGTCATGCGCCGTTCCGCCCTTTTGCAGTACCGGCACGACTCGCGAACCGCTCTTCAACGTGCTTCGTTGCAGCAGGTAAATTCCGCGCAACTCCTCCACGGTAATCGAATTCTCTTTCACACTGGGATTGGCAATCACTTTCACACCAGCCATCGCAGGCGTCGAAAGAATTAGCAGCAACCAACCGGCCGTCAGGAGCGGTCGCACTGCGGATTTCGTCGACATTTTCCTTGCGTCCTTTATCGCTCAGAAGTGAAAACCAGTCTTCACTACCACCGCATTCGTGCGCGGTTTGAATCCCGCTGGATTCTGCTGCGGATAGAAGCCGTCAGGGTACGGCCCAATGCCGTAGCCATCCATGAAGTGTCCTTCGACCTTCAGGTAGACAAAGCGGTTCATGTCCCAACGGACGGAGACCACCTTGTCGTAAATGTGATTCTGGGGAAGACTGGTGTCGGTTTGCGTTGGCAAGATTGTCTCAGCCAGCCCACCGGATGCGGTTGTCACCGTGTAGCGTGAGTAGTACGACCCGGCTTCAAGATGTTTGCTGATGCGATATGTGCCCGCCAGATACCAGCCCCGCGCATCGATGCTGGCGTCGTAACCGGGCAGAATGGGAAAAAGGACGAAATATCTCCGATATTCCCCATCCACTTGCCACCCATGCCCGCGAATCCTGCCGTAATACTGATTGCTCCAGTACGCTTTGGTCGTCGTCTCGTACGGTATGGGTTGCGGGGCCAACATCAAGTTGGCATACGTCCCCTTGGCTGTAATCTCCTGGTCCATGCGCGAGGCCCCGATCAACACGCCTTTCCATGGAGTTTCCCAGCGCAAGTCTCCCCCATATTGCGGGCCCTCGATTGACCGGAAAAAAACTCCCCACTGCGTCGTCAGGTAAGGGTAACCGCTGTAAATGCTGTCGTTGTGAACCCCGGCAAAAGCGCTGTAAGAAACTTGCCCAAACCGCGGCCCCATCGCAATGTTGCCGTAAAACTCCCCACCCTTGTTTGCGATGGTCGCATCCCGTAAATCCGTGGGATAAATGCTTTGCGGCAAAAGCGCGAACACATGCAGGAAGTCCAGATCCTGCGAATCGTTATACAAACCCAGCGTAGTCTTGACCTTTCCCCCTCGGATCCCGAACCAGTTCGTAAACCGGTAGTCTGCCACGGCCCAATCCAGCGAGGGGTGCCATTGTCCGAGTTGCCCCAGATTCCGGTCATAAACCTGCGCGCCCACCCGCAGCCTGTCGGTGAGTTGTGACGATAGGTTCAGCCCCATGTCTGTCATCGCCCCGCTGCCGTCGGTGGTGTTCATGGTCAGCCAGTTGTTATGGCTGGTGTAGACAAATCCCTGCGAAGCGAACCCATGCACCTGCACATTCCGGTTCCACAGCCTGAATTCCTGCGCCGCAGCCGTTTCCCCAACGAGAAGGCATACCAATATCCACCGCAGGATGCGTCCACGCATGGCCTCTCCTTTATCGCTGGTTGAGTCATCGGCGGGGAAACCCGGCGACTTGAACGCAGGGGGTGTTCCTTAGAATCCCTTTATCGCTGCAAGTGCTTCCCCGGATTGACGATTCCACCCTCTCCCCGTACCCTGTAAGGTGCGCTCGAAAAGCTCCGAAATGTCCCGCCTGCGCGTCGCTGATGACATCACTCAACTGGTCGGCGAAACTCCCATGCTGCACCTCAAGCGGTTGGTACCTGGCGGATCGGCCGACGTTTTCGCCAAGCTCGAGTACCTGAACCCCGGCGGCAGCGTCAAAGACCGCGCGGCCATCGGGATCATCCGCCGCGCCGAGCAAGATGGAAAGCTGCAGCCCGGAGGGACGATTGTCGAGGCGACGGCCGGCAACACCGGCATTGGCCTGGCGCTGATCGGGGTTAACAGCGGCTACAAAGTGAAATTGTTTGTCCCGGAGAATTTTTCTCAGGAAAAGGTCATCATCATGCGGGCCCTCGGTGCCGAAGTCACCCGCACTCCCGACGAAGAAGGCATGCAAGGGGCAATCAAACGGGCCAAATCGCTGGTCGCCACCGACCCCACCGCATTCATGGCCGGACAGTTTGAGAATCAAGCCAATCCCGACTATCACTATGAAACGACCGCCCACGAAATCTTCGAGCAGATGGAAGGAAGGATTGACGCAGTGGTCATCGGCTGCGGCACGTGCGGAACATTCTCCGGAGTGGCGCGTTATTTGAAAGAACGGCTTCCCCGCGTGCTGACGGTCGCGGTCGAGACGCAGGGCTCAGTTCTTGGAGGAGGACAACCCGGTCCTCACAAGGTGGAAGGCATCGGCGCCAGCTTCATTCCCAAGACGTTCGACAGTTCCGTTTGCGATGAGGTCATGATGGTCACGGATGACGAAGCCTTCGACGCGGTGAAGTCGCTGGCCGCGCAGGAAGGCGTGCTGGCCGGCTCCAGCGGCGGCGCAGCAGTCTCGGCCTCGTTACGAATCGCGGCAAGGTTGGGCGGCGGCAAGCGAGTCGTAACCATCATTCCCGACTCCGCCGAGCGTTACCTCTCGAAGAAGATCTTCGAAGGTGGGGTGTAGCGCCGGCATCCGGCCGGCTGTCGCGGCGGGCGTCCTTGCCGCCGCACGCGGCCCGTAGAATTTGCTGACGAGTCTTACAAGCACCCGCAGTTACCGAGAAATCATGAAGAAATCGAAATCCCTAGGTTTCGCCACCCGCGCCATCCACTCCGGACAGGAGCCCGATCCTCTTACCGGCGCTGTGACTGTTCCCATCTATCCGACGTCGACCTACGTGCAGCAAGGCATCGGCGAGCACAAAGGCTACGAATATTCCCGCGTCTCCAACCCCACTCGGGCCCGGCTGGAAGAGAATCTGGCTGCGCTTGAAGGCGGAGTCGCCGCGCGCGTCTTCGCCAGCGGCATGGCCGCGATCAACGCCGTCGTGAGCATGTTGCAGTCGGGAGATCACGTGGTCTGCGGCAACGATCTCTACGGCGGAACTCCCCGCCTGTTCAATCAGGTGATGACCAATTTCGGCTTGGAGTTCTCCTATGTGGACACTTCCGAGACCGAGAATGTCGACCGCGCCATCCGCAAGAACACCCGCATGGTCTACGTCGAGACGCCCACCAATCCTCTGATGCGCCTCAGCGACCTGCGTGCGATCAGTGCGATCTGCCGCCGCAAGAAGGTGGCCCTGGTCGTCGACAACACGTTCATGTCGCCCTATTTCCAGCAGCCTCTTTCGTTGGGCGCCGACATGGTGGTGCACTCCACCACAAAGTTTCTCAACGGACACAGCGACGGGCTGGGCGGAGTTGTCGTCTGCGCCCGTCAAGAGCACGCCGACAAGCTGGCGTTTCTGCAGAAAGCCGCGGGCGCGATTCTCTCTCCCTTCGAATGCTGGCTCGTGCTCCGCGGGGTGAAAACGCTGGCCGCGCGCATGGAAATCCACGACCGCAGTGGAAGAATCATCGCCGACTTTCTCAGCAAGCACAGGAAAGTGAAGCGCATCTTCTATCCCGGATTACCGGATCATCCCCAGCACTTGCTCGCCAAGCGTCAGATGAGCGGCTTCGGTTCGATGATCACCTTTGAGACCGGTTCGCTGAACAACGCCAACAAGATGCTCAAGAAGGTGCGAATCTGTTCTCTGGGCGAATCCCTCGGAGGCGTCGAAACCCTGATCTCCCATCCCGCAACCATGACCCATGCCGCGCTGGGCCCTAAAGGCCGAAAGGCGATTGGCATTACGGATGGCCTGGTGCGGATCTCCGTCGGCATCGAGGATGTGGACGACCTTCTCGACGATTTGGATCAGGCGTTGAACGCGATCTGATCCCGTATTGCCGCGGTCATCAACGGGAATTCAGATTACCGGATGGCACCAAAGTCAGGCCGAATTCCTGTCCCAGTGGTTTACAATGAGTAGTTTCCAAGCACTCATCCCATCCGCTTTAGGAGGATTCTCATGAAGCTTACCCCTGGCAAACTTGCCGGTCTCAAAAAAGTCTCCAACGAACGCGGCGTCATTGCGGCCGCCGCTATGGACCAGCGCGGCTCGCTACAGAAGTCCCTGGCGAAAGAAAAGGGCGGCGAAGTTAACGATCAGATGATGGAAGAATTCAAATCGCTGGTCACCGAAGTGCTGACGCCGCATGCGTCGGCCATCCTGCTCGATCCGGAGTGGGGACTGCCCGCCTCCAAGCGCCGCGCCAAAAATGCCGGCCTGCTGCTCGCCTATGAGAAGACCGGATACGACAAGACCGGCCCCGGCCGCCTGCCCGACCTTCTCGACGTTTGGTCCGCCCGCCGCCTGAAAGAGGCCGGCGCCGACTGCGTCAAGATTTTGCTCTACTACACTCCCGACGACCCGAAGCACGTCAATGAGACCAAGCATGCCTGGGTGGAGCGCATTGGCGACGAATGCCGCGCCAACGATATCCCGTTTTTCCTTGAGTTCGTCGGCTACCAGGAAGGCGCGGACGAAAAGGGCCTGGACTACGCCAAGAAGAAACCGCACATCGTCACCGAGAGCATGCGCGAGTTCAGCAAGGATCGCTACGGAGTCGACGTGCTGAAAGTCGAAGTGCCGGTGAATATGAAATTCGTCGAAGGCACCAAGTCGTTCGGCGGACAAAAGGCCTATACCAAGAAGGAAGCGATCGATCACTTCCACAAAGCCGCCGGCGCAGCGACGAAGCCCTTTATTTACCTCTCCGCCGGTGTCAGCAACGCGGAATTCAGCGAAACGCTCGAACTCGCCGGAGAATCAGGCGTGAAGTTTAACGGCGTGCTCTGCGGCCGCGCGACCTGGAAAGAAGGTATCCCTGTGTACGCCAAGCAAGGCGCTGCGGCGTTCCGCAAGTGGCTGGAAACCGAAGGCGTGAAGAACATCAACAACGTCAACAGCAAGCTGAAAGCTGCGACCAGCTGGCACTCCATTTACGGGGTGGAACTGGTTCACGCCTAGAGCTAACAGCGTAGAAATGTAGCGCGGGCGGCCCTCGCCCGCGCTTTTTCGTTTCCAGGAACTGGTGCAGCCTGCATCTGCGCCAGTGGCGCAAGCCTTAGGCGCCGCATTGCCTCTGGCATCCGCTGTCATTTACAGTGGTTGCCGAATGCCCAGCACAGGAGAACGCTTCGAACGAGCAGTGGCTATCATGGAACGGCTGCGAGCCCCGGGCGGATGCCCATGGGATCGCGAGCAGACCTTCGACACCATCAAGCCTTACACCCTGGAAGAGACGTACGAGGTTCTCGAAGCCATCGATAAGCGCGATTGGCCCGAATTGGCGGGAGAACTGGGCGATCTGCTGCTGCAGGTGCTTTTCTACGCGGAGATGGCGAACGAGCAGTCGTCCTTTTCGATCGACGACGTGCTGGACCGCCTCTCGGCGAAGCTGATCAACCGCCATCCCCATGTGTTTGGCGACGTGAAGGCCGACACTTCCGCTGAGGTGAAGCGCAATTGGGAAGCGCTGAAGGTCGAAGAGAAGAAAAAGAGCGGAGCCCTTCCGCAGGACGCGGAGAAGCATTCGATCCTGGCCGGGGTGTCGTCGGCAATGCCGTCGCTGCTCGAAGCTCATAAGCTCAGTTCGCGGGCGGCCCAGGTGGGATTTGACTGGCCGAATATTGAAGGCTTATTCGACAAGCTGCACGAAGAAACAGACGAACTGCGCGAGCAATTGAAGGAGTTTCCGGCGCCGGGGCCGCGACCTCAGGGGCGGGGGATGGCAGGCTCGGGGCGAACCGTCGTGCCCGAAGCCCTGCAGGAAAAACTTGAAGAAGAAGTCGGCGATCTCTTCTTCGTGCTGGTGAATATCGCGGGGTATCTGGCGGTCGATCCCGAATCGGCTCTGCGCAAAACCAACCGCAAGTTCAAGCGACGCTTTCAGTGGATGGAAGATCGTCTCCACGAAAGCGGCCGCTCCGCTGAGAAAGCATCGATGGAGGAATTGGAGTCATTGTGGCAACAGGCGAAATCGCAAGAAGGCCCGGGGCGCGCGGAGAAATCGGCGTGAACGCCGGCCCGGTCGAACTGAGGCGTTGTCATGGGATCGAGGAATTTCGGGCTTGCGTCGCCCTGCAGAAAGAAGTCTGGAACTTCACCGACGCGGAGCTGGTACCGCTGCGCATGTTCGTGGTCGCCGACAAGGTAGGCGGCCAGGTCATGGGAGCGTTTGAGGGCGACTCGATGGTGGGTTTCGCGCTCTCCGTTCCCGGCGTGCGCTCGGGGCATAGCTACCTGCATTCGCACATGCTGGCGGTGAGAAAGGATCACCGCAATGGCGGCCTGGGACGCCGCTTGAAGCTGATGCAGCGGGAAGACGCGCTGGCGCGCGGGATCGAGCTGATCGAATGGACCTTCGACCCGCTGGAAATCAAGAACGCCTATTTGAATATCGAGAAGCTGGGCGCGATTATGCGGCGTTACAACATCAACCAGTACGGGATCACCTCGTCGCCGCTGCAGGGAGGATTGCCCAGCGACCGCCTGATCGCGGAATGGTGGCTGAAGTCGAAGCGGGTGGAGACCCTGCTGGCAACGGGGACGAATCCTCCGGTTAAAACGGAAGCCGAGATCGAGGTTCCAGCGGAAATTTACGAGTGGAAGGCCACGCCGGAAACCCGCGGCAAAGCGCGCGAAGTGCAGGAGCGCAATCGCGAACAGTTTCTGCGCACGTTCGCCCGCGGGCTGGGCGTGCTTGGGTATGAGCGCGACTCCAAAGGTAACGGCAAGTTTTTGTTGGGACACTGGGAAGAGAAGTGGTCGTACGCTTCGGAAGCGTAACTCCGCCACGGAGGCACAGAGTCACGAAGGAAAAAGTTCTTCTAACTGCTTCCTCCGTTACTCCGTGTCTCCGTGGTGAATCGAAACTCTCATGAAAATTGAAGCCATCACGCTGCGCGAAATTCATATGCCGCTCGTCCATTTTTTTGAGACGAGCTTTGGGCGGACGTACAGCCGCCGGATTCTCCTGGTGACGATCCACAGCGAGGGTGTCGAGGGCTGGGGCGAGAGCGTGGTGGGGGAAAATCCGTATTACAGCAGCGAGTGGATCGAGACCGCGTGGCCGACGCTGACGCAATACTTGATCCCCGCCATGTTGGGAAAAAAGATTGAGTCGGGGCGCGAGTGTCAGGCGCTGTACGCGAAGGTGCGGGCGCACCGCATGGCCAAGGCGGCGTTGGAGAATGCGGTATGGGATGCGGAAGCCACGCAAAAGAAAGTGCCGCTGTGGAAGTTGCTGGGCGGGGTGCGGCGCGAGATTCCGTGCGGAGTTTCCATCGGCATTCAGGATTCGGTGGAGCAGTTACTGGAGAAGATTCAGACGGAGTTGGCCGCGGGATACCGGCGCATTAAGGTGAAAGTGAAACCGGGCTGGGACGTGAATGTGCTGGATAAGATCCGATCGCGCTGGGCGGACATCACCCTGAGCTGCGACGCGAACTCGGCCTACACGCTGGATGAGGTTGAGCATCTGCGCAAGTTCGACCCGTTCAACTTGCTGATGATTGAGCAGCCGTTGTGGAACGACGAAATCTATTACCACGCGCGCTTGCAGAAACAACTGCGCACGGCGATCTGCCTGGATGAGTCGATTGTCAATGCCCGCAGCGCGGCGTTCGCGGCGGATATTGGCGCGTGCCGGATCGTGAACATTAAAGTCGGGCGCGTGGGCGGATTCAGCGAGGCGATCAAGGTCCACGACGTATGCCAGGAGAACAAGATCCCGGTGTGGTGCGGCGGGATGCTCGAGACCGGCATCGGGCGCGGGCACAATATCGCGCTCTCGACTTTGCCGAATTTCAGCCTGCCCGGCGATGTGTCGGCATCGAAGCGCTACTGGAAAGAAGACATTGTCGAACCGGAAATTGAAGTGTCGCCGCAAGGCATGATCGCCCTCGGCGACGCGCCCGGGACCGGCTACCGGGTGAAGCCGGACCTCATTGAAAAGCTGACCGTGAGAAAGGAAACCCTGCGCGCGTAGTTTAGCGTCCAGCCGCAGCGGCGCTGGATGAGGCGGCGATTTGCGCCAGTTTCATCTGCTGCGTTTGCAGCAGCTCGACGGCTTTGGCGAATGGCACATTGTCAGGCAGGCGCTGAAAGTCTTCGAAAGTCTCGTCCGAGATCAGGTTCAGGCTCTTCAGCATCAGAATTTTTCCCGTGAGCTTCAGAGTCATTTGCGTGACTGCCCAGTTGCCGCTTCCCTCATCCGCTTGCTGCACCCGGAACGTGCCGCCCTGGTTCAGATGACCGAAGATGCCCCAACCGAAATTCACTTCCTTCACCAGCCTGGCGTCAATCCGCGCAAGGCGGTGCGATGCGGGATCGATCAGAACATAGCCTTCCATGCCGGAGAGCACTTGCTCGACGCTGGAGGGAGGCGAGTAGGAAGGATTCGGCTTGAAGTTCAGGCGGATTAACTGCGATCCGGGCTTGCCGAGCGCTGAGTCCCCGGGTTCGGTGCCCGCGTACTGGTAACAGAAAGCCTCAGGCAACGCTTTAATAATGCGTAAGGTGTGGTCGAGTTCCTGCTGCTCGCGTTCCTGCTTTCGATGCAGCCTGTCGGGATGGTTCACCAGTTCGGCGAGTTGGCCTACTTCGGCGCGTTCCTGTTCCGGAGTGAGGGGTTGGTCGCTCTGGCCGATCATCCTGCTGGCCACCGCTTCATTGGCTTCCGCGTAGGCCCGGTTTTGCACGCCTTTCTGCGTCGTGCGGCGCGACCGGAACATGAATTTGACCGACGTGTTCTGGGCCGCCGCCACTTCGCTGGCGACCACGGCGCGCATGAGTTCGACTGGGTCGGAAGGCTTCGAGTCCTGGGCGGCAACGACCGACGCGGACGCGAGCAACGCCAGAGACGTAAACCAGCAAGCTGCATTTTTCGCCATCGCATCCTGTCGGCCCGAAGACATCATGCGGGGTTAGTGCTCAATGCGATGTGGAAGGTTGTGAGAAACCACGCGGGCTCAGCGATTCACAGTAGGAAAGGCGACAGATATGCGTAGAGTGAAAAGATTTGCAGCGACTTAGCGGGGAGACTTCCCGCTCTCGGAGGGTTCCGATGACGGCGTATTGTGAGCCAGCTTCTCGGATTCTGCTTTCAGCAGGTCCACGCCTCCCGCAAACGAAAGATTCGGAGGCACGCGCCGGAAGTCGCTGAAGGATTCGTCATAAATCATGCTGATGCTTTTGAAGACGAGAATCTTGCCCGTCATGCGCAGGCTCATCTTCGTGATCTCCCACGCACCGTCGCCGACATCGGCCTGCTGCACTTCGAAGTGGCCTCCTTTATCGAGATGGCCGAGGATGCCCCAACCGAAGCTGACGTCACGAAACAGGTTGCCATCGATGCGCGCGAGACGGCGGGCATTGGCATCAATGAGAAGGTATCCCTGCATGCCCTGCAGCACCTGCTCCACATGCGTCGGGGGCGAATATGAAGGGTTGGGAGTGAACTTCAGCCGCACCAGTTCATCGCCGACTTTGCCCAGGCCCGGCTCGGAGTTCGCGGTGCCGTCGTACTCATAGCGGAAAGCGTCAGGCAGCGCTTTGACGATGCGCAGGCTGCGATCGGCGTCTTCTTTTTCGCGGGCATGTTTCTTGCGGAGTTGGTCCGGATTGTTGATCAATCCCGCCAGACGGTCTTTTTCGGCCTGCTCCTGCTGCGGCGAAAGCGGCCGGCCGTTGACCGCAATCAGCATGCCGGCCATCGCGTCATTGGTCTCGACGTAGAGATGGGATTGCGAGCCTTTTGGTGTCTTCCGCTCCGAGCGGAACAGATGTTTGATGTCGGTGGCGTTGGCGGCGGCAACTTCGCGAGCGACCGTCTCGCGCACCAGATCGTTGGCCGAAATCTGGGGTTGCTGCCCCCAGGATCGAGGCAGGCTGCACAGCACGATGGCGGCGAGAATCAGCCCGATCCGTGTTGGATTGGTTAAGAACACCTGGAGGTTAGTTTAGCAATGGGCGGCCAAGGGTTGTAGTTACCGCGGTCCAAAGCTGGAGCTGGCTGGCGAGACGATTCATCGTGATTCAACCTGCATTGCCCGGCATATGCGAACGGGAGATTGTGGAACACTACGTCGATCGAAGTGCCAGGATGTTTAGCAGTCGAGCAGAGAATGGCTCCTGTGGCTTGCCGCTGGTTCGCGGAGTGGGTATAGTCGAGAGGAGCGACGCGGCGTTTTGGGTATCAGCCTGCCTTCCTACAGTCCCGGAAAAGCAGAATCCGCTTCCCTGAAAAGGAGAACATTATGAGCGCTCCATTGTCGGCAGACTTGGCGCAAATCGGCAAGTCGGTGGTGATTAAGGGTGAGTTGTCGGGCAGCGAAGACCTTTACGTGGATGGTCAGGTGGAAGGCAGTATCAGCCTCAAAAACCACAGTTTGACGGTGGGACCAAACGGCCAGCTGAAAGCTTCGGTGGAAGCCAAAGGCGTGGTGGTGCAGGGAAAACTCGAGGGCAACGTGCTGGCCAGCGACCGCGTCGAATTACGGAAGTCTGCGGTGGTGACCGGCGATATCTCCACCCAGCGGATTTCGATTGAAGAGGGCGCTTACTTGAAGGGTAAAGTAGACATTCAGGGCAAAGCGGAAAGAGTGGCGGCGAAGTAACTCACGCCAGCCACCGGCGCAGGTTAAAGTGATACTTTAGGAGTTGGATTGCGAGTCCCAGAGCACCCGGTGCCGCGGGGGGAGGCAGGCAAGTCTCGGTGGCATCTGTCACAAATAATTTCATGAAGCTTTTTCGCGGCTCATCGGGAAGAACGCAAGCGGAGGCACCGCAAGCCGCTCAACCATTGACTCGACGTTCGAGCGGCCTGGGCGAGTTGGCCCGGTTGTGGGCGAGCGAGACGCCGTTCTGCGTGCTTGATCTGGGTTCCACGTCGCCGGCCAATATTCGCTTTTTCACCGAGCGCTCGCACAAGATTTACAGCGAAGACCTGCTCGTGGCCTCGACCGATCCCGGGCTCGTCACCAAAGACGAAGACGGCAAGCAGATTTTGGACAGCCGGAAATTTCTCGCCGACAATCTGGTCTATCCTGCCGCCCATTTTGACGTGGTGCTGTGCTGGAATCTGCCCGATTATCTGGACGAAAGCCTGGTGCGTCCGGTGATGGGGCGGCTGTGGTCGGTGCTGAAGCCGGGCGGCATGCTGCTGGCGTTCTTCCATACCAAAGATGCGGGGCCGGATTCGCCGTGCTACCGCTTCCACATCGTTGATAAAGATGTTCTGGAAATGCAGCGTATCGTGCTGCGCCGCGAGACCCGCCGCGGGCCGACAGGAGCCGTGCATACGGCCGTGGCCGACGGATTCCGTCTGCAGCGGGTGTTCAACAACCGCCACATCGAAACCCTGTTCCGCGATTTCGCCTCCATCAAATTTTTTCTGGCCCGCGACAACATGAGAGAAGTGCTGGTCGTGCGCTGAGTCGATTGCAGATTGCAGATTTTAGATTGCAGATTTAAGTGCAACGATTTCAGATTGCAGATTTCAGAATGCAGATTTCAGAAGGCAGAATTGAGACTGCAGAATCTAGAATGCACTTTTCGTTGCGGCACCCTTCAATCTAAAATCAGAAATCTGAAATCTGAAATCTGCAATCTGTCTTCTAAAATCTGCAATCAGCATCTAGTTTGCCTTTCCTGCCAGGCCCAATTCGCAAAATCTTTCCGCAGCTTGGTTTTCAGCAGCTTTCCCGTGGAGGTGTGAGGAAGTTCGTCCACAAACACGTACGCCTCTGGCACCTGCCAGCGCGCAAACTGTTTTCCCAGAAAGGCGCGCAATTCGTCTTCAGTCACGCGCATTCCGTCTTTCACCACGACCACTGCCAGCGGGCGCTCCTGCCACTTCGGATGCGGAACCGCGATGACCGCGGCCTCCTTCACCGCCTCATGGCCGACGATCGCATTCTCCAGGTCGATGGAACTGATCCACTCGCCGCCGGACTTGATCATGTCTTTCACGCGGTCGGTGATCTTGATGTAGCCTTCCGCGTCGATGGTGGCCACGTCGCCGGTGCGAAACCAGCCGTCGGGCGTCCACTTATCGCTTTGGTCCAGGTGGTAATAGCTGGCCGTGACCCAGGGGCCGCGCACTTCGAGTTCACCTGCCGTCTGGCCATCCCAGGGCACCTCTCCATCCATGCCGATCACGCGCACTTCGATAAAGGGGCCGGGCGTTCCCTGCTTGGCGCGTAACGCGTAGAGCTCATCCTCGGGCCAATTCTTCATGTGCGGTTTGGGAACGCAGTTCGTCGCCAGAGGCGCGGTTTCAGTCATGCCCCAGGGCTGGATCACGCGGACTCCGTACTTATCGAAACGGCGAAACATGGATTCAGGAACGGCTGAGCCCGCCGATACGAGGCGCAGGCCCGGGGTAAGCTTCCAGCGCCCGGGATTGGTATCCAGAGCGTGCAGTACGGGCAGCCATATGGTGGGTACGCCGCCAGTCAGCGTCACGCGCTCGTTTTGCAGAAGGTCGAGCAGCGCTTCCGGCTGCAGGTTTCGTCCCGGGAGCACATGCTTCGCTCCATTCATGGTCGCGGCATAAGGAAATCCCCAGGAGTTGGCGTGAAACATCGACATGGCGTAAAGAACCGTATCGTGACAACTGAAAGCGATTTGGTCCGGCAACGATACGCTGAAGGTATGCAGCGCGAGCGCCCGGTGCGAGTAGAGCACTCCTTTGGGTACGCCGGTTGTGCCCGACGTGTAGCACATGGTGCCGCCATCGTCTTCTGCTTTGGCGGGAAGAACTGGTTCGCCGTCACTCTGGGCGAGAAACTTCTCATAAAGCTCGCATCCCTCCGGAAGTTGGCCGCAGCAGCCGTGATCCACTACAAAGACGCGTTCAAAATGAACCCGAGGCCGGATTTTTTCAAAAACATCGAGCAACACATCGTCGACGATCAGGAAGCGGTCTTCCGCATGATTGACGATGTAGACGAGCTCGTCAGGGTGCAGGCGCAGGTTCAGCGTATGCAGGATTGCCCCGGTCGCAGGAACCCCGAAGTACGCTTCCAAATGCTCGTGCTCGTTCCACATCAAGGTGGCGACACGATCTCCCGAGCGGATGCCGGCTTGCAGCAGCGCAGCGGAAAGCTGCCGCGCGCGACGATACAGATCGCGATACGTGCAGCGATGCACCGAACCGTCGGGCTGGGCGGAGACAATCTCAACATTGGGAAAGAGCTTGTACGCCCGATCCAGCATGCCGTCGAGCAACAGGGGGCTGGACATCATGGTGGATTTCATAAAGTCTCCCAAGCCGACGAGAATCGGGGAGCGATTATAGCCTTAAAAGAGAATGTAGGCCGCGGGAAATTCCGCCTTGGCTCCGCTTACTTCCACACAATTACGCCCATGCGGAACAGGTAATGGCATGAGAGTTCAATTTTTTTGGGAGGCACTGCGGTAGAAAGAATCTGCCGCATTTCTTTCGCGGTGTAGGCCCTCTTTACCGATGCCACGCCGTCTATGCGTGATACATGACTACGCATCAGGAGAAAACCTGCATACACAAGCGCCAGGTGCAGCGGGTGGCGGATTAGATCGTTGATGAACACAGCGCGACGGCTTACGCGAAGGGCTTCGCTGGCGAACGCTGCGAGTTCCGTTGGCTCGAGGTGATGCGCGAACAGGCTGCAACTGACCAGGTCGAAGCTGTCATCGCGGAAGGGAAGAGCCATCGCGTCGGCAACCAGCGCACGATGTTCGCGCTGCAAGTGGGAAGGGACGCGGTCGAGGTCGGTGATGTCGAGCGTCATTCCTTTACTGGTCAACTGCCGGCCTGCCTCTCGCGGCACTTCGCCGAAGCCTGAGGCCACTTCTAAAACGGAAAAATGTTTCTGGCCAGTTGCGGATGCCGCGCGTTCGATCAGGCAGCGAGTAGTGGAGACGCCCCCAAACCACCGGTTGATGCGGCAGAGGTCGCGCAGCGAAGTCTGTGCCTCAAGCGGGGGACAGAGATCGGAATCGAGGACTTCCTCTGTGTTCACTCGTTCCATGATGAGGTCCCAAGAGAGTTTAGACGACTTGCCGGTGAGATTTGTCAACCCCAGTTTTCGCCGCTAGAGCCTGAGAAGGGGCTTGCTCAGCGAACTCTGCGAATCCTCGGCGATCTCGGCGGTTAAGATCTTTTTACCGCAGAGATCGCAGCTTTTTACTGCAACAGCTTCTTACCGCAGAGATCGCAGAGACACCTCGCGGAGGCCGCAGAGTAATTCTCACACCTCGGCCAGCTCTTCTTCCAGTAGTTGCTTGTTGTACAGGTCGCTGTAGTACCCGTTCAAGGCGAGCAGTTCGTCGTGGGTGCCGAGTTCGACGATGCGTCCGCTGTGAAGCACTGCGATGCGGTCGGCATTGCGGACTGTGGACACCCGATGCGAGATGAAGATGGTGGTGCGCCCCTGCATCACATCGCGAAGGTGGTTGAGGATCTTATCTTCGGTGTGCGTATCGACGCTGGAGAGAGCGTCATCGAGAATCAGAATGCGCGGGTTGCGGATCAGCGCGCGTGCGATGGCCGTGCGCTGCTTCTGGCCTCCAGACAGCGTGATGCCGCGCTCTCCAACCATGGTGTCGTAGGATTCAGGGAATCTCTCGATATCGGCGGCAATGTTGGCGGCTGCGGCGGCGATGCGAATGTCGGCATCGCTGGCCGTCTCCACTCCAAGCGCAATGTTCTCGCGGATGCGTTCGCTGAACAGGAATGTTTCCTGCGGAACGAATCCGATATTGCGGCGCAACGATGCCAGCGTGAATTCGCGGATGGGGCGGCCGCTGATCAGCACCGTGCCCGGGTCGGCGTCATAGATGCGCGGGATCAGGTTCACCAGCGTCGTCTTGCCCGATCCGGTGGGGCCCACAATCGCGAGACTGCTGCCTGCAGGAATGCGCAGGTTGATGTCGTGCAGAACCTGCTTGCCTTCGTAGCTGAAGTTGAGGTGGCGGAACTCGATTTCTCCGGTAATCTCCCGCTCAGCCGCGCCAGGATCGTCTTTGATTTGCGGCTGCTCCTGCATGATTTCGTTGAGCCGTCCCAGCGAAGCGGTGCCGCGTTGAAAAAGATTGATGACGTAGCCCAGCGCGATGATCGGCCAGGTAAGTTGCGCCATGTAAGCGCTGAAGGAAACGTACTGCCCGAAGTCGATATGCCCGGCGAGGACTTCGCGCCCGCCGAGCCACAACACCAGCACGGCGGCGCAACCCAGCATGAATTCCAGCGTCGGCCACAGCATGCCCATGAGCCGGACCAGTCCCAGGCTGCGGCGGATGTATTCCTGATTCTCGCCTTCGAAGGCCTTGATCTCGGCCTCTTCCTGCACGTAGGCGCGGATCAGCCGCGCTCCCGAAAAGTTTTCCTGCGCGCGCGCCGAAATCTCCGAGAACATGGCCTGAATTTTCTCGAAGCGGTCGTGAATCTGCCGTCCGAAATACTGGATCACGATGCTGGCGACCGGCAGCGGCAGGAACGTGTACAGGGTCAGCTTGGGGCTGATGGAAAGCATGAACGCCAGGGCGCCGGCGGTGACCACAAAAGTATTCGCGGTGTACATGATGGCCGGGCCAAGCAGGTTGCGCACCGCGCTGAGATCGTTGGTGGCGCGCGCCATAATGTCGCCGGTGCGATGCCGCTGGTAATAGGAATAGCTGAGCCCTTCGAGGCGGGCGAACAGATCGTTGCGCAGGTCGAATTCAATGTCGCGCGAAATGCCGATGACGATCCACCGGGTCAGGAACTGGAAGATGCCCTTGGTCACGGCGATGGCCAGCAGCATTCCCGCGTAGAGCAGCAATTTGTGCTGCGTCACGCCTTGCTTCAGGGCTTCGGCAGCGTTGCCGAGAACTTTCGGGAACAGAATCCAGATGCCATTGGTAAAGAAGACGCAGATTGTGCCGAGAACATATCCCCAGCGATAACGCTTGATGTAGGGCAGCAGCGGGCGCAGGTTCTTCGAAAGCATGCAGGTTGTGTAGATGAAAGTTTAGCAGGCGGCGGTGCAGGGAATTCGTCCCATGACTTCAAGAAGCAAGCCCGGTCTTCGCCCCTGGAGGCTTGAACGGATCAACCGCCTCTATTAGGAAAAGAGCCGCGGACAGCGCCAACAAGGGTCCGGCAGTGCTGAACAGCGCCCGGCCCACGGTCCCAGGGGCGCCGCTGTAGTATCCATCCAGCACGAAGACCAGGATCGATGTGGCGGCGGTGGGGATCAGCCAGGATCGCGGCAGCTTTCTCAGACGTGGAATTCCGAGCGGCAGCAGCCACACGAATACGTACCACAGGTTGCGATCCCACAGCGACGATGCAAACTGGCTTAGGTAGTGACCATTCCCCCGCAGCCCCGCGGCAAAATGAATTGGATTCTCCACCCCGCCGGCTATTTTCCAGTGAAGCGCTGTGATCACCGCAAGACCCACGATCCAACTGGCAACAATCCAGCCGGCGCTTCGCCCGGGCGACTGCAACCTGCGGCGAGTTACCAGCCACCACGCGCCGGTGAAAACAATACTGAAGGGAATGAACGATTCTTTGGTGAGCGCTCCCAGCGCGGCGATGAGCGGCAGCCACCCCAGGCGCAATTCAGCTAGGCTGCAGAGCAGCGCGAGCAGAAAAAAGCCTTCTCCTGCATCCACCAGCCCGACCAGCCTCAAGTTCGGAACCGCAAAATTGACCAGGTACAGCAACGCTGCGACCAGCGAGACCGGGTAGCTGTCCAGTTGGCTCGTGCCAAGCACAACGACCAGCAGCGCGGTCGCGGCCACAAAGAGAGAGTCCGACACGAGCAGCCCAAACATGACCGGGTCCCAGGTGTGCACCCGCCCATCCGCGACTTGGTAGAACGACCTCGCCACCCACGGCACCAGAACGCGACACCGCATATGTTCGTGGCCGGGAACCGGCGCTCCGGTCACCATGGCGGAATAAGTTTTTACGTCTACCAGCCCGGGAACCGCGCGCGGATCGTAGCGGTTGAGGATCGGATAACCGAGTCCAAAGGCAATCACGAAAAACAGGCAGAACAATACCGCGAACCGGAAGAAGTTGAATGGATGGAATCCAAGCCTTCCGCTGCGGGTGCCAGTCAAGGAATTGGCCTGGACAGATTCCACATGCGCAAAGCTAGGCGGGCAACTCTAGCCTGTCAAGGTTTCGGGTGCTTCAGCGAGGAGATCGGCTGGCCGGAGAACTGGCGCTCGCTTTGCTGTGTGATTCAACCTGAGCTTTCGAGGGGAACAGGTCGCGTCCGAAGGTGGCCACGCCGATTGCGACCACGAGCAGGCTCCAAGGGGTGAGAAAGAGCCATCCGGCGTTGGAGAGAAACAAGTCACTTACTCTCATGAGTATGCCTCCGGGTGTTCCAAGGTGATGACCGGATCAAAATCGCGACGAAGCGATCGTTGAGAATTCGCTACCGAAGTGGCGGCCCGGCTCCCGCCGGGCCTGTTCCGCGATCGCGCCGACAACGGGCAGCGAACGTTGCTACTGCTCGCTGGGAGGAGCCGCAGGCGCCTGACGATTCATACGCTCCTGCATGCGGGCCTCGTGCTTGGCTTCCATTTCTTTCATTTGCGACTGCTGGTCGGGCGTGAGCAGCGCATACAGCTGGTTGTGAATGCGCGTCTCAGCCACGGTCAGCTGGGCCTGAATCTGCGCCTTCTGCGCTGCCAGGGCCTGAACCTTGGCTTCATCGAACGGGCCTTCGACATATTGACGAAGCTGCTGGTCGATCTGGTGCTGTTGCTGGAACAGCGGCTTCATTGCCGGATGCTCTTTCTGCATAATGGCTTTCATCTGCGTCTTCTGCTCGTCCGTGAGGTTGAGCTTCTGGGCGAAGAATCCCATCATGTGTTCGTGCATGCCATAGGCATGGCCGTGAGCCGGCGGCGGTGGCGGCGCGGCAGCATCGGTAGTTTGCGATCTGGCCATGACCGACCCCATTGCGACGGTCAAAGCGGCAATCAACAAGCGGTTGCGAAAAGATTTCATGGTTACTCCTCATTGCCCGGGATGTCCGGGGTTTGCGTACATTGATACAAACACGGCTGCGGGCAAAAAGGCGGTAAAAAATCGTCCGACCGGAGTAAAGTTTTGTAAGGAAAAGCATTACGTTGGAATCTGGATACCTTGGTAACCGGGCGGCTTTTGGCGCTTCGGGCTGTGGGGGGCGCGGGACTCCTCCTCGACATCCGCCAAGATTCCCGGTGCTTCAGCGTTCTGGTTTGACAATTCTTTACTAGGGTGTCTTGTTGCGCTGATGCAGAATTGATGCATGGACCGAATTCTGGTGATTGACGACGATGTGGAACTCTGCCATCTGGTGGGGGAATACCTGAGGGCCGAGGGTTTCACCACCGAGTGCGTGCACGATGGCGAGAACGGGCTGAAGAAAGCGAACGACGGCGATTATGTGCTGGCGGTGCTCGATGTCATGCTGCCCGGCATTAATGGATTTGAAGTGCTGCGCCGGATCCGGGCAACTTCGCGTTTGCCGGTGCTGCTGCTGACCGCGCGCGGCGAAGACGTGGACAGAATTGTGGGACTGGAGATCGGGGCGGACGATTATCTGCCCAAACCGTTTAATCCCCGGGAACTGGTGGCGCGTATCCGCGCGGTGCTGCGCAGAACGCATGGAGAAGGTAGTGGCTCGCCGGCGGCTCCGGATGTGGTGAGCGTGGGAGACGTGGAGTTGGATCCGGCGACACGCACCGTCAAACTGGAAGGCAAGCCGGTGGACTTGACCTCAGTCGAGTTCAACTTGCTGGAAGTCCTGTTGCGCGAAGCTGGCCGAGTGGTGCCCCGCGAACGCCTGGTCAACGCCGTGCTGAGCCGGAAATTTTCTCCCTTCGATCGCAGCATTGACATGCACGTCAGCAAAGTACGAAAAAAGCTGGGCGACACCGAGAGTGACGAGCACATCAAAACGGTACGAGGAGTGGGATACATTTTTGCGCGTCCGAGAGAGAAATCCAAGATCGGTTAACCCGTCATGAAAAGCCTCTTCTTACGAATCTTCTTGTCGTTCTGGATGGCGCAGGCCCTCTTCGTGGTGGCCGCGATCCTGGTGACCGTGGCTTTTCGTCCGAGGAGTTCTACCTTCGAGTCTCTGCGCACTACCGCCTTGAATGAATCGGTGAATGCGTACGAGGAAGGCGGGCAGCAACAACTGCGCAAGTACTTCGAAAACCTTGACGCCAAGGAGCACGTACGAGGCTTTCTGTTCGACGAGCACGGAACGGAACTTTCCGGCAGGCAGCCTCCCGACTGGGCCATGCGCGTGGCGGCAGGAGGTTCGCGCGCTCCGCACGACGGATTTCTGTTTCCGGCGCCCCCGGTGCAGCGCGATTCCCGCGCATCTTCTGACGGGGCGCACCGCTACACGCTGGTTTTGGGAACGCCACCGGGACCGCGGGTTTTCATTGGGCCGCGCGGAGTGCCGAGCACGGGCTTGATCATCGGCGTGATCACGTCCGGCCTGGTGTGCTATCTGCTCGCGTGGTACCTGACCAAACCGATCATGCGGCTGCGCACGGCCACGCGGCAGCTGGCTGCGGGAAATCTGGGCGCACGAACCGGCGCTCCCGCGAATCGGGGACGCGATGAAGTGGCGGGGCTGATGCGGGACTTCGATGCCATGGCCGAGCGGATTGAGACGCTCTTGAATGCGCAGTCGCGCCTGCTGAATGACATTTCGCATGAGCTGCGATCGCCGCTGGCCCGGCTGAATGTGGCGCTCGGGCTGGCACGCCAGCGCGCCGGAGTCGAGAGCGTCGACATGCTCGATCGAATCGAACTCGAAGCCAGCCGGCTGAACGAGTTGATCGGCAGGATTCTAACCCTGGCCCGGCTGGAGGATGGCGAGCAACTCGTTCCGCAAACCCCGGTGTCTTTGCGAGAACTGGTGGAGAGCGTAGTCGAAGATGCGGAATTTGAGGCGCAGGCGCGGCATTGCCATGTGCGCGCGAGGGTTGCCGAAGGCGAATGGCAGGTGCGCGGGAATCCCTCTTTGCTGCACAGCGCCATCGAAAATGTGGTGCGCAACGCGATCCGCTACACGCAGGAGGGAACCTCGGTAGATGTTGACTTGCGAGGGGAGGAGCGCGCCGGAGTTTCTGAAGCTGTGCTGCGGGTGAGCGACTCAGGTCCTGGGGTTCCCGCGGATGCGCTCGGGAAACTGTTCGAACCTTTTTACCGTCTGGACGAGGCGCGCGGAAGAATGACCGGCGGCGTCGGCCTGGGCCTGGCGATTACCGAACGTGCGGTGCGCTTCCACGGCGGCAAGGTATCGGCATCCAATCGCCAGCCGAGCGGCTTGATGGTCGAGATCCGGCTGCCCATGACCGCGGCAGCGCCTCGGACACAGAAGCAGACCGAGCCGGTTTCGGCAGAGGCGTAGGAGCGGAGGTCGGACCTCGGACTTCAGACCTCGGACTTCAGACCTTGGACTTCCGCTCGAATTGCTTTGCAATCCTCAGTGCCCTCTGTGGTTCATTTTTTTTACCGCACGGGATGAGCAGGCACGCGTGAGGTCTGAAGTCGAAGGTCCGAAGTCCGAGGTCCGCCGTCCGAAGTCCGAGGTCCGCCGTCCGAAGTCCGAGGTCCGCCTTCCCGTATACTGGAGAGCGGTGAGCGAGCGGGCAACTCCTGGGAGTTCTCAGGGTTCCAATCCACTTTGCGGGAGATTGCTCTTCCGGCGTTTTCCTGATACACCAATGGGTTGAGATTTCCCGCATTTTTCAGATCGCAACCACCCGGACGGCGGGGCGCCGAGGGTGTGCGTTCGCGCTAACCTCATGCAAACAGGGAGATGAAGGCAAGAATGTCGAAACGATTGTGGCTGCTCGGGGTGGGAGTTCTGGTGTTCGTCGGACTGCTGGTAGCGTGCGGGAGCAACTACAATTCCTCGTCCGACGGGCTTTTCCTGGTGGGCAGCCAGGGAGCGGGCTTGATCGAGACCTTCAGCTTCAACGTGAACAGCGGGCACGTGTCGCCCATCGCCAATTCGCCCAACGATACGGCGAATCAGACCTGCGGGCTCTCGGGACTTCCTTCGTCGCTGGTGATGGATCCCAAGGGAGCATACGCCTACACGATCATCGATGCATCAGCCTGCGGCGGTAGCGGGAGCATGGTCGGCGCTTTCAAGGTGAATTCCGACGGATCCACCACCCAGGTCGGAAGCGCAGTCACTTTAAAGCCAGTGGCGTCGAACGTTCCGGTCGTGCCCTATAACCTGACGATGGATTCGTCGGGCAAGTTCCTGTTTGTGGCAGATCGAGCAACCAGCAATGCCTCACAAGTAGCCGTTTCGGGTTCGATCTCCGTGCTCACGATCGCGAGCGATGGCAGTCTGACCGAGGTAGCGGGATCTCCCTTCGTTCCGTCAGCCGTCAGCAACACGGTTCCCGACATCATCAGCGTGGCGGTGACGCCGACGGTGCTGCCGCCCATCGGGATCAATGGGATCCAGAATGCCGTGTGCTCGTCACCGGGGAATACCGCGCCGACGACCGAGTACTTGTACGCGGTGGATACGGTGGGGGATCAGCTATTCGAATTCCAGGTGGATACGTCCTCGGGCGTGTTGACCGCGATGACGGGGCCGGGCCTGCTCACCCCGTTCGCAACCGATGCGGTACCGATAGGAATCGCGGTCGATCCCTGCGACCGGTTCGTGTTTGTAAGCAACAGCCAGTCGAACAAAGTGAGCTCTTACACGATTTGTAATGCCGTGCTGGCCCCCGGATGTCCCGCGGCAGACGGAAGCCTGCATCCAGTATCCGGCTCGCCGTTTTCGCTGAGCGGAAGTGTGAATGGAGCAGGGCCGATGATTGTCGATCCCTACGGCAACTATGTGTATGTGCTGGGAACTCTGTCGAACACGATTTCGTGGTTCAAAATCAGCCCGATCTCCGGCAGTTTGACGGCGAACGCGACACCGGTGCCCACCGGGTTGAAGCCAACTTCGATTGCGATTCGCAGCGACGACACGTGGCTCTTTGTGACGAATTACGGGGCTGCGACGGTTTCTCAATACTCGGTGACGCCGGCCACTGGGGTGCTGGATGCGAAGCCCGTCGTCACCACGGATAATTATCCGTGGGGCGTGGCAGTGAAGTAGCGGGGGTCGGACTGCGGACCTCGGACTTCGGACTTCGGGCCTCGGACTTCTGACTTCCGACCTCTAACTTCTGACTACTTCCAACTTCCAACTTCTGACTGTGGCTCTCAGCTCCGGAATTTGGAATTGCGGCCCGCCGAAGAGCATGAAATAAAAATGGGAACGAATCTCCGGATCCGGTGTTCCTCCACATGCTCGATTTTCCGCGCGCTCGGGCCCATGACGCAGAAGCTCAGAATGCGCCGGTGAATCTCTCCGAGAGTCCTGAGGTCCGAGACCCCAGGTCTCAAGTGCTGAAGTCTGAAGTTCGACGGCAGAGGTGTGAAGTCCTGAGGCTCGAGGTCTGCAGTCCGAAGTCCGGGGTCCGAAGTCCGGGGTCCGAAGTCCGAGGTCCGAAGTCCGACTCTACGTGGGCACTTTCAGCACCAGGTAGCCGCCTACCAGCATGAAGATGACGTCCGGAGCCCAGGCGGCCAACGCCGGCGGCAGTTGATTGACTTCTCCCATAGCTTCGAACAATCGCGAGATCACGGTGTAGAAGACTGCGACTCCGACCGCGACCGCGACGCCGGTGACCGCTCCTTTTTTCCCGGTTGACAGTGCGAACGGGATCGCCAGGATCGCCATGATCAGCGTAATCACCGGATAAGACAGTTTCTTGTTCAGTTCCACCCGCAGGCGCACTACGTCGAATCCGCTCTGCTGCAGATCGCGGATGTAGCTGTGCAGTTCCTCATAGTTCATCTCGGAATATTGCTTCACTTCTTTCTTGAAGTAAGCGGGTGTCTCCGGCAGTTCGGGGAAGGTAGCGACCTCGAAGGGGTGGTAGTTCACGATGGCCGAGACGTTGAGGGTGCGCTCCCATCCGCGCTCGTACTCCCAGCGGCCGATATTTTCCGACCAGTTCGCGCGTTCGGCGTGGATGCGGCGGGTCACGGTGAAGGTTGGCTTGTCGAGTTGAAAGACCGTAATGTTGCCGAACTGGTCGCGGTCGGTATCGAAGAACTGGTAATAGTAAATGTCGTTGTTCTGGCCGAAGATCCATTTGCGATCAGGGCGCAGATAAGTTTGCGCGGGCTTGCCTTTGATCTGGTTGTGGAGAGCTTCCTGCGTTTTGTTGGTATGCGGGAGATAGAACTGGTCGGCGAAAAACAGCCCTGCCGCGACGATTGCGGCTGCGATGATGACCGGCGTGACGATACGGTAAATGCTCGTCCCCGTGGCCTTGATCGCGGTGATTTCATTGGAGCGTTGCATCACCCCGAAAGTGACCAGCACGGCCAGCAACATGACCAGCGGAGCAACGTTATAGAGCAGGTATGGCGTCAGGTTGAGCAGATACTCGGCTACGAGGATTGCCGGCACCTTGTTGCGCAGGATGTCTCCCAGCAGCTCAAAGAGCGTAAAGACGAGAACCAGAACGAGGAATGTGGAGAGGATCATCCCCAGGTAGAGGAGAAAATCGCGCAGGACATAATCGTCGAGCAGGGTTGGGAAGCTGGCGCTGAAGACGCGACGCCGGCCGGCGACGCGCTCGAAGGCATTTTCCCGCCGGCTGCGGCCCAGGTGCCATCCCCCTCCAGGCTTGCGCGAGAGGCGGAACGAAGCCAGTTCGAAGGGACGCTTTTCCGCGCGAAATAACAGGAACACTCCCAAGGCAAGGAATGCGAAATCCGCCAGCCATGCGCCAAACCACGGCGACACGCGCCCCTGGCGAGCCAGCGAAACTCCCACCAGCGACACCACGTAATAGGTGAAGACCAGCAAAATGGTGAGAACGAATCCGCCGGACTTGCCGCTCTTTTTCGAGGACAGTCCCAGAGGGATGCCGACAATCGCGAGGACCAGGCAGGCGGTGGGAAGAGCGAAGCGGCGATGAAATTCGATCAGGTACCAGCGCGCGGTGATGGGATCGGAGTTGCTGGCTTTGCTGAGCAGGGCGCCGGTATCCATCAGGCTGGCGGGTAGGGATTGGTCAGCCTTGTTTTCGGCCGAGGGCAGCGCGATGGGGATGTCGGTCTGCTGGAAGGTGATGATCTGGTACTGGTCGGGCCTTTTGGGATCGGTATCGTGCTGCGAGCCGTCGATCAGGTGCAGGTGCAGGCGGTCGGGCGCTTCGCTGACCACGATTCCTTCCTTGGCCAGCGTAATCTTGGGATTGGAGGCGTCGGTGAGATCGGCCATGAAGACGCCCTTCCACACGGCCGCACCCTGCGCGCTTTTCACGTCCTGCACGTACAGGACGACTTTGGGGAATCCCTCATAGAAGACGCGAGGCTGGATCTCGAAGGAAACCTGCGACCCTTTGAGACGGTCTTCCAGGTGTCCCAGCGCGGCCTGCGAGCGCGGGGCCACGTAGACGCTGTTGACCAGGGCCAGCAGCCATGCGCCCAGGACAAAGATCGAGAGCACGCGAAGAAAGCTCCACACCCCCATGCCGCTGGCGCGCATGGCGGTGATTTCACTGTCGGCGGCGAGGCGGCTCAGGCCGATCAGGATTCCGACCAGCACGCTCATGGGCAGCGTGTAGGTCAGGGCGAGGGGGACCGTAAAAGAAAAGATTTCGGCGACGCTGGGCAGCGGGGCGCTGGCGCGGACCACCAGTTCGAGGATGTGCCCGAGGTCGCGCGTGAACAGGACAAACGTGAAGATGGCCGCGCCGATGAGGGCGTGAGCCGTCACTTCGCGAAGGATGTAGCGGGTCAGGATCCGCATGCGAAACCGCGCGCTTAAGGCGAGCATAGCATGGCAAGCTTCCCCGATTTGGAAACGAAATCGCGGATGGGTCTAAAATCGTGACGCCATGAAGAACATCACTTTCCTGCTGGTTTGGACGCTGCTTGCGATCCCCGCATTGAGTCAGAATCATCCCGCGGAACGGCCGCATATTCTGGGCATCGATCATGCGGCGTTCTATACCACTGCGCCGGATGGAGTGCGCAAGCTGTACACCGACGTGCTCGGATTGGCGGCCGCCGACCCGGTCGAGGCGGGCGAGAGCGCGCGCTACCTGGTCGGCTCGCAGTGGGTGGGATATAGTCCAGTGCCCGATCCTAAGGCTACCAATCGCATGGATCATTTCGCCTTCCGCACCGACAACATCGTCGCCCTGCGCCGGTATCTGGTGGCGAAGGGATTCAAGCCTTCGCAGATTCAGGGGCAGCGAGATCACAGCTTGAGTTTTTCGATGAAAGATCCAGAAGGTTATTCGGCGGAGTTTGTGGAGCGCAGTCAGGCCGAGCAGCCCGGCACGCCCGCGGGTGCAGTGTCGCGGCACATGATTCACGTGGGATTTCTGGTATATCACCAGCCCGAAGAAGATCACTTCTATCGCGATGTGCTCGGATTCCGGCCCTACTGGCATGGAGGCATGAACGACACCAAGACGGAATGGATCGCGTTGCAGGTTCCTGATGGCACCGACTGGGTGGAATACATGGTGAACCAGCCGGAGCATCCGGATCTGCAGCTTACGGGAGTGATGAACCACATCTCGCTCGGGGTGCCGGACATTAAGAAGGCGCAGGCGCTGCTGGAGTCGCATGGATGGAAACCGCACGGCGACGAGCAGGCGCAGATGGGGCGGGACGGGAAGTGGCAGTTGAACCTTTACGATCCGGATTTCACGCGGGTGGAGTTGATGGAGTTCAAGCCGGTGCAGAAGCCGTGCTGCAGCGACTTCACTGGCCCGCAACCTACTGAATAATCTCGAGATACGCCGTGGCGGCGGAAATTGGCGAAGGCAGTGCAAAAACCGCCTCTGCAAATGATTGTGGCGCAAGGGGATATCGACAGTTGTGCGAAATTGTACATACAAATAAGTACTAATCGGCAGAGCATGACGTAGGCTAGCCCAAAAGCTGATGCTGATCGTCGTCCAGGATGCCCCTTGCGGAGCCGGAAACGATGTTGGCAGCGAGGATCACCGCCGGCATGAGGGAAACTTCGTTGAAAGAAAGAACCTCGCTGATTTCGCCTGTAATCGCGTTCTACGAATTTTCAACGACTTACACGAAGCGTCAAGCACTTACGAAAATTCTTTATCACCTGTGCGACCAGTTTATTTGGAGCCATTTTGGAGGAGCGCTGGCCAATTCTCAACGACTGTCAACGGCGCACTCTGCTCCTTTAAAGTTCTTGTGTTTACCAGAAAGCGCTTTCCATCGCGCGCAACATCGTAAAAACCTGCATTGTTAGGAAGCTGCAACCGGAACAATCGATGAGGCGACGCGACTTTGAGGTCCGCCGCCGATTCACGCACTTCCACTGACATGACGTCCAGCTCATCCGAAACGTAAAAAAGCTCCTGTCCGTCACCGCGCCAGCGCGGATCCCCTGCCCCACCAGATGAAATCGCGATCTTCGCTCCCGGTCCAGGAAAGGGAGTAACGTAAACCTCGCCACTTTTCTGGTCGTAATAGGCGATCCAGTGTCCGTCCGGCGAGAATTTCCCGTCTGTTCCGTCGCTGATTTCCAAAATCGGTTTTCGCGTGCCGAGTTCCACTACTTCGAGTGAATCTTCCCAGTTTTCCCGGCCCTGATACTTAGTGATATCGAGAGCCAGATAGTGCCCGTCGGGAGACCAGTCTGTGGGCTGCACAAGGTCGCCTTCGATCGCTAACGGTTGTTTGACTTCGCCCGAGCCATCCGACGCATGGACGAGCAGTGTCGAACTTTTTTCCGATGTGCCTCGGTACACCACCTGGTTCCCATCCGGGGACCAGATCGGACGATAAAGACTCGGTCCCGCTTCACTACTCTCAACCGGAATGCGTGTCCCGCGGTCAGCGTCGTAGATCCAAAGCTTCTCGCGGGCATTTGTCGGCTTGGTCGAAACAGCCACTCGCTTGCCATCGGGGGAAATGGAAGGTCGGAAGAACTGTTGTGGTTCGCCCAGTGTGCCCAATATCGTTCCTCGGCGATCCATCCATGTCAGCTGGGTGTTGACTCCTACACCTTCTTTCGCGTAAACCAGCGTTCCGTTGCTGGAGACCGTGAACATCCCGTCATGAAAGAAGGTGTCATACTCAATATTTCTCGCAACTGGGAGTTCTGCGCCACTCAGGGTAAAGTGAGACGCGTCAAACTTTTGAGCAACCAGGTCGCCATCCCGGCTGAATAGCAGATAGCCATTCGAGTACAGAGCGTTTGTGGACGTTAGCGGTAATCGTCGGGCCTTTTCACCATCTAACGAACCGACCCAAAGTGCGTTCTCTTCGCGCGGACGATTTGGGTATCGCCACTCTAAGTACAGAAAATGCGTTCCGTCTGGAAGGAAGGTCGGCCATTGCTGACCCAATGCATCATTCGATAGTTCGGTCCCAATGATAGGTTCAGGTGTGCCGCCGTTCTCCGATACGCGTTTCAGCGGGGCGGCAAACGTGGCATAGACAATGACACCTCGGGGCGACCAGGCCCCGCCCATACCGAACGTGCCAGCGGGGCAGATGTCACTGACCGTCCCACCGGAAACAGCAACCTTTCTGAGTTTTCCGGGAACGAAGAATGCGATTTCTCGGCTGTCAGGCGACCAAAAGGGGTTAGAGGCGTCTTCGCTGCCGGCAATCGGCTGCGCATCCCAAGCATCCAGCCGCCGCAACCAAAGGTGCTTGTGTCCGCTGCGCATGGCAATGATCGCGAGAAACTTTCCGTCTGGTGAGATTGAGACAGGTTGCGTAATGTTTGCCCAAAACCCCTCGCCCGGTGGCGGAACGATTGCCGCCTGCAGGGTCGGCTGCGGTTTCTGAGGACGATTGATCAGCAGGGCACCGAGAGAGATCGCGATGCCAACCAACGCCAACTCTGCACCGAGGCGCAGCCACGGCCGCCACCTCCACCCCTCGTTTGCCCGAACGACCGCAGTTGACGAACTGCTCGCATCCGCCAGCGCTCCCAACGCAAACGCCACATCGCGCGCAGACTGAAACCGCTCTACCGGGTTCTTCTCAAGACAATGTTCGACAATCCGATTGAGTGCAGGATGGTCACAACAAGGTAGATCTGTCGGATCTTCCTTTAAGATCGCATTCATTACCTCCACAGATGTATCGCCGTTGAACGTCGGCTTCCCTGACAACATCTCGTAGAGGATCGCTCCAAAACTAAATAAGTCCGAACGATGATCCACGGACTTACCACGCACTTGCTCGGGGGACATATATGCGACGGTTCCCATGACCATCCCGGGTTCGGTTTGAGATGCCAATGTCGCGGCATCAGGAGCGACCGGTTCGAAAACGGTCATCTTCGCCAGGCCAAAATCCAGGATCTTCACGCGCCCGTCGCGGGTTACGAAAATGTTCTCGGGTTTCAGGTCACGATGCACGACGCCTTTGTCATGTGCTGCTGCCAGTCCATGGGCGATTTGCTCGGCAGTCTCCGTTGCCTTACGGACGGATAGGGGGCTAGTCCTCAGCCGGGCGCGCAGAGTTTCGCCTTCCAGAAGTTCCGTGATAATGAAGGGCGCTCCCTCGTGCTCGCCGAAATCGTGAATTGCCAAGATGTTGGGATGATTCAAAGAGGCGATGGCCTGTGCTTCTTGCTGGAAGCGGCGTAACCGCTCGGGATCGCGCGACACTATGGCAGGCAAGACTTTGACGGCCACTTCACGACCCAGTCGCGTGTCCTTCGCCCGGTACACTTCACCCATGCCGCCAGCACCCAGCGGAGATTGAATCTCATAAGGACCAAGTCTTGTGCCCGGGGCCAGGGCCATGATTGCGCGCCATTATAGTCTGGCGTAGCGCGTCCCCATAGATCTCATTTCTGGATGGGTGGTCGGCGATTGAAAAGTAAACTTTCGGTTTGCCCGTTTACCAGGCGAAACCAAATTCATGTAGGATTCCGCGTAACCGACAGGTTCAACAGGTGCGAGGTGGCCGTGGCTGACATCCTTCAGGAGTTGACTATCAAAGCGACTCCGCAACGTGTCTTCGAAATGTTCGCTACCCCGCAAGGGCTCGACCGCTGGTGGACGAAATCATCGTCCGGCGAGCCGAAACAGGATGCCGCATATCGCCTGTTTTTCGGTCCCGAGCATGATTGGCGGGCCAAGGTGTCGCGGTGCGTGCCCAGTTCCGCTTTCGAGCTTCTCCTGACCGAGGCTCATGAAGATTGGGCTGGCACGCGCGTAGGATGCGAACTTGCGCCAGATGGCGACGGGGCCACCCGCGTGCGGTTCTATCCGAAGCAGAACGAACACTGGCGCGTCTCCTGCTGTGTTCGAGGTAACGGCGCAAGAGCCGCAAATACGCCGCCCAACAATATGTACCGTACGAACAACGCCTTGACGTCTAGACCGGATCAGCGAGCGAATGGACGGTTGGGCGGCAAGTGGGAAGTCAACTTCTGGTTTGCCCGTGATCCGGGAAATTCAAGAGTGACGGTGTTCGTGCAACTTGCAGCTGAATATTATTGGCGTTGATGTCTCCTGACCGCAGGGCCTTCACTTGTGCGCGGTACGCGTACAGGTCTCGCGGGCAAGGAGTAGCATTTCTGCCATGAGAAGCGTCGAACGCCGTGATTTCGTAAAGCTAGCGGTGGCGCTGCCTTTTGCCCCGCCGTTGAGATCGTTCGCTGAGATTGCAAGCCCGTTGGGAAAGCCAGTGTTTGTCGCCGCGGGCGAGGATGCAACCAGGACAGAGCATCATGGACCGCGCGCCGGCACGCACCTGGATTTCAAGGTCCTCACCAAAGACACCCAAGCCGGTTTCTTCCTGCTGGAGCATCGCAATGTTCCGCAGGGTGGGCCGGTGCGCCATCTGCATTATGCACAAGAAGAATGGTTCTTCCTCATTGAGGGCAACAAGCTAGTGATCGAGGTGGGCGACCAGCGCTTCACGCTTCGTCCCGGCGATTCCATACTCGCGCCACGCAATGTGCCCCATGTGTGGGCATACGTCGGTGAAAAGCCGGGACGGCTGCTGATGGGGTTCACGCCGGCCGGCCAGATGGAAGATTTCTTTACCCTTTCCAGCAAGCAGCCAGTGGATGCGAAAATCGCAAAAGCGCACGGCATGAAGTGGCTGGGGCCACCTCTCGACGTATCGAAGCTGTGAGCGAGTGGAGAATCTTAGCGTCAAGCACTTACGCCGCGACTTCTAAGCGACATCTCGATCTTTATCAACCAGCTGCTCCTTGACTCTTTCTAACGTCGGTTCCGGCAATACTCCCTCTTCCAATACCTCTTCTTCCGACGTATACGGCCGGTTTTTAATAATGCGTTTTGCGGTGGCCTTGCCAATTCCCGGAACCTCCATCAATTCATCTCGATTGGCCGTGTTCAGGACCTCAGTAACCGCCTCGCTCTCCGCGGTCGCTTCGGCCGCCGGCGTCATCTCTTTCTCTTTCCTGGTTTTTGGCTGCCGTGCCATTTTGCCGGATGCATCTCGTCCTCCTCGTTGCTCTTGAAGCTTCTGGGTCCAATCTTCCAGCCGGCGAGCCAACTCAGCCCGAGTTTTCTTGCCCTCTTGCGGGGCGATCATAAGTCCTACCGCTGTGCCAATACCGACGCCTAACAAAAACTTCATAAGAATCTCCCGGGTAAGTCACCCATTTCATTTGCATATTCGAGGTCTGAGCGGGCCAAATCCATACCGCATTGACCGCATATTTGCGCGGGGTGCGAGGGGATTTGCTTCGAGGAGGAATGCTGGCCGGCGCGATCAATCTAGATTCAGCAGGCGGCCTCCCGGCGATAGGCTGCGAAAGATCCCATAGCACTTATTGATTGCAGGGCGCCGCCACGTGAAATGCGAAGCGGCGACTGACGGTATATCCGCGACTCTGTGGAAGATCTTTTTTCCCTTGACATATTATGCGCCACAGCTTACATTGTATTACATAGTATATGGCAATGAATGGCAACAACGGCCGGTCCGACAGCTGGGAAGCCCAGTTGCGCAAGGGCTGCCTGGAGATGGCGATTCTGGCCACCGTCTGGAGCGGACGTCTTTATGGACTCGATATACTGCGCGCTCTTTTGCAGCGCTCCAAGATGGACGTCGCCGAAGGCACCGTGTATCCCATTCTTGCCCGGTTGAAAGCCGAGGGCCTTCTGCAGTCGGAGTGGGTGGAGGCCGAGGCCGGGCATCCGCGCAAGTACTACTGGCTGACTACCGCAGGACGCAAGCGCTTGAAAGATCAGGCCGTCGCCTGGACGGCTTTTTCCGCCAATCTGTCGGCCATGCTTGAGCCTGTCATCGGAGGGAAGAAAAATGACTAACGCGACCGCAGCCGCTAACGATCCCAGAATTGCCGTCTATCTCGCGCGCCTCGATGCCGCTGTGGGCCGTCTCCCGCACGCGGAGGCCTGTGACCTGGTGCGGGAGATTCAGGTCCATATCTCCGACAACCTCGAAGGACATTCGGGGGATTCCGAAGTCGAGCGCGTATTGGCGGGCTTGGGTTCGCCGGAAGCGTTGGCGGAGCAGTTCCGCATGGAACTCCTGTTCACTCGTGCCAGCCGGACTTTCTCCCCATGGTTGTTGCTGCGCACCACCGGCCGTTGGGCGAAGATGGGGTCCAAAGGATTGGCTGTCTTCATGCTCGCGCTGATCGGGTACGGAACCGGCCTAGCGCTCACCGTCACGGTGTTCCTGAAACTATTTCTGCCTCATCAGGTGGGCCTGTGGGTGGGCCGAGGGGCATTTCAGTTCGGCATGCCTCCGAATACTGTAGGGCGGCACGAGTTGCTGGGACCGTGGTATATCCCAGTGACCACCGCGCTTGCGTTTGTGATCGTGGTCGCGACGATGCAGGCGCTGCGCTGGCTGATCCGCAAACGCATTCCGGCAATCGCTCGCTCCTGAACAGCGTCAACTCTGGAGGGTGACATGAACCCTGTCGGGAGATGTGGGCCGAAGACACGAGCCAACTCAGCCCGAGTTTTCTTGCCCTCCTGCGGGGCGATCATAAGTCATTGATGAGGCGGGCTGCCGACGATGGCGGCGAAAATCCCTATCAGTTATTGATTCCCGCCGAATGTTGGGTATCTCTCTCGCACTCGCGTTTGAGATCGTCCAGAAACCTTTGCGCTCCGAACTCGATGGCCGACCGCAAGGGAAAGGCTGCGATTCGGGAAAAGTTACCTACAAACTCAGATTTGTAACTGACCTCAGTCAGAGCGTCAGATAAAGGGCGGAACTTGGTTTCAGACTGCATGGTGATGCCCGCGAAATGACTGATGAATCCCACGAGACGATTGATCTCCATGGCGATCAGCACCTGGTCAATGACGATGCCATAGGAATTCGCCGGTTCAATCCGTAAGCGGCTGCCCACTTCCCAGGCTTGTCCCTGCGTCCACCGGGCGCTCCGGAAGTCGCTCCAGCTCCAGAGGTCAGCCTGCGTGTAGATGGCAAAAACCTGCGAGAGTGGGCAGTTGATGTTGATCGCGATCTCCAGGCGCTGCATGGATTGCACCCCTTACATGACTGTCGGCGTAGCCAGGACTTGAAACGCTAAGCGGGAAGTGCCGGTATATCCCATAACACTACCCTCGAGAGCATCGCTCGATTTCGCTCATCAACAATATGGCACTTTTGGGGTAAGGAATGTAGTGGATCCAACACTGCCAAGTGCCACGATACGATCCGTCAAATGACGAGCGACGCTTCCGCAAGGCTTCACACGATTGCTGAGCAGTTAGCCACGTTGAGCAAAACGTTGAGCAACAACACGGACCGGGAAAGCAGACGTGCTCTGCTGAGAAAATTCCGAGCGCTGCTCGCCGAGGCTGACAGAGTCGTTGCAGGGGAGATTCCCAACGAGTAGGGAGGTGCCGCCCCATGGACAAAACCCTCACGCGCATTCGGTCCATTACGGAAGAACTCTACCTGGTACGCGATGAGCTCAATAAACGCGCTGCGACCCAGCCGTCCGAACTTTCTTCTGCATTGTTCGACGGCGAAGCGTCGAATGAACTGGTCGCTTTCAAAGCAGCAGTCGATGAACTTCGTCAGTTTCTGTGGCACTACCTCCACGAGTTCCTGGGCACTTCAGATAATGCGATCGGGGACCGTTTGCGTGAATACCAGATGCGGCGGGCCGCCCAACTGCTACTGGCATTATCGGCTGCACACGTTTACCAAATGAAACCCCATCCCCTGGAAGCTGCCGCGCAAGACGCCATCAGTTTGGCGGAAAGAGCCAGCGCTTCCGAAAAATGACCGCGTGTGAATGCAGATTGGTTCATCCGGGACGGATGGCGGTAGATCGTCTCGATTTGGGCGCGGGGGCGAGACGCCCCCGCGACAGCCGGCGAGACGACGGCGCTACGAAGCGGGCTGGCGCCCTGCTCGCTTGAATTTGTTAGAATTTGCGGCGATGACAACTTCTATCCACGAAATCATTCTGGTTCCGGCGGGGTCTACCGTCAGCGCGAAGGGCGATGGAGCCGCGGTGGACGTCAGCGGCGCGGCCAACCGCGTTTTCCTGGTGACTCTGTCGATCACGAAGATCATCGAGCAGGAGTCGCTCGACCTGAGCATCTTCGGTTCTGCCGACGGCGCGGCGTGGGAGGCGAAATCGATCGCCGCCTTTCCGCAGCAGTTCTATACGGGCGAGTATCCGATGCTCGTCGACCTTACGGGGCAGCCGAATGTGAAGTTCGTGCGCGCGCATTGGGAGGTCGCGCGCTGGGGACGCGGTACGGAAACGCCCGTGTTCGAATTTGGCGTGAGCCTGAGAGAGGTCCCAGCCGAGATCCTGAAGGAAGCTACGGCTGAGGCCAGGGCGCGAGCCTGAGATTTTTGATTTCCGATGGTTGATTGAAAAGGTGCGCAGAGCCTGGTTTCGCCCCATCACTCACATCCCATAAAAAACGACGGCACCCGGGGCAGGAAGAAACAGAAAGATAGCTTTTCATTCGTGAACAAGCTGGCCTCTGGCGTCATAGGATTGGGACGGCCATTACGCGGAAAACCTCTCCACGAATATTGAAACAATTACCCTGGGCGGGAAGAATCTCACCGCATTCGGGAAGTGCCGATTCCTTCGGTCGAAGTTAAAAACCCTTTTGACTGCAATAGTTTCAGCGCCTTTTCTCAGTAACGGCACGAAGCATGCTCTATTTCTCGTGGACCTTACTCCCAAGGTCCGTAAGATGTCATCCCTTTTCCGTTGAGTCGAGGTTCTGCCATGTATAGAAGCGCAATGCTTTGCACATTCGTTGCAATTCTGCTGGTCTGCGCACTAGCTCTTTCTGGTTGCAGCAGCAGCGGGAAATCTTCCACCACAAATGCCGCCTCGTTTGTGAACGTCCGGGTCAGCGATCCGGCAACGTGCTCTGGTCCGAAGGGCGCATTCAGTCATATTTACGTAACCATCACGGATGTTCAGATCAACGCCAGCGCCAGCGCGGGGAATAATGATTCCGGCTGGATCGATCTCACGCCGGCGCTTTCGCAGAGTCCGCAGCAGGTAGACCTGCTGGGTCAAGCAAATAATCAGTGCTTCCTGGCGACGCTGGGTGCGACTCTCGCCCTGCAGCCGGGAAGTTATCAGCAGATCCGCATCATGCTGGCGAGCAACAGCACGGTCGTCGCCAATAATGTGTGCGGCAGCGGCGCGAATTGCGTGATGCTGTCAAGCGCCCCGAATGAGGCGCAGTCGCTGTTGCTCTCGAGCGAGGCGACGACCGGCATCAAGATTCCATCGGGCCAGATTGCCGGCGGACAGTTCGTCATCGCGGCCGGCGAAACAAAAGATCTCGATATCGATTTCAATGCGTGTGAGTCGATCATCGCAGAAGGCAACGGGCAGTTCCGGCTGAAGCCTGTTCTGCACGCGGGCGAGGTAACCCTGACATCGTCATCGATCAATGGAACGGTTGTGGACAGCGCGGCCAACCAGCCCATCTCCGGTGGAACCACCGTGGTGGCACTGGAGCAGAAAGATAGTTCGGGAATTGATCGCGTGGTCATGGAGACGGTCACGGACGCCTCGGGCGCATTTTCGTTCTGTCCGGTTGCAGCGGGAACCTATGATGTGGTCGTCGGATCTGTTAGCGACGCTCAAGTGGCGTATGCAGCCACTGTCATTACTGGCGTGCAACCGGGCGATGCGCTGGGCATGGTTCCGGTTACGGCACAGGCTGGCGCCGGCACCGCTCCCGCGTCTATCACTGGGCTGATTACCACGAGCACAGGAAGCGCGGCGGCGTCTGCCGACATTTCTCTTTCCGCGTTGCAAGCGATCAGCCCATCCCTGATGGTCACGATTCCTCTGGCGGGGCAGTCGGCAACCACGGCTAACCTTACCAGCGCTGCCGGTTCGACCTGCCCGGCAAAAACCGATTGTGCCAGTTACACGCTCTCTGTTCCCGCACTGAATCCGAGTGTGGGTGCATTCGAAGCGAGTGCGAGTCAAAAGCCCAGTGCTCCGGCGGCAGGTCCGGTAGGCTATACCATCGATGCCTTTGCTTTTGCGACGGATGGAACAAGCACTCCGAACTGCAATCCATCGGAGCTGAAGACAAGTTCGACAACGACGAACACTCCTTTGACTGCTAGCCCAGGCGTTAGCAGCACCGCTGCAACATTGGCGTTTTCAGGCTGCCAATGAGGACAACAGGCCAGCCTCGTCAGGCTGGCCTGCTTGTTGCTAACGATGGAAATTGAGTTCCACGTCGAAAAACCGGATGTCCTAGAAAGGACTCTCTGCTTACTTTGAGGCTGTAAGTTTGTACACTGAGCCCAAACCGCCACTGCCTCCGGTGAGCGTTGTCCCGTAGAGATTGCCGGCTAGATCCATGACCAGGCCGGGCCCCATGAATACGGCGCCACTGTTGTAAAGCAGGCCTTCTCCCCCACCCGCAGTCAGCTTGAACACGCCGGAGTTCAAGACGCCAAAGATGTTTCCTTTGGAATCCAAGACCAGCGGCCCAAGGGGGTAGCTACCGTCGGTGCAACTCGTCTTCGAGCAGAAGTTGTAGAGAGTAGAAAAAACTCCGCTGGAGCTTATCTTGAATACGGTTCCAAAACCTGTTGTGCCTCCGACGATGGTTGTTCCGTATAGATTACCCGAGGAGTCCTGGCGCAACCCGCTGGGATCAGAGCCGTCGGTTCCGTTGAACGTGTGCAGCACTGCATACCCGGAAACGGGAGACCACCTGTAAACCAGTCCCCAACTAGTCTGCCCGCCGTCTCCGCCTTGTGTGCCGTAAATATTGCCATATTTGTCCATGACATAGTTGCCGGTGGCATAAAATCCGGTCGAGGCAAAAGAGTACAGCACGGAGTTTTGCCCACTGCTAAGTTCATTCAGACTGGTGTTGTTGTCGCATGTGGGGTTTCCGTCGTAGCCGCAGTTCAGCCAGAAAATAGCTCCCCGATTCACGACCATTTGTACCGGCGCGTCCGGCGCAACATACAGGGAGGTGAACGTGTACGATCCATTGCCTCCAGGGGTGAGTTTGAACAAGTCCCCCACAAAGGACCTGGCGACGTACTGCGTGTCGCCGTAGAGATTCCCTTTGGCGTCCAGGGCGAGATTGATCGGACTAACGGCATCCGTGCTGTCGTTTCCATTGAAGCTGTAGAGGAGACTAAATCCGACCGTCAGAGACAGCTTGAAAACCGCTCCGTTGTTGAAAGATCCTCCGCTGATCGAGGTGCCGTACAAATTTCCGCTTCCATCCATGATCAGCGCCGATGGAGTCTTCGGATCCGAGCTATTGTCTTTGAAGCCATAGATCGTGCTGAATTTGTAAGTCTGAGCGGTTACAGGCAGGGTTAGGGATAGACTCAACGCCAGAAGGACCAGCGTGAAGAGTGAAAATCTGTTTCGCATTTTTCCTCCATCAGAATGGCGTAAAACACGTAAGGTGTCGCGCAGGCGGTTTTGACCAGTGAAGGGCCACCTGCAATCACAAAAGGGGAGGACACTAGCGGTTACGCACTGAAGCGACCGCCAGTCTGAAAGAAAAGATCTGGCTTGTCAAGGAAGTCCCGAAGCGTCTGTCGGTAGCACATGATATGTCCGGTTGAGATAGCACGTGATATGTCCGCTTTGCGGGCGGCGAGGGTAGGAGACCATGCGGAGCATGGAATCCTACCCGAAGGCCGCGATGGAGCGGGCGATGAAA
>Ga0209166_10000235_pt1 | contig 70842 bp, 55 predicted proteins | sample Coa_R1_3_FD_187151 | JGI IMG/M metagenome (GOLD analysis project Ga0209166, IMG submission 187151) | Surface soil microbial communities from Centralia Pennsylvania, which are recovering from an underground coalmine fire - Coalmine... | ecosystem: Environmental > Terrestrial > Soil >...
GAAAGCCGGAGTCTATTATCTGGCGACCGAGATTTATCCTCACCGCTACACCGACGATCCCGAAGGCGAGTGGCAAGTGAAAGTGTTCGCCGCCGACGCTCCAGACGGACCCTTTCAGCCGGTGGCCCAGAATCCAGTTCTACGCGGCCAGAGAGCATGCTTGTTTCAGCATGTTTTCAACAATCACTTTTACGGATTCGATTGCCACCTGGAGGATCCCGAGCACTGGGTGCTCGAATTTACCGAGGCTGCTTTGCCGTAACCAGCTTGCGCCTCAGTGATCAAGGTAGGGAACATATCCTTGCGTTTTCGTTTGGAGGCGGTACACCGAAGTCGTTGCCGTGATGTAAAGCGTTCGGTAGTCCTTGTCGCCCCAAGTCAGGTTCGCGGGCTGTTCCGGCACGACGATTGTGCCCACGTGATTGCCCTTGGCATCCCAGACCCAAATTCCCTTGGGGCCGGTCACAAACAAATTGCCTTGCTTATCCACCTTGATGCCATCGGGAACGCCGTCATTCTTCGCTCCCGGCTCCTCGCCAAAGATTCGGCCATTGCTGAGTGTGCCGTCAGGGGCCGCGTCGTACACGCGAATGTTGCGCTGCTCGCTGTCATCTACATAGAACTTCTTGCCGTCAGGCGAGAAAGCTAATCCATTCGGCTGGCTCAAGTCTTTGGTCAGCAACCGCACTTCGCCTTTGTCATCCAGGCGGTAGACGCCTTGAAACGGGATTTCCTGCTTCTCGCCGGCGACCAGATCGAGAGTCGGGTCGGTGAAATAAAGAGCGCCATCCGGACCCACGATCACATCGTTCGGACTGTTGAATCGCTTTCCCTCGTAATGATCCGCGAGCACCTTGTATTTCCCGTCCGGTGTAACCGCGATGATGGCTCTCAAGATGCTGGCGCAATCGATAAGCCGGTGCTGTCGGTCGAAGGTGTTGCCGTCCGGGTCTCCCAAGGCGATGACCTCTTCCTTCTTGCCATCAGAATAGACACGGAAAATCTTGTTGATAGTCTCGTCGCTAACGTAGAGGAATCCCGCCGGATCCCACATGGGCCCTTCGGTGAAGCCGAAGCCGCTCGCGACGGTCTCCAATTTCGCGTCCTTGCCAACCAGTTCGAGAAACTTTGGAGACAGCGTTTCAAGCTGAAACGTCCGGCTCTTCTGGGCGGAAGCAGCCGGCCAGCAACATGCCGCGGCCAGCATTCCCACAAATATTCTCTGCGCAAGCTTCATTCGTAGTCATCCTCTTCTTTCTTGCGGGGAGCTGGTTTGCTCGCCTCTGGACTGGCGGTCATCAAATAGCTGACCAGGTCATTGAGTTCGCCAGGGCCAAGGCTCTCACGATAATTAGCGGGCATCAGCGAAGTCTCGCGACGGTCTACCGTACTCAGTTCTGACTTCGAGAAAAAGTGGAAACTGCCGTCGTTCGTCTGAAGCTGAATCGAGAAATTGTCTTCATTGCGAATCAAACCTTCCAGCCGCTCGCCCTGCGTCGTGGTAAGCACAGCAGGTGTATAGCCCGTCTGCGGAGTTCTCTGCGGCTTCACGATCTCGTCATGAATCGCTTGCGCCGACGCAGTGGATGCGTAACTGGAGAGATCCGGGCCAAGGAAGCCACCTTGTCCGGAGATTGCATGACAGCTCGAGCAGTCCCCTTTGCCGAAAAATATTTCCTTACCACGTTGCGGATCTCCGGGCAGGGTTCGCGTCTCGCGTTTCCCTTGGAGCGAGCGCACATAGTCGACCAGTGCTCGAACCTGCCGTTCACTGAGATTGTGAAAGGCCGGCATTCCGGTTCCCGGCACCCCGTGCAGGATAATCCGGGATAGCTCGGCGTCGGAGAGATGCCGCACCCTGGCGTTTCCGGAAATATCGACGGCTTTATCACTTCCGCTGCCATCCAGTCCGTGACATCCCGCGCAAGAAGAATTGAAGCTGCTTCGCCCGTCGGGGGAGCTAAGCTTCTCTTTTGGCAACGAGCCATTGGCCTGCGCCAGCGAGACGGAGGTGCTTAAGCCCCAAAGCAGAACAACGAGAATCGATTGGCGGGTCCGGCACATAGGGGAGCGGCCACATTCTATCGCATGCTAAAGGCCAGCCCGAACGCAATTTCTTAGACCCTTTCACAGGGTGGGAACTGAATCCATAATCGCTCCCTGAAAAGAACCTGCGATTCACTGCAAGTCGACGTCTCATCAATCCCCGCTCTCTGCGGCCTTTGAAACCAGCGAGCAGAAGTGTTAGAGTCCGCGAACAAACACAACTTTGGAGGCAGAATGCGCTCACGTTCTCGGTTTTTGCCATTTCGGATTTTCGTCCTGGTCGTGCCGGTCCCGCTATTGCTGTTGGCCGTCCAGATGCATAGAGTGCGCGCCCAATTGACTCCCGCTACTTCAAGCGGATCGGTTGACAGCGACCTGATTCCGCAATTTCGCCGGGTGGAAGTCGCCTCCGTTTCCGACGCACTGGAGCAAGTCACCGGGAAACGGATGTATATGAGCCATCACATGCAGCCGATCTTCACGACAAAGTTTGCAGGATATGCCCGAACCGTATTGCTCAAGAAGGACGAGGGCAACAAAGATCCCGAAGCCCTCACCGGCATGCTGCAGGCGATTGATGAGGGATCGACCGATTCCGTATACGTGATGGTAGTGGAAGATGGAGACGACATCGCCGGAATGGGCGGATTGATGGGTACCGCCATGGCGGCGCGTGGCTATGCGGGAGCCGTGATTGATGGCGGAGTACGGGATGTGGCCTATTTGCGCAAAATCGGCTTCCCCGTGTTCGCCACCGGCATCGTTCCCTCGACCTCAGTGCATCATTATCGCTTTGCCGGAGCGCAGGTCCCAGTCGTCTGCAATGGAGTCCAAGTCCAACCCGGCGACATTGTGGTAGCCGATACTGACGGCGTTGCGGTGGTGCCGAAAGCGAACGCGCAGGCGGTCCTCGCCCTTGCCCAACAGATGGATTACAAAGAGCACTCCATGTACGCAGTAATTGAGCAAATGAAATCCATTGTGCAAGCAGTCAAGAAATTCGGGCGCATTTAGGTTCTCGAGATTGCAAAAAATTCATTTTCATCAGATAATTCAGCACTTTCATTTTTGCGAATGACCATGACGGTCCGCCCCAAACGAAATTACGATATCGCCGCCCTTCAACGCGGCTTGCGGCTGCTGCATCTGTTTAGCGAGTTTCCCGCGGGGCTGACCGCGAAGCAGGTGGCAGCGTCGACGCGTCTGCCGGTAAGCACCGTACACCGCTTTCTCGCGAATCTGGTCACCGCGGGGTTCCTGAACCGCGACGCAGAGGGTATCCATCGCCTGGGCATCGCATGCTTCTCGATCGGGCAAGCGGCTGTCGGCCAGCTTGATATCCGGCGCTTGAGCCTGCCCTATCTTCGCGAACTGAACCAGCAGACGCGCGAAACCATTCACCTTACCGTGCGCCACGGGTTGTCGGCGATCTATGTAGAAAAATTGGATTCTCCCGAGCCGCTGCGCATTCATTCGCGCATCGGTGCGACTGTTCCCCTGCATTGCACCGCCGTAGGAAAGGTCATGCTGGCCTATATGCCTGCGGAGGAACAGGATCGGATCTTGGCCGAACTCGAGTTCAAGCGGCTGACTCCCAATTCGGTGGGGAATCTGCAGGAACTTAAAACGGAGTTGTACCGCGTCCGCAAGAACGGATATGCCTGTGACCTCGAAGAGCACGAGTTGCACATTCGCTGCGTGGCGGCGCCCATATGGGATCACACCGGAAGCGTACAGTCGAGCCTCAGCATTACCGCTCCAACTTTGCGCATGCCCGTAACCCGCCTGCGTCAGCTAGCGCCTCTGATTCAGGCGGCGGGACGTAAGATTTCTGCCGAACTCGGGTATCAACCGGCATATCCATTGTCAACATCGGCGTCGAGATCGGCCAATGGTAAACGGGACGCAACTCTCGCAAAAATGGTCGTCTGAGCAGCCGATCAGTTTTGTTCTCAAGCGACGAAATTGAAAGGAGCCTGTCATGAACTCAAATTCCACGCGAAGGACATTTGCCGTTCGCTTTGCTTCGATCCTCTCGGCTCTTGGTATCGCTGGCGCAGCGCGCCCCGCGCGCGCTCTGGCCCAGACTGCGCCGCAGGAGCCGAATGCCATTCGTAAGCTGAACGGCGAAGGCAAGCCAGGCGGCGAAAAAGACGTGATCATGCCCGTGATCGTTCACAACGGCCTGATCTACGTCTCCGGCCAAGGCGCGCATGACACGAAAGATCAGAAAGACTGGACCATCGAATCTCACACCACCATGGTCATGGACAAAATCAAGAAACTGGTCGAGGTCGGTGGAGGAACTACCGACAGCATTCTGCAGGCGAATGTATTCCTGGTGAAGATCGAGCATTGGGATGGTATGCACAAGGTCTTCGCCACCTATTTCCCGCATGGTGGGCCGGCCCGCACCACCGTTGCCGTCGCCGCTCTGCCGGGTAATTCGCTGGTAGAAATCAACTGCATCGCGGCTGTCACCGGCAAGTAACGAGGGGATTTATGGGATTGAGTTCGAACTGGAATCGTCGCGGATTTATGGGCACGGCTGCCACTGTCCTTGCCTCCATCTTCGCGCCGGGCAGGCTTTTCTCCAGCACTAGCCCGGCAACCGCAAACACAACGGTCACGGGCTTCGGGCAGAGCGGTAATCCTTACGACGAACTGGGCGTTACGACCGTCATCAACTGCGAAGGCACGATGACCATGCTCGGAGGATCGCTCCTTCGCCCCGAACTGGAGGCTGTCATGGCGATGGCCGGCCGACATTTCGTCAGCATCCCCGAACTCGAAGTAGCAGCCGGCAAGCGCATCGCAGAACTGCTGAAACTGCCGGACGGCTACTCCGCCATTGTGACCTCCGGCGCGGCAGCGGCGATGGAATCCGGGCTCGCAGGCATTCTCACGGGGGACAACGAGGCTCTCATTCGCCAGCTTCCTGATCTTACCGGCATGAAATCGGAAGTCATCATTCAGAAATCACATCGCAACCCGTTTGATCATCAGTTGCGGGCGACCGGAATCAAGCTGATCGAAATCGAAACTCCCGACCAACTGCGGCAGGCCGTCAATGAGCGCACGGCGATGATGCACTTTTCCAACTTCGCCAATGCTGCCGGACAAATTAAAGTCGACGAATGGATCAAGCTGGGCAAGCAGTACAACATTCCATGCATGAACGACGCTGCCGCCGACACGCCTCCGGTTTCCCATCTTTGGGATTACGCCAACATGGGATACGACCTCATTACCTTCAGCGGCGGCAAGGCCATGCGTGGCCCGCAATGCGCGGGCTTGCTTATCGGGCGCAAGGATCTGGTGGCGTATGCCTTGCTTAACAACAGCCCGCACGAAGACACGCTGGGCCGCAGCCAGAAAGTTGGCAAAGAAGAAATCATCGGAATGGTCAAGGCTCTCGAACTTTTCCTCAAGGAAGATCACGAGGCGCTGGCGCGAGAATGGCAGGCCCGCCTGGAACTCATTTCGCGCGAAATAACCAAGGTTCCCGGGGTCAGCACTTCTTTCTTCGTCCCCGACATTGCCAATCATGTGCCGCATATGCAGATCACATGGGATTCCAGAATTTCCATTGATCCCAAGCAAGTCTCGCAGTTGCTGCGGAATTCCAAACCGGCAATTGTCATCGGCGGAGATGAAGGCAAACCTGGGCTCATCATGTGCTCGTTCATGCTGCAACCAGGCGAAGACAAGATTGTTGCCGAGCAACTGTCGCGTGTCCTGCGCGAGCACTCAGCCTAGTCTGGATCACCTTTCCAACGGGATAGCGGGGAGAGATGCCGGATTTATTTGAAGAGCGTGGAAGCCTGAGGAGTCTAGCGCTGTGGCATGCGAAGTTTCGAGCCTTTCTTTTCCAGCCATGCGTTGAACTCTTGCACCATCTTTGCTGTCCACTGGGCGTCGATTTGCCCCGGCGTATATTTTCCTTCGCGCAACATCATGTGACCCCATTCATCGACCAGGTGATCCATTTCGGTGTCGTCGGCGATTTTTTCCGCCAGCTGTGGCGGCGCAAACGTCACTCCCTCCGGATCGCCGATGGCAATGTCTCCGGGCATCACGGTCACGTCGCCAATACGAATGGGGACGTTGATTCCGGTCAGCATGACGTTCTCCAGGGCCGATGGATCCACGCCACGGGTGTAAACCTGGAATCCGGCAATCTCCTGAATCCCGGTCACGTCGCGAATCGCGCCATTGACGATCAGGCCGTTGTGACTCTTGGAAAAGATTGCGGTCGCGAGATTGTCTCCGATGATGGTTCCATACCGGATCTTTCCGAAGAGGTCGACAACCAGAACGTCCCCAGGTTTCAGGATGTCAATAATCCAGGAGTTCTCATCTCCAATGCGGTTCTCTTTTTTGCCGTTGGCGCGAATCACCGCATCGACATCGGGACGGCGCGGCATGAAAACTGCCGTCACCACTCGACCCACAAGCCGCTGTCCGGGATTGATGACTTTCCACCCGCCTTCAAACTGGTTGCGATAGCCGGCCTCCTGCAGAACATCCCAGGCTTCATCGGCAGTCACATCTTTCAGGCGAGTCAGCACCGAGTCCGGAACGTTCGGACGCCCATCCGGAAATCGCTCGCCATGCCACTCCGGCGTGAATTCGATTCGCTGCTCTTTAGAGAAAAGATCCAGTTGAGCGTGTCCGGGAATTGCCAGAGCGAGAACACAAAACAGAACGAAGGGCACAAAACGAAAATTTATCTTTGGCATGCGGTGCGATCCAGGATCCGAAACAGCAGAGTTGATTACAAACCGCTGGCGAAAGTAACACAGCATGCCATTGATGACAATCGCCAGTCACATCGGATGCCGCTCAATGTGGCATCGGGGATCAAGCTGTGAGCGCTGCGAATGCAAGCCGCGTGCGCTGGTTCCTGGTGTTCTGGCTATTCGTCCTGAGCGCTGTCTCATATCTTGACAGAGTCAACATTTCCATCGCGGGCGGTGCGATCGTTGATGCCTACCATCTCACGGACGTTCAGCTCGGAAAGGTCTTCAGCGCTTTGGTCGCCGGCTATGCGTTGTTCCAGACGGGGGGGGGACGCCTGGCTGACCGCTTCGGCCCACGGCGCGTCCTCACTGCCGGTGTTTTATGGTGGGGAATTTTTACCGCCCTGACCGCGCTGGTCCCTCCCGACATCCGAGGTGCGTTGTGGCTCTTTGTGGCGGTTCGGTTTTTGCTCGGCGCAGGCGAAGCGGTGATCTATCCCGCGGCCAACCAGTTCATCGCGCGCTGGATTCCGGTCCGCGAGCGCGGCATTGCCAACGGCTGGATCTTCGCCGGGGTGGGCGCCGGAGCAGGTCTGACGCCGCCTCTCATCACCTACCTGATGATTCACTACGGGTGGCGCTCCTCGTTCTGGGTGTGCGCAGTCATCGGGATTCTGGCCGGGGTGGTGTGGTTCGTCGCAGCTCGTGATGATCCGGCGGAGCACCCGCGGGTCTCGGCCGAAGAGCTTGCTGCGATACGATCCGGATTGACAGCAATAAATGCATCTCCCGGGGACCGCGAGATCTCCGCCACACTCGTGCCTTGGAGGCGCGTCGTGCGAAGCCGCGAGGTTTGGGCCGTAACCATCAGTTATTTTTGCTACGGCTATGTGGCGTGGATTTTCTTCAGCTGGTTCTACCGCTACCTGGCAAAAGTACGCGGGCTCGACCTTAAAGCCAGCGCCTTTTACTCGATGCTGCCGTTCCTTGCAATGCTGGTCTGCTGCCTCGTAGGCGGGACCCTGAATGATCGCATCACGAAGTGGCGCGGACCGCGGTTGGGCCGCTCTGGGCTGGCAGTCTTGGCCATGGCAGTCGCCGCCATCTTTATCGCCTGCGGCTCGCAGGTGCATGGCGTGCGGCTGGCAAGCATTGTGCTGGCCGGCGGCGCGGGTGCGCTCTATTTATCGCAGAGCTCATTCTGGTCGGTAACCGCGGATATCGCGGGAGCCTCAGCCGGATCCGTCTCCGGATTTATGAACATGGGTGGGCAAATTGGCGGGGCTTTGACTGGCTCCCTTACACCGTGGATTGCGGCGCGTTATGGCTGGACAGCCTCATTCCTCGTGGCTGCAGGGTTGTGTCTGCTGGGAGCCTTCTGCTGGCTTGCGGTAGATCCGCGCAACACTTTGACGCAGTCTCGGAGTGCCGACGCCGTCGACAAGGTTCATTCTTGAGCCGCGACTACTCGCTCACCGTCGCCTGCGACTCCGCTTGCAACTTCGCCTGCAGTTCAGCACTCAATAGAGAAGCCGAGTTCGTGTCCAGATAGATGGTAGCGTTCGGATGGCGGCGCAAAATGGAAGCTGGGGCCATAGGGCTGATGTCTCCCTCAAAGCACGCCTTCACGGCCTGCGCTTTGCGTCGGTCCGGAACCACCGCCAGGATCTCTTTTGCTTTAAGAATCTGGCGCGCAGACATTGAAATGGCCTGCTTCGGTACCTGCGATAGGTCGGAGAACCAGGCTTCGCCTACCTGCTGACGCCGGCACGCCTCATCCAGCTTCACGATGATGTACGGCTGGTCGGTTTCGAAATCGGCCGGCGGGTCATTGAACGCGATGTGCCCGTTCTCCCCAATTCCCAGAAACGCGATATCAATCGGCGCTGAAGCCAGTTGTTTGCCCACCGCCTGCACCACCACGGACGGATCAGCAGCATCGCCGTCGAGCAAGTGATAGCTCTTGATCCCGGTCTTGTCGATCAGTTGTTCCCTGAGCATCTTACGAAAGCTGCCCGGATGTGTGACAGGCAATCCCACATATTCGTCCAGATGGAACGCCTCGACCTTGGCCCAATCGATGCCGGGCGCTTTGGTCAGCGCGTCGAGGAACTCGAGTTGCGACGCGGCGGTGGCAGCGATGATCCGGGCTCGTCCCCTGGCTGCAAGGGCCCGCCGAATTGCATTCGCAGCCTGCTCAGCGGCAGCTCGGCCCAGAGTAGTTTTATCTTTGAACTCTCGAAGTACCGTGGGCATGATCCGAAATCACCAGTAAAGAGACAAATTATACAGGCCGACATTCTGCCGAAAATGCGATGGTGGAACCGAAATTTCATGTGGTGAAAACTCGCTCTACCAAGTCATAGCGACGGAGAGTTTTCTGGTGTATGAGTCTTAATACGACGAGGGTAGAGTGATCCTGATGAAAATGTTTAAACCAGATTTTTCCGTTCTGATCTTGATCAGCCTTTTTCTCTGCGGATCGCGCGTTGCGGGTCAAACCGTTGTAGTCGATGCGACTCCCAGCCACGTGGTGAACAAATTCAGCCCGTTGCGCGCTTTAGGATCAACCGTGGATCGCGTTCCAACCAACGCCACCGACGTCTTCTTCCGGCCGGACCAGATTCAGAAGGTTCTCTCCGCGGGCTGGGGAATCATCAGCTATCGCCAGAATACAGATTTATTCGTCCAAGCCTGGCATTGGAATCCGAAGGGCGCATGGAGCGATCCGGCCGGCAAAGGTTATTTCACGGGAGACGCCACTCCCACCAACGAAATGATTCGCCACTCCTACGGGTACTCCCTGCCTCACCGCGGCTTCACCCGCAATGGTGGCTCGGAGTTCGATGGCTACTCCCGTCTCGACGATGGAGACACGGACTCCTACTGGAAGAGTAATCCCTACCTGGCAAGCGACTTCACGGGCGAGAGCGACTCTCTTCATCCACAATGGGTGGTGATCGCGCTCGACAAGAAAGAAAGCGTCAATGCCATTCGTATCCTGTGGGGTGCTCCATTTGCGCGGGAGTTCCAGGTTCAGTACTGGATTGGCGATGGGGACGCCATGGACGAGCAGGATAAGGGAGCGTGGAAGGACTTCCCCTCGGGAACCGTCACGACCGGGAAAGGATCGGACTCAACCATGGCCTTATCCTCCACGCCGGTTACCACGAAATTCGTCCGCATATGGATGACTGCCTCGTCTCATACGTGCGATACCCATGGCTCCAGCGACCGCCGCAACTGTGTCGGCTACGCGATCAAAGAAGTGTACCTGGGCACGTTGGCGGCGAATGGCGAGTTCAAAGATCTGCTGCACCATTCTCCTGACCAGAAGCAGACATTGACACTTTGTTCCTCGGTGGATCCGTGGCATGAGCCTTCGGATCTCTATGTAGCTCCAGATCGCATGGAGTCGGGCGATCAACCGGGCTTCGACCTTTTCTTTACCAGTGGAATTACTCGCGGCCTTCCCGCTATCGTGCCGGTTGCGCTGCTTTACAGCACGCCCGACGATGCGGCGGCGCAAATGAGCTACATCAAGAAGCGCGGTTATCCCGTCTCGTATATCGAAATGGGAGAAGAAGCCGATGGCCAGTACATGCTGCCCGAAGATTACGGCGCGCTTTACCTACAATTCGCAACCGCTCTTCATCGTGTCGACCCGGCGTTCAAGCTGGGAGGGCCGTCTTTTCAGGGCGTCACCGAAGACATCAAGGCGTGGCCCGATGCTCATGGCCGCACGTCGTGGTTTGGACGCTTCCTTGCATACCTTAACGATCACCACCGGCTTCAGGACTTTTCGTTCATGTCGTTCGAGCATTATCCCTACGATGGATGCGATACCCCGTGGGAGAACATTTATCAGGAACCTGAACTGATCACCCACATCATGCAAGTCTGGCGTGATGACGGATTGCCGCCGGGCATTCCTCTGCTTGATACCGAGACTAACGCGCACGGCGGAGAAGCTTCGGTGGACATCTTCGGCGCTCTCTGGCTGGCTGATTCCTTTGCGGGATTTCTTACCGCCGGCGGGCAATCCACGCATTACTACCATGATTTGTCTTATTCACCGCCTCACCCCGCTTGCCCCAATAGCTGGGGCACCTATCACTTGTTCATGGCGGATGATCACTATCAGATCGTGCAGCCCACCTCGCAATTCTTTGCCGCGCAACTGCTGACCCAGGAATGGACTCAGCCGGGAGATGCCGAGCATCTGCTTTACCGCGCAACCAGTGATTTGAAGGATGCCCAGGGACACGTGCTGGTGACGGCATACGCTGTGCATCGCCCCGATGATCAGTGGTCACTGCTGCTGGTCAACCGCGACCACGATCATCCGCACCCAGTGCGGATCACGTTTCGCAATTCCACCTCGAATCAGGACACGTCGTTTGCAGGACAGGTTACCGTGATCACATTCGGCAAGGAGCAGTATCAGTGGCATCCCGCACGGAAGCAGGGCCGCGCGGATCCGGACGGTCCGCCTGTTACATCCAACGTCCAAGGTGGGCCAAGCGCGCTTTACAATTTGCCCGCCGCGTCCGTAACTGTAGTTCGCGGCAAGCTGGCCGCCGGAGGCTCCTGAGTCTCACCGAACAAACAATCTTGAACTATGATCCCGCTCTTCCCGTTGGGCTATTCGTGGTTTATTTCTTGCCTGGACCGCGCAACACACTTCCCGCTGTGACTCCGGTGAGGTGACCATTCTCATACTCGAGTTGACCATTCACCAACACATACTTCACCCCCTGTGAGAGCTCGGTCGGGTGCTCGTAGGTGGCATTGTCTTTGATCGTTGCAGGATCGAAAATCGTGATGTCCGCGAAATAGTTCTCTTTCAAAAGACCGCGGCCGTGCAGCCGCTCACGCTGGGCGGGCAGAGATGTGATTTTGCGGATCGCCTGCTCCAGCGGCAGCAGGTGCTCGTCCCGTACGTAATGTCCAAGAAAACGCGGCATGCTGCCAAATGCCCGCGGATGGGAATGCTCCTCGAACAGTGGGCCGTCCAGCGAGAGTTCGCTCGCATCCAGGCCGATGCTGGTCCAGGGCTGCTTCAGTCCGTACCGCAAATCATTCTCGTTGGCGATGAAATAAAGAGCGCCGGTCTGTGCCTTATCCGCCAGGATCAGGTCGAACAACGCGTCGAGAGGCGCTTTCTTCTCGGACGCAGCGATCTGAGCGAGAGTCTGGCCGTCGTATTTCTTGAGATCGGGATTCACAATCCCCGAAATGAGAATTCCCGAAGCGCCTCCGCTCGCAAGATAGAGATTCTCCCAGTCGGGATGCTCGCTCGCCATTTCCTGCTTGATTTTCGCGCGAGTCGAAGGATCCGTAATCCGCTCGAGCAACTTCTTAACGCCGCCATCGGCTACCCAGGGTGGCAGACTGGAAGCAAGCGCGGTTCCACCGGCGACATAGGGATACATATCGGCTGAGACGTCCTGTCCCGCATCGCGAGCAGCCTGAATCATGCCGACAATTTTCGGCATAGTGCCCCAGCGCGGCTTGCCGATCACCTTCAGATGAAAGATCTCGACCGGCAAGTGGGCCTCGCGGCCGATGCGAAGTGCCTCTTCGATTGCGGCCGTTTCACTCTGCCCTTCGCTGCGCATGTGACTGGCATAAATGCCGCCATATTGAGACGCCACTTTGGCCAGCTCGATGAGCTCTTCCGTCTTGGCGTAATGTCCCGGCGGATAGATGAGCGCGGTCGAGACTCCGAGAGCTCCATCCTGCATCGCCTGCGCCGTCAGAGCCTTCATTTTTTCAAGCTCCTCCGGCGTTGGCGCGCGATCGGCGTCTCCCAGCACGGCCTCTCGGATTTGGGCTGCTCCGACATACGTTCCAATATTGATCGGTGTGCCGCCCTTCTCCAGCCGAACAAAGTACTCAGCCAGGGTGGACCAGTCGATCTTTAAATGATAGGGGTCGACAGCGGGTTGGAGCTGGGAGATGGTGTTCGAGTTTTGCGGAGCGATGGAGCCGCCCTCGCCAGTAATCTCCGTCGTAATTCCCTGCGACAGCTTGCTGAGCGAGCGATTGTCGATCAGCAGCGATAGCTCCGACTGACCCAGCATATCGATGAATCCCGGAGCGACGACCATTCCGGAAGCATCGATGACGCGTTTTGCCTGCGCGTCGGGGAAGTGCCCGATGGCAACAATCCGATCGCCACGAATGGCGATGTCGCCCGAGACCCACGGATTGCCGGAGCCATCGATGATTCGTCCGTTGCGAATGAGCACGTCATAGGCGGCGCTTTCTTCCTGAATTGCGGCAGAGCTTGGCGGAGCATCGTAAGCCGCCGCCGCAATCGCTCCCAAAGCTTGCCCTGCGATATTTTGCACCGCATCCGGATCGTCCATCGGCGCGGCGACCATGTTGACGTAGGCGGCAAACGCCAGATGCTCGCCCGTCGCCGTCTGAATGTAACCCGCAAGCCCCTTGCCGGTGACCATCAGGTCCTTATTGAGCGCGTCGTAAACGTCGTAGGTGCCGGTTTTGGCCTCGACGTGTCCTGCGGCGGGAGAATCCACTTGAATTTTATAGAGTGTTCCATCGCGCCCCAGTATGGGGAGCCCGCGATGAAAGTCGGCAAAGTCTTTCTGCGCAGACATGAATTTCAGGTACTGCACCATAAAATCAGCGGTAAAAAGCGCGTTTCCGCCGGCGCCGTCGGTTTGCGATGCAGCTGTTAAATCCAGATTCGCTTTCTTCAGAAAATCGCGCTCGAGGTCGAATCCACCCTGGTCAATTTCTTTGTCCTTGTGCGCCAGCAACGCGCCCAGCAGAAACGGCCCCATCGTGGCATGAAGGTTTTGACTGACTTTGAGCGTGATCTTTACGTCTTCTTTGAGTGGAGGAGAAACGTGCTCGGCCAATAAATTCTCGGCAGTGTAACTGGCCGCTAGTTTTTTGAAATCTGATGTGCCGGTGGCCGCCGGGATGGCTACTTTGACTCCGGCTTCGTTCAGGGCTTCAGCCAGAACCGTGGCGGCAAAACGGCTGGGCTCGGGAACGGCGTAAGACATCATTTCCGCGCTCTTTCCCACCGGCAATGCGCCGCTGAGAGTCACGCTTCGAGTGCCGTCAGGATTGAGCTTCTCTGCCGTGTAATTCAGGTCCGGAGTGGAACCCGCCTTCGCGGTCACGCCCTGATTGATGATCTGCACATACGAAGTTTTCGGTGAAATCTGCAGCGTAACCGGCGTGCCTTCCTTGTCACCCGCTGTGGCAATGACGTCGATGACGTTGTCATTGACCACAATGGGAGACACCACAACGTTGGTACCGAGTTCGCGGTCGCCTTCGGGAAAAAGACTTACGTCCACCAGCACTCTGCCGCGGACGTGCTTGATCCCCTTGCTCGCAATCTGCTGCGCCAGTTCCCGAATCACCTTTAAGGGATCGCCCAGGCCTTTGCTATCCGGACCGCCATACGAATGATCCATGTTCTCGTACGCCAGAGTGCCGTCCGATTGAATGCGGCCCGAGAGATCGGGGTCTCCATTTGCGACCACGACAATGTCACCCTCAAGTGTGCCGTCTTTCTTGATGGCGCCGGTGCGGTAAACGCGCGTGTGAAAACGGTAGTCGCCTCCCAGGAGCTCCAGCACGGTGCCTTCCGTGAGAAGTTTCGTGGTCGAGCCCGGCACCATGAGCTTGTCGGAATTGTGCTGGAAGATGACTTGACCGCGGTCAAGCGAATAGAACTCGATTCCGAAACTGGAGTGCGCGAACTCCCGCCGGCTCATGATTGCCTGAATGCGCTCCGGCAGATCGAGAACCTTCTGGCTCAGCGAATTCGGGCAAAACGACAGCAGCGACAAGGCGCAAGCCAACCAGCGGAATTTCACCTTCATTCGGCATCCTCGATTCATTTTGATTGTTAAAAACGCAATCATCTCACGCGCTGATCTGAACGCCATTGCTCCAGTTTCTACTCCGGATTGTGAGCCGCTCGATCAGATCCCTCTTCACCGTGAACCCTAGCCCGGGATCGCCCGGAGAGGAAATCGTACCGTGTGCACTGACTTGAACTTCGGGCTCGATAATGTCTTCGTTCCAATACCGTCTGCTGGCGGAGACATCGCCGGGAAGGGTGAATCCCGGCAGGGTGGACATGGCGATGTTGTGAACTCGTCCGATTCCCGATTCCAGCATGCCCCCGCACCAGACAGGCACGCCGCGATCGGCACAGACGTCGTGGACTTTGCGGGCGCCCGAATGTCCTCCGACCCGGCCGAGCTTGACATTAATGATTTTGCACGCTTTGATTTCGATTGCAGTCTGGGCATCGCGGCCGTGGTTAATGCATTCATCCAGGCAGATGGATGTACGAACCTGCGCTTGCAGGCGTGCGTGAGAATAAATGTCGTCCCACGCCAGTGGCTGCTCCATCATGAGCAGATCGAACTCATCGAGCCTCCGCAGATGATTGGCTTGCTCCAGAGAGTACGCGGAATTGGCGTCGACCGACAGCAGGATTTTGGGAAACTTCTTTCGTACGGCTGCGACAAAATCAACGTCCTTACCGGGTTTGATCTTGAGCTTGATGCGCTGATATCCGGACGACAGTTCCTCTTCCACTTTGTCTACCAGCGATGCAGGGTCCGGTCGAATGCCCAAAGAAACGCCACAGGTAATTTCCTGGCGTGTGCCGCCTACCAGTTGCCATAGCGGGGTCCGCTTCTGCTGCGCCTCAATGTCCCAGAGTGCGTTCTCGACGCCTCCCTTCGCCATCGAGTGCCCGCGAATCCCCGACAATAGATTTGCAGTTTCTGCCGCACAGGAAAGTTCCCGGCCTATGACTCTCGGCGCAATGAAATCGCAAACGATGTGCCATGCCGTGTCGGTGGTTTCCGCGTTGAAAGAAGGGCTTTCGAGAGCGGTGACTTCGCCCCAGCCGCGGACTCCATCCGCCATCGCCTCTACGAGCAGGATGCGCCGTTGTTCAGTCACGCCAAAGCTGGTCTCAAAGGGGGCGTTGAGGCGCATCTGGATCTCGCGCAGGGTGATTCGCTCGATCTTCATGAACCTCCAGACGGCCTTGGGGGAGGACGTCGCGCCATCCACTTGTAGAGCCGCGCGGAAGCGCTGTCAAGCGAAATGCACCATTCGGTGATTTTCATTGACAGCGTGCACCATTCGGTGTCAATGTGTTCCCCACCCAAAACGGGGTTCCTCAAAGCCATGGGCTCACGAGCGAAAGACGGATCTGCGGGGATTCCCGGCAATGGGAACCTTTCCGAACGCAAGCCGTGGATGACCGCGCTCGAACAACGGCTGGCACACTCGCGGACGAACCTGAGCAACAGCCGCATTCGCCTGCTGGAAAACATCCTTGAAAATGCGGAGGAGAATCATTTTCTATCCTCCCGCGCGCTGGCCAAACGGTACGCGGTCGATAAGGCCACGATTGTTCGCAGCGTTCAGGTCCTCGGCTACAAGAAGTACGCTGAGTTCGCGGCCGATTTGCGCGCGCATTTTGTCAGCCGGATCACGCCTTACACGCTGATGAAGTCGGCGTCGCGCGAAAAGCGCAGCATCGCCGATCACGTCGCCCACAGCCTGGAAATTGAAGTCAACAATTTGCAAGCCTTGCGCGCCAGCCTCGACCCGGACGATGTGGTCGAAATGGCCAAACGGCTCAATCGGGCGCGTCGAATCGTGGTCGTAGGGGTCGATTTCGCCGCCGCGCTCGCCTACCTGCTCGCCTACGGTCTGGTTTCGCTGGGCTACAACGCTGAGGCGCCGGTCGGTTCTGCCGGCAGCATTCACCAGAAGATCAGCTTGCTCGGCCCCAAAGATTTGCTGATTGCCATAAGCTTCGGCCGCTGTTTGCAGGCCACTGTAGATGCGGTATTGCATGCTCGGCAAAATGCGGTGCCGACCTTCGGAATCACCGACAGCGACAAGACGCCCATCGCACGGTTTTGCGATTTCTTCTGGATCGCTTCGATCGCCAATCCGTCATTTCACGGATCGTATGTGGCGCCCCTGGCGGCGATGGATACTCTGTTCGTGGCTTGCGCGCATCTGCAGCCCAAACGGGCGCTCGCGATGTTGCGGCGCAAAGATCTGGATTCCCGCTCCCGATGGTATTCACAGAATCCCGACAGGAAATCGGTCCGAGGCGGCGCACCAGAGGTCGAGCATAGTTCAGAAGCTTGAAGTTTGCGATTTGCGCGATGTGGCAGATCGGATGACGAATGCTGCCAGAGCTGACAAACCCGAAGGAGGATGCCATGAAACCGACGATCCCAGGCAGAAACATCCAGGTTGCGAAGACTCATTCCAGCGCACACTGTTTGCAGGTAGCGCCGATCTTGATGGCAATTCTGCTTTCGACCGTCGTTTTTGGCCAAACCGCTTCGACGGGCGCTCTCAGCGGCACAGTCACGGACTCAAGCGGAGCCGTGGTTGCGGACGCCTCCGTGAAGGTCACCAACGAGGTCACAGCAGAGTCTCGCACGGTAAACACCGAACGCGATGGAAGCTTCCTCGCGCCTCTATTACCGCCCGGGAAGTACCGGGTCGACGTAACCAGTAAGGGTTTTAAGACGCTGGTGCGAACTGGCGTGCAGGTGTTTGTCACGGAGAAGCAAGAGGTTCGTCTGGTAATGCAAGTGGGGACGCCGACCGAAACCGTCGAGGTCCAGGCCGAAGGAGAAGCGCTCAAGACCGAAGACTCCGCTCTGGGAAACGTGACAGAGGGAGAAGCGGTGCGCGATCTGCCGCTGGTCAACCGCAACTTCACGCAAATTGTCGGGCTCTCGCCCGGGGTCATCGCCGACGTGAATAATGCTTCCGACCTCGGGCGCGGAAACTCAGGGCTCAACTCAACCGATGGAGGGTTCTCGTCGCACGGTGGAGCCACCAATGACAACAACTATCAGATGAATGGGGCGCAGGTGAACGATCTGATGGCTGCCGGCAATTTCAGCGGCGGAGTGCCCATTCCCAATCCGGATGCCATCCAGGAATTCAAAGTACAGACCGGGCAGTATGACGCTTCTTACGGCCGCAACGCCGGGGCGAACGTGAATCTCATTACGAAGAGTGGCACCAATGACCTTCACGGTACGGTCTTCGAATTCGTGCGCAACGACATCTTCAACGCGAATGACTATTTTCTCAATCGAGCGAAAAGGCCGCGCGGATCGCTGAAGCAGAATCAGTTCGGATTCACCTTGGGCGGTCCCATCGTAAAGGACAAGTTGTTCGCCTTCGGGTCCTACCAGGGCACGCGTCAGATAAACGGACTCGACTCCACCGCGGCATGCCTGAGCACATTTATCACGCCTACAGAACTGGCCGGCCTGTCCGATCGATCGAGAACTTCTCTCGGCGCGGCCTTTGCGGGCCAAACCAGCCTGCTGGGCGATTCAGTTGCCGCCGATGGATCCAATATCGCTCCCGAAGCGATCAATCTCCTCAACCTGACTCTGGCTGACGGCAGCTATCTGATCCCCTCCCCTCAGAACGTAACCACCGGACAGTCCACCATCACCCAGAACTGCTTCTACAACGCGGATCAGTTTCTAACCGATGTTGACTATAACCAGAACGACAGGAGCAAACTTTCAGGAAGATTTTTCTTTGAAGACGGCAAACAGAACGCGACCTTTCCCCAGAGCTTCGCGCCGATGCTGAAGGGCTTCGGCCAGCCGACGAATACTTCATTCCGCAGTGTCTCTCTGACCCACACCTACACCTTTAGCCCCCGTCTGCTGAACCAAATCGTCCTTTCCTACAATCGGCTGAACAACCTGCTGGCCCAAAGTGAGCCCCAAGTGCAAATGCAGGGACAGTCGGGACTTGTGCCCTTCTCCTATGCGGCCATTGGAGCCAGCGCACCCGGACTCGACAATCAATATCCCGGTATTGGAGTATTGGGCCAATTCGACCTGGGTGGAAATGGCCAGGGAACCAGTCTCATCCAGAACAACTACAACCTCGACGATACGGTTTCGTACAGTCGCGGGCGCCATTCCCTTCGCTTCGGGGGCGGATTGTCACGCCAGCAGATGAATCTTGAAGGATTTCACTTTCTCGGCTTGTCGGCGTTCTTTAACATAGCCGATCTTTTACTGGGCCATGTCATCGAGTCCGAAGATTTTGTTGGAGAGCCGGACCGCGCTTGGCGTGCCTGGAATGGCGATTTATACGCCCAGGACGACATCAAAGCCACTAGCCGCCTGACCCTGAACCTCGGCCTTCGCTACGAGCGTCAAGGTCTAATTGGCGACGCACTGGGACGTGCCTCGATCTTTGATATCAATCGAGCCGACCCGAACCCTCCAGCCGGAGGAACCTTGGACGGCTACGTCGTAGCCTCGAACTTCCACGGCACGCTTCCTTCTGGAGTAGTACGGAGCAGCAATGATGCCGCTCTTAGTGGCAAGGGACAAAACGAATGGGCGCCACGCGTCGGCTTCTCATGGATGCTGCCGAAAACGGACCGCGTGGTGCTTCGCGGAGGATATGGTCTGTTCTACACCAGAACCACAGGACAGCCCTTCCTGCAATTGCTGGCCGTTCCTCCCTACGGTCTGATTCGCGTTCAGCAAGTGCAGCCGTTGAACGCCCCATTCCAACCGGTTCCTCAGTTTCCGACATTCGTGCCCTATTCGCCGACGACAGCCCTTACTCCAACCACGTTCGCGGCGAACTTCCGTCCGCCGATCGTGCAGGAGTACAGCTTGAACCTGCAAAGCGAACTGCTGCGCGGCCTGGTACTGGAAGTCGGCTATGAAGGTTCGCGGGGCACTCACCTGCTGCAGCAAAGGCTCTTCAACCAGGCTCTCTCCGCAAGCACATCCAATCCAATTCGGGGAGAAACGGAAAACCTTCTCTCGAACATCGCGCTGCGCGCTCCACTCCTTGGATTTGCAAATGATGCAGGGACCATCATCGACTCCGAAGGCACCTCCTGGTACAACGGGTTGAACGCGAGTTTGAAAAAACGCTTCAGCCATGGGCTGCAGTTTCTCGCCTCGTACACATGGGATCGCTCGCTCACAGCGGATAACGGCTACAGCACCGGGCCCAACGGTGGACTTCCGACCGGAAACCAAAACGACCCTCGGGCACGTTACGGGCCCGACGGTTTCGTCCGTCCGCAACGCTTCGTTTTCAGTTACCAATACGACCTGCCCGGGCCTGCGAATAAATCGTCGCTCAGGGGTCGAACTCTGGGAGGCTGGGGGGTCGCTGGAGTGACGACGATCCAGGCTGGTCAGTTCATGACGATCACCGAGCAAAATTTCACGAATGCCTTCGGCATCGATGCACCGCAGCAGGATAGGCCCGAAATGGCTCCTGGATGCACGAACGCACAACTGGCCACGCACGGTTCTGTGGCAAGCCGCGTCGACAATTTTCTCAATGCCGCCTGCATCACCAGCCCCCCGGTCATCACCAGTGATGGTGGCACCGACTTCGGCAACATTGGCGTAGGCGCGGTGCGAGGTCCCGCCCAAAACAACTTCGACATCGCCGTTCTCAAGAGCACCAGGCTCACAGAGCGCTTTGGCTTGGACTTCAGGGCGGAGTTTTTCAATGCGTTCAACAAGCCGCAGTTTGCCAATCCCAGTAACTTGAACGCGGGTGTTGCATTTTCCGGAACCTTTATCCCCGACCCCACCTACGGGCAGATCCTTTCGACGAGCGTGAACCCAAGGCTGATCCAGTTCGCGCTAAAGCTGAATTTCTGACCGGCATTGCCGTACAGAGTAAATATCTGAGCGCCAGGAGAGATCGATGAAGACAGACAAGCTGGAGTGCCGGCGAGAAATCCGCGGGTCGTGGGCGGCACAAACCCGGCGCGTGTTGTATCAAGCGACAAGATTCGAACTGCTGCCGGGGGCCTCCAGCCATTTGTGGCGCTCGGCCTGCGCGGGCCTGCTGATATTGCTTTTCTGTCCACTCGGCTCGAGGGCACAAGGGCCAAAGCCGGTCACCCGAAAACCTGAGACCAAAGCTGAGAACGTCCCCGCCAGCCCCACGACCGCTCACGAAATGACGGCCGATGACGTGAGCGCATTTCTTGACGGCATCATGCCGCAGCAATTGCAACGCGAGAATATCGCCGGAGCTGTGATTTCGATCGTGAAAGACGGCAAGGTCCTCTTCGCCAGGGGCTATGGATACTCCGACGTCGATAAGAAAACGCCCGTCTCTCCCGACAATACCTTGTTTCGCCCCGGATCCATCTCCAAGCTCTTTACCTGGACGTCAGTGATGCAACTGGTCGAGCAGGGCAAGCTCGACCTGGATCGCGATGTGAACGATTATCTCGACTTCAAGATTCCTGCAACCTATCCCAAGCCGATCACCCTGCGAAACATCATGACGCACACGCCGGGATTCGAAGAGGCTGTGCAGGAGTTGTTCGTTGCCGACGCGAAAGACTTAACGCCGCTCGGGCCATATCTCAAAGCGCACTTGCCGGCACGGATTTATCCCCCAGGCACAACTCCCGCCTACTCGAACTATGCGACCGCAATGGCGGGATACATCGTGCAGCGCGTCTCCGGCGAAGACTATTTCGACTACATTGACAACCACATCATCAAGCCCTTGGGCATGACGCACTCGACGTTTCGTCAGCCCCTCCCCGCGGCTTTGGCCCCGCTCATGTCCAAGGGTTACGAGGAAGCATCGGCGCCGGAAAAGAAATTCGAATTCGTGGAAGCGGCGCCGGCTGGCAGTTCCTCGGTGTCGGCGATGGATATGACTCACTTCATGCTCGCCCACCTGCAGGACGGGCATTACGAGAACGTGCAGATCCTGAAGCCCGAGACTGTCCAGCTGATGCACTCGCGCCAGTTCGCGAATTTGCCCGACATGAATGGCATGTGCCTCGGCTTCTACGAAGAGACCCGCAATGGCCATCGCATCATCGGCCATGGCGGAGACACGCAATACTTCCACAGCGACCTGCACCTGATTCCCGACGCCAAGGTGGGATTCTTTGTCTCCTACAACAGCGCCGGCAAAGGCGAGATCAGAGCCCGGGAAGCGGTGTGGCATGCGTTTCTTGACCGCTATTTTCCGATTCAACTGAAAGATGAGCAGGCGATCGCCACCGCCAACCAAGACGCCAAGATTGTTTCCGGGCACTACATCGGCAGCCGACGCTCGGAAACGAACATTCTTGCTGTGCTCAATGTGGCGGGGGAAGCGAAGGTCGTTCGCAACGACGATGGCACGATCAGCGCCAGCGATTTTAAAGATATGAGCGGCGAGCCGAGGAAGTTCCGCGAGATCGGGCCGATGATGTTTCGCGATGTGAACGATCAGGATCGCCTCGGATTTAAGCGCGACGATTCGGGAAATCTGGTCGGAGTTCTGGATTTTCCGTTCATGGTGGTGCAACGAGCTTCATGGTGGGAAAACAGCGCGTTCCAGCTGCCGCTCATTATCGCGTCACTCGTGATCATAGTTCTGGCCGTGCTGCTATGGCCCGTCATGGCCCTCCTGCGCCGGCACTACGCCAAGCCCCTTTCCCTGACGTCGCAACAGCGCAGGCTACGATTGCTGGTGCGATTGGTCTGCATCGCATTCATCATCTTCTTTGCCGCATACGTGACATTCTTCTCGGTGGCGCTCAAAGACATTGGCATGCTGAGCCCCAAGGGCAATCCCTGGCTGCGGCTCATTCAATTGTTTGGATGGCTTGGGGTCCTTGGCACACTTGTCGCGCTCTACAACGCGATGCGTTCGTGGCAGGATTCCGCGCGCTGGCTCTGGAGCAAAATCGGCGACACGATCATTGCGCTGGCCTGCGTAGGTGTGATCTGCTTCGTATTCACCTGGCACATGCTGCACTGGAGCCTGAAGTACTAAACGGTTCTTTGGCTGAGAAAGGCATTTAGAACGGTGCGCCCTCAATTCGCGTGCCCTGTCTACGTTCTACCTTGCGGAAAGCTCGATAGGCCCGGAGGAGTGATTGATCATAGAGGCCTTTCCCACTGCTTCCACACAGAGACCGGTCGCTCCCGGCTGCAGGTGGAGATCGCGCATACGAATCGAGCCCGACTTCCCAGGTAAATCGGAAACGTCCGTCCATCCGGAAGATCCCTTGGCAAGGATTGCTACGTGATCCACCGTGGCGTCCGGGCCTGACAAGGACCAGGAAAGCTTCTCGCCCTCAACGGACGCACGCACGTTGATGCAATTGTCGATCCCGGTTTCAATTTCCGTGCCTTCCTCATAATCGTTCCAGGTAGGAATGATCAATGCTGGCAGCTGATGTCTCGCCGAGTAGAACCGGCCCGCCAAAGCAAGTGTCTCCAGCCAGGTTCGGCCGCATTGTTGCTCGATCACGCGGCCCTTGCCCCAGCTCGCATCGGCATCGTCAAATCCCTTGTACGCCGAACCCATGGCAATTTTGTTGGATGATTGCGCTTTCGAATAGAAGCGCTCCAGATATTGCATCGCCATCGGATCGCTGGAACTCACGGTTTCGGGAGCGATCCAGGAATAAGCGCCATCCGCATCTGGATTTCCGAACGCCCCTGAGTTACGAAAGAAGAACAAGGGCTGCATGGGAACCGATTGCCGCACCCGCTGCCAGTCGATGGGGTACTTTTCGAGTCCAAAGAAGAACACCGCCGGACGATTCTCGAAACGCACATAGGCCGGCGAATTTTCAAAGTGCTCGGCGGCATAGCGCAAATCGGAAGTGAGCTGATCGCTCACGTTGCAGCCGCGTTTTTGGCACTCTCCCAGAGAACCCGCGTCTTCCGAGATCGCGAACTCGAAATTCTGCCGCTCGGCTTCTTTCATCAGGTGGACCGTGCTCTCATTCTTCAGGCCGGAGTTCGGGCCGTACCAGTCAACGATGGCGCCCTCAATCCCGCGGCTGATCATATCCGCAACCTGTCGGCGGACCTGATCGCGATCGTTGGACCGGTAGCCGATGTCACGATGCTTGGGATCGCCGAACCAGGGCATGTAGCGCGTGAAAATCCGCGTCTGCGAGCCTTTATACAAGAGTGAACGAATACGAAGTTTACTGACATTTCCTGGCGGGGCATTCGCCTTGCTTCCACGATAGCGAGGGCTCGCACTGGTGTTGTTCGTCGGCTCGCACGAGACGGAGTCTTGCTTCTCCTGCGCAAGACAAAAGCTCACGCTGACCAGCAGCAGCAAAGTCACAAAGCCTAACAAGCGCAACATGTGCGATTTGGATGCAAGCGCTGGACGAGATGATTGCGGCAAACTGGCCCCATTCGTTTGGCGCAGTTACCGCTGCAATAAAAAACCCATCCTCCGCTGAGGCGAAGGATGGGCACTTTCGGCAGGACTGCCCCCTCAGTAATAAGTGAAGTTCAAATTGTCGAGGTAAACCGAATATCCCGACTGCTTGTAGTTGCCGTCCAGTTGGAAGTTGATCACAACTCCCCACCATCCGGGAGTGGAGTAGTGATCGTAGGTGGCGTTCAGGGTGCTCGTGACACCGTTCAGGGTAATGGTTTTGTACAACAACTTGTCCGACGAAGTACGTTGCACAACGATCGTCAGATGGTTCCACGAATTGCTCAAGGGCTTGCATGGAGCACTGGTGGAAACCCACCTGGCGTTCACGTTATCCCAGATTCCCCAGACATTGCCATTCACGATCTGGCACTGGGTTCCGAACATGAATCCGTTATTGTTCTCGAATTGCGCAATATCGAACTCCAGGTTCTCAGCTAAGGACAAGTTCGTCCCGTAGAAGTAGACGTCGTAGGTGAAATTGTGCAGCGATGGCGTCAGTGTGTGATTCGTGTCAGGCAGCCCCTGGGAGGAACCATCGCCAATCAGATGGTTGTTCCACAGAACGTCGGAGTAGGCCTTGGTCCCGCCAATGGTGAATTTTGCAGCCTTGCTGTCCCTTGACGGCGAGGTGACTCCCTGACTCATCGACCATGTCACCCCAGATCCGCAACTGCTGCAGATGCTGTAGCTCGGAGGCAGTTCTCCGTATCCTGTCCATCCTTTGCTCGCCTGCAGACTGGTCATCGTGGTGCCAGTGTTAGTGCTCCCGCTGACCGTAATCGTGACGGGCGTGCTGGATGCTCCTCCGCAGTTATCCCATTCCTCGACAGTCGTGTTGTAGGTTCCCGCACTCAACGTCAAGTCGGTGTCGAGGCTAGCGCCTGAAACCGTATAGGCCTTCTGGTAAGGAGCCGTGTAGATGCCCATCGAAGCTACGCCCTTGGAGCACGTCGTGGTCGCCGTCGCCGCGAAGTGCACCGGTGAACCGACGGTGCTGTTATTCGATGGAGACGTGACGAAAACCCCGCTGCTCGAGCTCACAGTAATCGTGATCGGGGTCGTCGAAGCGCCCCCGCAGTAATCCCATTGTTCCACGGTGGTGTTGTAGGTTCCCGGACTCAGGGTGAGATCCGTATCGATGGAAGTTCCATTAGTGACGTAAGACAGAACGCCGGGGGAGGTATAAATTCCCATCGACGCAACGCCTTGTGAGCAGGAGGTGCTACCGGCAGTGGCGCTGTAATGAACTGGAGACGACACGGTCGAATTATTCTTGGGCGAGGTCACATTGATGCCTGCGAAGACATAGGACGTTACCATCGCAAAACAGGCGATCAAAAGGGGGTGCTTGTACATACATTTCTCCAATATGTCGTTATTTTCGTACGACTTGCCGGGAACTACTTTGGCCGTAAAGCCTTCCCATCGCGTGAGCGGGACGCATGGGGAAACACCGAAAGACCGTTTGGAGTAACGGTGTGATCTGAATTACTTGCGGCGAAAACTGGAACTATCCAACAAGCGCTGGACTGGGAATTCCGGAAGCCGAAAGTTGTGCTGAACTACCGAGAGCATACCAGAAAAACCGTATTGCGCCTAAGAAAAAACCGCAGAAATATACTGGAAAGTTCTAATGCCTTACCCCTACGACTCCGGCACCACAGTTGAGGGATACTGCCGATTGAGATAATTTCCCTCTCCACTTCTAAGCTGCTTCCTTGCTGAGGCTTACATTGGTCGGATTCCAAACGGAGTACCGTGCATGAGTCCTGCTTTACATTTCCTGTCACAAACTGCCACCTGAAAAAAACAACCAATTGGAAAGGTACGTACATCGAAAAGCCGCTCCACAGAAGGAATCCCGGAGAGCACAATGAAGCGTTCGGCCCTGCACCGCAGCGGACAAATTTGTCTGCTTCTCTCTTTTGCGTGTTTGCTGGTCAACTGTCAGGGAATGCACCAAGCGACGAGCACTACCCCGCCTACCACCGTCAGCTTGGTTCCAACTCCAGATTTCACGGGCGTCTTGATGTGGAAGGGTAGCCCGTCGGCGAACGGACTCTATTCCACCGAAACCAAACTCACTACGTCGAACGTAAATGTGAGTCAGTTCGGGAGGCTGGGGAGCTTTGATACCGACGGATACATCATGGCCCAGCCTCTTTACGTTTCTGGCCTCGACATGGGCGGAGGGCAGACGCGCGATGTTGTGATCGTCGCCACCGAAGACGACAGCGTCTATGCGTTCGATGCCGACAACCCCGGAGGAGGCTCGCTCTGGGAAAGGCATTACGTCGATCCTGCGAACGGCATCCTGACTATGCCGGACAACTTTGGTGGCAGGACGACGCTCGGTGGCGAGGTAGGAATTACCGGCACGCCCTACATCGATCCTTCCACCGGTGTCATGTATTTCGTGACCGTCCTGACAGACAACGGTGTACCGCAACAGTGGCTCAGGGCCATCGATATTCACAATGGAAAAGACTTCGGGCCAGGCAGTGTACAGATTCAGGCCAGCGTGCCCGGCGACGGCAGAGGCAGCGTCAACGGCCAGATCGCCTTCGACCCATCGAATCAGAATCAGCGGGGCGGCCTGACCGAGGCCAATGGCGACATCATTGTCCCTTGGGGATCGTTCTCCGATTGGGGTGTCTATCACGGCTGGCTGATGGCATTCGATCCCACGACCTTGCAGCAAGTGGCAGTTTTCAATCCCACGACACAATTTCAAGCGGTGGATGCGGCCGATGGTCCATCCGATCATGGCGGTGGTGGATCTTTCTGGGAAGGTGGAGCAGCTCCCGCAGTGGACACGGCCGGCAATATTTTCCTAAACGCGGCGGATGGCAGTTTCAATGCCGATCAGGGCGGCAACAACTACGGCGACACCATGTTGAAATTGAAGCTGAGCGCAAGCGGCTTTCAGATCCAAGACTGGTTTACCCCTTTCAACGCTGACTGCATCGATCTGTACGATCTCGAAATTGGTTCCGGAGGAGTTGCTCTCCTGCCTGGCGACTTCACCAATGGCAAAAATCTGGCCCTGGCCGCCGGCAAAGAAGGCCGCTTGTTCGTTGTGAATCGCGATTCCATGGGGCACTTTAATGCCGCCGGCGATACCCAGATTCCTCAAGATTTTATGATCGGACAGGATGTGTGCTCCAACTCAATCACGGGCGACGTGGCGGAAGGAACGACCTGGAACCGCTTGTACGGCAATGTGTCCTATTGGAACGGCAACGTGTACGCCGGCCCGTCCAATGAGCAACTGAGGCAGTATCAATTTCAGAACGGGATGCTAGGCGCGACTCCCGTCGCAACCTCACCCACTGCTTACGGGTTGCGGGGCGCGAACACCGTCGTCTCCGCGAATGGAACACAGAACGGTATCGTGTGGGCCTACGAAAAGACTGCCGCAGGCACAGGCACTCTGCATGCCTATGACGCCAACCACGTATCCAACGAGCTTTGGAACAGCAACATGAATGCTGAACGAGACGCGCTGGGAGGCGGCATTGGCTTCGCCGTTCCCGTGGTCGCCAACGGCCACGTCATCGTGACGTACGATATGAGGGTAGGCGTTTACGGATTGGTGCAGTAACGGCAACCAATCCTCGACCTCGCTGGAGAATTAGTTTCTGCTCAGACGGCGCGCTACGCGCCGCTCCTGCCAAGGTCAGTACTGCGGACCCTGCGCTGTCAGCGCGCTTGAGCCCCCGAGCAATTCCTGCATAATGCGCACCCCTGAACTGGTTCCTACCGGGATTCAAACCCAGAGACGCGCGTTAGCCTAACACAGCGCAGCCATTCCCCTCGCCTTGACCGGCCAGAACGCGAATGTTAGTTTCGGCTGACAGTGTCGGGGGAAATCATTCTGAGGCGGCCGGGAAAGCGGCCTCCATCCGTGGACGCCGGCAGGCGCAACTTTCTGCTTCAATTCTGTTACGGCGCCGGAGCCGCTCTCGTTCCCGCAAAGCTTTGGGGAATGGACTTTGCGCTCCCGGCAGCCCCTGCCGCGCCTGACGATTCTTACGGCGGTTTTTACCTCCGCCCGCGTTATCGCAGCACACGTCCGCTCGACGCGATGTTGGGCAAAGTGGAGCCGGGCAACGATCCCTTCATCTCAGAAAAGTACGCCGATCAACTAGCAACCATCCTTGCGGAGTGGAGTGCGAGCCTGCTGCGCTCGGCGCGCGACACGCAGGCGATTGCCAGGTGCCTTGCTCCGAATTTTGGGGCTGCATCGCTCCTGCCTGCGGAGTCGCGAGTCATTCGCTCGTCACTCGGGCTGCGCGTTCAGCAAAACCACTTCTCGGACCAATACACATTAAGCGCCGAGTCCTTTCTGCCCCAGTGGCAATCCGTCCTCGGCGTGTTCTCGCGGATTCTTACTGCTGAATTTCAGATCACGCATCTTGACGCACGCGCGTCACCTTCCACAACGCCCACCCAACTCGAAACTCACATCCGTTACGAACTCGTCGGCACGGGTGCAGGATTCCATCGCGAGCACCGCGTAGGAAATTGGCACGTGATCTGGGAGCCCGCAGCCCCAGGTCCCTTCCGCATCTCACATTGGCGCGTTCTTGACGAAACCCAAGCCCGCTCCGATTCCCCGGTTTACACGGACATAGCCGCAGCGGCGCTAGGCAGCAATTCATCCTTTGCCGCGCAGCTGCAGCACGGCACCGACTACTGGCGTACCGTACTCGACGGCGCGTCCGGCATCGACATCTACGGCCATAACGGAGTCTCGGTTGCCGACATCGACAACGATGGCTTCGATGACCTCTACGTCTGTCAACCAGCCGGCCTGCCGAACCGCCTTTTCCGCAATCGCGGTGACGGAACCTTTGAAGACATCACCGAATCCTCTGGGTTTGGAATCCTCGACAACACTGCGTGCGCGCTGTTTGCCGATTTCAACAATGACGGGCAGCAGGACGTAATCCTCGTCCGAGCGAATGGCCCCCTGCTGTTTCTGAACCAGGGCGGCGGCAAGTTCCGTCAAAAGCCGGATGCCTTTCAGTTCGCAAATCCCCCGCAAGGCACGTTCACTGGCGCTGCTGTCGCCGACTACGATCGCGATGGCTGGCTCGATGTCTATTTCTGTCTTTACTCCTATTACCAGGGCACGGGCCAGTACCGATATCCCTCGCCGTATCACGATGCCGAGAACGGGCCGCCCAACTTCCTGATGCGCAACCATCGCGACGGCACCTTCGGCGATGTGACCGCGCAAGCTGGCCTCAATCAGAACAACACGCGCTACAGTTTTTGCTGCGGATGGAACGACTACAACCACGATGGCTGGCCCGATCTCTACGTGGTCAACGACTTTGGACGCAAGAATCTCTACCGCAACAATGGCGATGGCACGTTCACCGATCTGGCTAGTGCAGCAGGGGCGGAAGACGTCGGCGCAGGCATGAGCGTCACCTGGTTCGATTACATGAACGATGGCGCGGACGATCTTTATGTCGGCAATATGTGGACGGCCGCCGGGCTCCGAGTTTCGAATCAAGAAATCTTCAAGAGCGATTCGCCGCCGCAGATTCGAGCTCTCTATCGGAAGCACGCGATGGGGAACTCCCTGCTTCGCAACCGCGGGGCGGGATTCGAAGAGACTACGACTACCGCAGGAGTTGGGATGGGCCGTTGGGCGTGGTCGAGCGACGCCTTCGATTTCGATCACGACGGCTTCCTCGACCTTTACATTGCGAATGGGATGGTGACAGGCCCGTCCCGCTCCGACCTCAACAGCTTTTTCTGGCGGCAGGTGGTCGCCAATTCGCCCGACCACGCCGGTTCCTCCCACGAATACGAGCAGGGTTGGAACGCCGTCAATGAACTCATCCGCGCCGATCAGACCTGGAGCGGTTATGAGCGCAACGTGTGCTATGCCAACAATCGCGACGGAACTTTTAGCGATGTTTCCGCCGCTCTTGGGCTGGACTTCGTACAGGACGGACGCTCGTTTGCCCTCGCCGATTTCGACCATGATGGCCGGCTGGAAATTTTTCTCAAAAACCGGAATGCTCCCCAATTGCGCGTCTTGAAAAATGGCATGAACCGCTTGCCTCCCGCTGTTTCTTTTCGCCTTCAGGGAACGAAGAGCAATCGTGATGCGATCGGCGCATCGGTAACCATCGAAACCAGCGTTGGCAGGCAAACACGAACCCTTCGGGCAGGGTCGGGATTTCTTTCTCAACACAGCAAAGACGTTTTCTTCGGCCTGGGCGAGGCGAAGGGATCCGTTCGTGCGTCGATTCTCTGGCCAAGTGGCGCGGTTCAGGAACTGCACGATCTGCCGCTCAACTGCCGGATCTGGGTGACCGAAGGGGCTCCGCCTTCCCGCCTGGAACCATTCGGCCAGATCATCCGGCACGACCGCGCGGAAGCAACGGCTGAAATCGAAGCGCTTCCGGCGCAGGTGGAAACCTGGCTGCTGGCGCCGGTTCCGGCTCCGGACTTTTCCCTTCCTGACCAGTCCGGAAGAACTCGGTCCGCTTCAGAAAATCGTGGCAAGCCGCTCCTGCTGCATTTCTGGACGACGCTCTCTCCCGAGTGCCAGTCCTACTTGCAGTCGCTGGAGAAGAACTATTCCCGCTGGAACCGCCTGGGCTTGCAACTGCTCGCCATCAACGCGGACGAGTTTGCGGTCTCCACCGACAACCGCAACTCTCAGCAGGCTTCTCTCGATGCCTTCCTTGCCAAGAGCCGTCTTTCCTTTCCCATCCTGCGCGGCTCAGCCGACATCCTCGCCGTCTACAACATTCTTTACCGGCAGCTGTTCGATCGTCACCGCGATCTCAGCCTTCCCACTTCTTTCCTTATCGATGCTGCAGACAACATGGTGAAGGTGTATCAGGGACCAGTCGCTCCCGAACGCATCGAACAAGATGTCCCCCGCATTCCTAAATCGGACGTCGAACGATTGCAGCGAGCGCTTCCGTTTGCGGTCGCGCAGGGTACATTCGAATTCGGCCGGAATCATCTTTCCTTGGGATCGATCTTCTTCCAGCATGGCTACCTGGAACCGGCGGAGGCGTCGTTCCAGCAGGCCTTGCGTGATGATCCTTCCAGCGCTGAGGCGCTTTATGGAATCGGCAGCGTATATCTGAACCAAAACAAGAACGATGCCGCACGCCAGACTCTCGAACGCTGCGTGAAGCTTCACGCCAGCTATCCCGACACTCTGCCCGATGCCTGGAATAATCTCGGAGTGCTCGACACCCGCGACAATCGCATCGCCGACTCAGTGGCGAAGTTTCAGCAGGCCCTCAAGCTGAATCCCAACCATCTGCTCTCGCTGGTAAATCTGGGCAATGCGTACCGTGCGGAGAAAAACTGGGACGCTGCCCAAAAAGTGCTGCAGCTTGCGGTGGAGATCTCGCCCGGCGATCCCGAGGCGAACTATGCCCTCGCCATGGTATTTGCGCAAGAGAATGACTCCGCCAGCGCCTATGAACATTTGCAGAGAGCGCTGAAGGCCCGCCCGAACTATCCCGAAGCGCTGAATAACCTTGGCGTGCTCTATTTGCGCACGGACCGCCGGGATGACGCCGTGGCGACCTTTGAGCATTGCATCCAGGTCGCGCCCGCCTTTGATCAGGCTTACTTGAATCTGGCCCGTGTCTACGCTCTTGAAGGCACGCGCGACCAGGCTCGCAGCGTGCTACTCGAACTCCTCAAACAGCATCCAGACCATGCCCAGGCCAAGCAGATGCTCGACCAGTTGGAGTAGGGAGCGTTGCTAGCCGGCGATCACGGCTTCGGTGTCGGCGCCGTCAACAATTGCACAAATTCGTTGTAGAACTTTTCTGTATCGAGATCCACCTGGATCTCCGATGGTGGCCCCACGATCTTCGGCTTGTCGTTCTCCGACCAGCTCAGAGTGTCGCCGTAACCTGCGCCGCGACTCAGGTCCACGTCGAGATAACGCGTATCCTTTGCCGTGATCAAACTCGGATCGAGCCAGGCCAAAGCCGCAAGCTCATCCCATAGATAGTTATATTTGCCGCGGATCCGGGAGTAAGTGCCCACGTACTTTGCCGCCGGCGAACTTCCGGCCTTCACGCGGTCGATCAGATTCTGGGTAAGCCGTGTCTTCACAGAAATGTCGACGGTCGTGCAGATAATCTTTTTCCAGGGCGCCATCAGCACCCTGTGGGCCGCTTCCGGATCGAACCATAAATTGAATTCATGTCTGGGCGTATTCACGAATTCCGGATCGTGCGTCGTTGGATTCAGGCTGCCGCCCATGAACACCAACTCTTTCGCGAGATTAGCGAATTCCGGATCAATCGTGATCGCCAGGGCGAGATTGGTCATTGGTCCGCCCCCGTAAATTGTGATCTCGTGCGGATATTTCCGGACCATCCGCACCAGAAAATGGGCCGCGTCTTCATTCAGCGGCTTAGTCGTCGGCTTGCCCTCGGGCATATCGCCCAATTGATCCGGCGGGTGATACAAACGCGGAGTCCACGCACCTACCCACGGCACTGTGCCGTATTGCTGCTCCCAAAGCTCCGTTTCCTCTTTGCGCCGCACCAGCGGATATTCCGCCCCGGCGACAACCGGGATGTCCGTTCGCCCGATCAGTTCGAGCATGCGCAAAGTGTGTGCAACTTCGTCTTTCAACCAGCCATCGCCGGTCACAACGGTCACTCCCAGCACCTCAGTCTGCGGAGACTGGATCAACAATAAGATGGATTGCTGATCGGTCCCGGCAGGGCCGGCCGCATCCTGGTCAATGATGATCTTGCGCTTTGCGGAACTCTGCAGGCCTGCACTGGCCGACGAGGCCGCAAGGAGACAGGCAAAGAACGACAGCACCACGAGTTGAGGTATCGGACGGATTCTCATTTTTGAAAGTGTATGGAGACAACGCATTCTATTGGTTCGAGCGCCGCGACCGCCAGTTTTTTCCCTCGAAAACCATTCGCCCGATTCGACGCAGTTGCCCCATGTTTTGGCGCGCAGCTAGAATCCACTCCAGATGTTCCGCCCTGCTCGATGTCTTATCCTTTGACGAGCGCGACCATGACCAGCGCGACGATGACGAGCCGGACTATGCCCAATTGGCCGATGTCGCGCGGCGTTCGGCTGCTTCGGTGCACGTTGGCGGCATTCTTCATTCTGGCCTTGTCGTCGGCCGCCTGCAGCCAGGAGTCAGCATCCCTTCGTGGAACCGTGCGCGATTCGCAAGGCAAGCCCATTGCCGATGCGGTCGTCGAATTGTTTTCGAGCGATTCTACCCAGAAGCAAACCGGTCACAGCGACTCGCAAGGGATCTACAACCTCACTGGAATGCGCGAGGGCGTTTACCGCCTGAAGGTAACGAAAACAGGATATGCCGAAGTCGCAATCGACTCCGTGTTTCTTCGCTCCCAGGAGAAGAAGACTCTCGACGTTATGCTCGGCGCTCCGGACACGGCGGAATCTGCGCTCGGCAAACCTCAGTTCTCCGACGAACCGCAATTCACGGTTGCAGGCGTCACTGACGTCAGCAACCTGGGCGGCCACGGCTCCGACACGGTCGTGCGAACGCGTGAAGCTCTCGCCGAGGACACCGCATCGCTAGGCAAGACTGGTCCCAACGTACTGCCAGCCGGGCGATCCGACTCCGAAAAATCGCTTGCAGAAAGCGCCGCGCACATCCGCTCGCAGCTGGCTCAGCGTGATCAGGCCGACCTTCACCGCCAGTTGGCAGAGATTGAAGAAAAGCTGGGCAATCCCCTGGAAGCGGTCCGCCAATATCAGCGCGCGGCGGAAATGGATCCTACCGAGAACAACTATTTCGCCTGGGGCTCGGAGGTGCTGCTGCATCACGCACCGCAGCCTGCGCTCGAGATTTTCGCCAAAGGAAACGCCCTATATCCCCGCTCGGAGCGCATTCTTCTTGGACTGGCGGTCACCTCGTTCGCACGCGGAACTAATGAAGACGCGATCCAGCGAATCTGCCAGGCCTCGGACTTAAATCCGAACGATCCGACGCCTTACGTCTTCCTCGGCAGGATCATACTGGCGGAAACCCGGCCCTCTCAGGAGGCCGTGGAAAAGTTGCGGCGCTTTGCGGCCCTCCAGACTGACCGGCCGGAGGCGAAGTATTACTACGCCGTAGCGCTTTGGAAACAAGGCAAGGCCGAGGGAAAGCCTGCGGCGTCTCAGGTGGAATCCCTTCTGAATGACGCATTGCGCCTCGATCCCAAGTTTGCCGCCCCCAGCCTGCAGCTTGGCATCGTCCATGCCGACGAAGGAAAGTACGCAGAAGCGGTGGCGAACTACAGGCAGGCCGTCCAGCTCGATCCAGAAATGGAAGAGGCCCACTATCGCCTGGCGCAAGCCTACCGGCAACTCGGGCAAGCCGAGCAGGCCAAAGAAGAGCTTCGAGTCTACGAGCAGCTTTCCAAACAATCGGCAGAGCAGGAGGAGCGCCGGCGCCATGAGATTCGGCAGTTGGTCTACACGCTCCGGACCGTTCAGCATTAACCCATAGAAGTCGTAAGTTCCCGTCTGCCGTCTGTCTTGTTCTCTGCGTCCTCTGCGGTATTTCTCCGCGTGCTCTGCGGTAAAAACGAACCCAGAAAGCGCCGAGGATTCAAAAGGCGTTCCTAACTCCAAGTGCACCAAGACGCCGCTCTCCCGCCGCCTGTGTTACACTTTTTAATTCAAAAAAAGAAACTGTTGGCACGCAGCATTTTCATCCATACATGCTCCTTTCCAAAGAATATGTGGGCTATCTGGCCCGCGAAGTCACCAAGAAACTGATTGCCGGCAAGCTGATCGAGACCTTGGCGGTGCCTGCCGTGACCGAACGCGTCAACGCCGCCCTCGTGGACGAGCTTTCCCTCGAAGACCGCATCAACGACGAAGTCCGCGTCATCCTGGAAACTTATTCCGAAGAAATGCGCAACACCGGCGCCAACTACCAGGAGATGTTCCGCAAGGTGAAGAGCGAACTGGTGCGCAAATACAAGGCGGTGCTGTGAGACTGAGCCGCGACAAGGTAAACGTGCTGGCCCGCGCCGTCTCCGACGTCCTGAAACAGATGGATGAGGTGGAGTTCATCGAAGATCCCAACACCATCCGCCAGGAAACCCGCAAAATTCTCGAAGACCTGCTGAATCAGGAAGCGAAAATCGATCTGGCCGCCCGCGCCAAAATCGACAGCCAGAAGCGGACCATCCTCGAAGGCTCGCAGGAATGGGACATCCTCTACCGCAAGTATTACAACGAGGAAGTGAAGAAACTCGGCTTCTAGAAGGTCCCGCAACCCCCGCACTCCTGCCAACACCCTAATCCCACCTGAAAACGGTTACCCTAGTCTGGTGATCTCGCCCGTCGATATCAAATCGGTCATTCAGCGCGCTGCCAGCGACGTCGGATTCGATCTTGCAGGCATAGCGCCCGCCACGGACGCCGCCGAACTGCGACATTTTCCTGCCTGGATTGCTGCCGGTCACGCCGGAGAAATGAAATACATGGAGGCCCGCGACGAGCAGGGAGAGCTCAAGCGCGCCTCGCTTTCCCGAGTCGCGCCGTGGGCCCGCAGCGTGGTCGTGTGCGCCATCAATTACAACACCGCCGAACCTTATTCAACGCAAGTGCACGATCCCAAGCGGGGCTGGATCTCGCGCTATGCCTGGAGCCGGGAAGACTACCATGACGCCGTGTTGCGGCGGCTCAAGCAGGTGGAGGCGGCTCTGCATGAAGCTGCCGAAGGCGTGGAGCCCGCGCTGATCACTCGCAGTTACGTCGATACCGGCCCCATTGTCGAGCGTGTGTTCGCGAAATATGCGGGCATCGGCTGGACAGGCAAAAATACCTGCCTCATCAATCAAAAAGCCGGCTCCTGGCTCTTTCTGGGAGTGATCCTGGCCTCTCTGGAACTCACGCCCGACCTCCCCGCCCCCGACCGTTGCGGCACCTGCACTCGGTGCATTGAGGCCTGCCCCACAGACGCCCTCCTCGGTCCCTATCAGCTTGATTCCAACAGGTGCATTTCCTACCTGACGATCGAAAAGCGCGGCTCCATCCCCGAAGATCTGAGAGCCGGCATGGGCCATCATGTTTTCGGCTGCGACATCTGCCAGGACGTCTGTCCCTGGAACCGCAAGGCTCCGTTCACGAGCGCGCCAGAGTTCACTGCACGCCCCGGGCTGGTCAATCCTGCCTTGGATTGGCTGGCCGAGATGTCTGCCGATGAATTCCGGGAAACTTTCCGCGGTTCCCCCATTCGCCGGGCCAAAAGATCCGGCTTGCGCCGGAACGCTGCCATAGCCATCGGAAACAGCGGCAACCGGGAGTTCCTTCCGCTCCTGGAAAGAATGGCGGCTGACGAGGACTCGGTCGTAGCCGACAGCGCCCGGTGGGCCATCGCCCGGCTGAACGATACGGTAAAATAACAACCATCCGCAGGCCGATCGAAGCCACTCTTCGCAGTTAAAATCTTCGATGTTTGTTCGCTTTTTATCCGCCTGGATTCTTTGCACTTCGGTAACTGGTTTTTCCGTGACGTAGCAACTAATCTTTCGCTAAAGGGTTCTTATTAGGAAGGTTAGACTCGTCCGTGATTGGGGGAGCAAGGGAATGACGTTACGCCACATTCCACGGATGCGGCGATTTTTTGTCACACTGGGCCTGCTGATTCTGGCGTGCTCTGCGGCGTCGGCGTCCGCCACGCTGCTGCTCGAAGAACCCTACGGCACGCTGGGATTCTTTACCGCCACCGGCCATGCCGCAGTCTACCTTTCCGGAGTCTGCGCTGACACCCCGGTTGTCCTGCGGCGCTGCGCCCCAGGCGAAACCGGAGTTGTCATCAGCCGCTATGACGGGGTGGCGGGCTACGATTGGGTCGCTATTCCCCTGATTCCCTATCTTTATGCCGTAGAACGCCCCGAGGACGTTCCCCTGTTCGCAGACGCGAGATTGACCGCTTTCCTGCGCGATCGCTACCGCCGCAAGTATCTCGAAGATCTCGTCCCAGACACCAGGGACGGCGGCACGCCGGGCGGAAACTGGTACGAGCTTGTGGGTTCTTCTTACGATCGCACCATTTATGGCTTTGAGATTGAAACCACGCCGCAGCAGGACGAAGCATTGATCGCCAAGCTGAACTCGTCCGCCAACGAGTCTCACTTCCATCTCGTCTCCAGGAATTGTGCGGACTTCTCGAAAGATATCCTGAACTTCTACTACCCAAAATATTTTCACCGCAGCATTGTCGCGGATGCCGGAATTACCACCCCCAAGCAAATGGCCAAGCTGATGACCCGCTACAGCGCTCATCACCCGGAAGCTCACTTTTCGCGCATCGTGATCGCCCAGGTACCGGGTAGCATGCCGCGCAGCAGCCCGGTGCATGGCGTTGTCGAATCGTTCTTCAAATCGAAGAAGTACATCGTGCCCAGCGCTGTGGTGAGCCCCATTTTTGCGGGATGTGTCGCCGCAGTGTACGTGGGAACCGGAACCCATCGCTTCGAACCTGACCGTAATGCCATGGTGTTCGTCGTGGGCCAGGCTCCTGAGCAGCCACTGGACCACGAAGACCTCCGCGCTTACCGGCAGGAATTGAAGCATCTTCTGGCTGGTACTTATCCGGAAAAGGCCAGGAATCCGGGCAAAGCTTGGGAGAAGCTGCAATCCAAAGCCAGAACTGCGCTGGATGCCAATGGGCGGCCAGTCTTGGAGATGAAGATCGGGGACGATCTGGTGCAGGTTGGGCTTTCTGCTCAGAACGTACTGAACGGAAACGCGCCCCCGCAGCTAGTTCGCGAACTGCTCGAGGCTCGCCTTCACTCAGAGCTAGGCCATGGCCGCTCGCAGCACGGGATTACTGAAACTGAAGTCGCTCGCGATTGGAAACTGCTGCAGCTGACCATGCCTGCAGACTTGTCTCCAGCGTTCCGGTCGGCGCAACGCGCGGACAACTCCTCAGGCAACGCGCCCTAGCTACAGCAATAATCCATGAGCAATAAGGCAACGGTGCCTCGTTGCTCATGCCCCTCTGCTTGAACTCGGAACTATTGCTCTCGTGGCGGGTGCGGCGGCATTCCGGAGCCCGGGACTGGCGGCTGTCCGGGCTGCTGTTGCTGCTGCAGTTGTAACTGCCGCTGCTGCATCTCCTGCAGCATTTGCTGCGGCGTCTTCACTCCGGGCTGCTGCTGATCAGGGTTCGCCTGCTGTTCCGCCTCTTGGGCCGCCTGATCCTGCACAGCCTGATCATCTACATTCGCCGCGTTATCGTCACTCTGTTCGGCTTCGGCGGTGTCGGGCGGCGGCTCCTGCGGTGGCGCGGAGGTTGGGCCCTCCGCGATTCCAAGCGCCGGATCCGGCGTTGGTGGCGGAGGGGTAATCGTATCCGGGCCTGTCTTGGCGACCAAAACCACTTTTGTCAGCACCGCATCGTCTGCGGGAGATCCCAGCAATACGTAGTTGAATCGCGATCCGTTCAGAAGTTCCGCCACTACATCCCGCGCCGGTCCGGGTCCAAGATGAGTCACCACGCGCTCGGGCGCTGCGGGAACCTCGATCTCGGCTCCAGTCTGCTTGCGCACGGCGCGCAGGATATCGCCCAGTGTCGAATTGGGCGCAACGATGGTGAGCTGGTTATTCTGATAGCTGACCTGTGGAGGTACCGCCGCGATAGCATCGAGCGGAATCGGCTGCACCGGCCCCGTTGGTCCCGATGGCAAGGGCACGAGTGGCACCTTCTTCGCCGCCTTCTTTTTCTGAACGTGCTGCTGCGCGGTACTGGCAACACTCGCGCTCCCCATGCACAGGACGGCCGCGGCCAGCAGCAAGGCTCCGCTCAGTCTCTTCCATCTCAATCCCGTGCGCATATTACAACTCCTCTCGAACAATGTTTCTGGGGACAACGCAGACTTCCTGGCACGATTTTATCATCGGATTGTAGTTCGCCCGATCGTCGTATCCCATCTCCTTGGGAACGTCGCGAAGTTACTTTCTTGCAGGTTGCAGCTCCTCCAAGGCTCCGCGCAGGCTCGATTCCGAGCCGATTGCAGTCAACCATTTCCCGGCGCGCAAAATCTTAACAAGGTACACCGCATCAGGCGTAAACTTGGCCCAGAGGCCCTGGCTCCCATCTACATGAAAGTAAAGGGGGATTTTCCAATGACAACGGCGTCCCGCAAGACGATGCTGTCTGCTCTGCTCCTCGTGCTCACCATCTTCGCCGTATCATCGGAAATCGCCGCCGCACAGACCTGCCAAACCTCCAGCGAACTGGATGACGCGACCCGAAACGCCATTACCGGTGCGGCCCAGCGCTATTTCGCAATGGCGGCGCGGGGCGACTCCGCGTCGCTGCGCCAGAATGCCATTCCGAGCCTCGCGGCTGACTTCGCCGGGGTCGAAAATACACTGAAGGATCGCCAGCAGGACTTAGCGGGCGCCCAAAGCACCGTCAAATCGTCGTTCCTGCTGGATGCGGGCGGGGTCGCTCCGAATCCTCACGCCGAGTTCTACTGTGGAGTCTTCGGCAAGAACGGGCAAACCGCGAACAGCGCCGCCTTCTATCTCGACAATCTCCCGCCTGGAAAATACGCCGTCGTCCTGCTCGATGCAACATCTCCTAAAGGACGGACCATGTTTACTGAGGTGTTGCAGCAGACCGGAACGGATTGGAAGTTGGGCGGCCTCTATATCAAGCCCGCGCAGGTAGGAGGCCACGACAGTGACTGGTTTCTGGCCCGTGCCAACGAGTACAAGTCCAAGGGAGAGCTGCACAATGCGTGGTTTTATTTCCTCGAAGCCCGCAGCCTGATTTCCCCTCTGCCTTTCATGAGCACTCTGCAAACGGACAAGCTTTTCGACCAGGCCCAGGCTGCACAGCCTGCCGACATGCCTGCAGCCGGCAAGACTGCGGATCTTGTGACTCCGGGAGCCACCTACAAACTGATCGCCGTTTATCCCGACGTGGTCGGAAATGATATGGATCTGATCGTGAAATACCAGTCGGCGAACGTCAGCAATACGACGGTTGCCTATCAGGACAACGTCAATGTCATGAAAGCGCTGGTGACAAAATATCCGGAACTGCGGGATGCATTCGCCTCCGTGGTGGCTCGCGCCGTAGACACCAGCGGCCGCGACTACGGCACCCTCCTGGCAATGAAAGACATCAAGTAGCCGAGGTCCGTAGCGCCGGCGTCCGTAGCGCCGGCGTCCCGCCGGCTGTCGCGTGGGCGTCCCCGCCCACGCCCCTTCCCTGAAATCCGAGCCCATCACTCTACAATCGCCAGCACATCCCCCGCGTTCACCGCGGACCCTTCATGCGCCAATATCTTCTGCACTATGCCCTTCTTCGGCGATTTGACCTCGTTCTGCATCTTCATCGCCTCGACTACCAGCACTCCCGCGCCAGCTTCGACTTCCGCTCCCTGACTCACAAGCACGCGCACCACCTTGCCGGGCATGGGAGCGGTCAACTTTCTGGGGCCATGGTCATCGGCAGCCCGCACTCGCGAGCGCAGCGATCTCGGATCACGAACCTCAGCCGCGAAACGCACGCTGCCCACCCACAAATGCATTTCGCCGCCCACCCGCTCGCACTTGACCTCGTATGCCTTGTTGCCGATGCGCAAAGAGAGCACGTCAGGCCGCGCCAGCACCGCGTCCACTGCAATATCGCGGCCGTCGAGACGGCAGGTCCACCCTCCCTCGACCTGAGTGAGGTCCAGCCGGTGGTTCTTGCCGTCGATGGAAATTTCGTAGGTCATGAAACTCAGTGGTCAGTGGCTAGTGGCCAGTGAGCCGCCCAAAGACCACTCCGCCGTTCCGCGGCAACGGTCCATCAGCGCAGGCTTTCCTGATGGGCCGCAATCTTCCATTTGGACACAGAATCCGCCTTCGGCGATGAGCCGTCGATCGCGGCGCGCTCGCCCGCTCCTGCCGCCGCTGGGCCGAGCACCGCAAACATTCCTGCGGCAATGGCGGCAACTTCAATCGCGAGCGGATCTGCCGGCGAGTCCCCCTGCTCATCTCTCTGTTTGAGTAGACGGTCGAGAAACCCCGTGTCGATCTTTGCTGCGCGAAACTCCGGATTGCTGAGGATCCGCCGGAACAGCGAAATATTCGTCTTAATTCCGCCCACAAAATATTCGTTCAGGGCACGCCGCAAGCGGCCAATCGCCTGATCGCGATCCGTGCCATAGCCGATGAGCTTCGCCAGCAACGGATCGTAATCCATCGGCACGGTCCACCCCTCGTACATGCCGCTGTCGCGCCGGATGCCCGGTCCCGAGGGCAGCAGCAACAATGTGATTTTCCCCGGGCTGGGAAAATAATTGTTGTCGGGATCCTCGGCATAGATGCGGCATTCGATCGCGTGCCCGCGAATCTGCACCTGATCCTGAGAAAATGGCAGGCGTTCGCCATTCGCGATATGAATCTGCAGATGGACCAGGTCGAGACCGGTGATCAGCTCCGTCACCGGATGCTCCACTTGCAGGCGCGTGTTCATCTCCAGAAAATAAAAATTCTTTTGCTGGTCCACCAGAAATTCGACCGTCCCAGCATTCGTGTATCCAGCCGCCTGGGCCACGCGTACCGCGACCTCGCCCATGCGGCGGCGCATCTCGGGATCGACAATCGGCGAAGGCGCCTCCTCCACCACCTTTTGATGGCGCCGCTGCAGCGAGCACTCACGCTCGCCTAGATACACGGTGTTGCCGTGCTCGTCAGCCAGTACCTGCATCTCAATGTGGCGCGGATTGAGAATCGCTTTCTCGATGTAAACTTCGCTGTCGCCAAACGAGCGCTCAGCTTCACTGCGGGCCCCTTCGAGGGCGGATTTCAATTCGGAAGCAGCATGCACCAGGCGCATGCCCTTTCCCCCTCCGCCCGCTGCCGCCTTCAACATCACCGGATACCCGATTCGTTCCGCAACTTGCTCGGCCTGCTCGTACGACTCGAGACCGCGTGAGGTGCCGGGCACAAACGGAACGCCCGCGCGCTCCATCGCCTGACGAGCCCGCGTCTTAGAACCCATGGCGTCCATGGCGGCGGCGGTCGGGCCGATGAACTTTACTCCCGCTTCGGCGCAGGCCCGCGCAAACATCGCGTTCTCAGAAAGAAATCCATAGCCGGGATGAATTGCGTCTGCACCCGACTGCTCGGCGACATCAAGAATCTTCTGGATATTGAGATAAGACTCGGACGCCGCCGGCGCCCCGATCGGGTAAGCCTCGTCCGCCTTGCGAACGTGCAGCGACGCTCGATCCACGTCCGAATAAACCGCCACCGCCGCAATCCCCATCTCGTGGCACGCGCGGATCACCCGCACCGCAATCTCGCCCCGGTTCGCGATGAGAATCTTCTTGAACATAGGATGGCGCCGTAGCTAACCACAGAGGGCACGGGGGAACACAGAGCAAATTCCTCTGTGAAACCCTGTAACCTCTGTGGTTTTATTAACCGAACCGAATATTGTACTGGACAGACGCCTCCGTAGCGCCGGCGTCCCGCCGGCTGTCGTGAGGGCATCTTGCCCTCACACCACCAGGTCATCTCAGCAGGTGACAGCCGCAGCCCCGCACGCGCGTGTATCATCACAAACAATCGATCTGCGATGCCAAGCATGCCGTCGTCTGAGAACCCAATTGAAATTAGCGGCGATGCTTCAAAATTTGGCACCCCGCGCCAAACTGGATGGTCGGCCCTCGTAATTTTGCTGGCCGTAAGCGCTGCCGTTCGGCTTGTATGTCTGGCCTGCAAGCCGTTCTGGTTTGACGAGTGTTACAGCGTTGAATTGGCTCGCATCGGCTGGCGCGACTTCCTCCGCTTGCTGTGGTGGCGCGAAGCCAACATGTCGCTCTACTACGTCCTGCTGCGGATCTGGCTGCACTTTGGGCAAACCCCGTTTTTCATCCGGAGCCTATCGGTGCTTGCCGCTGTCGCCACGCTGTCCGCGATTTACTGGCTCGGCCGCATGCTCTACGACCGCCGCGTCGGCTTGATCGCGGCGGCCCTGTTCGCCTTCAACGCGTATGACGTTCGTTACGCCCAGGAAGCGCGCAGCTATGCTTTGCTGGTCTTGCTCGCGACACTCTCATCCGCGTTCCTCGTTGCCTACGTGCGCGAACCTGCGCGGCGCAATCGCATCAGCTATGTCGGGCTCAGCGTGCTCGCCGTTTACGCCCATCTCTACGCGCTGCTGTTGATTGTGGCGCAATGGATTTCGGTTGGCATAGCGTCGGGCTCCGCATACCCCTACTCCGAGCTCACGAGTCCCCGGAACTCCCAGCTCGAAGCCCGAAATATTCTTCACGAAATGCGGCGCGCGTACACCGTCATCGCCATCGCGGTTGCACCCTTGTTGATCTTCGTGGCCAAAACTGGCGCCGGACCTATCCGTTGGATTCATCGCCCCGGTGTGCGCGATGTGTTGGCGTTCTTCGAGCATTTAGCCGGAAGTAATCATTGGATTCTTCCCACGGTTTTCGCTGTCGCCTGCCTGGCTGGGACTGCTCCGGCTCGAGCCCATCTTTTGAAGCGGAATCAGGGCTGGAAAACATGGCGTTGTCAGTTTCTGCTCATCTGGCTGCTCTTTCCAGTCGCGCTCACGGTCGCGCTGTCATTCGCCCGCGCGGTCTTTTTAGGCCGCTATATGATCTTCTGCCTGCCTGCGCTGCTCATTCTGGTTTCCGCCGGAGTGGCGAGATTGCAGCAATGGTGGCTGCTCGCGATTGCGCTCAGCGCAATCCTGCTGCTCTCAGCGCAAGGAATCTCCTTCGTCTATAGTCACGACTTCGATAGCGAGCGCGACGCATCCGGCGCGGCGGCGAATTTCATTCTTGAACATGCCCAGCCGGGGGACGGTGTCATCTTCCATATCGCTGCGGCGCGGGTGCCCTACGAGTTCTTTCGTTCGCTGCGCGCTGGAGAGAACACGGCAAGTCCGGAATTCACGGCCGCGCTCGGACCCGAGATTCTTTACCCCAGGCATGCTGCCGGGCTCGACTACCGCGACTTTACCGGCAAGCCTACCGCCGCCCTGCTCCGCGACGTAACTGCCGGGCATCCGCGCGTCTGGGTCATGCTCATGGATAATACTTCCGGGGGAAAGCCCGATCCGACCACAAGCATGCTGACCGAAGTCCTGCCCGAACTCTTCCCCAAGGTGCAACGCTGGCAATTCCCGCTGGTCGAAGTGCGCCTGTACAGCCAGCGTTGAGTTCACGATGATGACCCGTCGCCAGAAATAGAAAAGCCCTCCGCGGGTGCGGAGGGCTCTACCAAAAACAAAACTATTTTGACTGGTCCATCGTAATTCCACCGCCCTGGCTCTGCGCAGCCTTTTCGGCTTTTGCTTTCTTGATGCGCAGGGTCTCGTCCACCCAATGATCGGCGGTCTTCAGATCTTCCGTGCGCGCGCCCGGATCGTCGCACTCTACATCCGCCCGTTCCCGGTACATCAGGTTCATGTACGCCATGGCATCGTCGTAGTCCGGACGAAGTTGAATCGCCTTGTTCAGGCTATCGATGCCTTCCTGGATATACGGCGCGTTCTTTTGCTTCAACTCATCGCAGACTTTTTTCTGGTCTTTGTTTTTGGCGTTGAGGTGCTCGTCCGGCTTCATTCCCAGCTTGGCGCGTTCTTCCATGCGCGGCTGGTAGGCAGCAGTCCAGTCGATCACGCCAATCGAGTAATAAGGCTCAGGATCGTTGGGATCCGCTTCCGATGCCATGCGGTAATACTTCTTCGCGTCATCCCACTTCTTCTCGTTCAGATACAGGTAAGCGATGCCTTTCGCGCTATTGACCTTCTGCTCGCGCGAAGGCTTGTCGTCGATGACTTTCTGATATTCATCGATCGCCTGCTGTGCCGTTCTCATATTATCCGGCGAATCCACTCCCGGGATGTACTGCGATACAAATGCGGTCGCAAGATACATGCGGGCATTGATCAGTGACGGATCCAGCCGCACGGCTTCCTGGAAGTGATCGATCGCCTGCTCGTAATGGTTATCCTTGTAGGCCTTGACACCCTTGTTCAGCTGGTCTCGTGCCCGTAGTTTGTCGCATCCTAGAGAAGATATGAGCGCCAGCGCCACGGCAGCCAGCGTCAGCATTCTTACGTTCTTATTCATTGCGGTATAAGTCTCCCTCGCCACAGCATCCTAGGCCCAGAGACCGCGGTTTGACAAGCGGAGCCTCCGGCGGCACGAAGCGCAACGCCTCCGTGCCGTGGAGCGAATGAGAAGAATACGGCTCCGGGCCTTACTGGACGGGCAGTTTAGCTGCCCGCTTCGATCTTCGCGGTAATCAGACCGACTTTGTCCACGCCGGCGGCATGGGCAATATCAATCACGTTGGCGACGTTGGCGAAAGGAATGGAATCGTCTCCCTTCACGAACATCACCTTTTCCGCGCGCTGCTTGTAAATATCAGTCAGGCGCCCTTGCAGATTGTCCCAGGTGGCGTCTTCGTTGTTGATCTTCACGCCCGGTTCCTGGCCTGCGCCGCGATCGATCAACTGCACCACGATGGTGCGGTCAGGAGACTCGTTCTTCGGCGCGTTGGGCGGCGGCGGCTGAGGAACCAGCGCATCCAGCCCTTTCGGCGTCACCGGCGAGATCACCATGAAAATGATCAGCAACACCAGGAGCACATCGATGAGCGGCGTAACATTGATGTTCGCATTCTGGCCCCCGCTGGGGCCCACTGCCATACCCATGGTCGTTCTCCTCTATTGGCCTGCCGCCGGTGGTGGTGGCGGAGGCGTGCTTGTCTTCCTCTGATCCGTGAGCAAACCCAGGTCATCAACCCCGGCAGCCCGCACCGCGTCCACGACCTGAACCACGCCGCCAAAGCGGGTGCGCATGTCCGCCTTCACGTACACGCGTTTGTCCGCCTTGTTCGCCAGGCGATCTTTCACTTTGCTAGTCAGGTTGTCGACTTGAATCTGTTCGCTGCCGAAGTAGACCTTGTTGTCGCGTGTAATGGAGACCAGCAAGGCGTCTTCCTTGTCTGCGTCCGGCATCTGCTCCGGATTGTTCACCTTGGCCATGTCCACGCTGATGCCTTTCTGCAACATCGGCGTGACCACCATAAAGATGATCAGCAGAACCAGCATGACGTCCACCATCGGTGTGACGTTAATGTCGGAGTTGACCTTCGCTCCTTCGTTCCGTTTTGCAAGTGCCATTGGTTTCCCTCGCTTGCGCCGCAGTCCGCGCTATCCCGCTCCGCCATGAAGTTGAAGAGGCCCGGCGCTGGACCTTTTCCAGCGCCGGACAAGCAACTCACTGCGGCAAAACAGACCGGGCGTTCCGGCAGCTTTACCGGCGAACGTCGCCGCGCTTCTTCAGGAAGTAGTCGATCAGTTCGCTCGACGAGTTATCCATTTCCACGTCGAACGCTTCCACGCGGCCGGTCAGGTAGTTAAACATCATGACGGCTGGGATGGCGACGAGCAGCCCGATGGCCGTCGTAACCAGCGCTTCCGCGATACCGCCGGCGACTGCCGCCAGACCGGTGGCTTTCGAGTTATTGATGCCGATGAACGCGTTCAGAATGCCCATCACCGTTCCGAACAGTCCCACGAAGGGGGCGGTCGAACCGATGGTGGCGAGGCCGCCCAGTCCGCGCTTCAGTTCCGCGTGAACGATGGCTTCGGTGCGCTCCAATGCGCGCTTCGACGCTTCAATGGTCTCGCCCGGGATAGCGCCGGGGCTGTCCTGGTGAGCCTTGAATTCCATCAAGCCCGCTGTAACCACCTTCGCCAGATGGCTCTTCTTGTTGCGTTCGGCAACCTTGATGGCTTCATCAATGCGGCCATCGCGCAGAGCGCCGGCCACTGCCGGAGCAAAGGCGCGCGATTGTTTGCGGGCCGCGCTATAGGCCATCCAACGGTCGATCATCACGCCGATGGACCAGCCCGACATGATGAACAGGATGATAACGACGGTTCGAGCAACCCATCCCATTGCCTTCCACAAGCCCAATGGATCGGTCGCCATGGCGCCGCCCTCCTGCACAATCCAGGTGGCCGCGGCGGGTACGTGACTGAGAATGACTCCTGCGTGAGTTGCGAACATGAGTTGCTTTTTCCTCCTCGGAACTCTCTATCTACTTGGACACTTTGATGCGCCTTATGGTGCCAACCGCTGGCTGAAACTGCCGGCGGTCATGCGGCGTGCGCCGCACTCAGCGGACTGCCTGGCCAATGCGGGGACAGCCGTCTTCGGCTGTCCGGCAAAGCGCCGCGTTGGTCCCGGCGAGCGAAAGCTCGCCCGCACGGCCGAAGGCGGCCGTGCCCACATGGTTCCCGCTCGTTCTAGCCTCCGGCGAGCGTGAAGTTCACCTGCACCGTCGTCTCAACCTCGACCGGTTCTCCGTTGAGCAGGTACGGCTTGTACTTCCACTGCTTCACGGCCTCGATCGCAGCTGGCGCCAGCATCGGATGCCCGCTGACCAGCTGAAGGTTTTCGATGTTACCGTCCTTGCTGATCTGCGCCTGCAGGATCACGGTTCCCTGAATGCGGGCCTGCCGCGCCAGCGGCGGATACTGCGGCGGAACCTTGCGCACCAGAAGTCCCGATTGTACGCCGGATGAAACGCGCACGCGCTGCGGGGTGGCAATCTTCGGGGCCACGGTTGGCGTAGAGCTCAGGATGCTGCCCATCACGCCGCCCATTGAGCCTCCCGGCACACCGCCGGGCACTCCACCCACGACGCCCGTGGTCGCCATCACCGGCGGCGGGGCCTCGTCTTCTTTAATCATCTGTACTTTCTTTGGAATCTTGGTGGGGGTGCGCAGCTCGCCGTTCACGATGTCGGTCTGAATCTGCTTGACGATTTTGACCGGAGCTGCGGCTGGCGGTGGAGGCGGTGGTGGCGGCGGGGGGGCCACCAGGAATGTCATGAGTTGCTGCTTGGGCAAGGCTTCGGTGAAAATCAGCGGAATCAGCACCATCACGCCGATTATCATCACCTGCAGCGCGAACGAGACGAGCGACGTCCATCCTCGCTTCGTTTTCAGCTTGCCGCCGGATTCGATGAGGCTATCTTCAAACATTGTGATTCTCCCCAAACTTCTTCAGACCCTTACGATTTACTTAGACACCGGACGCTTCTCCTTTGCTCCCAGATTCTTCTGGCGGCGCCAGTGGTCCTCTTCGACCGAACAGGCGCGCCGAGCAAACCTCCCAACCTTACATAAGAAGGCCTAAACCAATGATTTAAAGGGCGCCATAGGGTAACTTACCTAGCTTTGCCCGGCATTGCGACCGGACGTTTACCCTTTTGAACCCGCCAATCCTGATATGCCACCAGGATCGGGGCTGCAATCGCAATCGACGAATACGTCCCGATTAAGATGCCGATTACCAGCGCGAGGCTGAATCCACGAAGCACCTCGCCGCCGAATAAAAAGAGTGCCAGTACGGTAAGGAAGGTAAGGCCCGCTGTCAAGATGGTTCTGCTTAGGGTCTGATTAATACTCCGGTTGACAATCTCCGACAGCTTCTCCCGCCGCATGAGTTTAATGTTTTCCCGGATCCGGTCAAATACCACGATCGTGTCGTTATTGGAGTAACCAATCAGCGTCAAAATCGCCGCTATGACGGTTAGAGATATCTCCGTATTGGTCAGCGAAAACGCTCCTACGGTGATCAGCGTATCGTGAAACACCGTGATGACCGCCGCCACCCCGTAAATCCACTCAAAACGGAATCCCAGGTAAACCAGCATTCCCAGCAACGAATAAAGGGTCGCCAGCCCAGCCTGAGTACGCAATTGACTACCGACCTGGGGCCCAATGATTTCGACCTTGAACACCCCAAAATCGGACAAGAAAAATCCCTGGGGAATGACGGCCGCCACCGCGGGGTCGACGCCCGGCGCCCCCTTCAACTCATCGAACGAACGAAATACCCAGCCGAGTACATTGTTCCTATAATTGAGGATCGCCTGAGTCTGCGCCGAGTACTTCGTGTCGGCATCCGTGCCCAGATGCATCGGATCCTTGTCCATCAGGTAGTTTTTGATTGTCAAAGCGCTGGCGTTATTGAGGTCGCATGCGAGCGGAGTGCTGGCGCCGCATTGCGCCCCCGCTGGGACGTTGGTTTCCAGCGCCTGAATGATCTTCTGCTTGCCCTCGTCGAGAGCCTTTTCACTGGTTTCCCGCACATCCAGATCGACCAGGACCTCGTCGAGCGAAGGACGATCGTAGGGCTGAAGCTTGGGGTCCTTCAGGCCGGCCCGATCCAAATCCGTACGGATCTTTTGCAGGTCAGGCTTGTGCGCGAACTTCACATAAACCAGCGTGCCGCCACGGAAATCCACGCCCCACGGGATGTGGTGCCAGAACAGCATGGACATCACGCCCGCGACGCTGAAGATCAGCGAAAACGCGAGAAAATACCACTTTTTCCCAAGAAAATCTATGTTTACGTTATGAAAGAACTCCACCGGTTTGCCTAGCCCCTTATCTTTAAAACCATTTGGTAATTGTGAAAATCTGGGAATTTTGTAATTGAAAACCTCAGCAGTACCTCGTTTTCAAATTTCTAAATTACCAAATTCGCCAATTACTCAATTTCTTAAATGCTCAGCGCTTCGCCGCGCTGCTTGCGGCTTAAAACCCACTCGAAAATCGCGCGCGATACGAAGACTGCCGTGAACAAATTCGCCAGCAAGCCGAACGTGAGCGTGGTGGCAAATCCTTTTACCGGTCCCGTGCCGAAGATGAACAGAATCGCGGCCGAGACGATCGTGGTCACGTGCGTATCCACAATCGTGACCCAGGCATGGCCGAATCCCTGATCCACAGCCGACGGCGGCGTCTTGCCATTGCGCACTTCTTCACGAATACGCTCAAAAATCAGCACATTCGAATCCACGCCCATACCAACCGTAAGAATCACTCCCGCAATTCCTGGCAAGGTGAGCGCGACGTTCACCCCCGCAATCGTCGACCAACCCAGGAATCCCAGCAGAATGATCAGGTTCATGATCAGCGCCACATCCGCATTCACGCCCGCACCGCGATAGTAGATGAGCATGAAAATCAATACCGCGAGCATGCCGATCACGGCCGCCCGTACCCCCGAGCGAATCGAATCCGCGCCCAGCGAAGGCCCGATCGTGGTTTCTTCCAGATACTTGATGCTGGCCGGCAGCGCGCCCGAATTCAGGATCATGGCGAGATCTTTCGCCGACTGCGCGTCCATGTGGCCGCGGATTTCTACCTGGTCGCGGATAGGTTCGTCAATGGTCGCCACTTCGCGAACCTTTCCGTCGAGCACCACCCCCAGGCTGTCCTTCACGTGGGCGGAAGTGAACGAATAGAATCGCTGTCCGCCTTCTCCCGTCAGCTGAAAGTTCACGTCCGGCTGGCCGTTCTGGTCCGTGCTGGGACTGGCGTGCCGCAGGTCCTTGCCGCTGATGGCGGAGGTGCGCGAGACGAAAAACCATTGCGGTCCTGCGCTGCTTCCACCCACCGTGCTGCCCGGCAGCAGCATCTGATCGATGGGCACGATGCCGCCTTTGTCCTGCAGCGCCGCCTGCTCGCTCGGATACGGCCCGCTGATCACCTGCTTGATCTCGAGCATGGCAGTGTTCTGCATGATCGCCTTCACGCGCTCCGGATCATCCACGCTCGGCAGCTGCACCAGAATCTGGTATTGGCCGAGACCGTGCTCCTGAATCGTCGGCTCGCTCACGCCCAGCGCGTCCACGCGGTTGCGGATCGTCTCAATCGCCTGCGTTACCGCGCGATTCTTCAGGTCGGCGAGGCTCGACGGCTTCATCGACATAGTCCAGGTATTTTCGCCGCCGCCGGTGATGTCGTACTCGGGCAGCCGGTCGCGCACAATATTGATCAGGTCTTCGCGCGCGCTCGGCTGAATCCCCTTCAGCACAATGCGGTCAGGATTCTGCGGATCGGGCTGGGAAATATCGGAAAAGTCGATCTTGCGCGAGCGCAACTGCTCTTTCAAAACTTCAATGGCGTTTTGCGCGTCCACATTCACCGCGTCGTTGACTTGCACCTGCAGAATCAGGTGCGTTCCGCCTTTCAAGTCAAGCCCCAGATGAATGTGATCGGCCAGCGCGTCCAGCAATCCTTTGCCCGAGAGGCTTTTCGGAATGCCAAAGATGCCGAACAGGAAAAATAACGTCGTACCCGCGATAATGGCCAATTTCCAGAGAAGATTCTTATTCATAAATGCAGTTTCGAGTTTCAGGTTTCGAGTTTCGGGATTCCAGTTTCGCCGCACACGAAACTTGAAACCTGAAACTCGAAACTATTTTGTTTTCACTTCTTCCTCAGTCGTGCTCACTTGCGTGACCGAGGCCTTGGTCACTTCCACCACCAGATTTTGCGGGGGAACCCGCAGGTGAATGCAGTCATCCTTGAGGGCCATGATGGTTCCCCGCAGGCCGCCGCTGGTGGTTACCTTATCTCCCGTTTTGAGCTGATCCAGCATGGCTTGCCATTTCTTCTGGCGGCGCTGCTGCGGCATGATCAGCAGAAAATAAAAAATAGCAAAAATGAAGATGAGTGGCGCGATCCCGAGCCATCCCATACCACCGCCACTGCTTTGCACAGCCAAAATGTATTGCATGCTCGTTTGAGGTCTGAGCGGATGATTTCCGCGAAACAGAGCCCGCGCCCATCAGCGCCGCGGGAGTTGTTATGTCACCACGGGGTTTGGATCGACTTCAGCCGGGTTTCACGGCCTCAGGCTTGAATCCAGGGAGCGCTTCCCGTTGATCCTACGCTTTCGGTTGCGACCAGACAGCAGACAGAAAACGGGACACTTCCCCAAGTGAGATAGAATGCCGCACGCGCTGCATAGTGTCAAGGTAGAAACTCAGGTTGTGGATCGTGTTCAAGACCTGCGCCAACACTTCGTTGGATGCATAAAGGTGCCGCAAGTAGGCCCGCGAGTAGCGCCGGCACACGCGGCAGCCGCAATTCGGATCGAGCGGCCCCGCGTCCTGCGCGTATCGCGCCTGCTTGATCGACACTTTGCCTTCCGACGTGAACAACAGCCCGTGCCGCGCCGCCCGCGTGGGCAGCACGCAGTCCATCATGTCCACGCCCAAGCTGGCATATTCGACAATTTCTTCCGGAGTCCCTACGCCCATCAGGTAGCGCGGCTTGTCCTTCGGGAGATGCTCCAGCGTGGACTCAACAATTTCCCGCGTAAGCTCCCTCGGTTCGCCCACACTCAGACCGCCAATGGCATAGCCCGGAAACCCGATTTCAATCGTGCGCTCCGCCGACTCCTTGCGCAGCCCCCGATCCATCCCGCCCTGCACAATGCCGAATAAGGCCTGTGTTGAGCAGTACTCAGTACTCAGTACTCGGTTGTCAGATTTCTCACTCCCAGTATCTTCTGAAAGAAGGCTAACACCGCCATCCGTTGCGGGCGCCGAGTACTGAGTACTGGGGCCTGAGTACTGAGTACTGGGTCCTGAGCACTGATCACTAGCCACTGACCACTTCCACGGAACTTCCCGCTTGTGCTCCTCGAAATACTTCTTGCACCGCGCCGCCCAGCGCGCCGTCAACTCCATCGACTGCCGCACGCGCGCCGGATCGGCCGGATACTCCGTGCATTCATCAAAGGCCATGATAATGTCCGCGCCCAACCCGATTTGCGCCGCCATCGCGCTCTCGGGAGTAAAAACGTGAGAAGAGCCATCCAGGTGCGACCGGAAGGTCACGCCGTCTTCATTGAGCTTGCGCAATTCACTCAAGCTGAACACCTGGAACCCGCCCGAGTCGGTCAGAATGGCGCGCCTCCACGACATGAACCCATGTAGCCCGCCCATGCGGCGCACCGTTTCAACGCCGGGCCGCAGGTAGAGATGGTAGGTATTTCCGAGAATGATCTGCGCGCCCAGGTCTTCGAGAATGTCCTGCGGCACTCCCTTCACCGTCGCCACGGTTCCGACCGGCATAAACACCGGCGTCTCGATCGTGGCGTGCGGCGTAACCAGGTGCCCGGTGCGCGCCTTGCCGGCGATTTTTTCCCGCTGAAACGTAATAGACATTCCGAGAGGATTGTAGCAACCGGCAGCGCCATCATCCTGACCGTCGAGCCGCTTCGTCACTGCGGATATTAGAATCCACCGATCATTGAACCCACCCGTTGAACCTGGTTGGGATGCACTTTCAGGCCCTAAAATCTGCTAACATGACCGCTTGGTGAGGTTGCCATGCCCCAATATGTAATCGAGCGGGAAATCCCGGGAGCAGGTAAGTTATCGGATGCGGAACTGCAGGCCGTCGCCAGAAAGTCGGTCGGCGTGTTGAGGGAACTGGGACCGGAGATCAAGTGGCTGCACTCCTATGTCACCGGCGATAAACTCTACTGTGTCTATTTGGCCCCAGATGAGGAAACGATTCGCGAACACGCCCGCCGAGGAGGGTTTCCGGCGAATCGCATTTCGGCAGTGCGCCGCATGATCGATCCGGACACCGCAAATTGATTTAAGCAGACTCTCGACTTCGAACGCCCGCTTACGACTCGCAGTTGAGCGCCTCGTGGACGGCTTGCTCGACCGGCATCGCCCAACCTTCCATCCACGCCGTCAGGCCCGCAGCATTGCCGAGAGTTCGGCGGGCAAATTCCAGGGCTTTCTCCAGCCTTTGTTGTTCGGCCGAGATGAGCGGAACCCCCAAGCGCTGGCGCAGCGCGGCCGAGGCTCCTGCCAGATGCAGCGATTGCTCCGGGTTCGATTGAGCAACCGCGCTTACGGCAAGACATTCAAGCGCCCTTGCGATGCCGCGTTTGTAACCCAGGTCCTGGAACATCTTGATGCTCTCTCCGTACAGACGACGAGCCTCGGCATTGTTCCCTTGATCGCAGCTGAGACTTGCCAGATCGGAGAGTGCGCTTGCGATTCCCCAGTTGTCCCGCAGCCGGTGGAACTCTGCCAGGCTCTGTTCGCAATAGGACCGTGCGGCAGCTAAATCCGTTTTTTGCCGGGCGACGTCGCCCAGGTAGTTCAATGTCCAGGCGACACCGGCGCCATCCCCGATCTGACGGAACGTGGTTAGACACTCGTCGTACAGGGCAGATGCGCGTTCATAATCGCCCTGCAGTTTCCTCACGCTGGCTAGATTGCTGAGGGCTCGGGCGATGTTTGTTTGATCGCCAAGGTCCTTCCATATCGCGACACATTGCTCAAAGAGTGAGGATGCGGCGGCGAGTTCGTCGCGATCGCGAGCATTGACGGCTAACGCGTTGAGTGCAACGGCCACCCCGGGCTTATCGTTGAGCGTCACACAAGTGTCGAGGCTCTCTTCGAACAGTGGCTGGGCAGAGCCGAAATCGGCCTGGGCCGCGGCCAGAACGGCTCCCGCGAACAGCAAGCGCGCCCGCAGCTTGGGACGCGCCGCGGATCCTTCCAACGCCAGGAGTCGGGCGATGGCGTCACGGCCCTGCGTAAGATGCTCCCGCGTTTCCCAGAAACGGAACAAGGCGGTGCCCAGGCGCATTCCCCATTCGGCATCACCGGTTTTGATCAGATAATGAATGGCCACGCGGAAGTTCTCGTGCTCGACTTCGAACCGGTCGAGCCATTCCGGTTGGGCGGTAATTTCCTCGGCCCCTTCTTCCGCAAGCACCAGGTAGTAAGCGGCATGGGCACGGCGGACCACGGATTCGTCTTTGCCCTCAGCGAGGCGCTCGAGAGCATACTCCCGAATGGTGGAGAGCATCACGAAGCGCGTTTCCTTGTCGCCTTGCTCCACCTGCTGGGCCAGGCTTTTGTCGACTAGAGACGCCATGCCGTCGAGGACATCGAGGCCGAGATCGCCTTTGGTGTCGCAGACGGCTTCGATGGCTTCCAGGGTGCAGCCTCCACTGAAAACCGAAAGCCTTCGGAACAAAGTTTGTTCAGCGCCATTGAGCAGGCCGTAACTCCAGTCGACGGTGTTGCGAAGAGTTTGCTGGCGGGTGGGCAGATCGCGAGCGCCCCCAGTCAACAGGTTCAAACGACTTTCGAGGCGCGCCAGCATGGCCGACGGCGACAGCAGCTTGATACGCGCCGCCGCCAATTCAATGGCGAGAGGCAGGCCGTCAAGGCGCGAGCAAATGGCCGCCACCGCAGGCGCGTTTTCGTTGGTGAGGGCGAATTGGTGCTTCACCGCCTGGGCTCGTTCCACAAACAGCGCGATCGCTGGAAGCCGCGAAAGCGCTTCCAATGGGGGGATGGACTTTGGGTCGGGCAGAGCCAGCGGGGGCACGGGAAATTCATGCTCACCGTAAATATGAAGCGGCGCCTGGCTGGTGACCACGATCTTGAGCTTGGGTCCGGCGGTAAGCATTTGCGCCACCACCGGCGCGGCGGCGATGAGGTGCTCGAAGTTGTCGAGTACCAGCAGCATCGAGTCGCTTAGGCCGCCCAGGTACTCCATCAAGTTTTCCTGGGGTGAGGAATTTCCGGTCTCGCGCACGCCCATGGCTTGCGTGATGGCGGAAGCAATCATGCTCTGTTCGCCAATTGCCGACAGGCCCACAAAGCAAACACCGCCCGGAAACTGGTCGGCGATTTCGCCCGCGACTTGCAGCGCGAGCCGTGTCTTGCCGATCCCGCCCGGACCGGTCAGGGTGAGCAGGCGCACGTCCGCCCGGCCCAGTAGCTGACGAAGATTATCGGCTTCGCGTTCGCGGCCAATGAATGCCGTGCGCTGCGGCGGCAGGTTGTTGGGACGCGGTTCCGATTCCCGGGCAGGCGTATCGGCAAGGCGGTCGCGCACCGCGGCCAGATCGCGAGCCAGATCCCGGGTAGAGGCGTAACGCTGCTTCGAATCTTTGGCGAGGCAGCGCTCTACGATCCAAATGAAAGGAGCGGGCGCGGCCAGCGTTTTGGCCGCAAGTCGCTCGGGCTCATCGCGCAGGATTGCCGCCGTAGTTTCCGCATGAGTCTTTTTCTTGAATGCGGGAGTTCCTGTGGCCATTTCGTACAGGACCGCTCCAAAGGAAAACTGATCGGAACGAAAGTCGACTTCGTCGCCGGTAGCCTGCTCCGGCGACATGTAGCCGACCGTGCCCATTACCATCCCATGCTCGGTGATGGTGGTGCTTGAATCGGAGCTGCCGCGGTCGGGTTTAAGAAGTTTCGCGAGCCCAAAATCCAGCACCTTGGCGGTTCCATCGCTGGAAACCATCAGGTTCTCGGGTTTCAAATCGCGATGCACAAGGCCGATCTCGTGGGCCTTGGCGAGGCCGTCGGCAATCTGCGCCGCGATGGCAACCGACTTGCGGAATGGAATTGGCCCGGAGGCGAGCAGGGCCCGCAAAGTTTTCCCCTCCACGAGCTCCATCGCAATGTAGCGGGTGCCATTCACGTGCCCCAGCTCATAAATCGTCACGATGTTCGGATGATTGAGCGCGCTGGCAGAGCGGGCCTCCTGCTCGAAGCGCGACAAGGTTTCCGGATGGGAACAGCGGTCCAGAGACAGGGTCTTGATCGCGACTTCACGGTCGAGGCGGGTGTCTTTGGCGCGATAGACCTCACCCATCCCGCCGGCGCCCAATTGCTGAAGAATCTCGTAACTGCCCAATCGCGCGCCGGGCGATAACGCGGATGGCTGCGGTCCTGACATGGAAGGTAAATTCACGGAAGTGTTGGCGTCACTCTCGGTATGCCCAAAACGCATTCCCGGCTGCGGAATTTCACATGAAGTTTAAGTCGCTGCTGCGGCAGACCCCAGGGGCGGCACCCTTTGCTGCGCTTATAATATCCCAGATTTCGGGAGGGATTGAATGGATATTCGCTCGCTGCAACGCCCGCTGAAGGATCAATACCGGCAAGATCCGGCCAGTTCTCGGATCACGCTGACCGCCCATGGCAGTCAGGCGGACGCACCCATCGCATGTTCGGTGGATTTAGGGCGGGCAATCTACAACGCGCAAGCGCACAAAGGAGTGGGTGGCGCCGGCACAGGAGCCTGCTCCGGCGATCTGCTGCTGGGCGCGTTAGCTGCCTGCGCGCAGATCACTTGCCAGATGGTGGCCGCGGCCATGGGAATACCGACCGAGGGGATCGATGTCACGGTCGAAGGCGATTTGGACCTGCAAGGCACGTTGGGAATATCGAAACAGGCGCCCGTCGGATTTGAGAGCATCCGAGTTATTTTCGATGTCCGTGCCCCGCAGGCAACGGCGGAGCAGTTAAGCGCGCTGCAGGCGAAAACGGAGCAGTATTGCGTGGTCATGCAAACCTTGCAGCATCCGCCGCGGATTGAAAATAAGTGGAAGCAGTAAAAAGTATGAGGGCAACCTGATCGCGCATGCGATTCGCGCGCCATCATGCCGGATCAGCAATCCGCAATGGCACGATCGCTCCGCGAACCCGCTTCCCCTCGACGATCAGCCGTCCCACGCAGACCGGCAGCTTGAACCGCCTCGGCCCGGCGCTTCCGGGATTGAAATAAAGCACGCCGTCTCGCGTTTCCTGCTTGGGCCCATGGCTGTGTCCGTAGATGATCGCCTTGAATCCGGCAGCCTCCGGTTTGAGATCGAGTTGCGCAAGATCGTGCAGCACGTAAATGGAGATGCCACCGAGTTCGACCACCTCGGTTCCAGGCAGCTTGCGCGCCCATGCCCCCTTGTCCACGTTTCCGCGAATCGCAGTCACGGGAGCAATCGTTGCAAGCTGGTCGAGAATTTCCGGATCGCCCACATCGCCGGCATGGATGATGTGCCGCGACCCGCGCAGAGCTTCGAGGGCCTCAGGCCGCAGCAGCCCATGCGTATCGGAGATGACGCCGATGAGGATAGGAGTTCTCAGTTCTCAGAGTTCGACTTCATCAAGGCATTCATTTCCGCGTGAGAGGGTGCGCCTTCCATGCTGGCGTACGTGCCTTTCGTTTTTATTTCCGCTGCCAGCCTGCGAAGCAGGCCCATCGCCGACCGCATCGGTCCAGAGCCCAGGCTGATCCGCTTCACGCCCAATGCGGCCAGTGCCGCCACCGAGGGCGAGCCGGGTCCAGCGAGAAGGTTGACGGGGCACCCCACGTCCGCTACCAGCCGGCGGATCGTCTCCGCATCGCGCACGCCGGGAAGAAACACGCAATCCGCGCCCGCCTCGCGGAAAGCCCGAAGCCGCCGCAGAGCCTCGTCGTAGCGCTTCACGGGATCGCCCACCTGCAACAGGTACACATCGGTGCGCGCGTTCAGCACCAGCGGTATGCTCAATTCGTTGCAGGTCTCGCGGATCGCCCGGATTCTCTGCACCTGTAACGGCAGGTCGATCAGAGGGCGTTCGGCGTTACCGCTGGCGTCTTCAAAATTCATCCCGACCGCGCCAGCTTCAATCACCCCACGCGCGGTTCTCGCGGCATCTTCGGGCTTAGTTCCATATCCCGCCTCGACGTCGGCCGTGACCGGGATTCGTACGCCACTGGCGATTTGCGCGACGGCTGCCAGCATCTGTTCGGCAGAAATTTTCTCCCCATCGGGAAACCCTGCTGCAAAGGCGATTCCGGCGCTGGTGGTGGCAAGAGCTGGAAACCCGGCATCTTCAACGATGCGAGCGCTGGCCACGTCCCACACATTCGGCAGTACGAGCGGTTCTTTGCCGAGGTGCAACGCTCTGAGCGCCTCTGCTTTTTCCTTTTGCTCCAGATTGGCCATACGCTGGCATTGGATGCGCTCAGCGCGCGCCGGTCTTCATCTTTTCGAGGAATCTGGAGAGTTTGACTGCCGCTCGCCCCACCGTACCCCGCCCAATCTCCTGCACGTCGTCGCGGGCAGTCACGCGCAATACATAGAAACGTCCATCGAACGATTCGAGAACGGCCTCAGCCTTGATGTGTGCGCCAATGCCGCTGGCCGCCCGATGCTCAATGTTGATCGCGGTCCCCACCGTGATCTCATCGGCTTCGCAATAAGGCTGCAAAGCATGAAAGGCCGCCGTCTCCATCAGCCGGATCATGTCCGGCGTCGAATACACCGGCGGCAGTTCGGGATGATGCGACGTCAGCGTGTGCTCGAACACGACGGTTTCTTCAGCCTCACCCTTCGTCCCAATTGCCACTTCTCTCACGGGATAGCCTTTCCAAATGAAATGAGCCAATGATTCTAACGAACCATTGGCTCTGCCTAGGAACTATGTGTCTTTCAATTAGGCGGCGGCCACACTTCCACGCCGCGCTTCGATTCCGTCCAGCGCCTTCCACAGCATGCGAGACGCATTTTCTGCCGCGTCCAGCGCTGCCCCGGCGGCCTGCGGATTTTCTGCAATGCGTTTCTCCAACTGCGTTCGCCAGACGCGCGAATGATAAACATCCGCGGTGGCGTGCAGCGCGAAGTATCCGCAAGTCTTGTCGTCGGCGCCATACATCTGGCGCAGGCCGGATTCTTTTTCCTTCGCGATCCGCGGAACCTGCGACTCATAGGCATAGAAAGCGGCCAACGCTTGCTCGATTGAACCTTCGCTGGCCACGCGATGGAAGTGCCGCATGAGTTCCCGGATCTCGGGCACGGGTATGTGCCACTCCAGATTCCGGCTCGAGCCCATGCCCTCGGCAAAGTCGAGCCACAAATCGGAATGTGGAACCGCTTTCTTTCCGGCCTGCTCCTCGACTCCCTTTTCGTCGCACAGGTTGGCCAGCACCGCGCGGCGCAGTTCGCCCTCATCCAAACGCAATCCAAGGGCGGCCAGGTAAGAGGGAAACGCGTCCACGTGATGGAAATAGTCCTGCGCATAGTTCCGCAGGTCCTGACGCGTTAACTGGCCCGCCGACCACGCCTTGTAAAAAGGGTGGCAAAGCAGGTCGTATTTCGCTATGCGCTGGTCCAGTTGCTCGAAAAACTCTGCGGTCTTCATGACTTCTCCTGGGGAGCGGCGTGACACGCCAATATACGAGGGAACCGATCCCTCATCAAGTGATGGAGATCACCCCTCCGCCCCAAGTTGCTAGAATGAAAGCAGAAACACTCGTAACGATTTCTGGGGTTCAGTTCCACGCATCCTGCATGCAGTTCACAGAACAATTCGACGTAGTTGTGGTCGGAGCCGGTCATGCCGGATGCGAGGCCGCCATGGCCTCCGCGCGCATGGGCTTGAAGACCGCGCTCTATACCCTTAATGTCGACCTGATCGCGCAGATGTCGTGCAACCCGGCGGTCGGCGGCATCGCCAAGGGACACTTGGTGCGCGAAGTCGACGCCCTTGGCGGAATTATGGGCGAAGTCACCGACGCCGTCGGCATTCAGTTTCGCCTGCTGAATACTTCCCGAGGTCCGGCCGTGTGGTCGCCCCGCGCTCAATGCGACAAGCAGGCCTATCGCCTGAAGATGCGCGAGGTGCTCGAATCGCAGCCCAATCTGAAGATCAAGCAGGCGGAAGTGGCGGATCTGATTGTGGAAAAGGCTTCCGGCTCCCGCCTTCCGGATTTCGGAGGGTCGAGGAAGGACTGCGGAAGCCGAGCGCCGGAAGCCGGAAGCCAGGTTCTCGGCGTTCGCCTTCGCGATGGCCGCACCGTCGGCGCGCAAGCCGTCATCATCACGACGGGAACCTTTCTCAACGGTCTGATCCATTGTGGCGAGCAGCAGTATCCCGCAGGACGCTCCGGCGAACCTAACGCTGTCCTGCTGGGCGAGGCTCTGAAGAAGCTGGGCCTCCGCGGATGCCGCCTGAAGACCGGCACTCCGCCGCGCCTGGACGGGCGCACTATCGACTGGTCCCGTTTCCCAGTGCAGCCTGGCGACGAAGATCCCACGCCTTTCAGCTTCCGCACCAGGCGCGTCGCGCACCACGACTCGCAAGTCCCCTGCTACATTGCATGGACGACGGCCGAGACCCACCGCATCATCCGCGACAACGTTCACCGCTCGCCCATGTACAGCGGGCAGATTCAGTCGATCGGCCCGCGCTACTGTCCCTCGATTGAAGACAAGATCGTGAAGTTTCCCGATAAGGAGATGCACCAGCTCTTCCTCGAACCGGAGGGCTTGAACACGCATGAAATCTATGTCAATGGCATGAGCACGTCGTTGCCGGTCGAGGTGCAGCTCGAAATTCTGAAGTCCATTCCGGGACTCGAAAATGCCGAAATGCTTCGTCCCGGCTATGCCATCGAGTATGACTCCATCGATCCGACTGAACTCGAGCGCACTTTGGAGACCCGCAAGATTGCCAGCTTGTTTCTCGCCGGCCAGATCAATGGAACCTCCGGATACGAAGAGGCCGCATGTCAGGGCCTGATGGCAGGAATCAACGCCGCGCTGCAAGTCAAGCGCGAGCAGCCGCTGATCCTCGACCGCACCGAAGCCTACACCGCGATCCTGATCGACGACCTCATCTCGAAAGGCACAAACGAGCCGTATCGCATGTTCACCTCGCGAGCCGAGTTCCGCCTGCACCTGCGCATTGACAACGCTGACCGCCGTCTCACTCCTCACGGGCGCCGCGTGGGCTTGATCTCAGATGAGGCCTGGGCAGATTTTCAATCGAAGCAAGAGCGCACGGCGCAGATGAAGAAGCTGCTGGAAAACACGCGCCTCACGCCCGAGATGCTGTCGCAGGTCACGCTCACTGATGTAGGAACAGCCGCCGGGCAGATGCTCGCCCAACTCCTGAAGCGCCCGGAAATCACAGTCGAGCAACTCGTACCCTTCCTGCGAAACCTGAGCCCAGAATTTTTCAGCAGAGATTCCTCCGTGCCCTCCGCGTCCTCTGTGGTTAAGCTCTCCTCCGAAGTCCGCAACGAACTCAAGTCCGTAGAAACAGAAATCAAGTACGAAGGCTACCTGCTGCAACAGCAGCGCGCCATGGAGCGCCTGAAGAAGTCCGAGCAGCACTCGATCCCCGAATGGTTCGACTACCGTTCAGTGAGCGGCCTTTCCCGCGAGATGCAGGAGAAGCTGACCAAGCTGCGTCCTCGGACCATCGGGCAAGCCTCCCGCATTCCGGGCGTGACCCCGGCGGCGGTGTCGCTGGTGAATGTCTACATCGAGATTCAGGCTCGCCGCCGCGAACAGGCCAGCGCGCTAACGTAGCGCCGCCGTCCCGGCGGCTGTCGTGGCGGCGTCTCGCGGCCACAGCCCGCTGCTAGCACCAAAGCCGCAGGATTTCAGTTCTGCCGAGTCTGCAACTGCTCCGCGATCTTCAGTTCGCTCTCCGCTTCTTCTTTCTTCCCCATATCGCGGTAAGCCTGTCCGAGCAGGTGATGCGTGGTGGGATTGTTGGGGTCCATGGCCGCCGCCCGTTGCAAGGCGCGCACCGCCAAGTCGAACTCGCCTTTCTTCTCGAGAATCTTTCCCATCAGGATGTACGGCCCCGTCGAGGTCGCATCGAGCCAGATCGAACGCTGTAGCACGCGCTCGGCATCCTCGTACTTCTGCACCCGCGAGTACGCATCCGCCAGCTTGTAGTACGTCGCCGCACTCGCCGGATCAATGGCCAGTTCCTTCTGAAATTCGGCAATCGCCTCGGGCACCCGCGATTTGAAAAGATACAGTTCCCCCAGCAAGAAATGCACGAGGGGCAGTTTCGGATCGAGCGCCGCAGCCTTCTGCGCGTATTCTTCGGCGATTGGGTCGTATTCCTGACGCAACAGCATGCGCGCCGTGAACAGGTACGCCGCCGCCGAATCCCCGGGCACATCGAACATCTTCCCGAACGACTTCCGCGCCTGATCGTAATTCTTTGTCTGGATGTAGCAGATCCCGAGAATGTAGGCGGCATCCACGTTCGCGCGCGAGTACCAGCCCTGCACTTTTTCGAGCAGCGGAATCGCGTCCGCCGGATGTCCGCCCAGGTAATAAGAAAGCCCCAATAGTTGCGTGGCCTCGTCGTTCGCCGGATCAGCCGCGGTCGCCTTTTTCAGATAAGCGATGGCATTGGGAAAATCGCTTTTCTTGTAATACGCAGCCCCTAGTTCTAAGGCGAGCCCTTTGGTCGAAGGATTCTGCGCTTCGACACCGTGCAGCTCGGCAATCGCCTCATCGATTTTTCCTTCCTGAGCCAGCTTGCGCGCCTCGGCCATCTCGGCAGGTACAGCCTGGGATGATGTTGCCGGAGCTTCCGGTACCGTCGCCTGCTGCGCCGCCCAGCTCACCGACGATGCGATGAGCGTGCAAAGGATCAACCACCCTGATTTGAACCGCTGCTTCATTTCCCTCCGCTTCGTTCCCGCTGGTGCGCTCATCCCCCGGCGAGTTAATGCGCCCCTATTTCCTTATCCAGCACTGCCAGATTTTCTTTCGCAACCGGCTGCTTCGGATCCATCTGCAAGGCATGCTCAAAGTGCGCTCTTGCTTCCGGATAACGCCCCAGCTGGGCCAAAGCCACACCGAGGTTTGCCTCAACCGCCGCGTCCTGCGGCTGCAACTGCAACGCGACCCGGAATTGTTCCGCCGCTCCCTGCAAATCGTTCTGTCCCGCGAGCGCAAAGCCAAGATTGTAGTGGGCGTCAAAATAATCGGGACGGGATTTTAGAGCCGCTTGCAGATATCCGATTGCCTGATCCTGATGGCCCGCCGCTACCAGCGCCGCTCCCAAAGCATTGTTGCCGGTTGCATCCTGGGGACGCAAGCGCACCGCCGCCGCAAATTCCCCGATCGCGCCCTCGAGATCGTTCTTCGCCTGCAGCATTGCCGCCAGGTTATAGTGCGCCTCGAAGTCGCCGGGATTCTTCTCAATATTGTGCCGCGACAACGCCTCCTGCAAAACCATCCGCGGATCGCCCTGCGCCGGAGCGAAATTCACCGGTAGCACCTGCAGCCACAAATGGCACATCTCGTCCGTCGACCGGTTCCCGCCCATCACCCGCACCGAGGGGTGATTCGGATTCATCGGATTCTGCTCCGAATTGTCGTAGGTGTAGTGCAGGCTGACGGTCGTCCCCTTGGGTAGTCGCACGGGTTGCGCATAGCGATACACCGCCTGCCAATTCAAATTCCATTGCGGAATGTGAATCAGCGTCTTCTTCGTTCCGTCGGGCAGCGTCGCCAATGCCTGTATGTCTTTCCCGAGATAGTGCGCGTGCGGATAGATCGCCATCAGATCGACGTCAACGGGAAGCGTGAATTCGTCGGTGACCAGGAAATTCTTATCTCCCGCCGGAATATCCAGCTTCAGATCGTTCTCGAGCTGCAGCAGCATGGGAAATTTCGTTGCCGCGCGTGGCGTGAAATAAAGGCCAATGCTCGGCTGGATCACCTCCGGCTTTCCAGAGGGCTGCAGGTGCGTGTTCAGGATGAGGTCGGTTCCTTTGTCGAGGCGGAGCGCCATCCCCTCGGGCTCAACCGAAGGAATGGTGCCCGGCTTCCAGAACAGCAGGTGGCTGTCGGGATCGAAGACCGCAGAGTCGATGCGAATCTCCATCCCGCCAAAACCGGCGCCCGGCTCGCTCTCGCGGCTGCGGGAGGCGCCCGCGCGATCCACCAGGATGTTGGCGTGGTGCACGTATTGCTTGTCGCCGGGACGGATTTCAACCGCCTTCACCCAGCGCGTCTCGTGGATCGGAACCGGAAAGATGAAATTCCAATACGTGTCGGTGCCCTGCGGCGGAAGGACCAGCGGCTTCTCCGCCGTCAAGATCAGGTCGGGCTTTCCAAGCCTCCAGCCCTGCACGAACTTGGGCTGGGGCGGCAGGTCGGCGGGACTGCCTTCGACCGCGCCTTGTTCCACCCAACGCTCGATGAGATTGATTTCCGCATCCGACAAACGCATCTCGTCGGCAAACTTCAGTTCCTGCGGCTCAGGCAGCCAGGGAGGCATGATGCGGGACTTGGTTACGTCCACAATCTGATGAGCGTGCTTTTTCGCGTCGGAATAGGTCAGCAGCGAGAAGGGCGCGGCTTCACCCGGCCGGTGGCAGGTCGTGCACGAGTGAAACATGATCGGAGCGATGTCGTGATTGAAGGTAATCTGAACGTCCACGCTCCCGGCATGCTGCTGGGACGGCATGGGGCGAGCGAACAAGGGGACGATGACGCAACCGGTGGCCAGCAGAATCAGAACCCACGTTGCGCGCACAGGGGAGATCAATCTCAATCCAGATCGGAAATGTAACATCCCACTCCCCTGACTTCGTTTCGGGCAACAGATTCGCCGGCCATCGCCGCGTGGATCGCATCGTCCAACTCATGCGTGGTGGGCGCCGCACGCGCGCGGCTCAAATCGATGTACCAGTCGTCAATCCGGCCGTCGTAGATCAGCCGACGGTTGCGATCGAAGACCGCTACCTCAGGCGTAATCTGCACGTGGCCCAGCTTGACCAGATCATGCTGGGGATCGCGCAGCACCGGCAAGCGGTATCCGTACTCGGCCACCGATTTGCGGATCGCCTGCGGCGTCTCGCTTTTGTCGGGATACACCAGCCAGAAACTGGCGTTGTCCGCATAGCGATGGCTGATCCGCTGGACCGCGGGAGCGTAGCGGCCTGAGACAGGGCAGTCTCGGCGCACGAACACGAGCACCGCAATTTTTCCGGAGCTGGCGGCAAGCGGATTCACCGCGTGCCCGTCGAGATCAAAGCCTTGCTGGGCGCGCAGAAGGCCGGAAGACACTAGCAGCGCCAGCGCGACCAAAATCAATCGAAAACAGCATTTCCCCCACGCCATTGCAGTCGCCCGCACAGAACTGCCCTCGATTCTAAGTGCGTCCCGGCTGAGTGTCCATCCCCGCGCCCCAGTCACTGATCTCGTGGGTCTGCGCTCTGAATTACGAAGGCCCAACGCCTAAGACCCAAGACCTGTTTACAATGTCGGCAGCATGATTGCCCACTTGCGCGGAAAGCTTCTGGCCAAGCATCCCAACCAGGCGGTCGTGGAAACCGCCGGCGTCGGCTATGACGTCACTATCAGCGTGCCTACCTTCTCCGATCTGCCGGCGATCGGCGCCGACGTTGCCCTGCATATCCACACTCACGTGCGCGAAGACGTGATTGCGCTCTACGGATTTCTCCGCCCCACTGAAAAAGTGCTGTTCGAAAAGCTGATCACGGTGAGCGGCATCGGCCCCAAGCTGGCGATCACGATTCTCAGCGGCATGGCTGCCGACGAGATGGTGAGCGCGATCCGCGGCAACGACGTGGTGCGGTTGACGCGCATTCCAGGGATCGGCCGGAAGACCGCCGAGCGCATGGTGCTGGAACTGCGCGACAAGTTGCCGCCCACTGGACCTTCCGCTGAACCCGCTGCTCCGGCAATGAGCGCAGTGGAGGAGGACGTGCTGTCGGCGTTAGTCAATCTTGGATATCAGCGCGCCGCCGCGGAAAAGGCGCTGAGCAGCGCGATAAAAACCGGCAAGGCAGGATCATTTGACGTGCTGTTCCGCGGCGCACTGGCGGGACTCTCCAAGTAGTCGCTCGCCGTCGTTAAGTCGCAAAACACGCGAACAAAGGTTCGGGCATCTGGATTCATGTTCTGCTCTACTTCCCGATGCAGAAGGTGCTGAAGATCAAATTCAAAATGTCATCGGTCGTAGTGGCTCCGGTGATTGCATCCAAGGGCCGCAGCGCGGCGTAGAGATCGAGCAGCAGCATCTCGTGCGGAATTTTTCCCGCCAGGGCATTCTTCGCCGCCTCAAACGAGGCGAGCGAGTCTTTGATCAAGCCCTGATGACGGACATTGGTAAGAAAACCGGCCTCGACGGGAGCGCCCGCCTCGCCTCCGATGTGACGCAGAATCTCTCCCCGCAATTCGGCAATGCCGTCGCCGGTAGCCGCCGAGGTACATACGTTCTGCCCACTGGCCACTGACCACTGACCACTGACGCCAAGGTCAATCTTGTTTCTCACAAGAATCACTGGCCGCGCCGCAGCCTGCCGCAGCAACTTGGCATCCTCCGGGGTTTCTGCCTGAGATGCATCCAGCACCACCAGCACCAGGTCGGCATCGGCCAGGGCCTCCATCGATTTGCGAATGCCGATCGACTCCGCTTCATCGAGCGCCTTGCGAATGCCTGCCGTGTCCACCAGTTTGACCGGGATGCCGCCGATCGCCACAGTCTCGCTCACCAGATCGCGCGTCGTCCCTGGAGTCGCGGTCACAATGGCGCGCTCGCGTTCCACCAGTCGGTTGAAAAGGCTCGACTTGCCCACATTCGGACGGCCCACGATCGCCAGCGTCAGGCCTTCATGCACGATCTTGCCGTAGGCAAAGCTGGCGCTGAGTTGCTCGAGTGGCGTGCGCACCGCGGCGATGTGTTCGAGGATTTTCACATCGGGCATTACCGAAACGTCGTCTTCGGCGAAATCAATGCCGGCTTCGAGCGTCGCAATCAGCTCCACCAGCTTTTGCTTGATTGGCTGCAACCGCCGCGACAGCGCGCCTTCCAGTTGCTGCGCCGCTACTTTCGCCTGGTACAACGTCTGAGAGTCGATCAGGTCGCGCACTGCCTCGGCCTGGGTGAGATCGATGCGCCCATTGAGAAACGCGCGCATGGTGAACTCTCCCGGTTCCGCCAGCCGCGCCCCCGCAGCCACGCATAACTCGACAATGTGCCGCAGCACGACGGGAGACCCATGCGCGGAAATCTCGATGACGTCGTCGGTGGTGTACGAGTGTGGCTTGGCGAAGTAAGTGACGACGACCTCGTCAATGCGCTCACCACCTCCCAACTCAGGAGGGTGCCCCACCCTTGTCTCGCTGGTTTCGCGAGACAGAGTGGGGGTTTTGACTTCCTCAGCTCGTACAGCCTCGATCAACTCCCCGAACACGGCCCGCCCCGGCTCCAGTTCATGTTTCAGCCGCAACAGGGGACGCGCGATTGCGAGCGCTTGCGGCCCGGAGAGGCGCACTATGCCGATCCCGCCTCGTCCCGCAGGCGTGGCGATCGCCACAATCGTGTCATCGAGATTCACGCGCCGATTGTAAACTGGTAGTTAGTCTTCGGTCGTCGATCGTTGGCGAGATTAGCGAGGGATCCGGCCACTGCGCGGCGACTAATACCTGAATAGGGAGCAAGCACCTTGTCCGTTGCCGACGAATTGTTACGAGCCAACGAAGCCTTTGCCCGCAATTTCACTTTAGGCGAACTCTCGGTCCGCCCCAAGCGCCGTGTCGCGGTGCTTGCCTGCATGGACTCGCGCATCCTCTTCGAGCATTGCCTCGGCCTGAAGCCAGGCGACGCGCACATGATCCGCAACGCCGGCGGTATTGCCACCGAAGACGCGTTGCGCTCGCTGATCGTGTCGCATCATCTGCTCGACACGCAGGAATTCATCATCATCAACCACACCGACTGCGGATTGCTTAAGGTGCGCGAAAACGAACTAAGAGCGCGCCTCGCCGAAAAGATGGGCGGTGTTGCACAGGAACCCAAGCACTTCCACGCCTTCGACGACCTGGAAGCGAACGTTCGCGAACAGATCCAGCGGGTCAAGTCGCATCCGTGGATTCCGAAAAACATTCCTGTGCGGGGATTCGTTTACGACGTGAAGACCGGCAGATTGACGGAAATCGAAGAGGCCAGAAAATAGGGGGGGGCCATCGCGCGTCAGCGACTACCGCGCGATCACTTTCTCAATCTCCGCCCTCAACTCCTGGTACGGCACCGCGCCCGGGTGATACCAGGCCACCTTCCCGGCCCGATCGACGAGCACCAGCGTGGGCGTCGTCGAAGCGCCGTATGAATTGAAGTTGGCAGTGTTGACCGGGACCGGCATATCGAGCAATCCACCATAAAAGTGCCGACGGACCGCGTCGATATATCGGATCTCCTCCGCAGGTGGCGCGTGTGGATCCTGCGCGGTATAGCCGTACAACCGAGTCGGCCCGATCACCTTGAGTCCCTTGGTGGCAAATTCCGAACGCAGCTGCGTGATGATGGGGGCCTCGGCCTTGCAGTCGCTGCACCAATGCGCCCAGAAAAAGAGAAGCGTCGGCGCCCCGCGCAGCTGATCGGGGGCGGCAAACGTCGCTCCCAGAAACTGGTCCGCTTTCAACGGCGGCGCGACCCTTCCCTGAAACGAAAGCAGGTTCAGGTTTTTCTGCAGGCGATCATGAATGGACGTATTCCCATAAGTTCGCATTGCGGATTGCAGCAACGCGATGGCCTGCGTCCGCTGCCCGCGCGCGACCAGCAACTCAGACTGAACTTCGAGCGCCGCTCCCAAAGCCAGCGGCAAATGCGGTTCCGCGTCCAGCGGACGCTGCTTTAATTGTTCGAGCACCAGCGCCTTGGTTTGCTTGGCATAAGCGGAGGCCTGGTCGTATTGCCCCTGATCCAGAGCCGCCCGCGCCAGCCACGAGTAGGCATCTAGATATTCCGGATCGGTCCCGCGCTGGTTGCGATAGGCATTCAGTTCAGCCTCCGCCGCCGAGAAGTTGTTCTGCATCAGCGCGATGCGCACGTTCTCGACAATCCCAGCCCACGCCGCGCAAGAAATCAGCAAAAATGACGCTAAGAAAATCCGCAACCGCATGCCTCTATGATGATGGTTTTCGCAAAAGGTGGCAAACTGTCGAGCCTGCGGGCTTCTTCCCAGCCCCACATAACACCCGGAATTTCAATTGTTTAGCCGCACCCGCGCACGAATCTTGTAGCTATTTTGGGGCACTTTCACGTACAATGAAGCTGCGTTTGACTTTAGAGTTCCTCGCAGTACATGCATCTCCGCTTAACCCAGCGTGTGACCTGCCTGCAGAAGAATCCTGAAAGCTTCAGCGCTATATCAAGACAAAGGAACATTGCATCACATGGAAACAGGAACAGTGAAGTGGTTTAACGACGCCAAGGGCTATGGATTCATCAGCCGCCAGAATGGTGAGGATGTATTCGTACATTTCTCCGCCATCCAGGCCAGCGGATTCCGCAGCCTTCAAGAAGGTCAGCAAGTGCAGTTTGACGTAGTCAAAGGCCCCAAGGGCTGGCAGGCAGAGAACGTCAAGGGCGTCTAAGCCGGCTTCACAGCAGGACAATTCGCATAAGGGCGGCCAGTGATGGCCGCCTTTAGTTTTTAGGGGCTGGGGGTCAGGGGCTGGGGGTCAGGGGCTAGGGGTCAGTGGTCAGTGGTTAGTGGTTAGTGGGTAGTGGGTAGTGGTCAGTGGTAGTGGTCAGTGGTTAGTGGTTAGTACTGGCCATGCGAGTGAAGACTGATCCACAGATCACTGATCCCTGCGCACTGATCCCTGACCCCTAGCCCCTGACCCCTGCTACGGCTGTTGACTCCTGATCAGCACCACATCTGCATCCGTATGGCCGCGTAGCAATGCCAATTGCTTTCCGTCGAGCGACCAACGCAAGTCGTATATGCGCTCCGACTTGAAATCAGTAATGGCATGGCCCTTCGATCCATCCAAGGGCTGCAGCCAAAGATTATCTATGCCGTTTTCGCGTGTCGGATAAACCACCGCCTTGCCGTCTGCGGTGAAGCGTAACAACCCAAAGCGATAGCGTTCGAAATCGAGTATTCTGGGCGGCCGACCCGGTTCGGCCGGAACCAGCACCAGCTTCTCCTTGTGCTCGCCAGAGTGCTCCAGGGTTGCGAACGCCGCCGTCTTGCCATCGGGATCTAAATCGAAATTGGCGCTGATCGGCAGATCGGAGATGATTTGGGGCGTCCCGCCATCGACCGGAACCCGCGCCAGATTTGCTTCCTCGCGCTGCGAAATGTAATACACCCAACGTCCATCAGGAGAGCATTCGGCGCGCGTGTCCTGCGTCCCGGTGGTCAACTGCTTGAGGTTCCCTCCCGAAGCATCGATCCGCCAGATGTTGTTGTCTCCTGTGCCGGCGTGAAAGCCCAGTTCAAAAACTAAATACCGTCCGGCGCACGCGCTGGGATTGCCGCTCGGCTTGCCCTCCTCGGTTGGGATCGGGGTCT
>Ga0209166_10000236_pt1 | contig 70817 bp, 62 predicted proteins | sample Coa_R1_3_FD_187151 | JGI IMG/M metagenome (GOLD analysis project Ga0209166, IMG submission 187151) | Surface soil microbial communities from Centralia Pennsylvania, which are recovering from an underground coalmine fire - Coalmine... | ecosystem: Environmental > Terrestrial > Soil >...
GTTCGCTATCGACCGGCAAAAGTTCTTTTCCCGCCTTGTGTGCCGCGGCCATCACCAACTCACCGGCCGCCACCAGCACTTCTTTATTCGAAAGCGCGATCGTCCGTCCGAGCTTCACGGCTTCGTACGTGGCTTCGAGCCCCACGACTCCGACCGCGGCCGAAACAACGATTTGCGCCGCGGGATGCGTCCCGACGGCAAGCATTCCCTCTCGGCCATGATGAATCGAGGGCAGCGCGATGCCCTTTTCGCGAAGCCGCGTCGCCAGTTCATTTGCCTTTTGCGCGTCGCCGACGGACACAACTTCCGGATTGTGCCGCGCAATCTGGCCCACCAGTTCGTCCAGATTCGCTCCGGCTGCGAGGGCAACAACGCCAAATCGGCCCGGCAGCGCCTCCACGACCGAAAGGCACTGGCGACCAATCGAGCCGGTCGAACCCAATATCGTGAGTTGTTTCACGAAGCCCGGTTTCCTTTTTGTGCGTTCTGGAGACGCCTGGGATCTACATGCGCGGTGAGCAAAACCAAATCCAATAATACCAGACAACGGGAATCGTCAAAATCAGCGCGTCAATCCGGTCCAGTACACCGCCGTGGCCCGGCAATATCGTTCCGGAATCTTTCACGCCGGCGCTGCGTTTGAATGCCGACTCCAGCAGGTCTCCAACTTGCCCCGCTATGTTTCCCACCGCCGCGAGCCCCAGCACGATTCCTGCAGGAACGTTGATCCGCGTCGAAAGAAACCAACCGACCGACAGAGCCGCCGCCATGCTCGCGATCGCGCCTTCCCATGTCTTCTTGGGACTTAGATGCGGCGCAAACGGACGCTTGCCGATGGCACGGCCAACAAAATACGCCGCCGTATCGCCGACCCATGTAATCACCATGGCGAAGAGTAAAATCCACGGCCCGAGCGGACCCGCGCCATGCAACCTTACGGCGTAGCTCAACGGCAACGCCACGAACAACAATGCACTCGAACTGATCCCCGCCGCCGGCAAACCTTCGACCAGTGGCCGCTTCGTCGCGAGCGCGATCGCCGCCACGCCAATCAAAAAGAAAAAGAAAACATCTTCCACGCGCAAGCCGGACAATAAAACAAACTGAATGGGGCCGGAATACAAAACGCCTTCGCCGGAGTCGCGCGGGCGCAACACCACTTGCAGCCATTGCACGTAAACGATTGCGAGCGCGCATGACGCCGTCCAGAATTTGTACGCGCGATGTCCAATCGCGTCGCCGAGCGCGAAGAATTCAAACAACGCCAGCAAAATCACCAGCGCCAGAGCGACGGCCACCACGGCCGTCGAACCCTTCAAAATCAACGCGACGACACCCGGTATCAACACGACCGCCGTCGCAATCCGTTTCCACGTCATTCTGTTTATTTTCCTCGCAGCCTGTCCGCACCGTGCCGTTCGCGCACGACCGTTCGTGCACGGCGCCGGAAGGCAACAAATGTACTTGAAGTCTTCGTTTGTAAGGCAGGCTATTCTAAACCGAACTCTTGAAAAAGTTTTTCATTTCCGGAATTGCATCCGTCATTCTCCGGCCGCGCGAACCGGATTCCCCGCGTTCCCTTCGCCGATTCCGCCATACCGCCGTTCCCGCTTTTGGTAATCCACAAACGCCTCGAGCAACCGCGCGCGATTGAAATCCGGCCAAAGCGTCTCGGTCACATAAATCTCCGCATACGCGATCTGCCACAGCAGAAAATTGCTCACACGCATCTCGCCGCTCGTTCGAATCAGCAGATCGGGATCGGGCAAACCCGCCGTGTACATTTTCTCGGCAAATTCTTCTTCCGTGACGCCGGCCCCGCCGGCCTTCTTCTTCTCTTCCAAAATCCGGTTCACGGCATCCACAATCTCCGCGCGGCCGCCGTAATTCAAAGCCACGCACAGCACGGTTCCCGTATTCTTCGCTGTTTCCGCTTCCGCCTCTCGCGTATCGCGCTGCACGCCTTCCGGCAAATCGTCCGACCGGCCCAGAAATCTCATCCGTATATTGTTTCTCTGAAGGAGCGGCATCTCTTGCCGCAAATATTCCTGGAGAAGTTGCATCAGGAAATCGGTTTCCGCCTTGGGCCGCCGCCAATTCTCGACGGAAAACGCATACAGAGTGAGCGCTTCAATCTTCAATCGCGAGCAGGTTTCAATGGTGGTGCGAGCCGTTTCGGTGCCCACTTTGTGGCCGGCGATTCGCGGCAAATGGCGCCGCTGCGCCCAGCGGCCATTGCCATCCATAATCACGGCGACGTGCCGCGGCAATTGGCTTAAATCGAGCTTTTCGAGAAGATAAGCCTCTTCCGCGGTGACCGCGCCAAGCGGATGAGACGCGGCAACATGAAGGGTTTTCGGTGATGGAGTGTGCTGCGACACGAGACTCGCCTCTATCCTTTACGCCATAAAGTGTACACGCGCGTACGCGGGGCCGCAACGGAATCCGGCGTGCGTTTCGTGTCAGTCATCAGAAGAATCGGCGGCTGAGCGAGAAAACTAACCGGCGGGATGCGCAAACAGATCGTGGATCGACGTATAGGCAACGACGAGCGTGAGCACGATCATCGCGATGGTTGAAATCCACGCGACCCAATTGAAGCCACGCGAATTCACCTGGTCGCCCATCAGGTCTTTCCGATTGACGAGAATCAGCACGAAGATGAGCACCGCGGGGAGCAGAAATCCATTGAGCACCTGCGACCACAACAAAATCGTGTTCGCGAACTTTCCGAACGCCAGCACCATGAACGCGCCCAGAAAAATCAGCGCCGTATACAGCGCGTAAAAAATCTTGGCTTCGCCGAATTTACGGTCGATGCCCGATTCGAATCCGAGCGCCTCGCACACCACATACGACGTCGAGAGCGGCAAAATCGACGCCGCGAACAACGACGCATTCAACAGGCCAATGGCAAAAAGGAGGCTGGCAAATTTGCCCGCCAGCGGGCGCAGCGCGATGGCGGCCGTGCCGGCATTGTCCACGTCCAAGATTCCCTTCACGTGCAAGGTCGCCGCCGTGCAGACGATGATAAAGAAAACGATCACCATGCAGCTGATGCTTCCGACCAGCACGTCATTGCGCGTGGCGGGATATTGCCGCGGCCCGACGCGCTTTTCCACGACCGCCGCCTGGAGGAAGAAGTGCTGCCACGGCGCGATCGTTGTCCCCACGAGTCCCGCCAAAATTACCGCGTAGCCGGCATCGAATTTCGGTACTTCCAGGAACGGCTTCACCGTCGGCACATATTGCATCAACTGCGGCGGGAGCAAATGCAGCAGCGAGATGAGCCAATCGGGCTTTGCCAAAAACGCCGAAATCACGTACGCGAAATACACCACGCAAATCGCCAGAAAAATTCGCTCGACGACCTTGGCCGTGCCTTGCACGACCAGCACCCACACCAAAATCGCGGCAATCGGAACGGAAATAAACCGGCTGACGCCCATGGCCTCGGACGCCCAAAACACGCCGGTAAATTCCGCCATCACGTTGCCCAGGTTCACGACCACGACCGCCGCCATGAGGAAAAACGTTACGCGAAAGCCAAACTCCTCGCGCACCAAGTCCGACAAGCCTTTGCCCGTGAACGCGCCCATGCGCGAACACATTTCGAGCGAAACGTAGAGCGCAATGGTCATCGGAATCAGCGACCACAGCACGGCATTGCCATACTTCGCGCCGGATTGCGCGTACGTATAAATTCCACCCGCATCGTTATCCACGTTCGAAACGATCAGCCCCGGCCCCACCACCGCCAAAAACAGCACGATCCTCCGCCGGAACGGGCGCAGCGCATCGCGCACGCGCTGGACGCGCTGCGTCCACCGTTCGCCCATCGCCTCCAGACTTTCCCGGCTCCACATCGTCAGCTCTTCTCTTACTTCAAAAGTTTCGAAACCACGTCATCGACCGTAATCACGCCGAGCGGCCTGCCATCTTCGTCCACCACCGTCAACATGCGCAAATTGTATTTGTCGAACAACTCAAATACATCTTTCTCATCCGCATTCGGCTGAATGCTCAGAAGCGGCTCCATCTTCAATTCATTCAGCACTTGATTCGATCCGGCCAGCAAAAGCCGCGCCACCGGAACCGACCCGGAAAATTGCGCCCCGCCATCCAAGAGCACGATCGTATCCAGTTGATCGAGGTTCAGATCCTGCTCTTTCATCCACTCGAGCACTTCGTCCCGCGTCGACTTATCGCCCACAAACACAAAATCCGTGTTCATCATGCCGCCCGCCGTTGCCGGATCGAATTCCAGCAGCTCGCGCACTTCGTTCGCTTCCTGCCCCGGCATTTCGTCGAGCAGCTCGTCTGAAGTCTCCTTCGGCAGGCCGCCGAGGACATCGGCCGCGGCGTCCGGCGCCATTTCCTCCAAAATGTCGGCCGCCTTTTCGGGATCCAGTTTCTCCACGATTTGCGTGGTGAGTCGCGCGTCCAACTCCGCCAGCACCGCCGCCGCCGTCTCTTCATCCAGCGACGAAATAATTCCCTGCCGCTCCGCCGGCGACAAATCTTCCATGATGTCCGCCAGATCCGCGGGATGAAGGTCTTCCAATTTTTCGTGCGTGATTCGCAGCTTCAATCGGCGCAGCGGGTCGGGCTCCACCAAATTCACAAACTCCCATCGAATCGTCCGCGCCGGCAAGCGGTTCTGCAAACTGCGAATCATCCGCTGCGGCGCAATGCCCTGCAAAAGCCGCCGCACGGCGCCGGGAAGTCCGACATCGACTTGCGTAATTCGCAGCTCGACGTTGCCGTTTGTGCGCTGCTCGGTCAAATCCAAATCGTTTACGCGCACGACTTTCCGCCCGGCGGTGTCGATAATCTGCTGGTCCAGCAAATCCTTTGTGACCGCCAGCCAACCTTCGTTCGGCAGGTAAGCCTCGAGCGCCCGCTCCGGCACGCTTAATTCCAGTTTTCCCGCTTCGATCGACGCCACCTGGTCGTGCCGCGCGACCAGCGGCTGAAAGCTTCCGCGCGAAAGCAAAAAATGCGCCACGCGATTCGGCTGCTCCGCCGGTTCGACAAAAAACTCGCGCACCTTCCCCACGTAATTTCCCTGCGCGTCATACGTCTTCGCGCCCATCAACTCCGTCGCCGTCAGCATCGCTCACCTCTTTTACCATCCGGCAAAAAACAAAAAACCCGCGTGCCGGAACTCCTCGGCCGCGGGCAAGAGCCTCATAACAATGGACTTACCGTCAGCCTCGAACGCGCCCTCCCCTGCCCCTTTTGCCGCGCGCGGGTCGCGCCGCAAAATCCCTTTCCGCCACCGCGCCTGAACTTCCACTTCCCGCCGAACGGATGAAACTCGAACGCGCGGGGCCAGGCTCGTTTTCTTGGGCAAACTTCATCGCCGGGAAAGCACTCCGTTCGTATACATAAGCCGACAAAGCATTTAAGTCAACCAAAGAATGCACTTTTCGATAAAAAAATCGAAAATTTCAAAAATTTCTACTTCGATTTTTCAAACACCATATTCTTCGGCGTTTCACCCCGGCGCCGGCATTCCTCTAGATAGAGCGCCAGATAACTTTTTACGACATAATCCCGTTTCGAATACCCAAGTTCCGCCGCCGCGCGATCGATCGCCTCCGCCGGCCCCTCCAATTCCAGGAACGTGCCAACCGGCGTTTCATCCAATTCAATCACCAAATCCTTGGCCCATTTCGCCGTGGACGGCAGCTTCATCGTTGTCCGGTATTTTTCATACGAAAACCACCCGCTCATGCCCAAACCTTGAAAAATCGCTTGCAGAGCGGGCGCGTCGTTCACTTGCGTTTCAATCTCTTCTCGTACCTTGTGCCCGCTCCCATCGCCTTCGGCCGCGATCGCCGGCTTCTTAAACGTCAGCACAATTCTCTGTCCGGTACCTTTTTTCCGCTTCCCTTGCGGCGTTTCGGTTCGAATCCGCAAAAGCTGCCCATGCTTGGCCAACCCACCTTGCGGCGTATCGAAAACCACATTCCATTCGTGTACACGCCCGCTTCCCACTCCAATGGGCTTTGCACGCAGGCGCTGCAGCTCCTTCTTCATCGCTATTGCGTCGTTCACCCGCAGCTTGATCTCTCGTTCGTTGGCCATTTCTCGCTTTGCTTGCCGGTTTGGCGCAATCTTAAATCTCCGTTAGTATATCCACTGCGCGCTCCGCCCTTCGTTGCAGCCACTTTACGCCGAGCATGCTCCCAAAACTCATGCCAAAATCATCCATCCCGGCCGCCGCCGGAGCTCAGACTGCCACCGCGCCTGCCGCCAAAATCGTCCCCGTCGAAACCATCCTGCACGGCGACTGCCGCACGGACAACTACGCCTGGCTCCGCGAAAAACAAAACCCCGATGTCGTCGCCTACCTCAACGCCGAAAACGATTACACGGACGCCTTTCTTAAACCCACCGAGCCTTTTCAGGACACGCTCTACAACGAAATGCTCTCTCGCATTCAGCAAACCGACCTCAGCGTCCCCTACACGCTGCGCGGCTACCAATACTTCACGCGCACCGAAGAAGGCAAACAGTACGTGGCGCATCTCCGCCGGCGCAACGCCGAAAACGCTTCCGACGAACTCCTGCTCGATCTAAATGCCCTTGCCGAGGGCCACTCTTTTCTCGGCCTCGACGTCTTCGACGTCTGCGACGACAATTCTCTCCTCGCCTACTCCACCGACGTTACCGGCTACCGCCAATTCACGCTCCAAATCAAGAATCTCGACACTGGCGCGCTGCTTCCGTTGAAAGCGGAACGCGCGACCAGCGCCGCCTGGGCCACCGACAACAAAACGCTCTTCTATACGATCGAGGACGAAGTCTCGAAGCGCTCTTACCGCCTCTACCGCCACGTCGTCGGCTCACTTGAACCCGACACGCTCCTTTTCGAAGAGACCGACGAGCGCTTCCGCATCGACATTGAACGCTCGCGAAGCGGCGACTATCTTTTTCTTGTTACGAACAGCCACACCACGAGCGAGATTCGCTACCTCGGCGCCAACGATCCCTTCGGCGAATTCAAATTGATCGCCGCGCGCGAAGACAATCACGAATACTATCTCGATCATCACCCGAGCTTTGGCGCCGCCGGCGACACGTTCCTCATCCGCACCAATTCGCTCGGCCGCACCTTTCGCCTCGTCGCCGCGCCGGCATCCGACCCGCAACGCGCGAACTGGCGCGAACTTATCGCCAATCGCCCGTCCGTGATGCTTTCCGCCATCGCCGCATTTCGCACGCACCTTGCCTGCTACGAACGCGAAGGCGGCCTGCCTTATCTCCGCATCGCGCCGCTAACGCAAAATAATTCCTCTCTTCTCGATAACTCGCGCCGCATCGAATTCTCCGAGCCCGCTTACAACGCTTCTCTCGGCGCCAATCCGGAATTCGATCAAACGCATCTCCGCTACGAATACGAATCTTTCATTACGCCGCGCTCCGTATTCGATTACAACGTCGCGACGCGCGAATCCGTCCTCCGCAAACAGCAACCCGTCCTCGGCGGCTACGATCCGTCTCTTTACGTCAGCCGGCGCCTCCACGCCACCGCCGCCGACGGCACCGAAATCCCGATCTCCCTCGTCGCGCGCCGCACCACGCCGCTCGACGGCTCTGCACCACTTCTCCTTTACGGTTATGGCAGCTACGGCATCTCCATGCCGGTCGGCTTCCGATCGAATCGGCTCAGCCTGCTCGACCGCGGCGTCGTGTTCGCCATCGCGCACATTCGCGGCGGCGGCGAACTCGGCAAGCCCTGGCACGATGCCGGCCGCATGCACAACAAGCGCAACACCTTCACCGACTTCATCTCGTGCGCCGAATTTCTTGTCGCGCAAAATTTCACGTCCGAATCGAAGCTCGTGATCGAAGGCGGCAGCGCCGGCGGCCTGCTGATGGGCGCCGTCACGAATATGCGACCCGATCTTTTCCGCATCGTCATCAGCCACGTGCCGTTCGTGGACGTGCTGAACACGATGCTCGACGCTTCTCTTCCGCTGACCGTCGGCGAATACGAAGAATGGGGCAATCCGCAACTCGCCGCCGATTACGCCTACATGAAGTCTTATTGCCCGTACACGAATCTTGCCGCCGCAGATTTTCCCGCGCTCCTCGTCAAGACCGGACTCAACGATAGTCAGGTGATGTATTGGGAACCCGCCAAATACGTGGCAAAACTTCGCACGCTGAAGCGCGACAACAATCCGTTGCTATTTAAGATCAACATGGGCGCCGGCCACGGCGGCGCCTCCGGCCGTTACGACTACCTGCGCGAAATCGCTCTCGACTACGCGTTCCTTCTTTCTCACTTGGGTATCACTTCCTGACGACGACAGTGTTTGTGGACCTTGCCTTTGTAGGGCCAGCTTTCTGAAGCCGGCCGCTGCACCGCCACCACGCACGCTCCGCACGACCCTTTCCCTTCCACCCCTTCCTTCAAGTAAACTGCTCGCTCGCATTCGCCATTACTGACGACTCGTGACTGACAACTGAAAACTTTTTGAAATGTCCGATCCGACCACACCGCTGATGCAGCAATACCACGCGATCAAATCGCGCTATCCGCACGCGTTGCTGCTCTTTCGCCTCGGCGACTTTTACGAACTTTTCTACGAAGACGCCATCCTCGCCGCGCGCGAACTGCAAATCACGCTCACTTCACGCAATCGCGAAAAAGGCCAGCCCATCCCGATGTGCGGCGTTCCGTATCACGCCGCCGACGGCTACATCGCGCGGCTGATTCGCAACGGTTTCAAAATCGCCATTTGCGACCAAATGGAAGCGCCGGGACCGGGCAAGAAACTTGTTCGCCGCGAAGTCGTCCGCGTGATCACTCCCGGCACGGCCACCGACGTCGCCGTTCTCGACGCGCGCGAAAATAATTTTCTCGCCGCCGTCTCGCAAGACGCCGCCGCGCCGGTCATTGGTCTCGCCTTCGTCGATCTCTCGACCGGTGAATTTCAAGCCACCGAATTTCGCGGCCCCGGCGCCGAAGAATCGCTTCGTGAAGAATTGCAACTTCTTCACCCGCGCGAAACGCTTTTGCCGCGGCCGCAACAGCTTTTCGAAACCGCAAAAACTTCGTTGCTCGAAGGAACCGGCGGCGTCGAAAGCCGCGTTGAAGACTGGGCCTTTCAGCACGATTACGCCGCGCGCATTCTTCGCGAACAATTCGGCGTCGCCGAGCTCACCGGCTTCGGGCTCGACGATCACGCGCACGCGCTCTCCGCCGCCGGCGCCATCGTCCACTACCTCCGCGAAAACGCCGCCAAGACCGCCGACGCCACCGCGCAAGCCGCGCTCGGCCATCTTGACCGCGTGCGCTATTACGAACAGCACGACGCGCTCGTGCTCGATCCCGTCTCGGTGCGGAATCTTGAACTCGTGGCGCCAATTTTTTCCGAGGAATCCGTGCGCGGAACAGTGGCCACCGTTCTCGCCGCGCTCGACGTCACCGTCACCGGCATGGGCGCGCGCCTCTTGCGCAGTTGGCTTTTGCGTCCGCTTATCGATCGCGAAGCGATCGAAGCCCGCCTCGACGCCGTCACGCAACTCGTTCAGCAAACCGTCGTGCGCGGTGAAATCCGCAAAGAACTTAAAGGCATTCAAGATCTCGAACGCCTCACCAGCCGCATCACGCTCGGCCTCGCTTCGCCGCGCGAACTGCTTGCGCTTCGCAAATCCCTCGCGCAACTTCCGATTCTGCGCAATTTTCTGACGCCGCCGCCCGCCGGCGGCAGCGCCCTGGTCCGCTTCCTCTTCAACGAAATCGATGAACTCTCTGACGTTCGCGACCGCCTCGAACGCGCCCTTTCCGAAGAACCGCCCGCCCTCGCCACCGATCCCGGCATCATTCGCGCCGGCTTTCACGCCGACCTCGACGAACTTCGCAACCTCAGCCAGCACAGCAAGCAAATCATCGCCGCGATGGAAGAGCGCGAACGCAAACGCACCGGCATCAACTCGCTCAAAATTCGTTTCAACTCCGTCTTCGGCTATTACATGGAGATTTCCAAACCCAATCTCCATCTCGCGCCGACGGATTACGAACGCAAACAAACGCTCGTCAACGCCGAGCGCTTCACTTCGGCGGAATTAAAAGAATACGAGCGCAAAATCCTCGCCGCCGACGAGCGCATCTCGGAAATCGAACGCCAGCTTTTCGTCGACCTGCGCTCAAGCATCGCCGCGCAAGCCACGCGCCTCCGCAAGACCGCCAACGCCATCGCGCAACTCGACGTCCTTACGTCTCTCGCCAAACTCGCCGCCGACCGCGGCTACACGCGGCCTGAATTCAATTCCACCGGCGAACTTTTGATTGTCGGCGGGCGCCATCCCGTCATCGAAGAACTTCTTCGCCAAAAGGGCGAGCGTTTCGTTCCGAACGATCTTTGCCTCGAACCCGGCCGCCAGCAACTTTTGCTGATCACCGGCCCGAACATGGGCGGCAAGTCCACTTATCTTCGCCAGGCCGCGCTCATCGTGCTTCTCGCGCAAATGGGGTCGTTCGTTCCCGCGCGCCAGGCCAAGCTTCCCATCACCGACCGCATCTTCACGCGCATCGGCGCCAGCGACAATCTCGCGCGTGGCCGCTCCACTTTTCTTGTGGAAATGTCCGAAGTCGCCAGCATCTTGAATCACGCCACTCCGCAAAGCCTTGTTCTGCTTGATGAAGTTGGCCGCGGCACCGCCACTTTCGATGGCCTCAGCATCGCCTGGGCCGTTGTCGAACATCTGCAGAAACACACCCGCGCGCGCACCCTTTTCGCCACGCACTATCACGAACTCACCGAACTTGCCGACCTTCTTCCCGCCGTAAAGAATGTTCACGTCAGCGTCAAAGAGACGCCCAACGAAATTATTTTTCTTCGCCGCGTCGAACCCGGTTCCGCCGACAAGAGTTACGGCATCGAAGTCGCACGCCTCGCCGGCCTTCCGCGCAGCGTCATCGAACGCGCGCGCGAAGTCCTAAAAAAACACGAACAAAGCGAGCACCAACTCAGCGAAACTCTTTCTCCCGGCGCTGCCGGCCTCGCCAATGGCACCGGCCCCCAGGAAGTCCTCTTCACTCCCCTCGACCGCGCCGTCCTCGACCGCCTCCGCGAAGCCAACCTCGACGACTTAAAACCTCTCGACGCCCTAAACCTCCTCGCCGACCTAAAAAAACAAATCTCGTAGAGTATGAAGATGATTCGTGATAATTCTTGCTTTAATCCTTATCAAGTTCTGCGCAATCGTCGTCGTGCCCTTCGGGAGCATCGCCACTTGAACCCCGATGTAATCGGCTCAGAACTTGTTCTAACTTTCGCATTCGCTTAGAAGTTCTGTGGCCTCTCTCCTCGAGAGAGTGACTCTCCATCTCCATAAGACTCTCAATGATTTGTATGCGTCGTGCCTTAAGATAAGAGCGCTGCTCAAATGGAGCAATCTCTACCTCGGATTCGTAGAGTGGACAATCGCAACGCATGGGGATGGTTGGACTCCCGGAGCTGCGCATGGGGATAGTTGGAGTCGTCGGCTTGTTAGGGTCGCATTGTTCATAAATGACACCACTGCAAAATCCATCGTCTAAATCGTGGAGGTCGACTTCGTGACCGCAGTTCTTACATCGCATCGTCTTCGCCGCTAATAGGGATTACACAACGTAATTCACAGGACTTGGCGTCATTTTGAGATCCCCTCTTACCAAAATGCAATCCGTCCTTTTGAGGCTGGCGTTGTCTCTTTCCCTATGCTCTTTGCCTTCTTCTCTGTGCTCTCTGTGTCCTCTGTGTTAAAAATCTCCTTCGCTCATGTCACCCAAACCCATGCTCGTCCTCGGCATGATGTCCGGCACCTCGGTTGACGGCATCGACGTCTCCCTCGTCCAAATTTCGGGCGCGCCGCCTAATCTCCAAATCAAACTCCTTAACCACACGAGCGTCGCCTTCCCTGCCGCCGTCCGCAAAGAAATCCTGCGCGTCGCCGAACAAACTCCCATCTCCTCCGGCGAACTCAGCCAACTCCACTTTCGACTCGGCCACATTTACGCCGACGCCGCCCTCGCCGCGTGCAAGAAATTTCGCATCTCGCCGCGCAAAATCGATCTCGTCGGCAATCACGGTCAAACGATTTTTCATCAAGGGAAAGCCGTGCCTTATCTTGGCGCGCAAACGGCCTCTACGCTGCAAATCGGCGAGGGCGCCATCATCGCCGCTCGCACCGGCATCACCACCGTTTCCGATTTCCGCCCCGCCGACCTCGCCCTCGGCGGCAACGGCGCTCCGCTCGTCCCCTTCGCCGACTACGCGCTCTACCGTCACCCAAAACTCGGCCGCATTTCGCTCAACATCGGCGGCATCGCCAACATCACCGTCATCCCCGCTAACGCAAAACCATCACAAGTTTTCGCGTTCGACACCGGCCCCGGCAACATGCTCATTGACGCTCTCGTCTCGCACTTCACCCGCGGCCGCCAGCGCTTCGACAAAAACGCCTCTCTCGCACAACAAGGCCGCGCCATTCCCGCGCTCCTCGACGAACTCCTTCGCGATCCCTATCTAAAACTCCCGCCGCCCAAATCGACCGGCCGCGAATGCTACGGCGCCGCGTACGTCAAAAAACTCCTCGCCCTCGGTAAAAAGCATCACGCCAAACCGAACGACCTCATCCGCGCCGCCACTCTCTTTACCGCCCTCTCCATCGTCGACGCACTAAATCGCTTCGTCCTTCCCAAACATGCGATCCACCAACTCATCGTCTCCGGCGGCGGCGCGCAAAATCCTCTACTTCTTGCCCAACTCTCCGCTCTTCTCGGCGCGCAAATCTCATCTCCCGTGGGGGCACGATATATCGCGTCCTTTTCGAGCAAGATGAAACCTTCAAGCGCGATTGAAGTTTTTCCTTCCGCCGAACTAAACGTCCCCACTGACGCGAAAGAATCGCTCGCCTTCGCCCTGCTCGCCTACGAAACCTTCCACCAACGCCCCTCCAACATCCCCTCCGCCACCGGCGCCCGCGGCCCCGCCATCCTCGGCAAAATCTCTTACGCCCCGCCGCGCTAACTCTTCTCTGCGCCTCTGCGCCTCTGCGTTAAATTCTCTTTGTCTTTGTCTTTGTCTTTCTCTTTTTCTTTCTCTTTTCTTTCTATTCTCTGTGCCCTCTGTGACTCTGTGGCCAATCTCTTACGCCAACGCGCCTTCACCCCCCAGCGCATCGTCAATCTCCGCTTCCGTAATCGCCCCTTCGCGGCCAATTTTCCATTCGCGCCCGTGCAATTCAATGATCGTTGAAGGCAACGACACCTTCGTATCGCCGGTATCGATCACCAGCGGCACGCGCTTGCCAAGTTGCGCCATCACTTCTTCCGCCGTCGAACACGATGGGTATCCGGAAAGATTCGCGCTCGTTCCCGTAACCGGTCCGCCGACTTCTCGAATCAGTTGCGTCACCACTTCGTTTTTCGGCCATCGCAGCGCCACTCGCTTGGTGTTCGCCGTCACCTTCAGCGGCACTTGATGCGACGCATCCAGCACAATCGTCAACGGCCCCGGCCAAAACGTTTCCGCCAGGCGGTGAAAATTTCGCGGCACATCGAGCGCCAGCGCCGCCGCCATCTCCACCGAATTCACGAGTATCGGCAGCGCCCGCGCCTCCGGCCTGCCCTTCACGCGATAAATCTCATCCACGGCCGACAAGTTAAACGGGTCGGCCGCCAATCCATACAAAGTATCCGTCGGAATCGCCACCACGCAGCCGCGCGTCAGCTTTTCCGCCGCATACCGCAGCAAATCCCGTTCCGGCTTCTCCGGATTGATTCTCAGCAGCTCTGCAATCACTTTTATGGCCCTTGAACACCGCGTTCCCAAACAAATCCAACTTCCTGCGCGGAAGCTATCACACGCTCAAAGTCCATGCAATAAAAGTTGCTCGATGCAAAGCCCAGCTCGATGACGCCGAGGCTGCCGCGCGAAGCATTCGCATCCGTGGACCTAAATTTGCTACGCTCCCACATCATGCCTTCCCCCGAAAAATCGGGTCGCTCGAACGCGATCATTTCCAGCCGAGAAAATCGCTGGCTCAAGGAATTTCGCGTTGCGCTGCGCGGCGGACTCGCGACGGAATCGGGCGCGGTCGGCGTCGAAGGCGTTCGCCTTGCCGAAGAGGCGCTTTCTTCCGGCTGCCGTATCGAAGCAGTACTTTTTTCTGAAACGGGCCGCCGCCATCACGCGCGCCTCGCTCCCTATCTCGATCGCGAAGAGATCGCTTTTCCGATTCTCTACACGACCGATCGCCTCTTTGAAGGCGTCGCGGACACCGAACATCCGCAAGGCGTCGCCGCGCTCGTGGAGCCGCGCAAATTTTCTTTTGACGATCTTCTCGCGCCCGCAAAATCCGGCGCCGCCCCGCTCCTCGTCGTTCTCGCCGGATTGCAGGATCCCGGCAACGTCGGAACCATCCTGCGCACCGCCGCCGCTTTCGGTGCGACCGCGGCCGTCACTTCCGCCTCCGGCCAGAGTGGCACGGCCAGTCCGTTTTCGCCGAAAGCGCTCCGCGCCTCCGCCGGCGCCGCGTTGCACCTCCCGATTCTTGCCGGCCCCGCGCTGCCGATTCTTCTGGCGCAACTGCACGCGTCGAAAATCCGCACGCTCGCTTCCAGCCTGCGTGAATCGGTGGACGACCAACCGACGCTCGCGCCGTGGGAAGTGGACTGGCGCGAACCGGTCGCACTTCTCGTTGGCAATGAGGGCGCCGGCCTTCCGGAAGAGATTGAACGCAGCGCGTCGGCTCGGATCCGCATCCCGATGTCGAGCGGCATCGAATCGCTCAACGCCGCCGCTGCCGCCGCCGTGCTTTTCTATGAGGCCGCCCGCCAGCGCAACACTCTGCCCATTTAGTCTCTTAGTTGTAGGACCTGGCAGTTGTAGGGCCCGCTTTCTGAAGCGGGCCGTTTCGCTCTACACTTAACGTTCCATGTCTCTCTTTCCCACGCTTCCCACGGACGATTTACCTTCCGCGAATCAGCCGCTTGCCGAGCGCATGCGCCCACGCACGCTCGACGAAGTCATCGGGCAGAAAAATCTTCTCGGCCCGGGAAAACCTCTCCGCGTCCAAATCGAATCCGACAATCTTGGCTCGATGCTTTTTTGGGGGCCGCCCGGTTGCGGCAAAACCACGCTCGCGCGCCTCATCGCGCGACTCACGAAATCCGAATTCATTTCGTTCAGCGCCGTTCTTTCCGGCATCAAGGAAATCAAAGAAGTCATGGCCGACGCCGAGCGCAAATTGTATTCCGCGCGCCGCACCCCGAGCGGCGAACGCGGCCGCACCATCGTCTTCGTCGACGAAGTTCATCGCTTCAACAAATCCCAGCAGGACGCGTTTCTCCCCTACGTCGAAGCCGGCCACATCACCTTCATCGGCGCCACGACGGAAAATCCTTCGTTCGAAGTCATCTCTCCGCTCCTCTCCCGCACCAAGGTCTACATCCTGGACTCGCTGACGACGCCGCAAATCGTTCAGCTTCTTCAGCGCGCGTTGCAAGATAGGGTTCACGGGCTCGGAAACGAAAATATCTCCGCAACCGACGAAATCCTGTTCCGCATCGCCTCCTTCGCCAATGGCGACGCCCGCGCCGCGTACAACACGCTCGAACTCTGCGCCCGCATTGCCAAACCCGGCGCGTCCGGTTCCAAACTGATCAGTGAAAGACTTCTCGAAGACGTTTTGCAGCGCAAATTATTGCGCTACGACAAATCCGGCGAAGAGCATTTCAATCTCATTTCCGCGCTGCACAAATCCGTGCGCAATTCCGATCCCGACGCCGCTCTCTATTGGTTCGCCCGCATGCTCGAATCCGGCGAAGACCCTCTCTACCTTGCGCGCCGCATGGTGCGTATGGCCAGCGAAGACGTCGGCCTCGCCGAACCCGGCGCCCTCGCCTTCACGCTCGCCGCAAAAGACGCTTTCGATTTTCTCGGCGCGCCGGAAGGCAATCTCGCGCTCGCGCAAGCCGTCGTCTATCTTTCGCTCGCGCCAAAATCCAACGCCGTTTACACCGCTTATGGAAGCGTCCTCGAAGACGTCCACAAAACAGAAGCCGATCCCGTGCCGCTCCATCTCCGCAACGCTCCGACCAACCTGATGAAAAACATCGGCTACGGCGCCGGCTACAAATACGCGCACAACTTCGAGGAAAAAGTCACCGACATGTCTTGCCTTCCCGAAAATCTCGCCGGCCGCTCCTGGTACAAACCCACCGACCAGGGCTTCGAGCAACGCCTTCGCGCTCGCCTTGACGAAATTCGTAAGCTAAAATCCCGCGGTGTCGGAAAATCTTGATGCCTGCCTTGCAAAGGTGAACCAGTCGTGAAAACGAATCGCATCTTGATTGCGCTGATTGTTTGCTGCTTCGCGGCTCCCTTCGTTGCGGGTGGCCGTCCAACTCGTCCTCCGATCACCGGCATCGCCTCCGTCCGCCTCTTCGCCGCCGACCTCCACGCATCCCGCACGTTCTACTCCAAAATTCTCGGCTTCGATTCCGCCACCGCCACCTGCCTCGGCGTCACCAACCCCTGTTACGCCGTCAACGGCCGCCAGCGCGTCGAGCTGCAGCAAATTTCCGGCGGCGCTCCCGACAATCTCCTCGCCGAAATCGCTTTCTCGACGCCGAACGTCGCCGCAATGCGCGAATATCTCCTTGCCGGCAAAATCGAAGCCGGCCCCATCGCCGCCGACGAAACCGGCGCGCTGCGTTTCACCTTCAAAGATCCGGAAGGCAATCCGCTCGCTTTCGTCCAACAATCCGGCGAACGCTTTTACACGCCCGCTGCGCACCAGGTCAGCGCACGCATCCTTCATGCCGGTTTCATCGTCAAAGATCTTGCGAAGGAAAAAGGTTTTTACGAGGGCCTGCTTGGCTTCAAACTCTACTGGCATGGCTTTTTTCCGCCGGAGGAACATGCGAAGGCCGCAACGGAAGAAGACGATTGGTACGAAATTCAGGTTCCCGACGGCGAGGAGTGGATCGAATTCATGCTGAACATTTCTCCCCGCGCCGATAAACGGGAACGCGGCGTACAAAACCATTTTTCGCTTGGCGTGAAAAACGCCAACAACGCCGCGACGCACCTTCGCGTCAACGGCGCTACGAAATTTGACGGCCCGGAAATCGGCCGCGACGGTAAAAACTCGCTGGACATCTACGATCCCGACCTCTCGCGCGTCGAAGTGATGGATTTTACTCCCGCAAAGGACCCTTGCTGCCACGCCTACGCCGCGCCGCACCCAAAACCATGATCGCTTCCCTTTCCATCTTCCGCGGTTCTCTGCGCTCTTTGTGTCTCTGCGTTGGTGTGTTTATTTTGCTTCTTCTCCCTTCCTTTGCCCAGCAGCCGGACAAGCCCGTGCTCAGCATCGACGAAGAACTCACATCTTTCGCCATCGCGCCCGACGGCCGCATCGCCTACGGCGTTCGCCGCAACGTCCACAACAAAAAGTACGATCTCCAGCACGACGACATCTGGATTCTGGATTCCAATGGAAAACGCCGCCGCATTCTGGAAGGCGCAAAATTTTCCATCAACAAATACGCGGTGTTCATCAACCGCGACAAAAAATCCGTCGCCCGGGAAAAAGGCAAGCTCGATCCCGAACTCGACCTTTCCGACACCAGTTTTTCCTATACCGTCGATTCCCTGCGCTGGTCGCCCAACGGCCGCTACCTCCTGGCCCAGCTTTTCACCACGTTTGTCGTTGACGATGCCGGCAAAACTTTCGACGAACTTATGACGCTCGTCATCGACGATTCGGGAAAGGAAATTCGCCTTGGCGGAAACGATCCGCTGATTCACAACGCGGAAGATGCCGTGTTTATGGTGGACAACGCCACGATCGCGTACTTGTTCGAGGTCACCAAGCCGCGGCTCTTGTTCTCGTTTAAATACTCGACCATCGCCAATGGCACCGGCGGCGCGCTTTTTGAAGGCCGGACGTTTCTTACCGTCGTTCCGATTCCCAAGACAAATTTTGCGATCGCGGTCGAACGCGACAAAGCGCTTTCCGGCCCGCCGCGCCTGCAACATCTCGATCTGCTGGCGCAAGACGATTCGGAGATCGCCACTCTCGATGGCTACGAAGGCGGGCTCAGCGTTTCGCCGAGCGGAAAATTCGCCGCCTATTACGTGGATAAGGAAAATATCGAGGTGCGCGATTTAAGCGCGCCCACGCGCGTTGCGCGCATCCGCCTCGGCCCCGGCACGGTTCAATGGTCTCCCGACGAGACTCGCCTGCTCTTGAAGCGCGCGACCGAACGAAAAACTGCGGAACTTTGCTGGATTGCCGTGCCGCCGCTGGCCACTCCTGCCGCCAGCCACGAAATTCCGGTGGCGCGGCCCGATTTCAATCCCCTCTTTCACGGCAGCGTCGTGCGCGACTTCGCGATTTCTCCCGACGGAAAATATATTGCGGTCATTTTTCCCGGCAAACGTAACCTCGACCTCTTCCCGCTCCAATAACATTCAAATTTAGCTCTGTCATCCGGACCGAAGCAGACTGGCTGTTTTTTGCCCTCCGAATTTTGGCGTGCCGGGCTACGGCACGGAGCGACCTCTCTTCGATTTCAAGTGTGGTGACGACGAATTCCGCGGCAAGGCCCGATCCCTCGGTCACCTTTCAACCCCGAACTTTCAACTCTTTTCAATCTCCTTCGCTTGCTGGATCACCGACGCCGCACTCTTCTCAATATCTTCCCGCGTCGTCGCCCAACTCGACACGCTGATGCGCATCGCTGCCCGACCCTGCCACACCGTGCCGCCGCACCAACACGTTCCCTCTTCCTGCACGCGCCGAATCACTTCCCGCGTTTTCTCGTCGTTTCCAAACGACACCAGTGCCTGATTCAGCATCACGTCGTGCAGAATTTCGTAACCCGCCTCGCGCAACTTTTCGGCGAACAGATTTGCCAGCGCGCACGTCCGTTCCACCAGCTCGCGCACGCCGCTTCGTCCCAGCGACTTCAGCGCGGCCCACAATTCCACGCCCCGCGCGCGCCGGGAAGAATCCGGCACGTGATGCATCGGCTCGCGCTGCGCGCCGCCCTGCAAGTACGCGGCGGACATCGCCATCGCGCGCTTCAGCGCCGTGCCGTCCTTCACCAGCACCACGCCGCTGTCGTACCCCACGTTGAGCCACTTGTGCGCGTCGGTGGCCCACGAATCCGCCATCTCGAGTCCGCGCGTCAGCCCGTCATACTTCGGCGAAACGCGCGCCCACAAGCCGAACGCGCCATCCACATGCACCCATGCGCCCGCCTCTTTCGCGCGCTTGCAAATCGCTTCCGCCGGATCAAACGCACCTGTATTCACGTTCCCTGCCTGAATGCACACCACGCTCCGCGCCGAAATCTTCGGCAACTTGTCCAAACGCATCCGGCCTTGCGCATCCGTTGGCACGCGAGTCACGCGATTTTTTCCGAATCCCACCATGCTCAGCGCCTTTTGCATCGAAGCGTGATATTCCTCGCCGACAATCACTTCAATCGGCGGCGCGCCGAAAAGTCCGTCGCTTTCCACGTCCCAACCTTCGCGCGCCAGCAGCGAAGTCCGCGCCGCCGCCAGGCCGCAAAAATTCGCCGCCGTCGCGCACGTCACAAATCCGCCGTCGCAATCCGTCGGCAATCGCAGCGCGTCGCAAATCCATCCAAGAACGACGTCCTCAAGTTCCGCCGCCACCGGCGACATTGCACGCAACGCCACGTTCTGTCCCCACGCGCCCGCGAGCCAATTCGCCGCCAGCGCGGCCGGCAATGTTCCGCCAATCACAAATCCAAAATATCTCGGCCCCGTCGAAGCCATCGTCGCCGGACTTCCCACCTCATCCAGCATTTCTACCACCCGCCGCGCTTCCGTCGGCCCTTCCGGCAGCTTCTCCCGGAACTTCGCGAGCCCCGCCAGCGCATCCGCTCCCGGCGAAACCCTTCTCTCGGCAACGCTCTCGACATATCTCGCGCCGCGCTCCGCCGCCATTCCCAGCAATTCCCTCATCTCGCCCATGTCTCCCCCGCTACCTTTCTTCTGCCTCTTCTTCGTGACCTCAGTGCGCCTTTCTCTGTGTCCTCTGTGTTAAACAAACATTTCCACAGCTCGACGAAAACAGCCGTTTTGGCACTCTCTCTTGTTTTTTCTGCTGCGAAGGCACGCATTAGGAGGAATCAGCCTGTATGGCCCGCTTTCTGAAACGGTCCGTCGGTACCGCTCAACCTACTCGCGCAACTTAAACCATCCCAAGAGCCGCATTGGGTCTCTCAGCACAAATCTCAAGTTTCCGTTGTTGCACCAGCGCAAAGATCCGCATCCAAACGAAGCAAAAACCCAGCGCCCGGCCGGATTACCTGAGCTCAAATCTTGCAAAATCTGGTTTTCCCTTTTTTTCCCGACTTAGAACTTAAAACTTATCACTTACAACTTTCCCACCGCCGCCGCTTTCAACGCCGCCACTTCCCTCACCGTCAGCGGCCGGTACTTCCCCGTTTCCACATCCAGCTTCAGCGGTCCAAGCTGCACGCGTTTGATCTTTTCCACATCGAATCCAACTTCCTTGAACATGCGCCGGATCTGCCGGTTGCGGCCTTCGATCAGCACCACTTCGTACCATGGATTCGGCGTGTTCTCCGCCAGCCGAATTTTTGCCGGCGACGTTTTCACGCGCCGGCCGTCTTCCAGTGGAATGGAAATCCCTGCGCGAAGTTGCGCAATGTCCCTTTCGTTCGGACGGCCGCTGATTTTCACCATATACGTCTTCGGAACGTGCGAGCCGGCTTTTGTCAAAAGTTGCGCCAGCGCCCCGTCGTTCGTCATCAGCAGCAATCCTTCGCTCCCATAATCGAGCCGGCCCACGGGATAGACGCGGCCGGCGTCCTTCGGCAGCAAATCCATCACCGTGGCCCGCCCTTCCGGATCGCTAACGGTGGTTACGTAGCCTTTCGGTTTGTTCAGCAGAAAATACAAAAGCCGCCGGTTTTTTTTGAGCGGTTCGCCATCGACGGAAATTTCATCGACTTCGGGGTCGGCCTTCGTGCCAAGTTCCGTCACAACGCTACCGTTTACGCTCACTCGGCCGGCCGTGATAATTTCTTCCGACGCCCGCCGCGATGCAACGCCCGCTGCCGCCAGAATTTTTTGCAATCGCTCGCTGGGCATGACGTGTAGCGTACGCTTCAGCGTGCGCGCTTGTGAAAACTGCGTTTGTAGGCTTTTTCTTCGGATTGTTCTTGCTTGGGAATGAATTTCTTCGCCGCCGGTTTCATCGCAAGAATTGTCCGCGCTTCCTTTTCTTGCAACAGCCGGTACCGCCCCGGCGCAATTCCTTCAATCGTCAGCGGACCGAGCGCGATACGCTTCAATTTCTCCATCGGATGTTTTTCTTTGAAGAGCACGCGCCGCAGCGATTCCAGTTTCGAGTCGCGCATCCGCACTTCGTACCAGTAATTCGCGCCGTGCCCGCGCGCCGCGCCCGGCTGCCGCAGCGTTTGCATCTTCACGCCCGCTTGTTTGCCAACGCGCTCAAGATCGGTCAGCGTCAGCATGCCTTTTATTTTTACGTAATAAATTTGCTCCAGGTGTTCCCATTTCTTCAGAAGTTCCGCGGCCAGGTCGCCGTCGTTCGTCAAAAACACCACTCCCGTCGCCGCGTATTCGAGATTGCCGACGGGATACACGCGCGAAGGAAATCCGCGCAACAGATTTTTCAGCGTCTTCCGCCCTTCGGGATCGGCCAGCGTGGACATTACTTCCGGCGGCTTGTTCATCAGCAAATAGACGCGCCGCTCTTCCGCTTCCACCGTGCGCCCCGCCGCTTCAATGCGATCTTTGCCGGGATCGGCTTTCGTTCCGAGTTCGGTCACCACGTGGCCGTTCACACGCACTTGTCCGCTCAGGATCAATTGCTCCGCGTGCCTCCGCGAAGCAATTCCCGCCCGCGCAATAATTTTCTGCAGTCTCTCTTCCATTGTGAAATCTGGACTACTTCAGAATCCTCTCGGGAAGTTACACACCTAAATTGACGCCATGCGCAAAACCGAAGAAAAGCTCGAAAACGCAAAAAAGCTCTTCCTTACAACCTGAAACGTAAAACGAATTCAATCGCCCGAAGCCGCGCCTTCGGCCTTCGGCGGCTCTTCGTCCAGTTCGCCGGAAGGCATGCCTTCGTTCGTGGCGGCCACTTCTTCTTCAATCAACTCGTTTTCTTCGGCGCCATTTTCCGGCAAGGGCAGATTCTCGAGCGTGTCCGCCGTCGGCGCGTTCATCATCTCTTCTTCCGTCTGCGTGCCGGCGGTCACGCCCGCGTCGCTGCCCAGCGCCTCGCGTGCCAGCGCTTCAAACTCCTTCAAGCTCGGCAGTTCGTCCAGATCGCTCAAACCGAATCGCATCAAAAATTCTTTCGAAGATTTGTACAAGATCGGCCGCCCCATCACTTCCTTGCGGCCCGCCGTGGTGATCAGTCTGCGGTCGAGCAACGTCGAAATCACGCCCGAAGAATTGACGCCGCGAATTTCCGAAATTTCCGGCGCCGTCACCGGCTGCTTGTACGCAATCACCGCCAGCGTCTCGAGCGCCGGCATCGAAAGGCGCAGTGGCGGGCGCAAACTCTTGATGAAGCGCCGCACCACGTCGTGATGCTGCGGCTTCGTATACATTTTGTAGCCGCCCGCGACGCCGCGAATCTCGACGCCTCGCTCTTCGGCGGCATAGCTCGCAACCAGTTCATCGAGCGCGGATTGCACCACCAGTTTTTCTTCGCCGAGCGCACCGGCAAGTTGCTCGATCGTCGCCGGTTCGTCCGCCGCGTAAATAATCGATTCCAGTGCCGCTTTGCGTTCTTCGTTGGTCATAAGGTCAGTTCACAGTTTTCAGTTCACAGTTTACAGAGACAAACAAAACCACCCGTGCCGCCTACTGATATTCCTGGTCGATCTGTTTCAATTCGCCTTTTTCGTCGAAAACCGTGTCGAACGATTTTGCCTTTTTCAGCAAAATGTCGCCAAACTGTTTTTCCTGCGCCAGGCCCACCGCCTGGAGCTTCACCATTTCGAGCACGGCGAGGAACGCCACAATCATCGCGTGCCGCGTCGGACACGCCTCGAAAAATTGGATCAGGTTCACGCTCGAATCCGCGCTGGCCAGAATTTGCGTGCGCAATTGCGCGATCATTTGCGCCACGGTGAAAAGTTCGTGCTTCAGCTCGATGCGCGCCACTTCCTTGCGCCGCTCCAGCACTTGCTGGAACACTTTCACCAAATCGACGAGCGAAACGACGAGTTCGCCTTCCGTCCCTTCGTCGTTGTAAAGCGATTTGTCCGGCTTCGACCACACGTTTTCTTCAATTTGTTGCTTCTGATACAAAAGCTGGGCCGCGTTTTTGAATTTTTCGTGCTCGATCAGCCGTTGCACCAATTCTTCGCGCGGATCTTCCGCTTCGCCTTCCGCCAGCGCAAGCGGGTCCGGCGGCAAAAGCATTTTGCTCTTGATGTAAATCAGCGATGCCGCCATATAAATAAATTCGGCGGAAACATCCACATTCAATTCTTCCAATTTGTGCAAATAATCCAGGTATTGCGATGTAATTTTGGAAATTTGAATATCATGGATGCTCATTTTTTGTTGCTTGATCAAGTCAAGCAACAAATCGAGCGGCCCTTCGTAGAGCGGAATCTGAATTTTGTACGGCGTCGCCATTCTTTTTTCTGTGCCTCTATAGGGCCCGCTTTCTGAAGCGGGCCGATGCGTAACATACGCCCGGGCCCAAACGGCCGGCTTCGGAAAGCCGGCCCTACAACTCGTTCGCGCGACCTTGCTCGTGTAGGGGCACGATATATCGTGCCCCTACGGTTGCTGCAACAACACTAATTGCCAATCTCTGCCCGCCTCTTCTCCCACCCGAAGACGGCTTCGCGGACCCGGCCGATGGTTTTCTGCGCTTCGACGCGAGCGCGTTTCGAGCCTTCGTCGGTCACTTCGAGCACGCGCTTCGGATGCTTTTCGTATTCGAGCCGCCGTTCGCGCACCGGCGCAATCCATTCGATCAAGTGGTCGGCCATTTTCGCTTTGCACTCGATACACCCGATTCCGGCGGTGCGGCACCCTTCGGCCGCCCATTCCAGTGTTGCCGGGGACGAGAACAGTTTATGCCAATCGTAGACGGGACACACGTCCGGATTTCCGGCGTCGGTGCGCCGCTTCCGCGCCGGGTCGGTCACCATCACTTTCGTTTTCTTGCGAATGTCGTCGTCGCTCTCGCTCAGCGTGATCGCGTTGCCATAACTCTTCGACATCTTGCGTCCGTCGAGACCGGGGATACGCGGCGTCTTCGTCAGCATCACACCAGGCTCCTGCAGTATTGCTAGAATAGAGAAAAAGTTGCGGGCAAGTCCGAGACGGTCAAGGAAATTCTCGTATCCAATCTCTCTAGATAGTTTGGTTGCCATCCTGGCTATCGTGCCGGGCCATAGCGTACCCTTTACTCCAGAAAACTCAAGCATGCTGCGAAAGTCCCCGGCTTCACCAAATGCGCCTTCAACATTTCCTAGATACTCCTCGTTTGCCGGATCCTCTATCAGCAACGGATCGACTTCTATGCCTCCAAAATGAGAGTTGAACTTGCGCACGATTTCACGGGAGAGTTCGACGTGGGAGACTTGGTCTTCGCCGACGGGTACGACGAGTGGGGTGCCTTCCTCCGAATAAATGACGATGTCGGCGGTTTGCAGACAGGGATAGCCGAGGAAGCCGTAGGTGTGCAGGTCTTTGTCCTTCACGTTTTCAAAGGCTTCTTTGTACGTGGGAACGCGTTCGAGCCAACTGAGCGGCGTGACCATCGAGAGCAGTAAGTGCAATTCGGCGTGTTCGGGAACGAGCGATTGCTGGAAGATGACGCATTTTTCCGGGTCGAGGCCGGCGGCGAGGTAATCCGTAACGATTTCGATGGTGTTTTGCGCGACGGCGGAAGTGTCCGCGTAGTCGCTCGTGAGCGCGTGCCAATCGGCGATGAAATAAAAACAATCGTACTCGGGATCGTTTTGCAGACGCACCCAGTTTTGCAACGCGCCAAAATAGTGGCCGATGTGGAGTTTGCCCGTCGGCCGCATGCCGCTTACGACGCGCTTCTTCGCGATGGAACCCAAATCCAACCCCCGAAAGAAGGGCGGGCTAAAGCCCTGCCCCTACACGAAAGCTTCTACTACTAAATCGTGCACGAAACGGCCGGCTTCGGAAAGCCGGCACTACAACAACAAGAACCGAAGACTCACAAGCTTGCTCGATGGCGGCGGTCTCGGTGAAGCTTAAACCGGCACAGGCAAGAGTGCCTGTGCTACTTCAGCAAATCCCGCGCGATGATCATGCGCTGGACTTCGCTCGTGCCTTCGTAAATCGTGATGACACGGGCGTCGCGGTACATGCGTTCGACGTCGGTTTCGCGCGAATAGCCGAGGCTGCCGTGAATCTGCACGGCTTTGTACGCAACGCGATTGGCCATTTCGCTGGCGTATAACTTTGCCTTCGACGCGGCGCTGGCCCCTCCCGCGGAAGCGGGCAGCCCGGAAGAGGTTTTTCCCGAATCTTTCAGCCATGCGGCATGGTAAACCAATCCGCGCGCGGCTTCGATCTCCGTTTGCATGTCCGCCAGCATCCATTGTATCGCTTGGAATTCGCCGATGGATTTTCCGAATGCGCGGCGCTCTTTCGCATATTTGATCGAATCATCGAGCGCGCCTTGCGCGAGGCCAACGGCTTGCGCGGCGATGCCGATGCGTCCGCCATCGAGCGCGCTCAAGGCAATCTTCAAACCCTGGCCTTCTTCGCCGAGGCGATTTTCGGCGGGCACTTCGCAGTCGTTCAAAAGAATTTCGACGGAGGGCGAGGAGCGCTGGCCCATTTTGTCTTCGTGACGGCCAATTTTAAAACCTTTAAACGAAGGTTCGACAAGAAATGCGGTGATGTCTTTCTTACTGGCGGCCGCTGAGCGGTCGACTCCGCCGGCGGCGGGATCGGTTTTTGCGAAGACGATGTACACGCCGGCGTGGCTGCCGTTGGTCACCCAGGTTTTGGCGCCGTTGAGGCGGTAAGAAAAAGCAGATCCCTCGCTGCGCTCGGGATGACAACGTATAGCGGTGGCCTGGATGCCGGCGGCGTCGGAACCGGCGGAAGCTTCCGTCAAGCAGAACGAGCCGAGAATTTCTCCGCCGGCGAGGCGTTTCAAGTATTTTTGTTTTTGCGCGTCGCTGCCAAATTGAAGCAGCGGCACTTGCACGGCCGAATTCGTCACGCCGAGCGCGGTGGACATCGCCGTGTAAACGCGCGCGACCTCTTCCAGCATCAGCACGTACGAAACGGTGTCGAGCCCCGGCCCGCCCCACTCTTCCGGCACCAGCATGCCGCAGCAGCCCATTTCGCCGAGCTTGCGGATGATTTCGAGGGGAAATTTTTCTTCGCGCTCCAGCTCTTTCACGAGTGGCCGAACTTCCGTCTCCATGAATTGCCGGACGGTGCCCTGAATCAGTTTTTGGTGGTCTTTAAGAGAAAAATCCATCAGTCAAATGTACGAAGTGTACGAACGATGCTAACACAGGCGCGTAGCACAGGCACTCTTGCCTGCGCCGATTCTGTCCCAGGCAAGGGCTTATGCTGTCGCAGCAAGGAGTGGCTACACTACCCAAACGGATAGCGGCGCGAATCTAGGCCCACTCAAGATAGACAGAAAATAGTGAACGAAATTACTCGATCGCCGAATTAATTTGTCGAATCAAACGGTCCGGCCTTAGCGGCTTCTCGTCTTTCGAACCATCTGTACTTTCGCCGACACCACGGAAAAAAACAGACGACAAGTATGCTACCTACAGCGGCGCCGACCATGCTTCCAAAGAACGATCTCATGGACCATCCCCAGAACAAGAACCTATGTACAAACAGTCGACGCCAACTCAACGGCGCGAAAGAAAGGACCGTCAACAACGCGAATAGACTGGCGCAGAGTTTCAATTGGCTCTGCAAACTCTTTCGACCGAGTCTTGTGTGCCGATCCTGAGGCACTTTTGAGTCGATGATCAACTCAGACCCTAAAGCTTAAACAGTTCTCGGAGGCGTTTGGTTTGCTGGCGGCTCGCCAGAAGGCTCAAGCCAGACACCCTTTTCGCGTAGCGACAAAAAGCCCGCGATAATGAGAGCCATTAAGACACTTCCGACGCTGCGACGGGTCCAGTCAAGAGTGGGCGTACGTGCCCACCAATCGTACAGTGGCAAAATGGACGAAAAGCAAACCAAGTAGAAAACAAAAAGGACGGTGCGCGATCCATCTTTCGGCCGCCTCGGCTTAGAGATCGCGCCTAACCGCCGCATGAGCAACCCCCAAGGTAACGCAATGCAGGCCACAATCACCTCGGCACGCAACGTGCGCCCCGGCATGAATTGGTCGACGATAGCGGCGATTCCAATGATGGCCAAGAGCAGATTCGTGTAACCGCCCAAGAGCTGACAAAGGACAAACCACGAAGAAGGCGGGTTCAAATCAGTTTCGCGGTTATGCTCGAAGTCCATTACCGCGAAGTGTAACACGGGTTGAGCAGGGCAAGCCCGCGAAGGCTACAGTTTAAATAGTTCGCGGAGGCGCTTGGTTTGCTGGCGGGAGACGGGGACTTCGGTTTGTTTTTTGTCGTTCATTTTGAGCATGTAGCTGGATTTGAACCAGGGCACAACTTCCTTGATGTGATGAATGTTGACGAGGAAGGAGCGGTGCGGACGCCAGAAAACGTCGGCGTCGAGCGCGGCGTGCATCTCTTCGAGCGTGCGGTAATTGGAAGTGCCGTCGGCTTCGCGGGCGCAGACGGAGATGAGGCCGTCGGCGATGGTGGCGAAGATGAGATCTTCGGCGTCGACGAGCAGCAAACGTTGCTGCGATTTGATGAGCAGCTTTACCGGCGCGTTGGAAGCGGCGGGAATGGCGGCGCCAAGCTGGCTGACGAGTTTTTCCAGGCGGTCGGCGGGGCTGGTGTCCGCTTCCATTTCGCGGCGAGCGCGGGCGATGGCTTTGGCGATGCGCGATTTGTCGAAAGGTTTCAGGACGTAATCGACGGCGTTCACATCGAACGCTTGCACGGCGTAATGATCGAAGGCGGTGGCGAAGACGACGTGCGGGACGCGGGCTTTGCGCTCGACGAGTTTTTTGAGGACGCCGAAGCCGTCGAGGCCGGGCATTTGCACGTCGAGAAAAACGAGGTCGGGCGAATGTTCCTTGATGAGGTTGACGGCTTCGAGGCCGTTTTTGCCTTGCGCGACGAGATTGATTTCCGGAAACGCTTTGAGAAGGAAGGCGAGTTCGTCCCGGGCGGGCTTTTCGTCGTCGACGATGAGCGTGTTGATGGACATGGAAGGCCAGAGCAAGTATAGGCGCGTTGGAAAGGCAAAAGAAAGACAAAGACGGATTGCCACAGAGTCACAGAGGTCGCAGAGAGGAACAGGAATTATAGGTACGGTTCAACGAACGCACATTGTGGAAAAAGCGAAGAGTTCGTTTACACTGCGGAGCGCAGGATTTTCTCAAGGAGCGTCCATGGCCAGGAAACGTGCGGCAACGAGACCGCTGACGGCGCAAGTTTTGAGCAGCGAGACGCTTTATCAGGGGCCGGTGTTCGGATTGCGGCGAGATGAATTGATCGAGCCGACGGGATTGCGCACGAAGCGCGAGGTGATTACGCATCCGGGATCGGTGGTGGTGCTGCCGGTGCTTCCGGATGGACGCATTGTGATGATCGAGCAATACCGGCATGCGACGAAACAGTTTTTGCTGGAACTGGTTGCGGGGCGGATGGAGCCCGGCGAAGATCCAAAGCAGGCGGCGGCGCGAGAGCTGGCGGAAGAGACAGGTTATAAAGCGAAAAAGTTAAAAGTCTTCCTCGATGTATTCCCGACGCCGGGATTTTTGGAAGAACGGATGTTTTTGCTGCTGGCGTCGGACTGCGTGGCGGGCCAGGCTTCGCCGGAAGACGATGAGAAAATTGTTTGCACGCTCCATGAGCCGGCGAAATTGGAACAAATGATTCACCGCGGCAAATTGCACGACGCGAAGTCCGTTGCCGGATTGCTTTACTACTTCCGATTCCTGGCGCCGAAGCGGCGCAACAAGAAGAAATATTGATTAAATCGATTTAGAGCGACGATTAACCCTACTGAATATTTATAACGTTCCGATCGAGATTCTATTGACTCGATGTCTCGTTCTGGTACACTCCGCGCGTTGCACCGCCATTGCGGCTGATTCCGGGTCGTCCGCGTGGTGTCCGTGAAACAAATGAATCTACCTTCAGGAGGCAGATCGAGGTGCAAGGAAGCGTGAAATGGTTCAACAACTCGAAAGGATACGGCTTCATTGGACGAGAGGACGGTCCGGATGTTTTTGTCCACTACTCGGCCATCATTGGAGACGGTTACCGGACGCTGCAGGAAGGCGACCCGGTCGAATTCGAGATTGTGCAAGGACCCAAGGGACCACAAGCGGCAAACGTCCAAAAAGCAGGGTGAAAGCGGTTTGCACTTATACGGCCGGAAGGGAGCGCCCCCCTTCCGGCCATTTTTTTACGCAGAGATTTATCAAGCGCGCAAAAACGGCCGGCTTCGGAAAGCCGGCCCTACAACGGCTGCGAGACAGGGGAAGGATTCCCTTTTATAATCGGCGCATGGACAACAAACAGATTGCACGGGTTTTGCGGGAGACCGCACAACTCCTTGAAATTGACGGAGCGATTATTGGCCGCTACCGAAGTTACGAGAAGGCCGCGGAGATGATCGATTCGCTGCCCGAATCGATTGAACAAATGGTGAAGACGCCGGAAAAATTGAAAGATTTGCCGGGAATCGGCGACCGGATGGTGGAGCACCTCGAAGAGATCGTTTCGACGGGAGACTATGCACTGCGGCAAAAACTTTTGAAAAAATATCCGGAAACGATTCTGGATTTGCTGCAACTGCAATCGCTGGGCCCCAAAAAAGTGGCGCTGCTTTGGAAGAAATTCAAGGCAGGCACGGTTGCGGACGTGGAAAAAATCGCGAAAGAGGGAAAGCTGCGCGCGCTCGAAGGATTTGGCGAAAAGAGCGAGCAGAATATTTTGAAGGCGGTGGAAGTGTTCAAGAAATCGAGCGGACGATTCCACTTGAACACGGCGGAGGAAGCGGCGGAGAAAATCATCGCGCATATCGAGAAAGCCGGAAAAGCGGTGGAAAGCGTGACGCCGGCGGGATCGCTGCGGCGCGGAAAAGAGACGGTGGGCGATCTGGATTTGCTGGTGACGCTCTCGGACGGGCACACCGCGCAGAAGCACGTGGACGCGCTGGCGGAACACATTTTGAAATATCCGGGGATCGATCAGACGCTGGCGCACGGCGAAAACAAGGTGAGTTTTACGCTGGAAGACGGGCTGCAAGTGGATGTGCGGCTGCTGGAGAAAGAGAATTTTGGCGCGGCGCTGCTTTATTTTACCGGCTCGAAAGAACACAACGTGGCGCTGCGCGGGCGCGCGAACGACATGGGCTACACGCTGAATGAATACGCGCTGGCGACGCTGAAGGGCGAAAAGCGCGTTGCGGGAAGAACGGAAGAAGAGATTTACGGAAAGCTGAAGCTGGATTTCATTCCGCCGGAGCTGCGCGAAAACACGGGGGAAATCGCCGCCGCGGAAAAGCACGCGCTGCCAAAGTTAGTCGAGCGGAAAGACATGAAGGGCGACTTGCAGATGCACACGACGGCGAGCGACGGAAAAAATTCGATCGAAGAGATGGCGGAAGCGGCGCGCGCGCTGGGGCACGAATACATTGCGATTACGGATCATTCGAAAGCGGTGACGGTGGCGAACGGGCTCGATGAAAAGCGGATGGAGGCGCACATCAAAAAGCTGCACGCGGCGGATGCGAAGAAGCTGGGGATTCGCGTGCTGGCCGGCTCGGAAGTGGACATCATGAAGGACGGTTCACTGGATTATTCGGACGAGATTTTGGCGCAGCTGGATGTGGTGGTGTGCTCGATTCACTCGTATTTCAATTTGGAACGCGTGGCGATGACGGAGCGGATGCTGGCGGCGATCGAAAATCCCTACACGCAGATTATTGCGCACCCGACGGGGCGGCTTTTGCTGCGGCGCGACCCGATCGACTACGACATGGAGAAGATTCTGGACGCGTGCGCGAAACACGGCGTGGCGATGGAATGCAATTCGTACCCCGACCGGCTGGATTTGAAAGACGTTCATTTGCGGATGTGCAAAGAGCGGGGGGTGAAAGTGGTGATTTCGACGGACTCCCATATGGCGGCGAATTTGAGTCTGATCCGGTATGGGGTGACGACGGCGCGGCGCGCCTGGCTGACCAAAAAGGACGTGATTAACACCTTTCCTTTCAATGACTTCCTGGAGGCGCTGCGACCGAAGCCGGGGGCGCAGCGGACGAAGCAGGCGGGCAAAGGGCGCTGAAGGCCGCGGAAGAAGCTTGCGGGAACATTTTGTGACGAGGCGTCGTACATTCCTTGTAGAACGGACCAAAAAGGCCTTGGTGAGGACTAAACCGATGAACATTCCCATGTTGCGGGTAATGCGGGTGGCGATTCCCTTTTGCGCAGGCGCGATGCTTTCACTGGCGCTTTTTTCTTCGGCGGCCAGCGCCGAAGAGTGGACGAAGAGCTATTCCGTATCCGGGCGGGCAAACGTGCATGTGGACACGAATGACGGAAGTGTGCGGGTGACGACAGGCGACACGAAGCAGGTTGAACTGCGCGTGATTTACAGCGGATACGCGCTGGACAAAAATTTGAAGATTGAGTCGAGGCAGGACGGCGATCGCGTGGAATTGAGCGCGCGGGAAACGATGCATTGGAGCTGGGGATTTCACGTGAACCGCGGACTGCGATTGGAAGTTCGAATGCCGAAAGATGCGGACCTGAGCGTGGATAGCGGCGACGGGTCGGTCGAAGCGCAAACGATTACGGGTAATCTGGATATTCACACTGGCGATGGCCACATCCGCGTGGATGGCGCAAAGGGCCAGATTCGCCTGCGCACGGGCGATGGCAGCATTGAAGGCCGCGATCTGGACGGCAAAATTGAAGCGGACTCGGGCGATGGACACATTACTCTCGATGGGCGGTTCGACACGCTGAATGTTCGAACCGGCGATGGCAGCATCAATGCACATGCCCAGCCGGGATCGAAGGTGTTGAGCGCGTGGAATATTCACACCGGAGATGGCAGCGTGGATTTGGCGCTGCCCGGCGATTTGAACGCGAACATCGACGCGAGCACCAACGACGGGAGAATCAGCCTGGGGATCCCGGTGACGGTGGAAGGCCAGTTCAGCAATTCGCAGATTCACGGGAAGATGAATGGCGGAGGACAAGCGCTGACGATTCACACGGGAGACGGCTCGATTCGGCTGAATCGCACGTAGAGTTCAGATAAAACGGTAATGAGGCCCCGGGAGAGCGAAGCTCTTCCGGGGTTTTTTGTTGCGACGATGAAGGGACGCGCCGACGGAATGTAAGGAAATGCACACAATGGAAGCTCATTTCCATGCGACGGAACGGGACAACCGTTGAAAATAAGGCGCTTAGATAAGATGCGAACTGGCAATCGACGTGCCATGTATATTGTGTTTGGGGGAGGGTTCCTTGGTCGTTTATCTGCTTTCTTTTGCCATCGCGTGCCTGGTCGCATTTTGCTTTGCAAGTTCGATTTTGGCTTCACCCAAGCGGCGTTCTTCACGCTGAGTACCGAGGGCAAGGCTCCGATCGATGCAGCCGATTCCACTGACGTTTCCGTGTGGAAATGCAAATGCCATTTTTTGACTGTGTCATGGATTTGACGGTCCGGTCTTCTTCTTTTTCCCATTCCGCCATTTGCAACGGCCCTTGGCTTTGCGCGATACTGCTTGTTTGCTTGGGGATCGTTTTCGGGCGCTGAGCCCGCTGCACTAATCTGTAAAATCTAAAATCAACGGCCGCGCCGCGGCCGCTTGCTTGAGGGAGCAGAATGGAAAAGCCTGCAAAGATTGCGCCTGCCAAGGGAAAACTGGGAGTGCTGCTGCCGGGAATGGGTGCGGTGAGCACAACGTTCATGGCGGGTGTGGAGCTGGTGCGGAAGGGCAAAGCGCAGCCGGTGGGGTCGCTGACGCAGATGGGAACGGTGAGGCTGGGAAAGCGGACGGACGGCAAGTCTCCACTCATCAAGAAATTCGTGCCGCTGGCCGATCTGAACGATCTGGTTTTCGGCAGTTGGGATCTTTTCAAGGATGACGCGTACGAAGCGGCGGCAAAGGCCGGCGTATTGACGCCGGAGGATTTGGGGAAGGTTAAACCTTTTCTGAAGACGATCAAGCCGATGAAGGCCGCGTTTGACCGCGAATACGTGAAGCGGCTGGACGGCACGTACGTGAAGAAGGCAAAGAACAAATACGAGCTCGCGCTGCAACTGAAAGACGACATTGCGAATTTCCGGAAAACAAAGAAGGTTTCGCGGCTGGTAACCTGCTGGTGCGCTTCGACGGAAGTGTTCATCAAGCCGGAAGAGGTGCACTCGACGCCGGAAAAGTTTATCGAGGGCATGAAGAAGAACGACCCGGCGATTGCGCCTTCGATGCTGTATGCGTGGGCCTCGATCACGAGCGGAGTTCCCTTTGCGAATGGCGCGCCGAATTTGACCGTGGACATTCCAGCAATTCAGACGCTCGCGCAGGAACACAACGTGGCGATCTGCGGCAAGGATTTTAAGACCGGACAGACGTTGATGAAGACGGTGCTGGCGCCGGCGTTCAAAGCGCGCATGCTGGGGCTCGACGGCTGGTATTCGACGAACATTTTGGGGAATCGCGACGGCGAAGTGCTGGACGATCCCGGTTCGTTCAAGACGAAGGAAGAATCGAAGCTCGGCGCGCTGGAATATATTTTGCAGCCGCAACTTTATCCCGAGCTTTACAGCAAGATGTACCACAAGGTCAGAATCAACTATTACCCGCCGCGCGGCGACAACAAAGAGGGCTGGGACAATATCGACATTTTCGGCTGGCTGCGCTACCCGATGCAGATCAAGGTGGACTTTCTATGCCGCGATTCGATTCTGGCGGCGCCAATCGTGCTGGACCTGGTGATGTTCATGGATCTGGCGCAGCGGGCGGGCTTCCGCGGGATTCAGGAATGGCTGAGTTTTTACTTCAAGTCGCCGATGACGGGCGCGGGACTTTACCCTGAGCATGACCTCTTCATTCAATCGATGAAGCTGAAGAACACGCTGCGCTGGATGATGGGCGAAGAGCTGATCACGCACCTCGGCCAGGAATACTACGACTAATTATTGCCGCGGCCGAAGTGAAAGGTAACTTCGACGGAAGCCTCTTTGTCGGCGGCGGAAAAGTGCCATTGCCGGACGGCGCGCGTTCCCGCTTCGACTAAGACGGCGTGTCCGCCAATCGCTTGCACCTCTTTGACGGTCCCGTCCGGGCGAATGAAGACGCGCAGCTTCACGACGCCGCCGATTCCCTTGTCGCGAAGGATGGGGGGATATTCCGGCTCAATGCGCTTCAAAATCTTGCGGTTGGCGTCCTGCGAAAAGACGATGCGCGAACCGAAACCGAATACCAGTGCCAGACATACGATCTGCGCCAGTTTGCGCGTGATTGTTGAACGATTCATTGTGGTGTGACCCCTCGTTTGCAATGCAAGAACTGGAGGAGGGAGCTCCCACACAGCTTGCCTTACCGTGGAAGGAGCACGAGTGGGGCCACGGCGCCGGTGGCAGGGGAGGCGATGCGCCGGAAAATTCAACGTTGAAAGGCAAGTTAAGACACTTGTTTCTATACAGTTAGCAAAAAACGCTCGAGGGGACGAATGGACGCCTGCGTTCGAAAAGCAAAAATCGTCGGCCGCCGGCTGAGATTCTGACAGATTACGTCTCTCTGTGAGATAGCAAAGGCGAGAGTGAGACGATCCGGTGGCCTTCGCAACGGACCGCACGCCGCCTGCTAACCGTGAGCGGCGGCGGACTTGGCCTCGACGGCGTCCAGGACGCGCGTGGAGTAAACCAGCGCGGCGCCGGCATTCATGGCGACGGCCACGCCGAGCGCTTCGGCAATCTCTTCCCGGGTGGCGCCCGCTTTCAACGCGGCTTCGGTGTGATGGACGATGCAACCATCGCACTTTGTGGTGATGGCGACGGCGAGAGAGATCAACTGGCGCGTTTTTTCGCCGAGTTTGGTGGTGGCGGAATTGGCGGCGCTGAGGGTTTGGTAGCCTTTGACGGTGTCGGGCGAAATTTTCATCAGTTCGCCGACGCGCGCGCCAAATTGCTGGTGGTACTTATTCCAATCGATCATCATGGCAATCTCTCCGTAAGGCGGATGTTCCGCGGGCCTACTTCTACCCGCTTCGCGCGGAAGTTGCAAGAAATTGTTGCGCGGCGGCGTTTTCTGGCGGCAAGCGCGGTGAATTTTTTTTGGTGCGAGCGTTGTGATATCTTTTCAAGTTCGGTGGCACGCATCGCCGCAGTCCTTACAAGCGAGGACGAGGGCATCGGCGACCAAGTTTGTTCTCGATCCGCGGGAGAAAACGTACATGAAGAGTGTTTATAACGGGCTGACCGTTCCGGCAGAGGGACGCGCCATCGGCTACGCGAATGGCGAACTGCAGGTGCCGGACTCGCCGGTAATTCCTTTTATCGAAGGCGACGGCACGGGACGCGATATCTGGAAGGCGTCGCGGCGGGTATTTGACGCGGCGGTCGAACACGCCTACGGCGGCAAGCGAAAAGTGGCGTGGTTTGAGGTCTTTGCCGGCGAAAAAGCGTTCAACACATTTAAGGAATGGCTGCCGAACGATTCGGTGGAAGCAATCCGTGATTTTCGCGTGGCGATCAAAGGGCCGCTGACGACGCCCGTCGGCGGCGGGATTCGTTCGTTGAACGTGGCGTTGCGGCAAATTCTGGATTTGTATTCCTGCGAGCGGCCGGTTCGCTATTTTGAGGGAGTTCCCTCCCCCGTGAAACACCCGGAAAAACTGGATGTGGTGATATTCCGCGAAAATACGGAAGACGTTTACATCGGCATTGAGTGGAAAAGCGGCACGCCGGAAGCGAAAAAGCTTCTGGAATTTCTGAACAACGACATGCTGAAGGACGGCAAGAAGCAGATTCGCTGGGATTCCGGCGTGGGCATAAAGCCGATTTCGCCGACGGGCACGAAGCGGCTGGTGCGGCGCGCGATCAAATATGCGCTGAAGCACAAGCGCAAGAGCGTGACGCTGGTGCACAAAGGCAACATTCAGAAATTTACCGAAGGCGGCTTTCGCGACTGGGGCTACGACCTGGCGCGCGAAGAATTCCGCACCGAGACGGTGACGGAACGCGAAAGCTGGATTTTGGACAATCTGGACAAGACGCCGGGACTGACGGTGGAACAAAACGGCGCGATGATCGAGCCGGGGCTGGAGCAAGCGGTCGATTCGTTCAAGAAATCGGTTTACGACGAAGTGAAACAGACGCTGGACGCGATTTACGCGACTCATGGCAAGGGCCAGTGGAAACAGAAGTTGATGATCAACGACCGCATCGCCGATTCAGTGTTTCAACAGGTGCTGATGCGCGCGGATGAATACAGCGTGCTGGCCACGTCGAACTTGAATGGCGATTATCTTTCCGATGCGTGCGCGGCGCAGGTGGGCGGATTGGGAATGGCGCCGGGATCGAACATCGGCGACGGTTTCGGCGTATTTGAAGCGACGCACGGCACCGCGCCGAAATACGCGGACAAGGATGTGATCAATCCGAGTTCGGTGATGCTGTCGGGCGCGATGATGTTTGAATTTTTGGGCTGGACGGAAGCGGCGCAATTGATTGAAGACGGCATCGCGCGGACGATTCAGCAGAAAAAAGTTACGTACGACCTGGAACGATTGATGCCGGGCGCGACCAAGCTGGGGACGTCGGCATTTGCCGGCGCGATTATCGAAAACATGAAGGGCATGGCAGTTGGAAAATAAAAAAGGAAAACAATCACGAACATGAGCAGAAAAAAGGTAACGGTAGTTGGCGGCGGATTTGTTGGATCGACGACGGCACAACGCATTGCGGACATGGAACTGGCCGACGTGGTGCTGACGGACATTCTGGACGGGCCGCCGGTGGGCAAAGCGCTGGACATGATGGAGACCGCGCCGATTACGCGCACCGATGTGAATGCGGTCGGCATCTCCACGGCGAATGGGGATTATTCGGCGACGGCGGGCAGCGACGTGGTGGTGATCACGGCCGGATTTCCGCGCAAGCCGGGCATGAGCCGCGACGATTTGCTGAAGGCGAATTACGACGTGGTGAAGGCGGTCGTCGAGCAGATCGTAAAGCATTCGCCGAATTGCATCATCATTGTCGTGACGAATCCGCTGGATGCGATGGCGCAGGCGGCATTTCGCGTGAGCGGCTTTCCGAAGAATCGCGTGCTGGGCATGGCCGGCGTGCTGGATTCGGCGCGGATGAGCGCCTTTGTGGCGATGGAATGCAAAGTGAGCGTCGAGAACGTGCATTCGTTCGTGCTCGGCGGACATGGCGACGACATGGTGCCCTTGCCGCGCTATTCGACGGTGGCAGGCATTCCGCTGCCGGATCTGCTGCCGAAAGAACGCATTGACGCGATTGTGGAGCGCACACGCAAGGGCGGCGCGGAAATTGTGAACCTGCTGAAGACCGGCTCGGCCTACTACGCGCCATCGGCGGCGGCGGTGGAAATGGTGGAAGCGATCTTGAAGGACAAAAAGAAAATTTTGCCCTGCGCCGTTTATCTCGACGGCGAATACGGAGTGAAGGGACTCTTTGTGGGAGTGCCCGTGAAGCTTGGCGAAAAGGGCGTGGAAGAGATCATCCAGATCAAGCTGACGGCGGAAGAAAATGCCGCGTTGCAGAAGTCGGCGGCATCCGTGAAGGAATTGGTGAGCGTGCTGGGAATTTAGCTCACCACGACTAGTGCGGCGTTAATCGGCCGGTGCAGAAAACAGCCTGCACCGGCCGATGCATTTCAGAATGCAGTCACGGCCGCGAGGGCGCGTCACCAAGGAAGGTGTTTGAACAGGCCAGCGCGAACGAGCGCGGCGACGGCGAAAGCGAGCAGCGCGATCCAGCCTTCAAGCGATATGGCGCGCTTTTTGGTTTCGATCCATTCCTGATTTGCGTTATTCATGATCTGCTCCTCAAAATTACACGCTCAAAAACAACTTCGCGTTCAGTTTTCTATCCAGGTCTGCAACGGAAAATCTTCATAAGCCACCCGACCGAAACGGCGCGCCGAATCTTCGCCGGCAATTTGCTGCACGGCCTGTGTGGCCACTTTTCCGACGATCATGACGGCCGGCGCCGGCAACTTTTCGTCGTAGAAAAGGGCGGCGATCGTCGTCCAGTGAATTTGCTGCTCGCTCCGCGTGGCGTGAGAGATGACGGCGCAAGGAGTTTCCGCATCGAGGCCGGCGTCGACGAGCCGCGCGGCCACTTCGGCGTAGTCAACGCCGGGCATGTAAATCGCGAGCGTCGTGTCGGACGTGATTTCGCGCCAGCCAAGTTTTTTGGCGTTTGAACCTCGCGAAAATGTTGTGAACAAGACTTGCGATGCGACGCGGCGGTCGGTTAGAGAAAAGCCGGCGGAAGCGGCGGCGCCCAATGCGGCGGTGATGCCCGGCACCACTTCAAACGCAACATTGGCGCGGCGGAGCGCTTCGATTTCCTCGGAAGCGCGGCCGAAGAGCATGGGATCGCCGCCCTTCAGCCGGACGACAACTTCGTGACGCGTGGCGTAATCGACGAGCAAGGAATTGATTTCGTCCTGAGTGAGCAACTTCAGTCCGGCGCGTTTGCCGACGTCGACCATCTCGGTGTTGGGTGACGCGAGCTGCAGAACCTCGGCGCTGACGAGCGAATCGTGCAGCACGACATTTGCTTGCGCCAGCACGCGCGCGGCTTTGCGCGTAAGCAATTCAGGATCGCCCGGGCCGGCTCCGACAAGAAAAACTTTGCCCATTATTCGACGCCTCCGGTGGACGGTTTTCGGTTCGATTCGCGCAGATAGCGAGCAAACATTTCGGGGCTCGCGAGGCTGTGCAGAAGTTTCTTGTTTGACGCTTGTTGCGATGCGCCCGCGGCGCGCAACGCTTCGCGCGCCGCGCCAAGCCACTCGAGCCAATTTTCGTATTCACTGCCAAACTGCGATTCGAGCTCCTTGCGCAATCGCTGGGCGAGCGCCGGGCTCTTGCCGTTGGTCGAAATGGCGATTTGCAAATCGCCTCGCTGCACGACCGCGCCATAGTAAAAATGGCAGTTCGCGATGTCGTCCACGGCGTTGCAGAGAAGACCGCGCGCTTCGGCGGCGCGGTAAACCGATTCGTTGACACTGGGGACGGACGTTGCGGCGATAACCAGAAACGCGTCGTGCAAATCTTCGGCGGAGAATTCTTTTTGGCGCCATGCGATTTTGTTTTCGCTTGCGAGCGCCGTCAGCTGGGCGTTCAGCGCGGGCGAGACCACGACGATACTTGCGCCGGCTTGCCGCAGGCCGTCCATTTTGCTTGTGGCGATCTCTCCGCCGCCAACCACGACCACCCGGCGGCCTTCGAGTTTCACGAACATGGGAAAGAGGCTCATTCGTCAGCCTTCCACGCCGTGCGGAACGCTTGCCGCCGGCAAATCGCGGGCCACCGCGCCGACGAATTCGCCGGCGAGAATCGTTCGCAGATCTTCGTTGCTGTGACGCGCCAGAAATTCGCGCAGCGTTTCGGCTTCCCCGCGATTAGTTGTAAACGCGGCAAGCAGCCGTTCGATGGCGTCGGGAACATCCGTCGCCGCACAGCGGTAGCCGACGGGACGCGCGATGGAAGCAATCTGTCCGACGCTGCCGCCAAGGCAGAAATAGTAGGCATCGACCATTTTTCCGCCGACTTTGATTTTCTTGCCTTCGATGCCGATGTCGGCGATCCAATGCTGGCCGCAACTATTGGGGCAACCGGTGATGTGCAGCTTGATCTGCTCTTCCCATGCGGGGAGGCGCTCTTCGAGTTCGCGCGAAAGCCAGCGCGCGAAGCCTTTTGTTTCCGTGAGCGCGAGCTTGCAGAATTCAGACCCGGTGCAGGCGACCGTGCCGCGCGCGAAGGCGGAAACCGCCACCGGCAAACCCGCGAGGTTTAGTTCGTTCACAACGTGATTGACGTGCGCTTCGTGGATATTGATGAGCAGAATGTTTTGCTGCACCGTGAGGCGAACGTGGCCGTCGCCGTGAAGTTCCGCAAGTTCCGCGACCTTGCGGAGCTGCGCCGGTGTGATGCGTCCGCGCAACACGGGCGCGCCGACGTAAGAGAGGCCCGGTTGCTTTTGCCGATGCACACCAACGTGATCGCGGTGAATATCGGCGGGAATTTCTTCCGCTTCGGCGGGATCGAGGGCGAATCCGATTTGGCGCTCGAGTTCCGCGAGAAAAGTTTCCGCGGTCCAGCCATGCTGAAGGAAAAGGTATTTCAGGCGGGCTTTGTCGCGGCTCTGGCGCAAAACTTCACTCGCACGAAAAATCTGCGCCACGCCGCGCGCCACCGCGAGTACTTGATCCTGCCGAACAAACGCATTCAACTTCACGGCAAGGTGCGGCTCGGTGGAAAGGCCGCCGGCGACGCGGACGCTGAAGCCGACTTCCTTTACGCCGTTGCGAACGCGCGTCGTCGCCGTAAAGGCCACGTCGTTAATTTCCGGATAGCTGCACCAGGAACTGCAGCCCGTCACGCTCATTTTGAATTTACGAGGCAAATTGTAAAAATCTTTGTTGCCGCCGAGTTCGCGATCAATCGCAACGGCAAAGGGCGAGGCATCCATCAGCTCGTGCGAATCGATTCCCGCCACCGGGCAGCCGGTCACGTTGCGAACCACGTCGCCGCACGCGCCGGTCGTCGTGAGGCCGATTTTTTCGAGCCGCTCAATCAAATCGGGAATGTTTTCAATCGTCACCCAGTGCAGCTGAATATTCTGGCGAACGGTGACGTCGGCAACGCCGCGGCCGTAATCTTCCGATATCGCCGCCAATTCCCGCGCCTGCGCGCTCGTCAGCAATCCGTTTGGAATGCGGATGCGCACCATGAAATATTGCGTCGCGTTCCCTTCTCCGTTTTTGCCGCCGACGACGCCCAGGCCGTCGCCCTGCGTGTAGATGCCCCAGGTGCGGAAGTATGTGCCGAGCCATTCGGGCGGAATGGAGCCATGGCCCTCACGCGCGAATTCACGAATTTCGTCGAGCCGTTCCCAGGCGAACTTTTCGCGCTTCAATCGCTCGACCTTTTGCGCTTTCGTTTCCTTTACTTCCGTCATTCCCGCTCCGCTTGGCTCGAAAAGAGTGGCTCCAAAAACAAAAAACCCACGTTGCCTTGACCTCTGGCACGTGGGCTTCGGAACCTCGAAACTATGCTTTTACTACGTCCGCTGCAGCCTCAAGCCAGAGATGGATGTCTCGCGACACATACAGCAGTCGCACGGACAACAGATCGTCTGGCAAGAAAAGTTCATGCTTCCCTTAAAGTACGCGAAGACCGGCAACGTGTCAACGGAGTTGCGCGCCACATTGTCGATAGTACGCATCTGTTTTTTGGATGCACGAGCCCGCGGCTTGGTTACGGCCCGGGCGGCTTGGCTCGCGTGTTAGTCGAGATACATCCACTCTCGCCAGGAAGCGGCAAGCGACTGCCGGGGCTTCCGGCAAATATAAATCGTCAGATTCGTCTCTTCCGGCATCGCATAAGCCGGGCTGATGGTTTCAAACGGCCGAACGTCCGCGAAGGAACGCTGCAGCCGCTCGATCGGAAAGCCGATGGCAATCACAATTTCGCCGGTGTAACCGGCCGGTCCCCAGTAGCCGTATTGATTGTGGCCGCTGATCGCCTTGGGTAGGCCGTAACGTTTGCCGAAGTAATCGATCGCGCCCGCTTCGCCGTAGTTGTAGGCAAGCAGCGCGGCGCGAGCGCGCTCTTCGGCCGGCAACGATTGGTAGGCGCGGGACATCGCTCGCACCTGCTCTTCCCAGCCGAACATATCGCCGAACAATTGCGGCAAATCTCCCTGCGGAACGTTCTCGACGTGGACGGCCTTCACATCCCAGAACGCGCAATAGCGAATCGCCGCACGCACGGGCAAGATGGGCATCGCCAACGGTGCAGCAATGGCCGCGCCAATAAAAAGCGGCGCCATGAGCGCGGGCTTCAGCCAAAATCCGGCGCGCGGCAAGGCGTGCCTTTCAATCCACACCGCTCCCCCGGCCAAGAGCATAATGTATGCCGGCGCGAGGTAATAAATTTTTCCGTGCAGCGCGATCATCTCGGCAAGCACGACAAAATACGCCCACGCGAGAAACGCGTACTTCTTTCCCCCTGCGTCACGCAGAAAAAACCATAAACCCAAAATCCACACCGGCGCCGCGAGCGGGTGAGTTAGCAAGGTTTGCTGCGCGATGAACTCCAGCGGCGAAACGGTTGCGTACTTCGAACCGATGACGGCATGCAACAGCTGAATCGTCGGATAGTGGTTACGGATCTCCCAAAGCAAATTGGGGAGGAAAATCAACGCGACGAGCGCGGCGCCGGCCCAGGTCCAGATGGAACGGAACACCACTCGAGCCGGCGTCAGCACGAGCCCCAAGGCAAGCCCAGAGCCGAAGAACAGCATCGAATGTTTGTTTAATACGCCGATTCCAGCGATTGCTCCGAACAGCAACCAGAGGCGCGCGTCGCCGCCGTTCAGAATGCGGAGAATGACGGCCGCACCCGCCATCCAGAAGACCGGCTCGAACGAATTCATGGAAAAAAAATTGTCGAACGTAAGGTAAATCGGCGCGCAAAGCACGGTGAACGCGGCGAATCCCTGCGCAAATTTTCCGCCGCCGACTTCGCGGGCTATCCAGCCCCCAAGAAATATCTTGGCCGCGCTCGCGAGCGCCGGAAAAAAACGCAGCGCGAAGAGCGAGTCGCCCAAAGTGGCGCGCGTGGCGTACGAAACGAGCGGCGCGAGCGGCGCGTGATCCACGTAGCCCCACGCGGGATGTTCGCCGCACGCGGCATAATACAGTTCGTCGCGAAAAAATCCGTATTGCCGGTTAAATAAAAAGTGAAGGAGCGTGCCGGCGGCGGCAAGAATCCAGACCCAGCGGCCGAGCGGCACGCGTTCATTCGTGGAGCGGGAATCGGCGGGCTGCTCGATTACTGCACCTTTTTCGAAGCGGCGGCCGGCGCAGCGGGCGCCCCAACGATACTCGCCGAAACGATGTAGTCGAGCTTCGGCCAGCCCTTTTTCAAATAAGGCGTGCCCTGCTTTTCAATCTGGGCCTGATCGGGGCCGGCGTTATCGCCATAGCCTTCGTACATCATCTCCACCACGTTCATTCCATCGCCTTCGACAACGCCAAAAGGCGCGAATCCCTGGCCATAGTGGTCCAGGCGGCCGTTGTCTTTCAAATTGATGAACACCTGCGTGCCGCGCGAATTGGGCTCGGAGGTTTGCGCAAACGTGATCGTTCCGCGCTTGTTCGTTTGCGTGTTTGGGTCGTCCATGATGTTTACATTCTTCCAGGCGGCGGAAACCGCCGGCTTGCCGCTGATGCCAAACTGCACGACGAATCCCGGCACGACGCGGAAAAATGCGGTGTCGTCAAAAAAGTGGCCGCGCACGAGATTGTAAAAGCGGTCGGCACTCAGCGGCGCCCACGCGCGCGTAACTTCGAGCGTAAAGTCTCCGCGCGTCGTCTTGAACTTCACTTCGTATTTTTCGGGAGCTTTTTCGTTCAGCGTGGCCGGCTTCAAAAGATTGCCGGCTTTGGCGGCAGGCGCGGGCGCCGCCATGGGCTCGCTAGTCGCGGGCTTCGTTTCCGATGGCGTGGGCGGGGGGGCGGGGGCCGGCGCAGGCGATTCGACCTTAGCCGATTCGGCGGGTTTGCTCTCCGTTTCCGGCTGTTTTGTCTTGCATCCCACGACGAACAGCGTCATTGCCGCCAAAGCGCACCACGTAACCCTTCGCATGAGTTTCTCTCCTTTTTTTCATTTCAATGCACGGTAAATCCGCCGCTACTTCTTGCCGTTCAGTTCCCGGCTCACGCGCTCGACTTCACTCATCACGCGCAGCGTGTTTTCGCCGAGAATTTTGCGAATATCGCTCTCCGAGTAGCCTTTTTGCAGCAGCGCCTCGGTAATTTTCGGGATCATCGTCGCGTCTTCCATGCCGTACGGCATGTTCGCGCCGTCAAAGTCCGAGCCGAGCCCAACGTGTTCCGCCCCGGCAAGTTTCACGGCGTGATCGATGTGTTCGATGATTTTTGTGTAATCCACCTTCGGAAATTTCCCCGCCGCCACGTATTCCCTTGTAATTTTGTCGCCTTCGATGAGCTGGCAGGCCTCGTCGTTCTCGTCCGGGCAGCGGTTTTTCACTTCTTTCGAGATTGCTTCATTGATCGACGGATCTTTCTTCTCCGCGTCGCGAAATTCCTGGCTCAGAAAGCTCACGTGATAGTTGATCTGAATCACGCCGCCTTTGGCCGCGAGGTCCTTGATCATCTGATCCGTCATGTTGCGGGGCGCGTCGCAGAGCGCGCGGCAGGAAGAATGCGACGCGAAGACCGGCGCTTTGCTCACGGCAAGAACGTCGTAAAACGTCTTGTCGCTCACGTGAGAAATATCGACGATCATGCCGAGGCGATTCATTTCACGAACGACGTCTTTGCCGAAGTCGGTCAGGCCGTTGTGCGCGCCTTTGCCCGTCGAGGAATCGGCCCATTCGACGTCGATGCTGTGCGTCAGCGTCATGTACCGCACGCCGAGCGCGGCGTAATTGCGCAAGACGCCAAGATCGCTGTTAATCATGTGGCCGCCCTCAACGCCCATGAGTGCGGCGATTTTGCCTTTCTTTTTCGCGGCGCGAACTTCCGCGGCGGTCGTGGCGAGCGCGATCTCGTCGGGATGCTTCTTTGCCATTTCGCGCACGGCGTTGATTTGCTTCGTGGCGCGCTCCACGGCTTCGGGACCGGTAATTTTTCCGGACATCCAGATGGAAAAGAAAATCGCGCTGAGCCCGCCTTCCTTCATGCGAGGAATATCGATGCTGCCGTCCGCGTGGCGCTCTCCGAGATCGAATTTCGGATCGAGCAGGCGCTGCGTCGTGTCGTCGTGCGTGTCCACGACGATCGAAGAAAAATGCAGTTTCTTCGCTTTCTCGGAAATGGAATCGGCGGACAAGCCCATCACGCAGAAGCTTCCGCAAACAGCAATCGCTGCAATTCTCCGAATCGGCCAATGCATGGCAACCCTTCCTTGGTCATGTTCAGTCTGCTGTCTTTGTATTTCGTGAACAAAATCGGCAGGAAGAGTTTACCTTATTTTATGAACCAGCCGAGCAGGGCTTGCTTCCAGGCGGCGCGATTCACTTCCGCGATGGATTCGGTGAGAGGAATTCCCTTTGGACAAGCCTTCACGCAGTTTTGCGCGTTGGCGCAATCTTGAATGCCGCCCGGTTCCATCAACGCGGTCAGGCGTTCTTTGGCGTGCATCGCGCCGGTCGGGTGCATGTTGAAAAGCCGCACCTGGCTAATGATCGCCGCGCCGACGAACTTGCTGCCCTCGTTCACCTGCGGGCAGACTTCCAGGCAACTTCCGCAAGAGATGCAGCTTGAAAGCGGATACCCCGCTTCTTGAATTTCCGGAGAAACGCGCGGCCCTTCGCCGAGATCGTATGTGCCGTCAATCGGAATCCACGCCTTCACGCGCTTCAGGCTCTCGAACATGAACTGGCGATCGACGGCAAGATCGCGCACCAGCGGAAATTTGCCGAGCGGCTCGATGCGGATCGGCTGCTCCAGCGAATCGACCAGCGCCGAGCACGCCATTCGCGCCTTTCCGTTAATGAGCATCGCGCAGGAGCCGCAAATTTCTTCGAGGCAATTCGAATCGTAAGAGACCGGCGTGGTCTTTTTGCCGTCGCGCGTCACCGGATTTTCCGCGATGTCGCGGAGGCAAATAATGACGTTCATCGAAGGACGCCACGGCAGCGCAAATTCTTCCCAGCGCGCGGCTTCTTTCGGCGACGCTTGCCGCTTGATTCGAACGATGACTTGTTTCTTCTCAGCCATAAATCCTCGACGTCACTTCGCCGCGTCGTAACGCCGCGCGCGCGGCGGAATCTGCGAAATGTCCACGGCGTCATACGTCAGTTTGATTTCGCCGTTAACGTACTTGGCGCGCGTCGTCTTCAGCCAATTCGCGTCATCGCGTTCCGGGAATTCCGGCTTGTAATGCGCGCCGCGCGATTCATTGCGCGCGAGCGCTCCGAGCGTAATCACGCGCGCAAGCAGCAGCATATTGCCCAGTTCGCGCGCAAAGTTCAGGGTCTGGTTCGACCACTTCGTGCGGTCGCTCAAATTCACGCGGCCGAAGCGCTCGGCGAGTTCCACCAGCTTCGCGTCGGCCTTTTCCAGATTCTTGTTGATGCGCGTCACGGTCACGTGTTCGGTCATCGTGTCGCCAAGCTCGCGCCAGATCACCATCAGGTTTTCGCTTCCTTCGCGCGAAATCAATTCCTGATTCTTCGCTTCCTGCTTCTTCTGCTCCCGCGAAAAAACGCTCGCATCCGTGGCGTCGGCGCCTTTTTCCAGGTTCTTCGCGTACTTCAACGCCGCCGGTCCCGCCAGCCCGCCGCCAAAAATGCAGCTCATCAGCGAATTCGCGCCAAGCCGGTTCGCGCCGTGATATTGATACTCGCATTCGCCCGCCGCGTAAATTCCCGGCACGTTCGTGGCCTGGTCTTCCGCGTTCACCCACATGCCGCCCATCGTGTAGTGCACGCCCGGAAAAACCTTCATCGGCTCCTCGCGCGGATCGACGCCGAGGAATTTTTCGTAAATTTCCAGAATGCCTTCGAGCTTGCGGTCGAGCGTTTCGCGCGGAATGTGGCTCACGTCGAGATAAACGGCCTGCTGGCCCGCCAATCCCAATTTCTCCTGAAACACGATGCGATGAATCGCGCGCGTGGCGATGTCGCGCGGCACAAGGTTGCCGTACTTCGGGTACCACTCTTCAAGGAAATAAAAACGGTCGGCTTCGGGAATCGTTTTTGCCGGCCGCGCATCCGCCGGATTCCGCGGCACCCACACGCGGCCGCCTTCGCCGCGCGCCGATTCGCTCATCAGGCGAAGTTTGTCTTCACCGGGAATCGCCGTTGGATGCACTTGAATGAATTCGCCGTTGGCGTAATCCACGCCCTGCTGAAACAGCGCCGATTGCGCCGAACCGGTGCACACGACAGAGTTCGTCGAACGTCCAAAAATCGCGCCCACTCCGCCCGTGCAGAAAATCACCGCGTCCGCCGGAAACGTCTTCACTTCCATCGAGCGCAAATCCATGGCGCAAATCCCGCGGCAAACTCCCGCGTCGTCCAACACTGCGGACAGAAAAGTGAACCCTTCGTATTTTTTCACTTTGCCTTCGAATTCGTGCCGCCGTACTTGCTCGTCCAGCGCGTACAGCAACTGCTGCCCGGTCGTCGCGCCGGCAAACGCCGTCCGATGGTAGAGCGTCCCGCCAAACCGCCGGTAGTCGAGCAATCCTTCCGGCGTGCGGTTAAACATCACGCCCATGCGGTCCAGCAAATCGATGATTCCCGGCGCCGCTTCGCACATGCGCTTTACAAGCGGCTGATTCGCCAGAAAATCGCCGCCGTAAATCGTGTCGTCAAAATGCTTCGCGGTCGTGTCGCCTTCGCCCTTCTGATTTTTCGCGGCGTTAATACCGCCCTGCGCGCAGACCGAGTGCGACCGCTTTACCGGCACGATCGAAAACAGATCCACCGGCACGCCGGATTCCGCCACGCGAATCGTGGCCATCAACCCGGCCAACCCACCGCCCACAACAATGATTTTCGGCTGTCTCATTTTCCGGCCGCGTACCACGCAAAGGGATGCCAGTTAAATCGGAAGCTGATCACGATCAGCACGCCCACCAGACTCATTCCAAACGCCACCGCCACGCCCAACTTTCCCGCCGCCTGTTGCGCCTGCACCGTCGCGGCCAGCCCCCACTTGCAGACGAAATTCCAAATGCCGATTCCCAGGTGAAACGATGCGGCAACGATCCCGATCAGAAAAAATGCAAGGTACAAGGGATGACTCAAATCTTCCGCCACCGACGCGTACGTCGATTTGCCGTGCGTCAGCCAGCGTTCCGTATACAAATGCCAGCCAATGTAAACAAACGCGATCATTCCCGTGTAGCGCTGCGTCGCATACAGCCAGTTCCCCACCCACGGATATTGCGAAACGTTTGATTTGCCGCGCCACCAGATGTAAATGCCGTAGCCGCCGTGAAACAATATCGGCAGAAAAATTGCCGCCCATTCCACAAACGGCCGAAACGGAATCGTCTGCAGCTCTTGTGAGACGTCGTTGTATTTCTGCGCGCTCACCAGCGCCGCGCTATTCGACCAAAAATGTTCAGCGAGAAATGCCCCAACAGGAAGGATGCCGGACAAAGAATGGAGCTTTCTGAGGAGGTAACTTGTGTCAGGCCGGGTTGCCGATGCGGACATGCCCTCTCCGCCGCTGGCGTCTCTTTCCATTCGCAAAGCGCGATACAGAAGAGCCAATGTTCACTCGCGGCATTTCCAAGTATAGCAGCCGAAGCGCCCTTGGCAAATCTGCCGCCCGTTCAATCATTATGAAACTTTCAGAAATTTTTTAGCTGCAAGCGTCCGCTTCGCTGGTATCTTCGATTTATCCGTTCTGGCCCTCTCCCGGCGGCGGGTTTTCAATTCATTGTCAGGGTCCCCATGAGCAGCGCAGGCCTCGTCGCCGAACTCGAACGTCTTGCAATCGCAGTCAGCGATCAAAAACCGGGTGAGCAGGAAATCTCTCTGCCATCCGTCGCGGAGCGCATCGCCAAAGCGCTTGACGTAAAACCCGACGAAGTCGCCATCCTTGCCGTCTCCACAAAATGGCGCCACTTGTATTTCCTTGTTCCCCAAGCGCTGAAGAACGTCGGCTTCATTCCGCTTTCGAGCCCTTCCGCTCTCGCCGCCCGCACGGCGCGGGAAAATCGAACCGAAGTCGACAACCGATTTCCTGAAACGCGCCATGCCAGAGTTTTCGAGGCCGTAAAAAACGAAACGCTCACCGCGGAAGCCATTCAGAAAATCGTGAGCGCGCCGATCGCCGTCGGAGACAAAGTGGTCGGCGTGCTGCAAATTAGCCGCAAGGGAGCGACTTCGGCCGGCGCCGGCCCCGATTTTGGCCAAGACGACGTTGCGAAAATCGCCGCGTTGTGCCGTCCGATCGGGAAATTGATCCAGCATCTCACGAGCGAATAATGACGCCGTCCGACAGTTAACGCTTAGACCGCTAACGTAAGTTCCTCTCCCGGAAAACACGGCAATTGGCGTTGACTCTCCTTACTGTTCTTGTTACTTTTCCTTGTCGCGTTTTTTTCGCGCAAACCTTACTTACGGAGGCTTCATACCGACACCATGGCGTTTGTCGCTAAGAAAATATTTTTGACCAAAGGCGTCGGTAAACATCGGGAAAGGCTTTCCAGTTTTGAGCTCGCTTTGCGCAACGCGGGCATCGCGGCCTGCAACATCGTCCGCGTCTCGTCGATCTTCCCGCCGAATTGCAAATTGATTTCGCGCAGTGAGGGTTTGAAGCACATCAAGCCCGGCCAGGTGGCGTTCACCGTCATCAGCGAAAATTCCACCAAGGAACCGCATCGTCTGATCGCGGCCAGCATCGGCCTTGCCCTTCCCAGCGATAAATCCATGTACGGCTATCTCTCCGAGCATCACTCCTTCGGCGAAACCGAAGAAGTTGCCGGGGAATACGGCGAAGAACTCGCGGCGGAAATGCTCGCCACCACGCTCAATGTCGAATTCGATCCGGATCTGAGCTGGGACGAAAAAAAAGAGGTCTACCGCATCTCCAACAAGATCGTCCGCACCATGAACGTCACGCAATCCGCCGTCGGCGATAAGCGCGGCCTCTGGACCACCGTCCTCGGCGCCGCCATTCTCATCGGCGAAGACGACTAAAGCCTTCATCCGCTCTTTCCCCGGGAGGCATTCGATGAAAGCCGTTCGCGGAATGTTCGGCCTCGCGCTGATTATATGCGCGCTTGTAGTTCCCGGCCATATCGCTGCCAAAAACCGCGTCACGATTCTTTACGACGCTTTTTCCGATAACAAAGCGATCACAAAAGACTGGGGCTTTTCGGCTCTCGTCGAACACGACGGCAAACGCATACTCTTTGACACCGGAAACGATGCGGCGACATTCGAGCATAATGTCAAAACGCTTGGCGTGGATATTTCCCATCTTGATTTTGTTGTCATTTCCCATCGCCATGGGGACCACACCACGGGACTGAAATATCTTCTTTCCGTGAACCCAAATGTTCCTGTGTATGCTCCCCTCGAATCCTTTGGCATCTTCGGAGGCTCCGCTTCTCCCACGTTAATTAAGCCGGTTGCCTCCCTGCCGGACCGCATGCGCTATTACGACGGAAAATATCCGGACAAGATTTCAACCGGGTATCCGTGGGGCGGCGGAAATTTCGTGCTGGTCGACAAATTGACGGAGATCTCCCCGGGTATTTTCGTGGTTTTCACGATCTCCAAAACTCCGGGAACACTCGAACTGCGCGAGCTGTCGCTCGCGCTTCGCGGCCCGAATGGCCTTTCACTCGTCGTGGGTTGTTCCCATCCCGGAATCGAGGAAATTCTGCAAGCCAGCGGCGCCATCCATTCGCACGTGCACTTTCTTTGTGGCGGCCTTCATCTCGTCAGCACGCCGGAAAGCGAGATTGACCGGCTTGTGGACAGCTTGAAGAACAAATGGAAGATCGACAAGATCGCGCCAGGACACTGTACTGGAGAGCCGGCGTTTTTGCGTTTGAAGAACGCTTTCGGCGAAAATTACATTTATGCCGGAGCGGGAACGACGATTGACATTCCTTAACGCGAGACCTTCAACGCTCTATCGCTTGTAGTAGCCGATGCGCTCCAGCACCGCGCCCACCACGAGCGGCAGCGCCACCGTCGCATCTTCAAAAATTTCCGCAAACTTGCCGCCTTCTTCCGGCGGCACAAATTTTCCCCACGAAACCGCTTCCGTATACGTGCTTCCGCTCAGCCCGCCCCAATGCACCGGTTCCGGGCAAATTCGCAAACCGTAGTTGTATCGCTTCAACGGCAATTGTTTGTACCCGCGCCGCGCCAGCAGCTCCGCGTACACTCCGAACTGTTGCGACCAGTTCCGCGGCACGCCGCCGCCCACCGTAAAAATTCCCATGCGCTTGGTCGCCATCATCGTGTCCGCGAATTTCTCGAAGTCCTCAAACGGATCGAATCGCAGCACCGGCCGGTTCTGCCGCTGCCGAGTGATCTTGTGCAGCGCAAAATCGATCCCCAATTCCGAATCGGAAAATGCCGGCACAAAAATCGGCACGTTGCGTTCGTATGCCGATTTCAAAATCCCGCGTCCCGGCGCCGTCTGATGCAGATATTCGCCGATGCGCCGGTGCAGCTTCCAGCTGCACACAATCTCTTCGTCGTCCCATTCGTCCAAAATGTGATCCATCACGTCTTCAACGTGGTCCAGGTTCGATTCCGGCTCGAGCGAATCGTAAACGCGGTTGTAGCCCGCGTGGAACAGTTCCTTGTCGTCCATCTTTTTCGGATCGTAGCGAAAATGCGAAAGCCCCGTCGCTTCCACCAGGCCGTGCGCCATCAGCGCGCCCGTCGAGACGATGGCATTCACCACGCCGCTTTCGATCAAATCGCAGAAAACCAGTCCCATTTTTCCCACGGTCAGGGCGCCGGCCAGCGTCATCACCACGAAACAATCCTTGTCCCGCGCCATCGCCTCCAGCACGTCCGCGCCATCGCCCACTTGCCGCGCCGTGTACGCCGTATCTCCCATCGCGCGCACCAGCAAATCGATGCTCGTGCACTTTGAAAGATCGATCGGAAAGATCGGCCGCAGCTTGTCCTTCACCGGATCGTGCAACACGCGCCCGGTCACCGTTTTTGCCGAAGCTTTCTTCGCCTTCTTCTGCGTCTTTTTCGCTTTCGCCATTTTTCTCCCGCTGCAACACTCGACTCGCGCGCTCCAGCTCTGTTCCGCGCGTAAGAAATAAAACTACCTGGTGGATTTCACTGCGCATCTTACTTTTTATTCTTCATCCTCGTCAAAGAACTTTCGCGCGCCTCTCCGCATTTTTTTTCGCGCATGCTACGATACACACCATGGCGAATAAATTCACAATCGGCCTCGTGCAGATGAAGTCCACGAAAAACGCCGCGGAAAACCTCTCTCGCGCGATGGAAAAGATAAAAGAAGCCGCCGCCCTCGGCGCGCAAATCGTCTGCATGGACGAACTGTTTCGCGGCGAATATTTCTGCCGCACCGAAGACGCGGCTTTGTTCGACCTTGCCGAAGCCGTTCCCGGCCCCGCGACAAACGCTCTCGCCCAGGTCGCCAAAGAAAAAAAAGTCGCCATCGTCGCTTCCCTTTTCGAACGCCGCGCCGCCGGCGTTTATCACAACTCCTGCGCCGTGCTCGACGCCGACGGAACCTACCTCGGCAAATATCGCAAGATGCACATTCCCGACGACCCTCTGTATTACGAAAAATTTTATTTCACTCCCGGCGATCTTGGATTCCCAAATTTCGACACCAAATACGCGCGCATCGGCATTCAAATCTGCTGGGATCAGTGGTATCCCGAAGGTTCTCGCCTCACCGCGCTCAGCGGCGCACAAGTCATTTTCTATCCCACCAGCATCGGCTGGCACCCGAAAGAGAAGGCGGAATTCGGCGCCGCGCAACTCGATGCATGGCGCACGATTCAGCGCGCGCACGCCATCGCCAACGGCGTTTACGTCGCCGTCGTGAACCGCGTCGGCTTCGAAGGCGATCCAAAAAATGGCGACCCGGGCCTCGAATTCTGGGGCAATTCCTTCGTCGCCGATCCATTCGGGCAAATCGCGGCGCAAGCCGGCAGCGATAAAGAAGAGATTCTCGTCGTCGAATGCGATCCGAAAAAGAGCGAAGAAACGCGCCGCAATTGGCCCTTTCTCCGCGATCGCCGCATTGACGCGTATCAGCCCATCCTCAACCGCTGGATCGGCGAATGATTCCGCAATCTTCGCCAACCCCGTATTCTCTCGGATTTCGCATGCCCTCCGAATGGGAGCCGCACGAAGGAACTTGGCTCGGCTGGCCGCACGAACTGACCGACTGGCCCGGAAAGTTCGCGCCGATCCCGTGGGCTTTCGCCGAAATCGTGCGTCACATCACTCGCGTCGAACGCGTTTTCCTTTTCGTCGAAAATCGCGCCGCCGAATCGCGTGTCCGCGCCATCCTCAAGAAATCTCACGCCGACCTCGACAACGTAACGTTCTTCCGCGTTCCCACCGATCGCGGCTGGATGCGCGATTCCGGCCCGATCTGCGTCAAGAACTCCGCCGGCAACGTCGCATTCAACAATTTCTTCTTCAACGGTTGGGCCAAATACTCCAATCACAAAAAAGACGCACAAATCGTGGCGCGCGCCAACAAATCCCTCAAGAAGCAACTCTTTCTCCCCCATCACAACGGCCGCCGCGTCGTGCTCGAAGGCGGCTCGATCGACGTCAACGGCGCCGGCACGCTCCTCACCACGGAAGAATGTCTGCAGAGCAAAATTCAGGAACGCAATCCGGGTTTCACAAAAGCCGGCTACGAAGAAGTTTTTCGCAATCAGTTCGGCGTGTCCCACGTCATCTGGCTCAAAAACGGCATTGCCGGCGACGACACGCACGGCCACGTCGACGATCTCAGCCGTTTCGTAAACGAAACCACCGTTCTCACAATCGTCGAAGAAAATAAGTCCGACGAAAACTACGCCCCTCTCCAGGAAAATCTCGCCATTCTCAGGCAAAGCAAGAATCAAGGCGGGCGCCAGCTCCGCGTCGAGGAACTTCCCATGCCCGCGCCGGTTTACTTCGACAAACAGCGCCTACCCGCGAGCTACGCCAACTTTTACATCGCCAACAAACTCGTTCTCGTCCCCGTCTTCAACGACCCCAACGATCGCATCGCGCTCAACATCCTTGCGAAATATTTTTTCGATCGCGAAGTCATCGGCATCTACTGCCGCGACCTCGTACTCGGCCTCGGCACCATCCATTGCATGACGCAGCAAATCCCCGCCGGCGGTTGAGGCGCTTCTCCATCGCTCCTTGTCGCCGCCGCTTTCTGAAGCAGTCCGCGCACGCCCTCTGCTACACTTTCACAACAGCCCGCAAATTCACACAACCAAGGAGCCTGCATGCTCTCCGCCTTTTTTCTCCTGATTTACGTGGATCAAGTTTTCGGCGTCGTCATTGACCGCGGTTTCGTCAGTTGGGTTCTTCTCGGCCTCGTCGCCGGATGGCTCGCCGGAAAAATCGCGCGCGGCCGCGGCTACGGCTGCCTCACCGACATTCTTCTCGGACTCATCGGCTCCGTCCTCGGCGGCTGGATTTTCCGCAAGCTCGAAATTGGCGCCGGCCACACCGGCTGGCTTTATTCTCTCGCCGCCGCAACCGTTGGCGCCGTCTTGCTCGTCGTTGTCGTTCACCTTTTCACGGGCGGCTCGCACGAATAATTCCGCGTGCATCGCCTCCACCGGCCATTCCGCACGGTCGGTTGTGTTACGATTCCCTATTCAGAATCGGAGCTGACATCTCTTTGAGCAAGTCTTCGCAATCGCTTTTCGCAATTCCCCTCGGCGGCCTCGGCGAATTTGGCATGAACATGATGGCGCTTCGCTTCGGCGACGACATCATCGTGATCGACGCCGGCATGATGTTTCCCGAATCCGAACTCCTCGGCATCGACCTCGTCATCCCCGACATTTCGTACTTAAAACAAAACCGCCAGCACGTTCGCGCCATCGTCCTCACCCACGGCCATGAAGATCACATCGGCGCGCTTCCCTACATTTTGCGCGATCTGAATGTTCCCGTTTTCGGCACGCGCTTTACGCTCGCGCTCGTCAAAAAGCGTCTGGAAGAAGCGGGCCTTCTCGATTCCACCACGCTTCGCGAAGTCATTCCCGGCCGTCGCGTTGAAATCGGCGCCTACGAAATCGAATTCATTCCCGTCACGCACAGCACAGTTGACTGCGTCGCGCTCGCCGTTCGCACTCCCGTCGGCGTCGTCATTCACACCGGCGATTTCAAAATCGATCACACTCCCGTCAACGGCTCCAGTTTTGACATCGCCACCTTCGCCAAATACGGCAACGAAGGCGTCCTCGCGCTTTTTTCCGATTCCACCAACGTCGAACGCCCGGGCTACACGCCCTCCGAGCGCGCCGTCGTCCCGCGCCTCGAAGAGCTTTGCCGCTCCGCGCCGCGCCGCGTCATTCTTTCCTGCTTCGCCTCTTCCATCGCGCGCATTCAGCAAGTCATCGACATCGCCGGCCGCGTCGGCCGCAAAGTCGCCTTCGTCGGCCGCAGCATGGTGGACAACGTCGAAATCGCGCACAACCTCGACTGCCTCACGATTCCCGACGGCATGGTCGTTCGCTCGCAGGACATTCGCAATTTCGAGCCGCGCAAAATCGTCGTCCTCGCTTCCGGTTCTCAAGCCGAGCCGATGTCTTCCCTTTCTCGCATCGCCGTGGACAATCATCGCTTCGTTTCCGTCGACGAGAACGACACGGTCATCCTCTCCTCGCGCATCATTCCCGGAAACGAAAAAGCCATTTTTCGCATGCTCGATCACATGTTCCGCCGCCGCGCGCTCGTCTATTACGACAATTCCGCCGGCGTGATTCACGTTTCCGGCCACGCCAGCCAGGAAGAGCAAAAGCTTTTGCTTCAGCTCGTGAAACCGAAATACTTCATTCCCGTCCACGGCGAATATCGCCACCTCTTCCGCCATGCCGCGCTCGCGCATCAAGTTGGCGCGGTTTCCGGCGAAATTCTGCTTCTCGAAGACGGCCATTGCATCGAATTCAAGGAAGACGGCGCTTTCCGCCGCGAGCCCGTCACCGCGGGCCGCGTTCTGGTGGACTCCGGTTCGCTCGAGGAAGTCGAAGAAGCCGTCGTCCGCGAACGCAAGCATCTTTCCGAAGACGGCGTCGTCGTGCCCATCATCGCCATCGATAAGCACACCGGCAAACTCGAATCGCAACCGGAAATCGTCAGCCGCGGTTTCATCAGCGACAACGGCAGCGACCTGATGGCCGGCGCGCGCGACGTTGTCCAGCGCACCATCAACACCTCGAACCCCGAAGAAATGTCCGATTGGTCCGTTATCAAGGAAAAAATCCGCGTCGACCTGAAACGCTATATCAACAAACAAACTTCGAAACGCCCGCTCATCTTGCCGGTCATTCTCGAAGTCTGATTCCTGTAAACCGTCTTCTTTCAACTACTCGCGCCGCGGTTATACGAAATCTTTCGATTCGCGCAATCTGTTTTTCGCGCTCGTACCACTGTAGCGTTACCTCAAATTTCGCCCCGAAATCCGCAACACCGCGCATCTCGCGGCGTCAAACTTTGCATATCGCAGTCGCGCTTCTTCGGCAGCGTTCAGCGAACACCGAAGAAAATTTTCGCGACGTTCGAAAGGATCTCTTATGAACTTCAAGAACATTTCCAAAGGCCTTCTGCTCGGCGCTTCCCTCTTCCTGGCCACCGCCGCCTTCGCCGGAGAAAAGGCGTCCGTCAAGCTCTACGAAAACGTGAAGCTCAACGGCAAATCGCTCGCTCCCGGCGAATACGATCTCGAATGGACCGGCACCGGCCCCGACGTTCAATTGAACATTCGCAAGGGCAAAGTCACCGTCGTCTCCGCTGCGGCGAAAATCACACCGGTGGCCAGCGCTTCAACCGGCACCGGCTACTCCACGAAACCGGACACCGACGGAACCAAATCCCTCACGTCCGTCTTCCTCGCCGGGAAAAAGTACACCATCGAACTCGGCGCGGAGGTCGCCACCACTCCGGCAAAGGCCACCGAACCCGCCGGCAACCGCTAATTAATTCTTAACAAGTTTCACCGATGCGCGTCCTTGCTCTGCCCCCGCAGCCAAGGGCGCGTTTTTTTGTTCAACAGATCGACCGATCGAGGTGCATCGTAAAGCAGGTGATTTGTGTAGCTCAGGGACTTTCGCCCCGGCAATGCTTGGCACGATTTCAAAATAAAAATTCCCCTCTTCTCTCAATCCATTTCCGTCCTCATCCCTTCCCCGTTACAATCTTTCCCTGAGGAATCTTCGTGTCTTCTCCCGCCGATCCCATTGCCGCCAAATCTCCCGGCAAGGCCACTTTCGCTTTCATCCTCGTCATGGTCGCCTTCGATTTCCTGGCCTTTGGCATCATTGCTCCCGTACTTCCCGACCTGATTCGCAGTTTCGAAGGCGGCGATTTTGCCCGCGCTTCTTCCATGATCGGCCTCTTCGGATTCGCGTGGTCGGCAATGCAGTTCGTATTCTCCCCGCTCCTCGGCGCGTGGTCCGATCGCTTCGGTCGCCGTCCCGTCATTCTCATCTCCTGCTTCGGCTTGAGCATCGATTACGTCTTCATGGCTCTCGCGCCATCGCTTCGTTGGCTCTTCGTCGGCCGCCTTATTTCCGGCATCACCACGTCCAACGTCTCCACCGCGTTTGCCTACGTCACGGACGTTACGCCACCGGAAAAACGCGCGAAAGCGTTCGGCATGATCAGCGCGGCGTTTGGTGTCGGCTTCGTCATCGGCCCTGCGCTCGGCGGCATCCTTGGCAATTACAATCTGCGTTTTCCGTTTTGGGCCGCCGCCGCACTCAGCCTCATCAATGCACTTTACGGTTTCTTCGTTCTCCCCGAATCGCTCCCCAAAGAGCGCCGCGCAAAATCCGCGTGGCACATGGCCAATCCGATCGGCTCACTCATCCTGTTTCTTTCTCATCCCGAGCTCGCCGGTCTCGCCGTCGTGGTCACTTTCTACTATCTTGCCCACCAATCGCTCGTTTCGGTCTGGGCCATTTACACCGAATACCGCTTTTCCTGGAATCACATCACGGTTGGAAATTCGCTCGCCGTCGTCGGCGTTTGCGCCGCAATCGTCTCGGGCGTACTTGTCGGCCCTTTCGTCAAGCGTTTCGGCGAACGCTTCAGCCTTATTTCCGGATTGCTCTTTGGCACCATCGGCTTTCTCGGATTCGGCGCCGCGCGGCGTGGCTGGTTTCTTATCGCCGCAATTCCTTTCATCGCCCTTTGGGGAATCGCGGCCCCGGCCGTGCAAGCATTGATGTCGCGACACGTGGATCCTTCGTCGCAAGGCAAGTTGCAGGGCGCGATCAACTCTCTCCGCGGCATCACCGGCATGGCCGGCCCTCCGCTTTTCACACAGGTTTTCGCGCTCGGCATCGCCGTTGGTTCTCCCTTGCGCGTGCCCGGCGCGCCGTACTACGTCGCCGCCCTGCTTCTCGGCCTCAGCATGCTTCTCGCGATCTACGTCACGCGAACCAACGCTGTCGCCGCAGGCAGCCCCGCAATAAACGCCCCCGCGGAGTAAACGAAACGCAAGCAAATTCAGCGTAGTCGCCCACTCACCAAAATAAAAATCGCGGATTGGATTTCTCCCAACCCGCGACAATTCTTCGGTTTCAAATTCCTCTTACTTCACCCAGCGCTCCACCCGCACCGGCCCGTTGAACCACGCATCACCCGTCTTCGCCATCAACGTTTCCGCGCTCACTTCCGCCACTCCACCCTGCAACGGGTCCGAGTCAATGCACTGCCCATCCCCGAGGTATGCCACCACATGCACTCCGTTCACCGCCAGCACATCTCCCGCCTTCACCTGCGTCCAATCGAGCTTCGCCAGGCTCGCCGCATTCGCCACTTCTTCCAGCTTTCCGCCGCATCCTTCCCACAATTCCTTCGCCGTGCACTCCGCTTTCGTCTTGCTCACCTTTGCGTGCGCCTTGCAGATCAGCGCCGAGCAGGTCTCGTCCAGGTACGCCGCCCCGTCGTAAGACCGCAGCGCTTCCACGTACGTCTTTGGCTCCGACAGCATAAATCCCGCAGCGACGAACGCGAACGTAAGCAAAATCCTCATGGTGCCGCAACCTCGCCGTTCCGATTCGGGCGATTCTCTGCATCAGGCGCACTCGCTTGCGGGACCGTCTTTCGTCGCGTGCCCCCTGCCCGTTGGTACAGGTTGCGGCAGCCATCAAACCCGAACCATGGTACAGGGGTCCATTTTGAAGCTCCGGCCGGTCTACCCCTGGCGACCACTAAATGTACTAGGACCCGTTAAACTAAGGGGCGTATTTTCAGTATCTTACAAAATTGCGGCCCAGCCGCAACCATCCTATCTCCCGAACCCACTGGCCATTCGGACCTGTCCTTTTTCCTCGCTATTTCGCCGTCGCACTCCAAATTGCCTTTTCACCCTCAGCCTTATAATCCGCACTGCAAACGCAAACGAGCAGTGGCAGACGCCACTGCTCGTTTCCGTTGGGTCCTGCGCACTATTCGAACGTTTTCTTCCCCGCCGAATAGTACAGAAATTGCACTCCCACTCCGCTCTTGTCGTTTTTCCCGACCTTCTGCACGTGCGCCACTCGTCCCGTAAACCACCAGTCCGTGATCTGTCCCGCCATCAGTTGCTCCGGCATGTGCAGCCGGATTTCGATCTCTTCTTTCTGTTCAAACTTCGCATCCGTCGCAAAATAAACTCCTCGACTCGAGATATTCATCGATTCCACGGGGTACTCCCGTTGTGACCCTTCTCGCAGACTTCGAACGACCATCGGCACACGCATAATGAGGCGACTTGTATGTCGCCTGTCTTGGGGCACAGCCTGTCTCCTTGGTTGATTGAGATTGGCTTGCATTTTGTTTCTGGGAACGGCACCGTAATTCTAAGAATCCAATGGAAAAGCTCAAGCAGGTAAACCCCTTAGTACTTTTTTTAGCCTTCTGCCAAAAAACAACCGATTGGCACACAAATTGCCTCCTACCACTTCCAAAACGCCTACAGCCCTGCCCGCGTTTGTTTTGTTCCGATTTTCTATATTCAAGCCTTCGAATCCTGTGTAAAGTACCGCCGTTCATACCGGGAGTCGTTCCATGAAGAAATCACGCGGTCCTCTCACCCCATCCAATACCTCCGCCTCGCGCCGCAAGTTCATCCAGAAGTCCGCCGCCGCCGCGCTCGGCTTTTCCATCGTTCCGCGCCACGTCATGGGTGGCGCGGGTTACGTCCCGCCCAGCGACAAGCTCAACCTCGCCTTCATCGGCGTCGGCGCACAGGGCCTTCGCGTCATGCTCCACTTCCTCAAAGAGCCCGACGTGCAAGGCGTCGCCGTCTGCGACGTCAACAAATCGGGCGCCAATTATCCGCAGTGGGAACCCCACGAATTTTGCAAATCCGTTCGCGATCTTCTTGGCGTCGATTCCGGTTGGGATTGGCTCAGCCCCGACGATCCGCTTCAACTTTCCCACACTCTCAAAGTCACCGCCGGTGTCGCCGGCCGCGAGCCTGCGCAAAAAATCGTCGACGCCTACAACGCCACCGGCTCGCGCTCCGGCAATTCCCGCGGCTGCGCCGCCTATTCCGATTTCCGCGAACTCCTCGAAAAAGAAAAATCTCTCGACGCCGTCGTCGTCTGCACCACCGACCATCTCCACGCTTCCATCTCCGCCGCGGCCATGCGCAGGCGCAAACACGTCTTCTGCCAAAAACCTCTCACCCACACCATTTTCGAAGCTCGCCGCATCGCCGAAATCGCCCGCGAAACCGGCGTCGCCACACAAATCGCCGTCGGCAATCAAGCCTCCGAAGACACCCGCCTCCTCTGCGAATGGATCTGGGCCGGCGCCATCGGTCCCGTCCGCGAAGTTCACAATTGGTCGAGCCGCCCCTTCTGGCCGCAAGGCATCGACCGCCCCGTCGCATCCGAACCCGTTCCCGACGGCCTCGATTGGGATCTCTGGCTCGGTCCCTCGCCCGCTCGCCCCTACCATCACGTTTATCTTCCTTTTTCCTGGCGTGGCTGGGCCGATTTCGGCTGTGGCGCTCTCGGCGACATGGGCTGCTACAGCTTCGACACCATCTTTCGCGTCCTCAAACTCGAAACTCCCTCAAGCGTTGAAGCCAGCTCCACCGATCGCTATCCCGAAACTTATCCAAACGCTTCCATGATCACGTTCAATTTTCCCACGCGCGGCGATATGCCTCCCGTAAAATTCACCTGGTACGATGGCGGCCTCCGTCCTCCGCGCCCGGAAGAACTCGAAGCCGACCGTCCTTTCACCATGGAAGGCGAAGACGGCGAAGAAGGCCTCCTCTTCGTCGGCGACAAGGGAAAAATTCTCTGCGGATTCACGGGCGCCAAGCCGCGCCTCATTCCCGACGCAAAAATGAAAGCCTTCGAGCCGCCACCGAAAACTCTTCCCCGCTCTCCCGGCAACGAACGCGAATGGCTCGACGCCGCAAAAGGCGGCAAAACAAAACCCGGCGGCAATTTCGAATTCTCCAGCCTCGTCACCGAAACTCTTTTGCTCGGCAACGTCGCCTCGCAAACCGGCCAAAAACTAAAATGGGATCGCGCCAGCTTGCATGTCACAAATTCCGACGCCGCCAATAAAATCGTCGCTCCGCCCCGCCGCCCCGGCTGGGAATTGTAGTACCGTAGCCGCTCATGGCAGCGCACTCTGCATTTGTATGGCCTTCGCCTTGTGTAGTCTCGGCTTTGTATGATCTCGGCTTTGTGTGGCCTTAGCTTTGTGTGGCCTTAGCTTTGTATGATCTTCGCTTTGTGTGGCCTAGGCTTTGTGTGGCCGTCGCTTTGTGTGGTCCAGGCTTTGTATGGCGGTCGCTTTGTGTGGTGTTCGCTTTGTGTCGACTTCGCTTTGTGTGGTCCCGGCTTTGTGTGGCCTTCGCTTTATGTAGTCCAGGGGACTTTAGTCCCCGGCAATGCATGGCACGATTTCAGCTAATAAAGTTTTGCCTTTAAATTTCATGGAGGAAAAATGCCAAACCAATCTCGCCGCACCTTCCTCAAATCCACCGCCGCCGCCTCTCTTCTCGCTTCCTTCCCTCTCCGCTCCCACGCCAATCCCCTCGGCCTCCCCATCGGCTGCCAGACCTGGCCCGTACGCGAACTCATCTCCAAGGATTTTCCCGCCACCATCAAAACCCTCTCGGCCGCCGGCTTCCAATCCATCGAACTCTGCTCTCCCGTCGGCTACGCCGAATACGGTTTCGCCGGCCTCGCCCAATATCCCGCCGCCGACCTCAAGAAAATCCTCGCCGATAATGGCGTCACCTGCATCAGCTCGCACTTCGGCATCGACGAACTTCGCCAAGATCAGCCCGCTCGCATCGCTTGGGCCAGGGAAATCGGCCTCACCCAGATGATCGTCCCCAGCCTCGCCGGTCCAAACAATCCCACGCTCGACGACGTAAAACGCGCCGCCGACGAATACAACAAAATGGGCCAGCTCGCCGCCAAATCCGGCATCACCCAGGGCCTCCACAACGAAGGCTTCGAGCTAAGTAAAGTAAACGGCAAGCGCACCTACGACCTTCTCCTCGAACTCCTCGACCCCCATCTCGTCAAATTCCAATTTCAGGTCTCCACCATCAGCGAAGGTTACGACGCCGCCGAATACCTCACGAAATATCCCGGCCGCTTCCTCTCCATGCACGTTCAGGGTTGGGACCTCAAGAAAAACACCTACGCCGCCGTCGGCCAGGACTCTCTCGACTGGAAAAAAATCTTCTCCGCCGCCAAATCCTGCGACATCAAAAACTACTTCGTCGAAATGAACCTCGACCTCATGCGCGCCAGCGTCCCTTACCTGCGCTCGCTTCAGGTCTAAGTCGCACCCGCTCTCTCTGTCCTGATTTGTGTAGTCGAGGGGACTTTAGTCCCCGGCAATGCTTGGCACACAATTTCACCCAATAAAGCGTAGTCTTCTCTTTTCCGAGTTCTTCTCTTTTCCGAGTTCTTCTCTTTTCCGAGTTCTTCTCTTTTCCGAGTTCTTCTCTTTTCTGCGTTCTCCTCTTTGTGTAGTCCAGGGGACTTTAGTCCCCGGCAATACTTGGCACACAATTTCACCCAATAAAGCGTAGTCTTCTCTTTTCCGAGTTCTTCTCTTTTCCGAGTTCTTCTCTTTTCTGCGTTCTCCTCTTTGTGTAGTCCAGGGGACTTTAGTCCCCGGCAATGCTTGGCAAGGCGTCACAGCGCCGAGCCGTCCTTTCAAGCCGGCTTGCTCCCTCATTTCAATGCCTCTGAATGCCAGCGTTCTTCAAATCCGCAAAAAAACTTTCTTCCAGTACATCCACCACAAAATCAGCCAGTAAACCACCAGCATCGCGCACCCTTGCAGCAACGGTTCCAGCCCCTTGCCGGCAAACGCAAACGCCTGCGGTCCCAAATGAATAGCGAACGTCGAAACCAAAAATTCCGGCAGCAAATGCGCCATCAAATACGCCGCAATCGAATTCATTCCGATCACCACCAGCGGAAACGCCCATTTCCGGTAGCCTTTTTCCTCAATCACCCACAAAAACGCCGCCAGCATCAGAAAGCAAATTCCGCCGCTAAAGAGCGTCCAGCTCGGCGTCCAAATCCGTTTCACCACCGGGCAAATTCCGCTCCAATGCAACAATAATCCCGCCGCGATCCCGCCCGCTCCCGCAAGCAGCAATTTCCGGAACGGAATCTTCGGCGCCGCCGCCCGCAGCCATTGCCCCGCCATCAATCCCAAAATCATCGTCCCCAGCGTCGGAATAAAACTCAGCGTCAAATATCCGCCTTCGTTAAACACAAACGCCTTCGCCCGCGGAAATAAATTCAGAAACCACTGGTCGAACGCATTTCCCAGATTCGCATTCTTGTTCCAATGCGCCATGAATCCGCCATAGTGATGCGTCCAATTCGCCGGCACGCCCACCGCTTGCCAGTCAAATCCCGCTCCCGCCACCGGATACAACGCCCACGCCAGCCAGTAGCCAAATAAAATCGCGCCAAGCGAAATCCACTGCCATTTTTCTTTCGCAAATCCCAGCAAAAACAAAAACACGTAGCCGAGCCCGATCTGCGTCAGCGTATCTTCAAATGTAAAATAAGTTTGCGTCCGCCCAAGCGACCGCAGAAAAAATCCCAGCACGATCAGCAGCAGAGACCGCCAGATCGCGTGCCCCAGTTGATTCTCAAAACTCTTCCCTTTCGCCGCCCGGCTCGCAATCGAATACGGCAGCGCCACTCCCACCAGAAACGAAAATCCCGGCTGAATCGTGTCGTGCAGCGAACAACCCGCCCATTCCACGTGGCTCTGGTTGTAGCTCAACACTTTCCAAAACCAGCTTCCCGGAAACGCTTTCGCCACTTCCGAAAAGCGCAGCACTTCCGCCATCATCAGCAGCATCACGAATCCGCGATAAGCGTCCACCGCCACATTACGTCGCGGAGAGTTCGCGTCCGTCGCGACCGCGCCGGTCGCCATTAAATCGAAGCTCCCGTGCGTTCTTTCCATTTTCCCCGCGTAAAATCCGGAAATTTCACGGGCGCACTGCCCTCCGCCACCGATTTTTCGCTCAGCGCCGCCGGCGCGCTCCAGCTCGCCGCGTCATACACATCCATGTCCGGCGCAAGTCCCTGCCTCATGCACTCCACCAGACGGTAGAACATGATGAAATCCATTCCGCCGTGGCCGCGCCCCTTCGCCGTCGCGCCTTCTTCCTTCCAAAGCCTGTGCCCGTATTTTTCCTTGTACGCCGCAATTCCCGTCCACGCTTCTTCGCCCGCCTGCCCATCGAAATAAATCCGCTCCGGATAATCCCGAAAGATTCCTTTCACTCCGCTGATCTGGTTGATCCGGTCGTACGGCCGCGGATTGCTTACGTCGTGTTGCAGCATGATCGTCAAGCCATTCGCCGTCTTGATCAGCGACGTGTTCAGGTCGCCGCAAACATATTTTTCTTTCCACTTCGGGCTGTCCTTCGCAATCTTCGCCTCGCGATACGCGTCAAATCCTTTTTGCGGCGAACTCATCGACACCATGTAGTCGAACCGGTCCCCTCGGTTGATTCCCATGTAATTCGACACCGGTCCCAGCCCGTGCGTCGGGTATAAATTCCCGTTCCGCGTCGTATGCGGCGCCCGCCGCCACAGCCCTTCGCCCTTGTCCCCGAAAATCTCCGATCGCAAATCGTGCAGGTACGCCGCTTCTCCGTGCAGCAAATCGCCAAACAGGCCGCCGCGAATCATGTTCAGCACCAGCAGTTCGTTTTCTCCGTAGCAGCAGTTTTCCATGATCATGCAGTGCCGCCGCGTTTTTTCCGACGTATCCACAATCTGCCAGCACTCTTCGAGCGTATTCACCGCCGGCACTTCCACGCCAACGTGCTTCCCCGCATTCATGCTCGCAAGCGCCATCGGCGCATGCCAGTCCCACGGCGTCGCCACGTAAATAAAATCCAGATCCTCCCGCTTGCACAAATTCTCAAAATCGTGCTCCCCGTTCGTGTAAATCTCCGGCTTCTTGCCGCCCGCTTTCTCCGCCATTTCCTGCGCATGCACCGCTTTGTCTTTCACCACGTCGCAAATCGCGTTCACTTGCACGTGCTCCAGCGCCAGAAAATTTCCCAGCATCCCCGTGCCGCGCCCTCCCACTCCGATAATTCCCACGCGCACCACATCGCGCGCCTCGAATTTCACCCCAACCATCGTTTCATTCCCGGTCGCCCGGCCCGCACTCTCGTTTGCCGCCGTCGCCGCCGGCGTCTCCCGCCCAAACGCCGGCCTTTCGCCGATCGTCAGCCCCGCTCCAATCAGCCCCGCGCCCGTTTTCAGCAATTGCCGCCGCGAAACCTGCCGCTCTTCGTTCTTCTTTCCATCCGTTGTCATAGTTCGCCCTCTCCCAAAACCCGCGCCGGTTTATAGCTCGCCCCACTCTCGTTGGCAATCCTTTTTCTTGGACTGATAAAACGACCCATCCGTTAGGGTATACGTGCGGTGCACCACACACGCACAGGTCTCCGTAACGTTGAACTTGCTGTCCAACGTCTCGGCATCCGTCTCTTGCAGTCTAGAATGTCTGGTGTGGGGCGATAATGTCCGCGAGCTCACGGGAGCTGACGACTTTTGTATGTTTCCAGTAGCGTGGAAAGTGCCGCAAATTGCCGGTCACCAGATAATCGGCGCGAGCCGCCTCTGCGCATTCCAGGAACTTGTCGTCGTTCGCATCGATAGCCGCTCGAACTTGTTTCGTCGGATGCACTTTCCGCGAATTATTTTTAATATACTGCAGCAGCTGAAAGCGTAAACCCTTCCTCAGCCGCAGCTCTGGCCGGCGCAGCACGACCTCGTACTCCCTCAAAATCTCTTCGGATACGAAAAGACTCGCGGGTTTCGTCGTCGCGGCCAATAAGACGAACCGTTGCAAACCCTCCGGTTTTAGTGCCGCGGACACTACAATGTTCGTGTCGACAACAAGCCGCAGCGAAATCATCCGCGCTTTTTCATTTGCTTTCTTGCGGCCTGGATCACGCGGTCAATCTGTTTGGAGGTGAGTTTGTCCGTGCCTCTTCGCTTCGAATGTTCTCCGATTATTCTCAGTATTTCCGGCTCCGGCGCCGCCAGCTTCATATAATCGCGAATGCTCAACAGCACGGCTCGCGGCGTCCCGCGCTTTTCAATCAAAATCGACCGCCGCTCTTTATCCAAACGGTTCAGCAGCTTCCCAAAATTAGAACGGGCGTGCAGCGCGGAAACAACGTCCCTTTCCTTCTTCGCAGGTTTCGCCATTTTGAACTCTCCAGTTCCACTTTTCGAAGTGTACAGTTCATTTTCGCCGTCGTCAAACCACTTGTCGTTGCCTTTGCCCCGAACCAAATTTCACGGCAACGGCCAGCTGTCCTTCTTCTATCCCTTCGCTCAATTGTTTCGAACCATCTTCCCGGCTAAGCTGTCTTGTTCGCGCTCGCGAGAGCAAATCTTTTTGCGTCAATCCACGCTCTCTCGCGCGCGTTCATGCGCGTCATATTTTTATGGGCAAACGGCTCCCGTCATCTCCGCGGAACTCATCCTCGCCAAAAGTAGCCAGAAATCTTGTCAATTTTCCCCGCACCGCTAACCACCTTTGCAATCAACACTTACAGAAGTGTATGCAAACAAAGCCTTTCAACTCCTTTATACTCCGCACTTACGCAAAAACTGGGAGCGGGGCCTCCGCCATATCCTCCCTTCCTCTCTTCGATTTCCGCACAAAGGCCGGCTTTCTCCGGGCCTCGCTCGCAGCGCTTTTCCGTTTCTTGCTTGCTCGCCCGCGCCGGAGTACTCTTCCTTGGTTTGACCAGCCCGCGCATTCGCAAGGAGGCCTCCAATGGCAACTGCAGTCTTAGAACCCACCGTTAAAATCAGTGCCAACAAACTTCTCATCAACAACAAATGGGTCGACGCCGCTTCCGGCAAATCTTTTCCGACCATCAATCCCGCCACCGGCGAAGTCATCACCCATGTCGCCGAAGCCGACGCCGCCGATGTGGACAAAGCCGTCGCCGCCGCCCGCGCCGCCTTTGAAAAAGGAGCTTGGAAAAAAATGCCCGCTTCGCAGCGCGGCCTTTTGATGAACCGGCTTGCCGACCTCATCGAAAAGCACGCCGACGAACTCGCGCAGCTCGAAGCGCTCGACAACGGCAAACCTTACAGCGTCGCTCGCGCCGCCGATCTTCCTCTCACCATCGCCTGCTATCGCTATTACGCCGGATGGGCCGATAAGCTCCAGGGCAAAACCATTCCCGTCACCGGCCGCTATTTCACGTACACCAAGCACGAACCCGTCGGCGTCGTCGGCCAAATCATTCCCTGGAATTTTCCGCTCCTCATGCAAGCCTGGAAACTCGGCCCCGCTCTCGCCACCGGCTGCACCGTCGTCATGAAGCCCGCCGAGCAGACGCCGCTCTCCGCTCTTCGCGTCGGCGAACTCGCCCTCGAAGCCGGTTTCCCCGAAGGCGTTCTCAATCTTCTTCCCGGCTACGGCCCAACCGCGGGCGCCGCCATCGCGCGTCACATGGACGTCGATAAAGTCGCCTTCACCGGTTCCACCGAAGTCGGCCACCTCATCATGCGCGCCGCGGCGGACACAAACTTGAAGCGCGTCACGCTCGAACTCGGCGGCAAAAGCCCCAACATCATCTTCAGCGACGCCGACATGGACAAAGCCGTCGAAGGCGCTCACTTCGCGCTTTTCTTCAATCAAGGCCAGTGCTGCTGCGCCGGCTCGCGCACCTTCGTCGAGGAAAAGTGCTACGACGAATTTGTCGAACGCAGCGTCGCGCGCGCCAAAAAGCGCGTCGTCGGAAATCCCTTCGATAAAAACACCGAACAAGGCCCGCAGGTCGACGAGGATCAGTTCAACAAAATCATGGGTTACATCGAATCCGGCAAGCAGGAAAAGGCAAAACTCGTCGCGGGCGGCAATCGCGTCGGCGACAAGGGTTATTTCATCGAACCCACCGTTTTCGCCGACGTGCAAGACAACATGAAGATCGCGCAGGAAGAGATCTTCGGCCCGGTCATGTCCATCTTGAAATTCAAGGACCTCGGCGAAGTCGTCGAGCGCGCCAACAAAAATATGTATGGCCTCGCCGCCGCCGTTTGGACGCAAGACATCACCAAAGCCCACGCCATCGCCGATTCCGTTCGCGCCGGCACCGTCTGGGTCAATTGCTACGACGTCTTCGACGCCGCCGCGCCTTTCGGAGGCTTCAAACAATCCGGCATCGGCCGCGAACTCGGCGAATACGGCCTCGCCAATTACACCGAAGTTAAAACCGTCACCGTCAAACTCTGATGGCTCACTTCGATCACAGTCGCGGTCATTCCGAACGAAGTGAAGAATCGTGGCAAGAGGTAATCCACACTACATGACGAACGCACTCGGCAAACTTTCGGCATCGCGGGCGGCCACAATGGCCGCCCGCGCCATTCTTATGCTGTTTTCTTGCGTTGCTCTCGCCGCGCCAATTCTTTCGCAAGACACTTCCCTCGCCTTCGCGCGCGCGCAACACTTGCGTCGCGGCATCAATCTCAGCCACTGGTTCGCGCAAGTCTACGATCCCAAGGGCTACACCAAAGAACACTTCGACACGTACGACACCGCGCAAGACATCGCGCTCATCAAAACTATGGGTTTCGATCACGTTCGCTTCACCCTCAATTGCGATCCAATGTTTCGCCGCGGCCAGGCCGATCGCATTCCCGCCGCATATCTGGCAATGGTCGACGCCGCAATCAAAATGATCCTCGGGCAAAATCTCAACGTCATCGTCGACATCCATCCCGAAAGCGACTTCAAACAAAAACTCGCAAACGACGACAGTTTCGTCGAACAGTTAGAGGATTATTGGCGCGCGCTCGCAAAACACTATTCCTCGCTCGACCCCGAAAAAGTTTTCTTTGAAATTTTGAACGAACCGGAATTCAAGGACCGCTATCGCTGGATGGGCGTCCAGGCCCGCCTCGCACGCGCGATTCGCGAAGGCGCGCCGAATCACACCATCATCGTCGCCGGCGCCAACTGGTCTTCTTCCAACGAACTTCTCTTCCTCGAACCGCTCCACGATGCAAACGTCATCTACAATTTCCATTTCTACGACCCGCACATCTTCACGCACCAGGGCGCAACGTGGTCCACGAATTTTCAACATTACTTGAGCGATCTTCCGTACCCGTCGACGCCGGAAAGCGTCGCCGCGGCGCGCGCCGAAATTCCCGACCCGGTGAACCAGCAATCCGTCGAACGCTACGGCCTCGATCGCTGGAACGCCGCGCGCATCGACGCGGAAATCGCCGAAGCCGCCGCCTGGGCCAAGCATTGGAATGTTCCGCTCACTTGCAACGAATTCGGCGTCTTTCGCGCCACATCGAATCCCGCCGATCGCGCTGCTTGGCTCCGCGACGTGCGCGCCGCGCTCGAAAAATATTCCATCGGCTGGACCATGTGGGATTACGCCGGCGGTTTCGCCGTCGTCACGCGCAAAGACGGAGCCGCAACTCCCGATCCCATCACTCTCAAAGCGTTGGGTCTGACGATTCCCTCAGCGCCATCCGCCACAGCGCCCAAACAATGAACTCGAGGCTTCGCGGTGCGTCAGATTCCTCATTCTCTGCGTCCTCTGCGTCTCCGCGTTCAGAAATCCGGACGGGGTTCATCGGCCTCGCTCACGATAAAACCGGTTCACGCCCTTCATCATTTTTCTTAACTCCTTGGTTCGTTGCGATCGAAGCGCATCGTCCTGCTTCGACTCCAGAAATTCTTCCTCGCGCTGCAGCTTGTGATAATTCGCCAATCGCTCTTCGTCCATCGCTTCGCGCACCGCGCAATCCGGCTCGTCCTTGTGCGAACAATTCCGGAATTTGCACTGCTGCGCCAACTCTTGCACATCCGCAAACGCGCGCGAAATCCCTTCGCTCGCGTCCCACAATTGCAACTCGCGCATTCCCGGCGTGTCGAGCAGCACTCCGCCGCCCGGCGCAACAATCAATTGCCGCGACGTCGTCGTGTGCCGTCCCCGATCGTCGCCTTCGCGCACTTCGTTCGTCGGTTGCACTTCATAGCCGAGGATCGCGTTGATGAGCGAAGATTTTCCAACGCCGGACGAGCCGAGCAGCGCCGTCGTGCCGCCCGTGCGCACCATTTCGCGCAATTCGTCAATCCCTTCACCGGTCACAACGCTCGCGACGACCGTGCGCACGCCCATCGCCTACGG
>Ga0209166_10000237_pt1 | contig 70754 bp, 76 predicted proteins | sample Coa_R1_3_FD_187151 | JGI IMG/M metagenome (GOLD analysis project Ga0209166, IMG submission 187151) | Surface soil microbial communities from Centralia Pennsylvania, which are recovering from an underground coalmine fire - Coalmine... | ecosystem: Environmental > Terrestrial > Soil >...
TCCGGCCCCCGCGAACTCCCATACGGGCCCGCAGCTCCATCGCTGCATCAGAGGCCGGACAGATGGCAGCATCCGACTACGTGCCAAGGCTCTTCAAAAACCGCTTGCATCTCGCGGGGCGTCCACAGATGAGTACATGCGCTAGTTTTTCAGGATGATCCGTCCCACGACTTTCCCGGCCCGCAACGCGTCGATCCACTTCTGCACGTCGGCCATGGGCTCTTCCCGCATCGGCGTCGGCTTGATCTTTCCGGCGCGCGCGAGCGCCATCAGTTCATGCCCCTCGGCCAGCGTTCCGACCATAAAACCTTCGATGGTCATGCGCTTGTAAACCCATTGCACCATCGGCAGGCTGAAATTACCGCCCATCAGGCCGGACACCACGATCTTGCCGCCGCGCGCGACCACGGAGACCGCAAACGCCATCGACTTTTCGTTGCCGGCGAAATCGACGATCTCGTCAAATCCGCCCTCGGTCTCCCGGATCATTCGCTTGACGATGTCCGCTTCAGCGGGGTCGTAGGCGAAGGATGCGCCGTTCTGCAGCGCCGTTTCCCGCGCGGCGGGATTGAGATCGGCGACCGAAATCTTCTGCTTGAACATGGCCTGCGCAAACGACAGGCCCATCATGCCCACGCCGCCGAGCCCGATCAAAAGCAGGTTGCGCTGACGCGGGCGGTCGACCAGCCGCTTCAGCGCGCCATAGGCGGTGACGCCCGAGCACATCAGGGTCGCGGCCTGGTTGACCGGCAGCGGATCATAGTCGAGCAGATATTTGGCATCCGGCACCAACACATGGGTGGCGAAGCCGCCGTCGATGGAGACGCCGAGGAAGCGCTGCTTGATGCAGAGATTTTCGTCGCCGGCAAGGCAATCGCGGCACTGACCGCAGCCGATCCAGGGAAACACCGCCTTCTTCTTGCCGACCAGGTCTTTCGAGACGCCGGGGCCGACCTCGTCGACGACGCCGGCGATCTCATGGCCGAGCGTGAACGGCAGCGTCATGCCGCGCGTGGTGTCGAGGCGCTTGCCGCCGCCGAGATCGGCATAGCCGTCCTGGATGTGCAGGTCGGAATGGCACAGGCCGCAGCGCTCGATGCGGACGAGGACCTCGTTGCCTTGCGGCTTCGGTGTTTCGACGATGGTCTCGCAGAGCGGCGCATCGAATTTGACCAGTGACTGTCGACGCATCTGCGCCATTGACGCTTCTCCCATTACCTGTTCGATTTTTCGTTCCGTATATCCGCCAATTCGCGCGCCATGGCAACAAAGCCCGAGACCGGAACGGTCTCGGCGCGACGCATTGGATCGATATCGGCCGCGGCGAGCAGCCGCAGCGGATCGGCCGGCAGCGATTTCAGGCTCTGGCGCAGCATCTTGCGGCGTTGATTGAAGGCGGCTGCCGCGACCTGCTCCAGCGCGCGGCGGTCGCAGGGCTCGGGCGTCGCCCGTGGCACCAGCCGCACCACCGACGAGGTCACCTTGGGCTGCGGCACAAAGGCGGAAGGCGAGATGTCGAACAGGATTTTTGTTTCGGCGCGCCAGTTGGCGAGCACGCCGAGCCGGCCATAGGCGTCCTCGTTCTCGCGCGCGATGATGCGCTCGGCGACCTCGCGCTGAAACATCAGCACCATCATGTCGTACCAGGGCGGCCACGGCTCGATGGAGAGCCAGCCGATCAAAAGATTGGTTGCGATGTTGTAGGGCAGGTTGGCGACGATCTTCGCCCGTGTCGAGCCGAGATAGGGTCCGGGATCGAAAGTCTGCGCGTCGGCGCAGACGATTTCGAGCCGTCCCGGATAGCGGCGGCCGATCGCTTCCAGCGCGGGGATCGCGCGTGCGTCATGCTCGACCGCGATCACATGCGCCGCCCCCAGCGCGAGCAGCGCGCGCGTGAGCCCGCCGGGCCCGGGGCCGATCTCCACCACGGTTGCATTCTCCAGAGGACCCGCGGCGCGCGCGATACGCGCGGTGAGGTTGAGGTCGAGCAGGAAATTCTGGCCGAGCGACTTGCGCGCCGACAGTGCGTGCTCGCGGATGACCTCGCGAAGCGGCGGCAGGTCGTCGATCGCGCTCATGAGGTCCTGGCGGCAGCCATTCGCGCTGCGAGCCGAAGTGCCGCGACCAGGCTCGCCGGATTGGCACGGCCGGTGCCTGCGATATCGAAGGCAGTGCCGTGGTCCGGCGAGGTGCGGATGAACGGCAGACCCAGCGTGACGTTGACGCCGTCGTCGAAGGCGAGCGTCTTGATCGGGATCAGCGCCTGGTCGTGATACATGCAGATCGCGCAATCATAGGTCTTGCGCGCGGCTTCGTGGAACATGGTGTCGGCCGGCAGCGGCCCCCTCGCGTCGATTCCCTCGGCACGGAGCAATTCCACCGCTGGCGCGACGATCGCCTTGTCCTCGGTGCCGAGCGAGCCGTCCTCGCCGGCATGCGGATTGAGTCCGGAAAGCGCGAGACGAGGGCGCGTTAAGCCAAAGCTCGTCTTCAGGCTACGCGCCACGATGCGCGCAGTGCTTACGATCAGATCGGTCGAAAGCTGCGCGATCGCCTCGCGCAGCGCAAGGTGGATCGTCACCGGCACGACGGCAAGCATGGGCGACCACAGCATCATCACCGGCTGCGGCGCCTTGCCGTCGGAAGCCGCGAGCTCGGCAAGATATTCGGTGTGGCCGGGATGGCGGAAGCCCGCGCTGTAGAGCACGCTTTTTGCGATCGGATTGGTGACGACGGCGCCGGCACGTCCCGCCTGCACATCGGCGACGGCCCGCCGGATCGAGGCGAGTGCGGACGGCGCGCTGGACGGGTCGGGATGTCCCGGCTTGGCGCTTGCCGCCTCGCCGGTGACAACGACCGGCAGCGCCTTGGTAAAGACCGCCTCTGCTTCGGCAGCGTCGACTTCCGCGAGTGCGACGTTCAGGCCGAGCATGTCGGCGCGCCGCGCGAGAAAGCCGCGGTCGCCGAGCACATAGAAGGGTGGAAGTTTCAAGTCATCCCGGTTGAGCCAGGCGAGAAGCGTGATATCGGGTCCGATGCCTGCGGGTTCGCCCAGCGTCAGTGCAAGCGGTCGACTGCCGGGCTTTCGGGGCTCGTGCTCCATCACGGCATCCATTCTCACGAACGTCAGAAAGTCATGGGCAATCGCAAACCGCTAGTTGCGGCGCGCTTTCGATTTTTTGCCCGAACTTGCTTGTGCGTTCGACTCTTCGGCGCCCGCCTGTCGATATTCGATCATCGCGGCTTTGCGGATTTCGGCCAAATACGCATTCGACGTCGCCTCGTATTTCTTCTCGTACATCTTGTCGCGCATCGCTTTGCGCTGGGGCGTATCGATGGTGGTCGGCTTGCGGCCGCACAGCGCCACCATCTCGATGCCCTCCTTGGTCACCTCGGGCGGGGTCAGATGGCCGATCGGGGTGTCGTCGAGCACCTTGCGCAGGTTGGCGGGAATGTCTGCCGAGGTCTTGATCACCATCTCGCGGATCGCGGCATTCGGCATCGACTTGAAGTATTGATTGGCCTGATCGCAGGTTTCGATACGGGCGCGCAGGGTTTGTGCGTCTTTTTGTCGAAGGTCGATCGCGCTTTGCGGCGATCCCTTCGGCACGATCAGCACGACCGGCTGCAATCTGTATTCGAAAGCGTCGGACGTTTGCTGGTCGCTGCCTCCCTCGGCCTTGACGGCGGCCGCGACGTCCTTCTCGCCCACCTGCAGCCGTTCCTTGTAGCGGCCTCGCACCAGGCTGCCCCAGACCAGGTCGGCCCTGATCTTTTGCTTGAACGTGTCGGGCCGGATGCCCCCTTTTGCCAGCGACGCCGTCAACTGGTCAGTCGTGATCCGCATGCGCTGGGCCATCTGCCCATAGGCGTCGTCGATGTCGGAGGCGGAGGGATCGACCCCGAACTTCTTGGCTTCCTTGATCTTCACGATCTCGTCGATCAACTCGTTGATCACGTCCTGGCGGGTCGACTGCTTGTGAGTGGAAAGGAAATCGAGCTTGGTGCGCTGCTCGATGTCGAAATCCGTGATGGGTTCGCCGTTCACCATCACGGCCACCGTCTGCGCGACGGCATGGCTTGGTGCGATGGCCGCGACAATACAGCCGGCCACGCAACCGGCCAGCAGGACCCGTACGCGATGCGAGAAAGTGGCTGTCTTGATCATGTTCGGTCTCGAACCCATCGGAAGTTAAGTTCGGCGGAACGGGGGTTTTCGCCCTCCACTCCTGCCCGGCCCAACGCTACTGAACGCCGGTCGCGCCCGACCCCGTCGTCGACGTGTTGGCGATGGTGCGCAAGCCGATCTGCAGCATATAGGCGTTGCTCAATGTCGGCGGCGCACCGCCCGCGGTGTAGTTGTACGATCTGACATAGTTGGCCGCCAGCACGAAGCAATCGTCGACATAACCGGCGCCGATCACGTACTGGTTGATCTTGTCGGCCTGCAGATCCCAGCGCAGCGCCCCAGTCGCGACCCAGTTCGCTGCGAGCTTGACCGAGCCGGAGGCGAGGATGCCCTCGCGGCGGGTCAAGTAGCCGAGTTCGGGCTGCGGCGCATAGTCGCCGTACATCATGCTGATCGACCAGCGATTGAAATTCGCGCGTGCTTCGGCCTCGAAGCGCTGCACGTTCCAGGTCTGCTCGTCGAAGCGCGAGCGGACGCTGAAGGTGTAGGTCGAGTTCGGCGAGTAGGCGATGCTCGAGACATAATCCGATCTCGGCTTGGCAAGACCGGAATCGACACCGGTGTTGGTGACGTCCTGCACCGAGTAGGAGTTGGCGCCGAAGAGCTGGTAGGACTGGCCGAACAGCACCTTGACCGTGCCGCCTTGGTCGAACGCGGTGGTCGACTGCACGCCGACATTGGCGCGCCCGCCGCCCTCGACGCGGTCATAACCGGAGAACTTGTCGACTTCAAACAGGTTCGAGGTATCGAACACCATGCTCTGCGCATCCTCGTTCGGAAGCTTGCCGGCATAGCTCTCGTTCGGGCGGGCGATGATCTGCGCGATCGGCTCGATCGTGGTCGAGCCCCACGGCTGCACGTTGATGAAGGGATAGCGGTACTCGAGGCCAACGGTCGGCATCAGCCGCAGCGCCTGAGTGTCGCCCACGGGCAGGAAGTTCGACACGCCGGGCTGGTTGGAGATGTCGGCGTTGATCGCGTCCGCCCGCATGATCGCAAACGGCGTCCAGATTTCGCCGATCGAGTCGGTGAACGAGCGCCGCCACTGGGCTTCCACGGAAAGCCGCGTGTAGGTCCCGGGCATGCCGCGGAGCAGACATTGCGACGGGAGGCGCGCCATCGGATCGGCGGATGCGGTCAAGCACAGGCTATTGGTGTTCGCCAGGGTCGTGATCGGATCGAACACCGCATCGTTGCGGGTCAGGTTGACGAAGTTCGTCTTGTAGGAGACCTCGCCGCCGAAGATCGGAGAGTTGAAGACGTTCGAATAGTCGAGCACCGGGTAGATGACGGGAACCTGCTGCTGGTTGCCCGAGAAGCTGAGGTAATAGATCGAGCGTAGGTCGAAATAGCTGCGGTTGCCGACGCCGGTCAGATAGAGCTGCGAGACCGCTTCCGTCGGCAGGTTCAGGAACGCGTTCATCGGGTCCCTGTAAGCCGCAAGGCGGTAGTCGGACATGAAGTAGTAGTCCGACAGGATCGTGCCCTCCCAGCCCCAGACCCATTTGTCGTTGATCGCAAACTGGCCCTTGGTCTCGACTCCGCCGCGCAGATCGCGATCGCCGGGCAGGCCGGCGAAGGCGCTTCGATCGAGCTGGTCGATGCCGTAGAGGCGGATCTGGTAGGAGCCGTTGATCAGGCGCTGGCGGAACTCGGTCTGCAGCAGGACGCCCTGCCGGCTCATGATGCGCGGGCTGAAGGTCATGTCATAGTCGGGAGCGATCGCCCAGTAATAGGGAATCTCCACGCCGAAGCCGTAGGTCGAGTTCTCGCTCGGCATCGGCATCAGGAAGCCCGACTTGCGCTTCACGGTCGGGTCGGGCGTCGAGAAGTACGGCATATAGGCCATCGGCACGCCGAAGAATTCGAGCTGCGCGGTCTCGAAGTAGAGCATCTTCTCCTTTTGGTCGTGAATGATGCGCTCGCCCTTGACCTGCCACAGCGGCGGCTTCTTGGGATCGTCCCGGCAGGGAGCGCAGGCGGTATAGACGCCGTTCTGGAACACCGTGTAGTTGCCGCTGGTGCGGTCGGACCGGGTCGCGGCCATGCGCGTATTGTCGGCGGTGTCGACCCGCAGCGAATCGACAAAGCCGTCGCGGTAGTCGTCGGACAGATCCATGACGTTGGCGTAGGTGATCTTGCCGTCGGCATCCGTCATACGGATGTTGCCTTCGGCGCGCAGCCGCTTGGTCTTCTGGTCGTAGATCACCTTGTCGGCTTCGACGGTGGTGCCGTTGTAGAACAATTGCACGTTGCCGACCGCCGAGACGCGGCTGTTGTTGTAGTCGTAATCGACCTCGACCGCCTGCACCAGCATCTGGCCGTCATTGGCGACCTTCGGCGGCGTCGGCCGCGGCGGCTGCGGATTGTAGGTGAAGCCCTGCGCGGAGGCGGGCGCGCTCGATGCAAGCGCGAGCGCGCCGGCGACGAGCACGGCCAATGCCGCGGCGAGGAGGGGGCTGATCGCGGCCAAGCGCCAACCCTCGCAGCGCACGGACGCGCGCCGCCGAAACACGGACAGACTCCTCTGGCGGGCGGCGACGACAGCCACTACCCGTCCTCCTGGTACAACAAGGCCAAAAAGCCGGTGAGGCCGCCCACCAACACGGGCAGCCACGCCGCAGCGATCGGATGCATCAACTCGGCCTTGCTCAAATCCTCGGTTACTTTGGACAGAACGTAGAGCAGAAAGCCCGCGCCCACGCCACTTAAAACCATCTTCTGCACGCCGCCGAATCGAAAGAACCTGAGCGACACGGATGCAGCCATCATCACCATCGCAGCCAGCAAAAATGGCTGTGCCAGAAGCTTGTGGTACTGCAGCCGGTATCCGGCCGTCGCAAATCCCGAGCTTTCCGATGAACGAATGTAGCTCGGCAGTTGCCAAAAGGACACGGTTTCGGGGGTCGAGAAACTGTTGCGGACCTGCGCCGGCGTCAGCGTGGTGGCGAGCTCAAAGCTCTTCTGATCGACGGGCGGCGCTTCCAACGAGAATCGGCGGATGCCCTTGAACAGCCAGTAGCCCTTCTCCAGTGTTGCCTCGCGCGCCTCGATACGCTCCTTGAACACGTTGTTGGTATCGAATCGAAACAGCGTGAGCCCGGTCAGCCGCACGCCCTGCTTTTCGCTACGCGCGGCGTTGATGATCACGCTTCCGTCGGCGTTGACCTGGTTGAGCCAGAAGCCGGACGCGTCCTGCACGCCGCCGCCTGGCGCGTTGCCGAACAGTTGCGCTTCCATCCGCTTGGACAGCTCGCTCAAGTTCGCCGACATCGGATTGTAGGCAACGGTGGCGAGCACGCCGAGGATGATTGCCGCGAATAGCGCGGGCGCAATGAATTGCCAGGCCGAGACGCCGGCGGCGCGCGCGACCACGAGCTCGAGGCGGCGCGACAGCGCGAGATAGCAGGTCATGGCGCCGATCAGGACGCAGAACGGCATCATCTTCTCGAGAAGCTGCGGCACCCGGAACAGCGAGGTTTCCGCCACCATGATCGGCGAGGCGTCGACGAGGCCCGAGGTCTTGCGCACCATCTCGATGTAGTCGACGAGCACCAGCAGCACGAAGACGCTGATGAACACGCCGAGCGCCGCGATCACGAAGCGGCCGGCAAAATAACGCCCGAGCGTATTGGTGATCATGCTCATGCAGTGACCGGACGTCCTAACAGGCGAGCGAGGCGCGCGTTGGTGTTGTTGATCGCTTGAAGCAGCGCAGCCGGCGGCTCGACCACGACGCCGGCGATGATGAGCCAGAGCCCGGCGCCGATCCCGAGCAGCAGCATGGCGTACTGGACGGCGGCCGCGACCGGCGTCCTCACTGTCAGGACCGAGCAGGCGAATCCGGCCATGCGCAGGCTGAACACGGCCAGGATCGATCCGCCGATCGAGAAGTTGCGGCTTTGGCGGGTGGTGCGCGGCGCGCCGAGGAAGGCGAAGGTCAGGGCTGCAAACGCAAACGGATAGATCGGCGACATGAAGCGGTCATGCAGCTCGGCGCGGAACTGGCCCGGGAGCTGCTTGTACATCGGATCGTTTTCATCCGGCGACAGCAGTTCCCAGATATAGCGCTCGCGGATGCCGAGCGCGACGTCGCCATGCTGGGAGAATTTCGACATGTCGAAGGCGTAGCGGGCGAAAGCGACCAGCGCCGGATCGCGCTTGTCGGCTTCGAATCGCTCGAGATTGCCGTCCTCCAGCACGAGGAACGAGCCCTGGCCGCTTTTGACCACGGTGCCATGGTCGGCGACGATCGAGACGCGCTCCTTGGGATCGCGGCGGTCGTCGATAAAGATGCCTTTGAGCAGCCCGCCGGGCTGGCGCTCGCGAATCCGGATGGTCAGATTTTGATCGAGCTGCGCAAAGCGCCCGGGCTGCAACACGTTGGTCAGCACGTCGGCGGTGATGTCGGCGTCCCATTGCTTGATTCGCCTGAGGCCTTCGGGCGCGAGATAGGCGGCGATGAAGGCGACCAGCAGCGCCACCACGATGGTCGCAAAGACGAAGGGGCGGAACAGCCGGAACGGCGAAAAGCCGGCGGCATTCATCACGATGATCTCGGAATCGGTCGCGAGCTTGTTCAGCGTGTGCGAGATCGCGATCATCAGCGCGATCGGTGCGATGATCAGGACGAGCGCAGGGATCACGAGGCTGGTGAGGCCGAGAAAGGTCAGGATGGTCTGGCCCTGGCTCGTCATCAGGTCGATGCCGCGCAACGCCTGCGTAATCCAGATCACGCCCGTCAGGCTGACCAGGACCAGCGCAAACGACGCGAGCGTCGTGCGGAAGATATACCTGTCGATCGACCCCATCGCTACCGCACGATCCCGCCCTGCCACCGGTCGAACTGCAACGCCACCAACCCCTTGGATCAAGGGGACCCCAATGGTTACGCCGCCTGTGGTCTTACCGGCTCATTCTCTCACTACCATCCCTTTGATCCGTCAACAAAATGGCTGCGCCGTGGCACCGTCAACATAAGGTTAATATTTTGGGCATTGTGGCCGTCCCGCCACTGCCTGAACACGCGGTGCTTGGCAGGGGGCCAAAAGGCGGGCCATAGTGGGCCGACGGGGTGGTTGGATGGCGGCAAAGTGCGGCCGTCCAAGCCCCTTGCCCGGCTCGCCCCACGCTCTTCAAAGCGACAGCCCTGATTTCTGGAGGTTTACCCATGCCCGACGCCGTCAAGGTCGGCTTCGTGCCGCTTTCCACCACTCCGCGCGGCATCCTGGCGGTGTTTTGTGACGACGCGTTGAAATTCGGCCCGGCGACACGGAAGGCGCTGGGGAAGGCGGCCGATTTGGTGAAGCGGGCGGCGGCGACGAACCAGTTCAAGGGAAAGAGTGGATCATCGCTCGATATTTTGGAGCCAGAGGGAATCAAGGTTCAGCGCTTGATCGTGCTCGGTGCCGGCAAGGCTAATGACCTGAAGGAAAAGGACTTCCTCAAATTCGGCGGCGCCTTGGCCGGTAAACTGAATTCAGGGAGTGAAGCCATCAGCGTGATCGCCGAGCTGCCTGAAGGCGGCATGCGGCCCGCCCAGGCGGCCGCGATCGCAAGCGGCATGCGGCTGCGCGCCTACCGATTCGATCGCTACAAGACCAAAAACAAAGACGACGACCGCGCCCTGCGTGCCGACGTCTCCATCGCGGTCGAGGACGCTGCAGCGTCGAAGAAGGCCTTCGCGCCGGATGCGAGCGTGGTCGACGGCGTGATCCTCGCCCGCGAGCTCGTCAACGAGCCGCCGAACGTGCTTTATCCCGAAGAGTTCGCGCGCAGAGCGGGCCAGCTCAAGAAGCTCGGCGTTGACGTCGAGGTGCTCGACGTCAAGGCGATGACCAAGCTCGGCATGGGCGCGTTGCTCGGTGTCGCGCAGGGCTCGGCGCGGCCGGGCCGTACCGTGATCATGCGCTGGAATGGGGCCAAGAAGAGCGATCAGCCGGTCGCCTTCGTCGGCAAGGGCGTCTGCTTCGATACCGGCGGCATCTCGATCAAGGGCGCGGCCAATATGGAGGAGATGAAGGGCGACATGGGAGGGGCTGCCTGCGTCGTCGGCCTGATGCACGCGCTCGCTTCACGCAAGGCGCGGGTCAATGCGGTCGGCGCCATCGGCCTCGTCGAGAACATGCCCGACGGCAATGCGCAGCGTCCCGGCGACATCGTCACCTCGATGTCGGGTCAGACCATCGAGATCATCAACACCGATGCCGAAGGCCGGCTCGTGCTCGCCGACGTGCTCTGGTATGTGGCGAAGACGTTCAAGCCGAAATTCATGGTCGATCTCGCGACGCTGACCGGCGCCATCATGGTCGCGCTCGGCAGCGAGCATGCAGGCCTGTTCTCCAACAATGACGAACTTGCCGAACGCCTGGTCAAAGCCGGTGTCGAGACCGGCGAGAAGGTCTGGCGCCTGCCGCTTGCCGCAGAATACGACAAGCTGATCGATTCCCAGTTCGCCGACATGAAGAATACCGGCGGTCGCTATGGCGGCTCGATCACGGCGGCGCAGTTCCTGCAGCGCTTTGTCGACAATACGCCCTGGGCTCATATCGACATCGCCGGCACTGCGATGGGAGCGCCGAAAAGCGAAATCAATCAGAGCTGGGGCTCGGGCTTCGGCGTGCGGCTGCTCGACCGATTGGTCTCAGAGCACTACGAGAAATGACCGAAGTATTGTTTTACCATCTACAGAATATGTCGGTGGAGAGTGTGCTGCCGCCGCTGCTCGAGAAATCGCTTGAGCGCGGCTGGCGTGTGGTCGTGCAATCGACCTCGGAGGAGCGCGCGGACGCCCTCGACGCACATTTGTGGACCTATCGCGACGATTCCTTCCTGCCGCACGCGACCTGGCGCGTCGGCGATGCCGAGGACCAGCCGGTCCTGCTGACGGTCGCGGAGACAAATCCCAACCACGCCAATGTCCGCTTCCTGATCGACAATGCCGCATTGCCGGAGGATTCCGAACGCTACGAGCGGATGGTGCTGTTGTTCAACGGCGACGATGCTGACGCGCTGGCATCCGCCCGCTTGGCCTGGACCGACTGCAAGTCGCGCGGGTTCGAGGTCACCTACTGGCAGGCGGACGAGCAGGGGCGCTGGCGCCGGCGGGATTAGCGAACCGTTTGAATTAATGATAATCTGCGGTATCTGCCCGGCGGACTTCCTTCAGCCACGGTGACGCCGCAAAATGATGGTGGGACAGCCGGTTAAGGGCTGGGATGGGGAACTTGCTTTATCGTGCGACGTGACAACCAACATTGGGGACGGCTGTGGCTGCTGCTCGCGCTGGCGCCGCTGATGGCGGGCTGCTCGTCCGGCGCGTCTGACCTGTTCTCCAGGGACGCTGAATGGTTCTCGCGTCCGGGCCGGTTGTTCATCCGCAACGTCTCGATCGACGCGCCGCCGCTCAACCCGAACACGCCGGTCGCCGCCGAGGATCTCGTCAGCCCCGACGGCGCCTGTCCCGGCATGGCGCCACCTCCCGGACCTTCGGACGCCAACGCACTGACCGATGGTCCTGCGGGATCGCCGCCGGCGGCGCAGGAGCCGCCGCCGGTCACGGGACATGTCGCGCTTGGCCATACCGAATGCGATGTCGTGCGCGGCATCGGCCTCGCTCCCGACAGCGTTAATCTTTCCTCCAGCCCGAGCGGCGAGCGCGTGGCGGTCGTCACCTGGACGCATGGCCCGCGTCCCGGCATCTACACGTTCACCGCCGGGCGCCTGAACTCGGTGGAGGCCGGTCCCCAGCCCGTCGCGCAACCGAAAGCGAAGCCGAAGGCCAGGAAGAAAAAGAAGAAAGCGGCGACTTGAGCCGCGCCGCATCTCGTTTGCGCCCGCCGGCAAGCATGTCGTGCTCGATGCGCGACAATAACTTACGTTAACGACGAGCCTCGCAACACTTGGCATCATCGCGCGCGAATCGCGTCGAGGCGAATCGATGACGGAAGACGAGCAGCTGGCTTTGCGAGTGTCGGAGAGAGCCCCTCAATGTCCGAAGTGCTCGGCCTTCGTTCGTCTCCAACTTTCCATGCTCGACCCGCGCGCCGGGAAGAAGGTTCGTCTCTACATATGCCCGCAGTGCAGCGATTGCGTCTGGGATGATGGGGCTCCGCACCGTCCATCCTCTCTCGCCGCGCCAACGCGCGCTGAGCGTTAGGAGCTGCCGCGCCGGCAAAAATAGCGGCGCAAGAGAGGATCATCACCGTAGATCAAGAGAGGATCATCACCGTAGATGATGCCGCGAAAATGCGGATGCGTGTCCTCGTCATTGCGAGCGGAGCGAAGCAATCCAGATTGGTTCGGCGGATGCGGTCTGGATTGCTTCGTCGCTTCGCTCCTCGCAATGACGGAGAAGCTGTTTGACAATGAACATCGAAGCGAGATCTCACCCCGCCGCCTGATCGACGAGCGTGCTCGCTTCCAGCCATTCCTCCTCGGCGCGCTCCAGCGCGCTTGCAGCATTGGCGCGGGCCTGGCTGAGCTGCGCGGCCTGCTTTGGATCGCGTGCAAAAATATCCGGCAGCGCCAGCGCGGCGTCGACCTTGGCGATGATGCCACTGATACGCTCGATCTCGGCCTCGGCCTCGGCGATGCGCTGTCTGGGCGACTTCTCGCGCGCATTCCTGGTGCGTTCGGGCTTCTCGCGAGCCTGACCGCGTTCGCCGCTGTCACGGGGCGTCGCGCGCTCGCCCCGCGACGACAGCACCAGCCGCTGGTAGTCGCCGAGGTCGCCGTCAAAACTCGTCACGGTCTGGTCGGCCACCACCCAGAGCCGGTCGGCGCAGGCCTCGATCAGGTAGCGATCATGCGAGACCATGATCACCGCGCCCGGAAATTCATTGATGGCTTCGGCCAGCGCCGCGCGGCTGTCGATATCGAGATGGTTGGTGGGCTCGTCCAGGATGATCATGTTGGGACCGAAGAAGGTCGCAAGGCCCAAGAGAAGCCGCGCCTTCTCGCCGCCGGACAGGCTCTTCACCGGGGTATCGGCCGCCTTGCCGGAGAAGCCGATCGCGCCGGCCCGCCCGCGCACTTTCGATTCCGGCGCATCCCCCATCAGCCGGCGCACATGGTCGTAGGGCGAGCCTTCTTCGCCGAGCTCATCGAGCTGGTGCTGGGCGAAATAGGCGATCGCCAGCTTGTCGGCGCGCGTGATCGACCCCGAAAACTGAGCCAGGCGGTTTGCCAGCAGTTTCACCAGCGTCGACTTGCCGTTGCCATTGGCGCCGAGCAGTGCGATGCGGTCGTCGTTGTCGATGCGCAGTGTGACGCGGTTCAGCACCGGTTTTCCCGGCTCATAGCCAACCGAGACGTTGTCGACGGCGATGATCGGCGGCGACAGTATCTTTTCCGGCGCGGGGAAGGAGATCTCCTGCACGTCCTGCGTCACCAGCGCCGCAACCGGCTTCATCCGCTCCAGCATCTTCACGCGGGATTGCGCCTGGCGCGCTTTCGAGGCCTTGGCCTTGAAGCGGTCGACGAAGGCCTGCAGGCGTTTGCGCTCGGCTTCCTGCCGCTTGGCCTGTTTGGCATCCAGCATCTCGCGCATCGCGCGCTGCTCCTCGAAGGAGGAATAGCTGCCGCGGTAGAGCGTGAGCTTGCCCCGCTCGAGATGCAGGATCTGGTCGACCGAGGTTTCAAGAAGATCGCGGTCGTGGCTGATGACGATCACGGTGCGGGGATAATGCGCCAGATGATCCTCGAGCCACAGCGTGCCCTCGAGATCGAGATAGTTGGTGGGCTCGTCCAGCAACAGGAGATCGGGCGCTGCGAACAGGGTTGCTGCCAGCGCAACCCGCATGCGCCAGCCGCCGGAGAACTCGGAAACCGGCCGCGCCTGGTCCGCCGTCGAAAAGCCGAGGCCGCTGAGGATCGCTGCCGCGCGGGCGGGGGCCGAATGCGCATCAATGTCGACAAGCCGAGTCTGGATCTCCGCGATCCGGTGCGGATCGCGTGCGGTGTCGGCTTCGCTGAGCAGCGCATCGCGCTCGAGGTCTGCCTTGAGCACGATCTCGACCAGACTCTCAGGTCCGTCGGGCGCCTCCTGGGCGAGGCTGCCGACGCGCCAGCGCGGCGGAACGGTGATGGTTCCGGATTCGGTTGCGAGCTCGCCGCGGATGGCGCGGAACAGCGTCGATTTGCCGGTGCCGTTGCGGCCGACCAGACCGACGCGCGCGCCGAGCACAATCTGCACCGTCGCATGGTCAATCAGGAGCCGCCCGGCGAGCCGGATCGAGATGTCGGAGATGGAAAGCATGCGCGCTTGTCACCGCAGAAGCGGTCAAACGCAACCCGGAATTTTCAGCGCTCGAGGCGTCGAAGCTCCTCGATCAGCCGCTCCAGCCGCGGCGAAGGGCTCGCGAATTCCGGGCGCAAACTCTGCTGCAGCCGCTCGCCCACGGCGTCACAGATCGCTCGGCTGGTCTTGCGATCGATCTCCTCATGCTGCGGCGTGTCACGGCCGGTCATTGCGTATGTCCCAGGCGATTCAGTTACTTATGCACTCAAAACTCGCCTGCCGCGGAATGGTTTCCGGTCCACCGTGAGGCCATGCCAGTTGGGTAAAATTTGCATGAAGATTGACGGTATCCGCCAACCCAAGCAAAACCCCGGCGCAAGGCCGGGGTTCTCTGAGACTATCGGGGTTGGTGGATCGCTCAGTAGCAGCGGTTCACCAGGCGGAAGCGGGGACCCCAGGGGGTCGGAACGAGCTGGCGCACATAGCAGCCGCCATAGCCGTACGAGACGGGGGCGCCGAAGTAGGCGCGCGGGCCCCACCAGCGATGATAGTAGCCGCCGTGATAGCCGTACCAGCCGCCATGCCAGCCCCAGGCCGCCGCCGGCGTCGGCGCCAGTGCCGCTGCACCCAAGGTGATCCCGGCCGCTGCGGAAAGAGCGAATTTGCGAAACATGGTCATCTCCCAGTGTTCGGCGCCGCGTGGCGCCCAAGGTGAAATCTCCTGGCCGGTGGAGCCTCGAAAGCAGAGAGGCATCCGGTCAACCCAAAACCTATTCCGCGCGCCCTGAACGGGGCCGAGACACGGGCTGCAGAAAGGGTTCACGTTCGTGAAATTGTTGTAATTCCGTGCGGTTGTGCGAGCGCGTGACACAGGCTGCCGCGCTTGCCGAGCGCGCAAGCCGCCGATATAAGCGCGGGCCAACTCACACCCCGTTAATTTGAGGACCAAAGATCATGGCGACTGAGCGCACCTTCTCGATCATCAAGCCCGACGCGACCGCGCGCAATCTGACTGGCGCGGTCAACGCGCTGATCGAGAAGGCGGGCCTTCGCATCGTCGCGCAGAAGCGCATCCGCATGACGCGCGGCCAGGCCGAGACCTTCTATGCCGTGCACAAGGCGCGGCCGTTCTTCGGCGAACTCGTCGAGTTCATGACCTCGGGTCCCGTCGTGGTGCAGGTGCTTGAAGGCGAGGGCGCGATCGCCAAATATCGCGACGTGATGGGCGCGACCGATCCGGCCAAGGCCGCCGACGGCACCATCCGCAAGCTGCACGCGCAGTCGATCGGCGAGAACTCGGTGCACGGGTCGGATGCGCCGGAGACCGCCGTGGTCGAGATCGCGCAGTTCTTCTCGGGCAACGAGATCGTCGGCTGAGGCCGCCGGCCGGGACAAGGGCTGCGCGGGTAAGGGATAGGTTGTGAACCTGGTCTTGCAGATCTTCGATCCCGCCAATATCGGCGCGTTCTTCACCCAGTTTCAGGCCGACCTGCAGCGGCCTTCGTTCTGGCTCGCGGTCGGCAAGATCATCTGGATCAACGTGCTGTTGTCGGGTGACAACGCGCTGGTGATCGCGATGGCCTGCCGCGGTCTCCGCGGCTGGCACCGGCTGTGGGGCATGATCATCGGCGCCGGCGTCGCTGTGGTGCTGCTGATTGCGTTCACCGGCATCGTCGTGACCTTGATGTTGCTGCCGTACCTCAAGCTTGTCGGCGGGATCGCTCTGCTCATCATCGCGGCCAAGCTTCTCGTGCCGGAAGACGAGAGCGACGAGATCGCGGCCGGCACCACGCTGTGGCATGCGGTGCGCATTGTCGTGATCGCCGACATCGTCATGAGCCTGGACAATGTGATCGCGGTGGCTGCCGCCGCCAACGGGCAGCTCTCGCTGTTGGTGTTTGGATTGGCGATCTCGATCCCGATGATTATCGCCGGCGCGGCGCTGATCATGTTCGTGCTGGACCGTTTTCCGGTCCTGGTCTGGCTCGGCGCCATGCTGCTCGGCTGGATCGCGGGTGGCCTGATCGCGAGCGATCCCGTCGATCAGGCCGCGTTGCATCAGGCGCTCGATGGTCATTTCAGCATCGAGGCGACGTCGGCGATTCTAGGGGCATCGCACCTGAGCTTCGGCGGCGACCTGACGGATCTGGTGGCTTCCTCGCTCGGCGCGGTCGTCGTCCTTGTCGTCGGATCGATCTGGCGGACGCGCAAGCTCAGGGCGGCGAAGCGCAACGGCGCGCCGGGCGCGGCCAAAACCATGCGGGGAGCCGATTAACGCCGAACGATCGACCCTGAGCGGCCGACCAGGCGTGCCAATTGCTTGAAACGGCTGCCGACGCGGTCGGCGACGAGATCGACCATTTGATGCTCGAACACCAGCATCAACTTGCGACCCTCGGTGCGGAAATGGGTCGCCGGCAGCACGCCGGGCCGCGCGGCCGAGATCAGATGCGCGACGCGGAACGCAGCGCCCAGGACCTTGGCGCGCTCCAGCATCGCCGGCGTGACCTGCTGCTGGATGATCCTCGGCGGCTGGTTCTCCTCGCTGAGGCCCGCATAGCGGAAGAATACCGACAGGCCGACGAAGGCGCGGCCCTGGTGACTGATCGAGCCGAAATTGCCGTCGATGATGGTTGTGAGCGTCTGTTCGCCGCGGTGGTCGGGGTGCACCCGCCAGCCGATGTCGGACAACAGGCAGGCGGTATGACGCAGCCGGCGGTCTTCCTCGCTCTCGCGCAGATGCACGACCCGCGCCAGGCGGTCGGCCCACTCGATCAGTTCCTGGGCGTGGCGCGCCGAGCGCGACAGCAGTTCGTTCAGGCTCTGCGCGGCGCAGATGAGCCCGTCCTTGTTACGCTCGGTCTCCGGCAGCATCGAGAACAACAAGCCCTCGCGCACGCCGAAGGTCGAGAACGTGATGGTCCGCGGCTTCGCGGTGCGGATGATGTATTCAAGCACCAGCGCGGCATATGTGAGGAGCGGGCGGCGCGCTTCGGCCACCGCCTCGATATCGGCCAGCATGTTGGTCGCCGCGAGCCGGCGCAGCCGCAGCACGAAATCGAGCGCATCGGCCGCCGGTATCGAGTAGCCGTGCATCACCTTGAGCGGATAGCCGCTCTGGATGATGTGGATGCGCGCGAGCGCGCGCCAGGTGCCGCCGACGGCATAGAAGGTGCGGCCGCGGCCGGCGTTCAGCCGCGGCACCTCCGAAAGTTCGGTCTTGACGATGCGCTCGGCGCGCTTGAGCGACTTGTGCGAGAGGTCCTGCAGCGCCAGGCTTCCGAGCGGCAGCGTGACGCCGCCGCGCACCTGGTGGCCGCGCACGTCGACCAATTCGAGCGAGCCGCCGCCGAGATCGCCGACGATGCCGTCAGGCTTGTGAATGCCGGAGACGACGCCGAGCGCCGACAGTTTTGCCTCGCGTGGCCCGGACAGGATCTCGATCCTGGCGCCGCAGATACGCTCCGCTCTGGCGATGAAATCGGGGCCGTTGGTGGCATCGCGGCAAGCGGCGGTCGCGATCGCATAGACCCGCGCGACCCTCTGGATCTTGCACAGCGCGCGAAAGCGCTTCAGCGAGTTCAGTGCCCTGTCGACGGCGTCGGGCGCGAGCAGGCCGGTCGACTGCACCTCGCGGCCCAGTCCGCACAGCGTCTTCTCGTTGAACACCGAGATGAGGCTGCGCGCCATCCGCTCATAGACGACGAGACGAACCGAATTCGAGCCGATGTCGATGACCGCGACGCTGTTGGCACGCTGGCGCGGCCGCGTCACAGAACAAATCCCTTATGCGGGGTGATGGCGTTCGTTACGGCGCGTGAGACGGCGCGGTGAAGATTCCTTGAGCGACTTTCCACGGCCAGAGAGACTCGGATTCGTCATGAAGTAGTTGTGCAGATTGAAAGACTCTTCGCCCTTCGCGGCCTTCATACGCGTTGACGATCCATCCGGCAACAACTGCCAGCTTTGCTCATTGTCCTTGAGATTCGCGACCATGATCTGTTCGAGAACCTGCTGATGCACCGTGGGATTTTGCAACGGACAGAGCACCTCGACGCGGCGGTCGAGGTTGCGCGGCATCATGTCGGCAGACGAGATATACACAGCTGCTTTCGGGTTCGGCAGGCCCTGACCCATGCCAAAGCAGTAGATTCGGCCGTGCTCCAGAAAGCGGCCGATCACCGATTTGACGCGGATATTCTCGGAAAGTCCCGGCAGTCCCGGCCGCAGGCAGCAGATGCCGCGGACCACGAGCTCAACCGAGACGCCGGCGCGGGAGGCTTCATAGAGCGCGTCGATGATGTCTGGATCGACGAGGGAATTCATCTTCATCCAGATCGCGCCTTGCCGGCCGTGATGGCTGTGATTGGTCTCGGCCTTGATGTGCTCGATGATGCGCCGGCGCAGCGTCAACGGCGATACCGCCATCTTCTCGATGTCGATCGGCTCGGCATAGCCGGTGATGAAGTTGAAGACACGCGCGACATCGCGCCCGATGATCGCGTCGGAGGTGAAATAGGAGAGGTCGGTATAGATGCGCGCGGTCACCGGGTGATAGTTGCCGGTGCCGGTGTGGACATAGGTGGTGAGGCTGCCGCCCTCGCGCCGCACGATCAAGGACAGTTTGGCGTGGGTCTTCAGCTCGAGAAAGCCGTAGACCACCTGCACGCCGGCGCGCTCGAGGTCGCGCGCCCAGCGGATATTGGCTTCCTCGTCGAAGCGCGCCTTGAGCTCGATCAGCGCGGTCACCGACTTGCCGGCTTCGGCGGCTTCCGCCAGCGCGCGGACGATCGGCGAGTTGTTGGAGGTGCGGTACAGCGTCTGCTTGATCGCGACCACGTCGGGATCGCGCGCAGCCTGCTGCAGGAACTGCACCACGACGTCGAAGGACTCGTAGGGGTGATGGACAATCAGGTCCTTCTGCCGGATCGCGGCGAAGATGTCGCCGCCGTGGTCGCGCACGCGCTCGGGATGACGCGGCACATAGGGCGCAAATTCGAGGTCCGGCCGGTCGAGCCGCGTGAGCTGCGATAGCTCGTTCATCGCCAGCACGCCATCGACCAGAAGCGTCTCGTCGTCGGTGGTGGAGAGTGCATGCTGCACGAAGGCGCGCAGCTCCTCGGGCATGTTGGCCTCGATCTCGAGCCGGATCACCGATCCGCGCCGGCGCCGCTTCAGCGCGGTCTCGAACACGCGCACCAGATCTTCGGCCTCTTCCTCGATTTCGATTTCGGAGTCCCTGATGATCCGAAAGGCGCCCTGACCCTTGACCGTGTAGCCGGGGAACAGCCGGCCGATGAACAGGCCGGTCGCCTGTTCGAGCGTGATCAGGCGCACCGCTCCGTCCTTGCTCGAAGGGATGCGGAGGAAGCGGTCGATTTTGCCGGGCATGCGGATCAGCGCGTTCATCGGCTTGCCGTCGGAGACGCGGGCGAGCTGCAGCGCCACGGTGAAGCCCAGGCTCGGAATGAACGGGAAAGGATGGGCCGGATCGATCGCAAGCGGCGTGAGCAGCGGGAAGATGTTGTGGAGGAAATGATCCTCGATCCAGGCCCGCTCGCTCCGGGTGACGTCGCGGCCATCGATGAGGACGATGCCAGAATCGCCGAGAAGCTGACGCAGGTCGCGCCAGATCGCCTGCTGGTCGGTCGCAAGCTGGGAGACGGTCGAGTTGATCAGGGTGAGCTGTTCCGAGGGCGTGAGCCCATCCGGGCTGCGTTCGGCGATGCCTTCACGGACCTGCGCCTTGATGCCGGCGACGCGGACCATGAAGAATTCGTCGAGATTATTGGCGGATATCGACAGGAATCGGACCCGTTCCAGGAGCGGGTGGCCGGGATTGACCGATTCCTCAAGCACGCGGCGGTTGAAATGCAGCCAGGACAGCTCGCGATTAATGAAGCGCTCGGGGCTCGCGGCAATCGGCGAGATGATCTCGGCGCTGGCTGGTTCTTCTTCGATTACAATAACTTGCTCAGATTCCATGAGAATTCGATCCAATCCCGAATCGGAAAGGCGCCCGGGCTTTTAACGGAATGCCGCGCAAATAATGTGACAACCGGGGCGAGGCTTTCCGGCCATGATGGCCCCCTCCGCCATGGCGTCAAGATGCCGCTCTGCTCAGGGTTTACGCAGCAGTTCCACCGCGAGCGCCCGCGTCACCGGCCGGCCGAGGCGCAGGCCCTCCCGGTCCAATAGTTCGACCGCGCCGCGGGCGGCCGCATGGGAACGCTCGATCCGGGTCGCGAGATAGCTCACCACCGCCTCGTCCACGGCGAGCTGCCGGTCCGCGCAATATTTGACAATAAGGGCGCGGAACAACTGGTCGTCCGGCTCGAGCAGCGACACCACCGGGATCGCGCGCAGCCGCGAGCGCAGGTCGCGCAATTCGATCTCGATCGACGATGGCGCCGTGCGCGCGGTGATGAGCACATAGGCCTGCTCCTCCCGCGCGAGGTTCAGGAGATGAAACAACGCGCGCTCGTCGAACGCTCCAGGCTTGAAATCCTCCACCACCAGCGCGCCGGTCGCAAGCGCCGCCGGCACATTGGCAGCCGAGAGCGCGTGCGCGGTGGTGGAGCGTGCGCCCGCCTCTTCGGCCCAGATCGCGGCAAGGTGACTTTTGCCGGCCCCCTCGGGTCCAGCCAGCCACATGGTGCGGCTCGGCCATTCCGGCCAGGCGTCGATCAGGGAGAGGCCCGCGGCATTGGCGGGGCCTTCCAGGAAATTATCCCGCGTCAGGCTTTCCGCATGCGGCAAGGCGAACGCCAATTGACGGGGATGAACGCGGCCTGCCACGCTACTCTCTCCATGCCGGACCGGCGGCACCATCTAGCGAGCTTCGATCGTGCTCATGTGCCGTATCCACTCCACGAGATAAAGCGATACGGAGGAAAGGGTAAAGACCGTCACAAGGCCCATCAGGATCAGGTCATACGGTTTTGGTGTGAAATTGAACCCGAGCGAGGCGAGCACCAGTGCGGCGAACGCCACCTGGGCCACGGTATTGAGCTTGGAAACCATCGACGGCTTCATCGCGACCGGCTTGTCGAACAACCACGAGACCATCACGGCGGCGACGATCATGAAATCGCGCGACACCACCAGGATCACGAGCCAGCGCGGGATCGCGCCCCAGATGCCGAGCGCGATGTAGATCGACACCAAGAGGGCCTTGTCGGCGAGGGGATCGAGCAGCGCGCCCAGCTCGCTCGTCATGTTGAAGCGCTTGGCGAGAAAGCCGTCGACGGCGTCGCTGACGCCGGCCACGACGAACACGGCAAAGGCCAGCTCCATCTGGTCGGAGGCAATCGCCCAGATGATGATCGGAACCAGCAGGATCCGGCCGACAGTGATGAAATTCGGAATGCTGGTTGGAATAGTCACGGCGCTTCCCGGCTACCGATCTGATTTTGCAGCAAATCCGGCTCTTTATGAGTGAGCCAGTTGTTATCTACATAGTATATGGGAACTGCGGTGGCGAGCCATTGCGCGGCGACCTAATCCGACGTAACCAGCCGCCATATTGCTGGAAACAGGTATGGCCGAGCGCAAAAACGGGCTCACTTACGCGGATTCGGGTGTCGACATCGACGCGGGCAACCGACTCGTCGATCTGATCAAACCGATGGTGCGCGCGACCGCGCGCACCGGCGCCGACGCCGAGATTGGCGGCTTTGGCGGGTTGTTCGACCTCAAGGCCGCGGGCTACGCCGATCCGATCCTGGTGGCCGCAACCGACGGCGTGGGCACCAAGCTCAAGATCGCGATCGAGACCGGCCTCCATGAGGGGATCGGCATCGATCTGGTTGCGATGTCGGTCAATGATCTCGTCGTGCAGGGTGCCGAACCCCTGTTCTTCCTGGATTACTTTGCCTGCGGCAAGCTCGATCCGGACGCGACGGCCGCGATCGTGGCGGGGATCGCCGCGGGCTGCCGCGAATCCGGCTGCGCGCTGATTGGCGGTGAGACCGCGGAAATGCCGGGCCTCTATCAGGACGGCGACTACGACCTCGGCGGCTTTGCGGTGGGCGCAGCCGAGCGTGGCACGCTGCTGCCGCGTCCGGATATCGCGGCGGGCGACGCCGTGATCGGGCTCGCATCCTCCGGCGTGCACTCCAACGGATTTTCGCTGGTCCGCAAGATCGTCGCGCTAAGCGGTCTGCCGTTCGACGCGCCCGCGCCGTTCTCGCCGGTCATGACGCTCGGCGGCGCGCTGCTGACGCCGACGCGGCTTTACGTGAAATCCTGCCTGCGCGCGATCAAGGACAGCGGCGCGATCAAGGGACTTGCGCACATCACGGGCGGCGGCTTCACCGACAACATCCCGCGCGTGCTGCCCAGGCATCTCGGCGTCGGCATCGATCTTTCGCGGCTGCCGGTGCTGCCGGTGTTCAAATGGCTGGCAAAGCAGGGTGGCATCGCAGAGCTCGAGCTGTTGCGCACTTTCAATTGCGGCATCGGCATGATCGGCATCATCAAGCCGGACGCGGTCAAGCGGGTGAGCGATATTTTCAGCGAAAACGGCGAGACCGTCACAGTGCTCGGCGAAGTCATTCCAGCTTCGGGCGAACGCCGCGTTGTCTATCGCGGCCATCTCGATCTTTCAGCATGAAACGCCGCGTCGCCATCCTGATCTCCGGGCGCGGCTCCAACATGGCGGCGCTGATCAAGGCTGCCGCAGCCGAGGATTTTCCGGCCGAGATTGCGGTGGTGATTTCCAACCGCGCCGACGCGCCGGGGCTGGAGCGGGCAAAGCAGGGTCGCGTGCCGACGGTGGTGGTGGAGAGCAAGCCGTTCGGAAAGGATCGGGCGGGCTTTGAAGCCAGGCTGCAGGAGGTGCTCGACCAACACCGGATCGAGTTGATCTGCCTCGGCGGCTTCATGCGACTATTCACCGCCGAATTCACCGGACGATGGTACGGAAGGATGCTCAACATCCACCCTTCGCTGCTGCCGTCCTTTCCGGGGCTCGACCCGCATGGCCAGGCGCTGCGCGCAGGCGTGAAGATTTCAGGCGCAACCGTGCACTTCGTGATTCCCGAGACAGACGCCGGACCGATTCTGATGCAGGGCGCGGTCGCCGTCAGCGATCATGACACCACTGAGACCTTGTCCGAACGCATCCTCGAAGTGGAGCATCGCATTTATCCGGATGCGCTGCGGCTGTTGGCGAGCGGAGCGGTTCAACTGGATGGCGATATCTGCAAGACGCCTGAAAGCGCGGGCTCGGGCAATTTCCTGATCTCGCCAGCGGCAAGCCCTGGCGGCACAACCGTATGACGCCAATGGTGGAAGCAATTCCCCCGGCCCCGGGGCCGAGGGTTCACAATCACGACGCGACGCGGATGAGAAGTTAGGAGACCTTCAGGTTTTCCGCAGACGACTTGCCGCGATTTTCCACGAGGTCATATTCCACGACCTGATTTTCATTGAGGGTCGTGAGGCCAGCACGCTCGACCGCCGAGATGTGGACGAACACGTCCTTGTCACCGACGGTTGGTTTGATGAACCCGTAACCCTTGGTCGGGTTGAACCATTTGACGGTACCCTTGGGCATCGCCTGTCTCCTGATCTAGACGTAAAAAAGACGTGGCCACGCATCACGCGTGCCACGCCACAAACGGGCTTCCGGTAGTCTGCTGAATTTCCGAGTCTTCGCGAAACGCACAGCCGAGCGGCCAAATTCCGATTGTGACAGCGATTGCAACACGAAAATTGCCCCTTAGCAAGCGTTTGACGGGGCAACGGAAATCGCCTCGCGGTCGAATCACCACAAAAGACCCTGTGGCGGCAGAGGCACAATGCGTCGCAAACGCCCCATGATGACGACCATCACCGATTGACCCTCCGCCGGAACTGGGGGCAAATCGGCATGATTGGACAAGGCCTTTTTGCGCGCTTTCGGCTCGCTCTTTTTTCGGAAAATGGGTGTTCATGCGCTGCACATTGCGGCCATCGCGGGCGAGGGGGACGGGGGCGGCCCGCAAGGAGCGCATAAGAGCCACTGTGCTGTGCGTAGCGCTGGCCTTGTCGTTGGCGGTCGCCGCCACGCCGGCTTCGGCGCAATCGCCGTCGCCGTCGCCGAGTCCCACCCCCACGCCGACACCGTCCCCTACGCCGACGCCCTCGCCGAGCCCGTCACCGTCGCCAACCCCGTTGCCGTCCCCGACCCCGATCAAGACCGAGATCAATTCCGATATCTCGACCGGTTCGACGGTGATCAACCTCGGCAGCAGCTTCCTGGAGCGGCTGGGCAACCAGGCGACCAACGGCTTCACGCGCGGCTTGCGCACCAATCCTGGCGGCGGCGGTGCCTCCGAATCGGCCGAAGGCCCGCGCTATCGGACCTGGGGCGAGCTCTACGGCATCACGTCCGCGACCGGTCCCCAGGCCGACTATTTCGGCGACAAGCGCCGAACCGCGGGCGGCGTTGCGGGCTTCGGCGCGCGGATCGTGCCTGGCGTCAATGTCGGCTTCTCGGTCGATCAGAGCCGCACCAGCGTCGACGTGCCGCTAGCGCTACAGTCGGCGACGCTTGACCTCACCCAGCTCGGTGTCAACGCATCCATCGACAAGGGACCCTGGACCTGGGCGATCGCGCTGGTGCATGGGTTCGGCAATATCGGCTCAAGCCGCGACACCGGGGGCGGCTTTGCGAGCGCCCGGTATGGCGTGCAGATCGATGGCGCACTGTCCGAGCTCGATTACTACTGGACCAAGGACCAGAGCCGGATCGTGCCGAAGGTCGGGCTCGAATATGTGCATGCCTCGACCGGCGCATTCCAGGAAATGGGCGGCCTCGATGCGCTGACGGTGAGCGGGGCGACCATGGAGCGCTCGCGCCTGCTCGCCGGAGCGGAGATCGGGCATTACTGGATCCTGGATCACCAGCAGATCCTCGACCTGTCGGCCTATGGCAAGTTCGTCGACAATTTCTCGCAGCAGTTCAGCTCGGTGCTCGTCAGCCTGGGGCCGGAGAGCATTACGGTCACTGGTATCGGCGAGAGCCAGTATGGCGCTGATGCGGGAGCCTCGGCATCGCTGAGCATCACCAGCACAGCGCGGCTCTATTTCAACTACGACGGAAAGTTCCGTTCCAATCTGCAATCTCACCAGGGCACGCTTGGACTTGAGATCAGGTGGTAGGGGCCTGGACCGGCTGATCAGATCGGGCTCGCAGCGACATATCCGCTCAAACCAAAGCTCTCGCGAGCGGCGGTCATCATCGGTACCAGCGCATTGGGGTGAATGAATTCGTCCCTGAAGCAGGCATAGGCCTTGGGATCGAAGATTCGCTTCAGCCAATCGATCACGATCTTGTGCCGGTCGGAGTTGCGAAACTCCTTGTGATAGGTGAGCCAAAGGTCGGCATGATGGCTGAAGCCGTCCATGTCGACGGCGACCAGCGGCGCGCCCAGCGCTATCGATGACGTCGGCAGGAACCCGATGCCCGCGCCCCTCTCGACCGCGTAGAGAACGCCGATGCTGGAGTTGGTCTTGATTCCGACGACACCTTCGAGCGACTTCAAGCCGAGAATCCGCGCATAGGCGGTGTCGTCCAGCTGCGGCGCGTTCTGCTTGATGATCCTGTGGTTGCTGAGCTCGGACAGGGATGAGGGCGTGCCGTACAGCTCCTGATAGCCCTTGGAAACGAAGGGATAGATGTGCAGCCTGCCGAGCTTGGCGACGATGAGATCGGCATTGGTCGGCGGCTCGAGCTGAATGGCGATGTCAGATTCCAGTCGCGCCACGTCGGCCTGTTCCATCGCGCAGCGAAGGTCCACGGTAATTTTGCGGTAGGTGTTCTGGAAGTCGATCAGCCGCGGCAGGATCCAGAAATTGCCGGGGCCTTCGGTCACGGCGACGCGCACGGTTCCCGCGGTATCGTTGGCGGAGGCGGCGCGGCGAAACACGTTGAAGGCGTGACGTTCCATCTCCATCACGTCGCCGATCATGGATGCGCCTTCGGCGCTCAGCGTCAATCCGCTCTGATCGCGCAGGAACAGTCTGCAGCCGATCCGCTCTTCGAGCCGGTCGATCCTGCGCATCAGCGTCGTACTCGAGACCTGCAGTTCCTCGGCGGCATTGCGGAAGCTCTTGCATCTTGCGCAGGCAAGGAAGGACTTCAAATCGTCCCAGGACGCATCCAGGGTCTCATCGGTCCGGTGCTGCATCATCGCAGCACCCCGTTGCAATAGTTGCTGCATACCCGAAATCCCCACCCAGTATGGTGTCCCAGAGGAGCGACGATAGATGCGTGGTCTAGTTAAGGAAAGAGGCTCTTTGGCCGGAAAACATGATTTCGATTCACTGTCGACCGACAGCGACATCGAGGTAAGGAGCGCACGGTACGCCGAGATTCGGCTGCTGGCAGATATGGCCCACCGCCTGGTGCCGGGGGTGCAGATGTCGGCGGATGTGCTCTCCAGCTATTTCGCGTTCGATCCGGAAACCATCCTTACCTTTAGTCGGCAGGGCAGACTGCTCGGCGCGATTGCGTTCCTGTATCTCAACGATCGCGGGCATGATGCACTCTTGCTCGATGAGATTTGCCTGACGCATCCCGAGCGTGAATTTCTTGCCGTGAGCAACGAGGACGTTTCGGCGACCTACATCTGGGCCTGCGCGATTACCGGGCGCGGCATCTGCGGCTACGGCAAGGTCGCCGCGCATTTGCGCAAATCCCGCTATGTAAATGCCGATGTCTTTGCCCAGCCTTCGACCAAGGCGGGACGCGACTGGCTCATCGCGACTTGCTTCAAGCAGACACAGAGCTTCCAGCCCGATCTCTGGTGCTACCAGCGATCTTGGAATCGCGTGCCAATGCCCATGCCGGCTTCAACTGTTTCAACGAGGAGTTATGCAGATGCACGGCACTAGAACTTCCTTGCAAAGTGATCCTTCATCCCGCGCTATCTCGGTTCGGATCGCGCGCGATCCCAACGACCTCATGCTGGTGACGGCGATCCGTTCGGCGGTCTATCTCGCCGAGCAGGATTGTCCGATCGAGGAGGAGTTCGACGGCAACGATTTCGTCGCCGCGCACTTCATCGGCTTCGTCGGCAAGGAGCCGGCGGGTTGCCTGCGCGTGCGCTTCTTCGGCGAGTTCGCCAAGGTGGAGCGGCTTGCGGTGCGACACCAGTTCCGCCGCTCGCGGGTATCGTTCAAGCTCGTGCAGGCGAGCGTCGAATACATCAAGCGCAAGGGATTCCGGAAGATCTACGGTCAGGCGCAGGACCGCCTGGTGGACTTCTGGGCCCATTTCGGCGCCAAGCCGCTCGGCCACAACCGCAAGATCACCTTCTCCGATTTCTCCTATACCGAGATGGTGCTGGAGCTCGAACCGAGCCCCGATGCGATCACGCTCGACAGCGATCCCTATGTCATCATCCGCCCGGAGGGCGATTGGGACCGGCCGGGCGTGCTCGACATGTCGGCCGGTCGCGCCGTGACCTCGCCGCTGCGCAACGCGGCATCGCGTGCAGGTGCATGAGCCGCGGCAGCCCGATGAAAGAGCTCCTCGACAACGATCCGCCCATGCTGGTCTGCGCCGATCTGCAGATCGAATATCTCACCGAAGGGCGCGGCCGTGCTGTAACCGATGCCGAGGCGATCATGTCGCGCTGTCTCGCGCTGATGACGCTCTGGCGCGCCAACCTCTGGCCGGTGATGCACCTCAAGCGCATTGCGCAGGCGGCGTGGTTCAATCCGGCGTCGAATCTGACGCACTGGATCGCGGACCTGAGGCCGCGCCCGGGAGAGCTCGCGTTCGAGCATCCGCTGCCGTCGGCCTATAGCTCCGCGCGCTTTGCCGACTACGCGTCCAGCATCCGAAATATTCGCTTTCTGGTGATGGGATTCTCCCTCGACGAGACCATTCTCTCGACCGTGATCGAGGGATTTCACCGCAGCCACCGCTACCAGGTGATCGGCGATGCGGTGGCGTGCCGGTGTGCCGGCGTCGATCATGCCGCTCCCTACACGGACGCCGTGGTCAAGGTCATCGGCAATTTCGCCGGCGTGCACCGCAGCGCCGATCTGATCGGCGCCGACGGCAGGATGGCGATATGAGCTCAAGGCGCATCAATGGCCATGGTGGAGGTGTCGCGTGCCTTGAGGGTGACGGCGACCGATCAGGACGACGGCGTCACAATAGTGGTGGCACGGTCTAGCCGCGGTCGACGCGGACCACCCGGCCGCGCTCGATCGCAAGCGCGAGCCTGCCATGCTTGAGCGAGAGGGCAGCCTCGCCGAACAGATCGCGACGCCAGCCATGGAGGGCGGCCACGTCGGCCTGATCGTCGGCCGCGATCTGCTCGAGATCGTCGACGGTCGCGATCACCTTGCTCGCCACCGCGTGCCGCTCCGATGTCATCCGCAGCAGAACCTTGAGCAGCTCCACGATCGCAGCGCCGTTTGAATTGTTGCGCGGTTTCTCCAGCTTCGGCAGCGCTGCGGGATCGCGCGCGAGTCCCCGCTGTACCGCCGTGACGATATCAGTACCCCATTTCGAGCGATCAAAACCCTTCGGCAGCGAGCGCAGGTTGGCGAGCTTTTCCAGCGACGTCGGCGCGTGGATCGCGATATCGCCGACCGCGTCGTCCTTCAAGACGCGTGAGCGCGGCACGTCGCGGCTTTGAGCCTCTTGCTCGCGCCAGGCCGCAACCTCCATCAACACCGCCAATTCCTTCGGCTTGCGAACCCGCGTCTTCAGCCGTTCCCAGGCGCGCTCGGGGTGGAAGTCGTAAGTCCTGGGCGAGGTCAATACTTCCATCTCCTCGCTGACCCAGTCGTTGCGGCCGCGCTTCTTGAGATCGGCATCGAGCGCGGCGAAGACGTCGCGCAGATGGGTGACGTCGGAGACCGCGTAATTCATCTGCTCCCCGGTCAGGGGCCGGCGCGACCAGTCGGTGAAGCGGTGGGTCTTGTCCGGCCGGTGGCCCGTGATGCGCTCGACGAGCTGGTCGTAGGCGATCGAGTCGCCATAGCCCAGCACCATGGCCGCCACCTGCGTGTCGAAGATCGGGTGCGGAACGATGTTCGCCTGATGCACGATGATCTCGATGTCCTGGCGGGCGGCGTGAAACACCTTCAGCACCTTCTCGTCCGCCATCAGCTTGAAGAACGGAGCAAGGTCGATGTCTTCGGCCAGCGCGTCGATCACGACCGCTTCGTCCGGGCTTGCCATCTGCACCACGCAGAGCAGTGGGTAATAGGTGGTTTCCCGCAGGAACTCGGTATCGACGGTGATGACTTTGTGCCTCGCGAGGCGCGCACAGACCTCCACGAGTTGGGGCGTGGTCGTTATCAAATCCATGACAACAGCCGTTCTGCCGAAAGTGCTGATATGTCAAGGGTCGTCAGATGAATTCGAGGCTTGCATTTCGCTTCCGCGCAACCGCGGAACGGCTTTTCGGGTGGCGACTTTGCGCAAGCTGCGCTGTAGGCCGCCTAGTAGCGCGGGCGCTGCGAGGGCTGGCGGCTGACAGCGGGAACGGCGATCACGATGACGCAGAGCGCGAGCATCATCAGTCCCATGAATTCGAAAACGAGCGCGTCGTACACGGCAATTCCTCCCAATCGATCGACCAATGTGTTGGGGGCGAATTGACGCCTTGTTAAATCTTGTGGTTACCGCGGCGGCCTTTGGCGGATGGTGGACGGTGAGTTAACGCTCACGTCCCGCAGAAGGTCTGGCAGACCCGCTCTTCCGGCTTCGGCGGATTGGCGTACTCCGCAAATTCGGACCTGTCCTCAAAAGGCTTCGCCAGAACCTTGATCAATTCCTCGAACGGCGCGGTGTCGTTCGCAACCGCGGCCGTGATCACCGCTTCGATCCGGTGATTGCGCGGAATGAAGGCCGGATTGACGGCATGCATCGCCGCCTGCCGCTCGGCGGGCGATTGCGGCTCATCGGCGATCCGCTTGCGCCAGCGCGCGGCCCATTCGTCGAAGGCCGCGGGATCGGCGAAGAGTGCGCGCACCTTGCCATCGTTTGCGGCATCAAGCGCAGCGTCGCCCAAACGACGGAAGGTGAGGGTGAAATCGGCCTTGCCCTCCGCCATGGCCTTGAGCAGGTCCTGCACCAGCGCCTCGTCGCCGTCACGCGTCGTGAACAGGCCGATTTTGGCGCGCAGGCCCGCCTGATAGGCCGCGGTGAACTTTTCCGGGAATACACCCAAAATCTCCTGCGCTTGCGCGATCGCCTTCTCCTGGTCGTCGGAAAACAGGGGCAACAGGCATTCGGCGAGCCGCGTCAGGTTCCACAGCGCGATCCGCGGCTGGTTGGCATAGGCATAGCGGCCCATCTCGTCGATCGAGGAAAACACCTGCCCCGGATCGTAATGATCGAGGAAGGCGCAGGGGCCGTAGTCGATGGTCTCGCCCGAGATCGAGGTGTTGTCGGTGTTCATCACGCCATGGATGAAGCCGATATGCAGCCAGCGCGCGATGAGGTCGGCCTGGCGGCCGATCACGGCTTCCAGCAGCGCATGGTAGCGGCGTGCGTGGTCCGCAAGGCGAGGGTAGTGCCGCTCGATCACGTGATCGGCCAGCCGCCGCACGGCGTCGGTGTCCTCGCGCGCGGCAAAATACTGGAAGGTGCCGACACGGATGTGGCTGGCAGCCACGCGGGTCAGCACCGCGCCGGGCAGCATGGTCTCGCGGATCACGCTCTCGCCTGACATGACGGCGGCGAGCGACCGGGTCGTCGGGATGCCCAGCGCGAACATGGCTTCGCTGACGATGTATTCGCGCAGCACGGGCCCCAGCGCCGCACGGCCGTCGCCGCGGCGGGAGAAGGGGGTCGGACCGGACCCCTTGAGCTGGATGTCGCGGCGGACGCCGTCCCTGTCGATGACCTCGCCGAGCAGGATGGCGCGGCCATCGCCGAGCTGCGGTACGAAATGACCGAACTGGTGGCCGGCATAGGCCATGGCGATCGGTTCGGCCCCGTCGGGCAGCCGCTTGCCGGACAGGATTTCCGCCCCTTCGGGGCTATCGAGCAGGTCGGGGTCGAGCCCGAGATGGAGCGCCAGCGGTCGGTTCAGCTTGATCAGCCGGGGTGAGGCCACCGGGGTCGGCGCCACGCGGGCGAAAAAGTTCGCAGGGAGCGCCGCATAGGTGTTCTGGAAGGGAAAATGCACCGTCATGGCTCCAAGATAGGCGCGCCGACCCGGCTTTTCGAGCCCAATCGTCATTGCGAGGAGCGCAAGCGACGAAGCAATCCATGCCTCCGCTTGCGGAACAATGGATTGCTTCGCGGAGCCTGTCATCCGGCCGCGCGTCCGCGCGGACCCGTTGGCCCGCAATGACGGAAAGTTCCGCCATTCGGTTGCCGCGCTGGCCTTGCTCGGGTAAACCCACCCGCGTTTCGGGGTGGCCCAGACTCCCGAATCTGGCCCTCGATTCGACCCTTCCGACATCTGCAAGCAACTTCTTGATTCTGAGACATCCATGCATCGTTACCGGACCCATACCTGCGGCGCGCTCCGCGAGAGCCATATCGGCGAGATCGTTCGCCTGTCCGGCTGGTGCCATCGCATCCGCGACCATGGCGGCGTGCTGTTCATCGATTTGCGCGACCATTACGGCCTGACCCAATGCGTGGTCGACCCGGACTCGCCGGCGTTCTCGCTGGCCGAGAAGCTGCGCTCGGAATGGGTGGTGCGCATGGAAGGCAAGGTTCGCAGGCGCCCCGAGGGCACCGCCAATCCGGAGCTGCCGACCGGCCAGGTCGAGCTCTATGTCGCCGACATCGAGGTGCTGGGCCCGGCCGGCGAGCTGCCGCTGCCGGTGTTCGGCGAGCAGGAGTATCCCGAAGACATCCGCCTGAAGTATCGCTTCCTCGACCTGCGCCGCGAAAAGCTGCACCAGAACATCATGACGCGCGGCGCCATCGTCGATTCCATGCGCCGCCGCATGAAAGCCCAGGGCTTCTTCGAGTTCCAGACCCCGATCCTGACGGCGTCCTCGCCGGAAGGCGCGCGCGACTTCCTGGTGCCGTCGCGCATCCATCCCGGACAGTTCTACGCGCTGCCGCAGGCGCCGCAGCAGTACAAGCAGCTCCTGATGATGTCGGGCTTCGACCGCTATTTCCAGATCGCGCCGTGCTTCCGCGACGAGGACCCGCGCGCCGATCGTCTGCCCGGCGAGTTCTATCAGCTCGACGTCGAGATGAGCTTCGTCACGCAGGAAGACGTGTTCGACGCGATGGAGCCTGTGATCGGCGGCGTCTTCGAGGAGTTTTCCGGCGGCAAGCCCGTGACGAAGACATGGCCGCGGATTCCCTTTGCCGAGGCGGTGCGCAGATATGGCTCCGACAAGCCTGACCTGCGCAATCCGATCGTGATGGCCGAGGTCTCCGAGCATTTCCGCGGCTCCGGCTTCAAGGTGTTCGCGCGGATGCTGGAGGACAAGAAGAACCAGGTCTGGGCGATCCCGGCCCAAGGCGGCGGCTCACGCGCGTTCTGCGACCGCATGAACTCCTGGGCGCAGGGCGAAGGCCAGCCCGGCCTCGGTTACATCATGTGGCGCGAGGGCGGCGAGGGCGCTGGCCCGCTTGCGAACAACATCGGACCGGAGCGCACCGCTGCGATCCGCGAGCAGCTCGGCATGAAAGAGGGCGATGCCGCCTTCTTCGTCGCCGGCGATCCCGACAAGTTCTGGAAGTTTGCAGGCCTCGCGCGCACCAAGGTCGGCGAGGAGCTGAACCTCGTCGAGAAGGACCGGTTCGAGCTCGCCTGGATCGTCGACTTCCCGATGTATGAGTACAACGAGGAAGACAAGAAGGTCGACTTCTCGCACAACCCGTTCTCGATGCCGCAGGGCGGGCTCGACGCGCTCAAGTCGCAGGACCCGCTGACCATCAAGGCGTTCCAGTACGACATCACCTGCAACGGCTATGAGATCGCCTCCGGCGGCATCCGCAACCACAAGCCCGAGGCCATGGTGAAGGCGTTCGAGATCGCGGGCTATGGCGAGCAGGACGTCGTCGAGCGCTTCGGCGGCATGTACCGCGCCTTCCAGTACGGCGCCCCGCCGCATGGCGGCATGGCGGCGGGGCTGGACCGCATCGTGATGCTGTTGTGTGGCACGACCAACTTGCGCGAGATCTCGCTGTTCCCGATGAACCAGCAAGCCGTCGACCTGCTCATGGGGGCGCCGAGCGAAGTCACGCCGAAGCAGTTGCGTGAGTTGCACATCAGGCTCAATCTGCCGCAGAAATAAGCTCGGCAGCGCCTAGTCTAGTCTCATGTCTTGCGACTACCTGCCGAGATGGCGTCCATTCCGGCGACGTATGATTCAAGCATTCCCAACCGGTCTAACACTCGAAATGGGTTTCGTGACGCCGCGTCTATTCGAAGCTGGTCGTTGATCTGGCACCAAGAGCACTCATCTGCTTCCTGAGCGATGGGCTCCATGCATGTTCCGCAGTGTTGATCGCACTGGGCGAGTTCTCCCATGTTAAACACAAAAGGTTGTTCAGCCGCGTCGAGAAAAAAAGGAGTCGCAGAGTTCTTGCCGATGCGAAGTTCGAAGTAGCGGCAGCTCATCTCCTGCGCCTTATTCATTAAGGACAGTCTGGTCGCCTCAGACGCTCGTGAGCCGCAGATGATGCTGGTTACGCACTCATTGGGAACATCGAATAACCTAGTTGTGCCGATCTCACGAGTATTCTTCTCTGGGACGACCAGCCTGCGCTCCTGCTCATAGGCCCAGCAAGAAGTCTTGGTAAAGTAAGCTGAATGCAGAACCCCTTGGCGCAAGAGATAGGTATGGCGCATCTTGCTCGTTCCATAAGCCATGCCGAGTAACGCGGAGAGATCTCGCGGCGGTACATCTGAATAGCTCACGTCGCCGCAAGCTACTTCGGGCAACTTTTCGGAAAGTCTTTCTTCAGAGACCTCAATGACGAAGCCTTCGTGGTTTTGCGCGTAGTGAGCCCACATCGGAATGACCGCGGGCGATCGGGAGAAACAGGTTGTTGGGTATTGAGGAAGCTCGCCGATCGCGTCGGCGTAATAGGCTAAAAGGTCAGGCTCCTGTTTGAAATCAATAGTAAGAAACAGCTCGTAAGGATCATTGAAGTCCTTTGGCAGGGAGCATTTGAATGTGACATTGTTCGGCGATTGAAAGATTTTGTCGATCACTTCGGGGCCGAGATATTTATAAATGCTCTTAATCGTCATAATGCTCGCCTGATTTTCCGGAAAACCCCACTGATGATTGCACTTTCGCCGTTTTGAGGCCGTCGGTCGGGGCCCGGCGTTGGGAATGAACACTAATCGCTGTCACACGATATTTGTGGACGCTCGTCGAAGGGCGCCATGTTGGCATCTTTGCGTGACTTGTGACGATACGTTTATGAGGGGTGCCTCGAAGGATATCGAACGGTGAGCTATCCGTTCAACAGCGCTGCTTGGGCTTGCTTGATCGTCTCCTCCGGAATCACGTGAACAGCAACGATCTTTGCTTTCTCGCATTCAAATGAAATGCCCTTGCCCTTGTGGTCAGGGTCATCGGTTAGCTCGCCCTCCGGCTCGACTTCATAGAAATGCGACGCTCGATTGGCTGTGGCCCAGAGGATGGCCGTGTTCGGGTCTGTTGTGATGTAGATGCGGTCTTTCCTTCGAACGTGATCAGGGACCACGCCGTTCTGAGCGATGCCCGTGGCAGATGGGGGCAGCAGATAGGCGCCGACCTTGAGGTTGGCCTTGCCACCATGCAGGTAGCGAACGGCGGCGGGCTGCATAACTCCAGGCGACGAAGCCGCCTTTCCGAGCAATTTGCGTTTTCGCTTTCCAAGCCTGTGATTCATCGTCTCGCACCGGTCATTTCATTCGGGAATGCCGGAACGAAGTCGACGCCCTTAGCACGCATCGCCGATTCCAACCCCCCGCGTGCTCACGCCAATCCGGGTAGGTGTTTGTTCCACAAGGAGGTGTTTTCCCATTCTTCATGGCCTCCTCGTCCATGGCGATGGCCGCATGAACCGCATCGTGCATCAGACTCAATCCCTGCGCTGAGAATCCCTCGTATTTCATGCGACCCTCCAGTGGTAATGTTGCCGTGGGAGTTACGGTGCACTCAATCACACCGCCTTGGCCAACACCTCTCTCACTCGGCCAATCATTTCCTCAATTTGAGCCCGCCCGAAAACCAGGCCCGCGCTCAGGTCACGTTTCAGATATTCTTTGAAATGGTGGTTAGCGACGGCGTTCTCGCCGTGCTTCAGCCATTCGCTGCCATAGAGATAGGTCTCATAGGCGATCATGTCCGCGCCCTGCAATGCGATCACTTTTTTGACCGGCGCGAAGATGATGCGCTCAATCTCCGGGTAAATTTGTTTTTGGGATCGTATCAAAGAAGCCATCGGCCCTATGCGGTCAGCGGTCCCCTCGTCGAAAAAGAAGAAGATCGGCTCACCAGGACGACGCAGGCGGATGGTCTTCATCACCATCGCGACGCACTTGAAGAAGCAGAACTCAAGTGGGTCACCGAGTTGTTCAGCGAGTTCGCCAACGACCAGCTCCTGCCAGGCATGGTTGTCCACCGCCGCCGCCAGCGTGACGAAATCAGAGTCCAGGAAAATGCGCCGAAATCGGTAGTTGAGGTGGTCCCGCTCAGCCGGACTGTAACTGGCAAACTCACCTAAGCCGTTGCGACAGTGCGTGAGGTGAAAGTGCGGTAATGGCGGTTTGTCGGGGTAGGGGCCCCTGAGCAACGCGGTCCAGTTCTCGGCAAAGTAATCCCATTGGGGGTCAGTGCCGAGAAGGCCCCCCATCGCTACCACCGGCGAGCCCGCGTGGGTGCCGCTATCGTCGAAAAACGCGCCTAGCATGGTGTTCTGCCAAGTAGGGCTTATATGGACGATTTCAACCTTTGGTTAGCATATGCTCATCGATTTTTCCCTGGTCCCGCCGGGTGTCGCAAACCGTAAGCTGATAGACAACCTCAACGCCGCCTTCGACCGGCTCACGACGCGGTTGGTGTCGCAGATCACCATCCCCGAGCCGGGTTCAGGGTTCAGGGCCTCGAATCTCATACGGGTCTACCTGCAGTCCCACCTCCGGCGGATGCTCCAGCTCACCGAGGCGGCGCTCACCGAGTTTTTCGATGGCCGGGGCGTACCGGCGATCCTGTGCGCCAGGGGGTTGTATGAAGGACTTGCCACGGTCACCGACTTCGAGAAGGAGTTTAAAGTGCTGTTGGCAGCGGGCGACGTGAAAGCCGTTTTCCAATTTACAAGGGAGAAGGCTCACGCCACCAAGAAGAAGGACTGGATACAGAGGGTGGGCAATCCCAAACTTACTGCCAAGAACGTGGTGACCATGGTTGGCAAGCTCACGGACATCCGGGCCAACGTGCCCGAGGAATACGACTTCCTGTCTGAAATCGCCCAACCCGACGGCGTCGGCGCAGTGGGCTTCTTCGCCAGCATGACCAATCCCGAGGACGTAGCTTACTTCGACGACAGTGGCCCCGATGTGCAAGCTGACCTTCAATGGATCATTATCGCTGCCCATTTCCTGACCCACTTCGAGCAGGTGATGGACCGTATCGAGGCGGAGTTGCCCGCACTGAGCGCCTTGGGCGCGGCTCAAGCACCGAAGAAGAAAGAGTAAGCCGTGCTCAAACAGGAGGAGTTACGGTGACCGCGCTCTCAATTGGGTTTGTCGCTTCCGGAGACGCCATGCGCCAAAAACAAACTGAGCTGGAAGGCGCCTCGGGCGCCGTTCCTGGCCCAGAATCCGCCGCAGACTAGCGGTTCCATGCGCGGTCGCTGTCGCCAGAAAGGCAGGGAGGGCCGCCCATGGGATACCACTATACCGATGACCTTTTCGAGCATGCCATCGAGGAAGCCTATTACGAGCTTTCCGTCCTCGGCGAGGAAATGCGCGAAGCCTATGACGGCACACCCGACAGCCTGAAGGACAGCACGGGTCGGAGCCGTGAGCATGCCGCCAACCTGCTGAAGACGTGACCGCGCCCTTCGTGCCCGCCGCGCTCGCGAACCAATCCATCACCTGGATTGAGAAGCGCCCTACCCCGAGCCGAAAGCTCTTCCGTCCCGCCCGCCGTGACAACGCGACCAGAGCGCTCCGGGCCTGTATCGCCTTCCTTGCAAAGCTTGACGCACCCGATCAGACAACCATCCGCCTCCGCGAAACCCTCCAGCAGGATGCCAATCTCTTCGATAGCGTGTTCTTTCCCGGCATGACCGGCCGATAGGTGCCCTGTTGCGGTGACAGCGCGTAGGGCGGATTGAAGCCGACGGCGTAATCCGCCATCTTTGCGACCAAGGCGGCGGATCACGATCCGCCCTACGGGCTGAGCACCGAAGTCGCCTAGCGGTCGCGCGCCAACTTGCGTTTTCCCCGTCACCACCCATTCCCCCGTCGTGGTGAGAGAGCTGTCAGGAGATCAGCTATTCGTTGTGCGACGGTCTGCCAATAAGCACTCCGGCTCGTGCGCAGACCACCTTGAAGCGCACAGGGCGGATTGGAGCCGACGGCGTAATCCGCCATCCTTGCGACCATGACAGCGGATCACGATCCGCCCTACGGGCTACGGACCTAAATCGGATCTTGGGTGTCGGAGTTAGATACGAGTTTGAGCCGCCAGGGTTCAATGAGAGAGTGCCCATAGAGAACCCACCAAGTATCGTCTGGTTCGAGCGGCATGTCGGTATCGTCCATTTGAAGACGCAGTCCTGCCGCGTTCACCTCCCACACATCAATGTGCTCTGTGGGAAGGGGCTGCTTGCTGGAGAAGAAGAATCCTCCAGTGATGCTTGGTATTGCTTCTCCGCAGTCAGGGTTCAAAAGCAATCCATGTTTTTGAATGCTCTCCCGATTTTCCGAACTCGTGCTGTGATAAAGTTTGCCGTTCTCATTTTTCCATGTGAGCGGCTGCAGTATCGCTCTAGTGATTGCCTCTTGAGCGAGTTCTCGCTTGCGCGGTTGGTCCGTCTCCGGCCTCTTTGATCTGCCGGGAGTGCTGGTTGCCCAATTTGGGACTAGTGCTCCCTGGGCTTTAAAGTGAACAGTGTGTACGAATGTAACCTGTTCATCAGCGTACGCGACCGCATTTATCTTTTCGAGATTCGGACGCACCTTGCGGATGGCCGAGTAGCAACCTTCAACGTATCTCAGATCATTGCCGAGCATGACAACGAGCCGAACGCTAGCCGGAAGCTCTTCGATGAACTCAGAAACACAATTGTCAATTACGGCCCCCATGTTCTGATCCCGAAGACACGACGACATGATGTCCTTTCCGGACATGAGCCATTTGTTGCCATCCCGCTTCTTCACTGAACAGCGCACAAGCGAGCCGAACGCAAACTTGCCATTTCGGCAAGAAATAAGCTCGTCGATAGACCAGTATTTGGCCTTCAATCCAAGCGTTTCCAGGATGGTGGAAAGGTTGGTTCGTCCTCCTTTAAAGGCGACCTCGTCGTGAGGTGTACTCAAAATCTGGTCGTTCTGATTTCCGCCCTTTGAAAAGCCAAGAACAAGGATCGTCGGTAAGCGACTGCCCCACGACATCGGATTGTTAGCGATGCTCCAATGATCGCCCAACTCATGCGTAGTTCGCCCCCACTCCACGTCGCGGGCACCGAAGCAACGATTGCAAGCGATCCGACCGTGTGGAGGAAGGAGCTTAGGTTCTGAAGGCATTTCCATACAGGCTCTCAATTCTTCAGATATTCTTCGAGTACTGCATTCTTACAGAATGCCGGTTGGCGTGTAACGAGATTTCGTCAGAGAGATTTCATGCGCTAAAATCGACCAAGCGCTGAGCGACGGAACTTTAATCGAGGTGCACGATGGCAACGAAAGCAAAAAGAAGGCAAAGACCAGTCGGCTCACAAAGGAGCTGCTGGAAACGGCGCATGACATGCACAAGAGCGGTCTGCTGACAATGGCGGCCCGCGATAAGATCACGATGCGGCATCTCGGAGCGTCGGACATCCCCGCCGCTGCGACCGCGCAAATCACCGGTGCTGATATAAAGGCGATCCGCGAGGAGGCGAACCTTAGCCAAGCGGTTTTCGCCCGCTACCTCAACGTGACGGCGGGCTACGTGTCACAGCTTGAACGCGGCGACAAACACCCAAGCGGCCCGGCTCTGGTGCTGCTCAACGTGATCCGTCGCAAGGGCATCGGGGCGATTCTTTAAGCAGAGATTTTGCCTTTCCCGCCTTTTGTTCGATCCACCGGAACGCGGCGGACGCGGGCGGCGAATTCGCGTGATCCTGATGCCCGTGGATCAAGCTTACCGGGATCCCGCAAGCGCTGTTGCAAAATCGACACGACGGGCAAATCACGTCTTCGTGTTATCAGAAGTCATGTCAAGCCCTTCCGAGAAAAATATAGCCCTTTCGTTTTTCAGAAAAGCATGGTTCTCTCCACCTGTCCCGCCTCGATGAGAGGGGCGTACGCGTCGTCACGAACGTGGGGCGGGATGCGATGGACGCGCTTGGGTGCCGCACGACGAGCGGCATCTGAGACGGACGGCGAAATCGCGTGGTCCTGATGCCCCGACGCTGGCATCAACCCCCGGGATGGCGATGTCGGCCTTCGGCCCGACACGCCGAGAGCCCGGGGGGACGGGGGCTAACAAGCCCGGCACCCCGGGGAGATCGCGTATAAGCCGTAAACCATTGCGCAGGGAAGTGCCGGGCTGCCTGGCGGCCTGCGGCGTTTTCCTTTGCATACTTGCCGCGGGTGCGCTCGCGCATCCGGTGCTCCCTGCGCCCTCCCGATTGTCGAGGGCCACGCTGACAGCAGCACTCGGGCGCGAACGCGTCGCGGGATCGCGGATACTTGCCTTCAATCTTCGTCGTCATCGGTAAATTTTCGATTGGGAGTCCTTTGCACGCGGCGAATGTATGATTACGCTTTATCCCCAGGTAGGCCCACACGGGGCGCCGTCGAGGTCCATGGCGTCGGAGATGGGCGAAAGGTTTACTGGACGCTTCCTCCGTGATGCTTCTCTGCGGCACCACCAAGCTGCGCGAGATCTCGCTGTTCCCGATGAACCAGCAGGCCGTCGACCTGCTCATGGGGGCGCCGAGCGAAATCACGCCGAAGCAGTTGCGCGAGCTGCATATCAGGCTCAATTTGCCGGACAAGGGGTAGGGATTTGGCATCGCAGTGCAATCCGTAATCGCCTTGGCGCGAGGTTGAGTGCACCGCTCTTGACGATGAAAGCCACCAACGCATCGACAAGTCTGGTGCCGAAAGGCGCGGATGTTCGATTCTTGCAGCAATGACGCAATAGTATTGCCACGATTGAAAGATCATCCTTTGCGACGCTCGATCCCGGCACCGCAAGGTCGTTGCCGGGCACGCTAGGCTGAGCGCTGCCAGGGCAGGGCTACGAGATTCATTCCTTATGGAGTTTATGTCATGCGTGTTGTTTTCAGGATGATGGCGGTCTGCGCAATCTTTGCCGCGACATTCTCTCCCGGCTTCGCCGGCGACACCAAAGTTCACCGCGTGGCGATTCAGGTGGATCAGGACGATCCTGCCGTCATGAATCTTGCCTTGAACAACGCCACCAACATCATGGACCAGTTCAAGGCAAAGCGCGAGGACGTGGAGATCGAGATCGTTGCTTACGGTCCCGGTCTCAACATGTTTCGCGAAGACACCTCTCCCGTGAAAGACCGGCTCAAGCAGATTTCCGCGCTCAGTTTCCCCTCGCGGATCAAATTCTCGGCTTGCAACGTCACCAAGCGGGGCATGGAGAAGCGCGAGGGGCACCCGATCACCATCGTGCCCGAGGCGAGCCTTGTGCCGTCAGGCGCCATCAGATTGATGGAACTGCAGGAAAGCGGCTGGAGCTATCTGAAACCGTAACCTGCGTGGAACGACAAGAAACACCGTCGTCTGGTCAATCCGTCGTGCCGCCGTCCTACATTCGCCTTGTTTGACATGCAGCGAAGTGCAACCTCGGCTTGAGAACGCAGACATCGCCTGGCTGGCTCGCTGGACGCCTCTTGCGGGCCGTTGGGGCAGCGGGGATTAGTGATCGTGCGTAGAAGTCTGTTCGGTATCGCGCTGTTGGCGCTGACGGCTTGCTTCCTCACCGTTTTGGTGTCGAGCAGCCCCGCATTTGCACAGGCCCGTTCGCAAGGACCGACGGACGAAGCATCCATCAGGTTGCGGATGAACCAATGGACGGTCGGCCTTGCGGCCGGCTTGCCGGACGGTGGCTTCGTGCGGTTTGCAAGCGAAATGGCGCGGACGATGGACGACGGCGATAACATGCGCCTGATCCCCATGGTCACCCGTGGCACCACCACCAACATCGCGGACCTGCTCTACCTGAGGGGGGTGGATATCGCGATAACCTACGCGGATGCATTTGATTTCTATTCGAAGCAGGCCGGACTCTCCAACATCAACGATCGAATTCGCTACCTTCTGCGGTTCTTCATTTCCGATATCCATATCTACGCGCGCGACGAATTCAAAACCCTCCAGGACCTGAAAGGCCAGAAAGTCGCGGTCGGCAGTGCCGGCGTTGCCGCCGCGCTCACAGGCCCGCTGATCTTCAGACGGCTTGGCATCGATATCCAACCGGTGCCGGTTGGCGGGCCGGTCGCTCTTGAAAAATTGCACAAGGGCGAGGTCGCCGCGATGGTGTACGTTGCGGCAAAGCCGAGTGAGCTGTTCAGCAAGATGAAGCCGGATCCCGGATTCCACTTCGTGCCGGTGCCTTACACAAAAGAATTCTCCGATTACTACCTTCCTTCCACCATCAAGGCGGAAGACTACCCGACCTTCCTGCCTCCGGGCAGCTCGATCGACACCATCGCCGTTCCGTCGGTTCTGGCCGTCTATAATTGGAAGCCGGGCACGGACCGTGCCGAAAGGGTTAACCGCTTTGTCGATTCGCTGTTCACCAACCTTGGACGTTTGAAGAAGCCGCCATTCCACCCCGCCTGGAAGGACATTGCCCTCCAGGCGAAGGTTCCCGGCTGGCAGCGGTATCCATACGCGGACACGGTGATTGAACGTTTGAAGGAGAAGGATGCCAGCGGCACGGCTCCGGGCACGGCCGACAACTCGCTACAACAACAGCGCTTCGCGGCCTTCCTGGCTTCGCAAGGGACGGCGCCGGCATCCGATGCCGAGAAGGAGAAGTTGTATCGGGAATTCCAGGACTGGAGCAGGCGCCACCCGCCGAAATGACGTCGCAGGCCAAGGCCGCGACGGCTTCAGGTCGAATTGCAGGACAGTGGCGGACCCGACGCGAGGCGTCACGGTTTTCCGCGTCCTTTGCCAACGCGGGCATGTATGATTACGCTTGACCCCAGGTAGGCCCCCACGGTCCTTCGATCAGCCGCACGTTCATGCCAAAATTCCTTCGCATTGGCGTCCATCAGTCGAACGTTTCCGGATACACGTCGAAGGCATGGTGCGTTCGACGGGTTGGCTCGACGGTTTTCCTGAAGTGGGGCGCCGTGGAGGTCCACGGCGTCGGAGATGGGCGAAAGGTCTACTGGACGCTTCCCCCGCGGGACAAGACAATTCGTTGCGGCACGGTGCAGCATGCCAGGGACTATGCAAAGGCCGCCATCGCGCGGCGACGCAACCATCGCTATGAACCGCTGACCGGAAATATCGCGAACCGGCGCCGAACCGCCAATGGTGGCGCCGAGCTCAAGCAAGCGCTCGCCACGATCCTCTTTGTCGATATCGTCCGCTCCACCGAAAAAGCCGCGCGGCTCGGCGATTCGCGTTGGACCCAGGTGATGGGTCACTATTACGCCGCCGTCCGCAGAGAGCTGAAGGCGTTGCGCGGAAAGGAAGTCGTGACGACGGGGGACGGACTGCTGGCGACGTTCGGCGCGCCGGCTGCCGGGGTCCGTTGCGCGACCGCGATCCTCGCGGCCGTGCGCACGCTGGGGCTGGAGATCAGGGTCGGGCTGCACGCGGGCGAATACACGGTGAGCGGGGCGGAGGTGGTCGGTCTCGCGTTTCACATTGGCGCGCGCGTCGCCGCGAAAGCGCGTGCCGGCGAAGTCCTGGTCTCGAGCGCGGTCAAGGATCTGATGTCGCAGTCCGGAGTCCGCTTCAAGGATCGCGGCGTTCACCAGCTCAAAGGCGTTCCGGAGCGATGGCGCCTGTACCGGGTTGAGCATTAGGGTGGGCTCCGAGGGTGGACACCAGTCTTGCGATGCCGATCGAGGTTCAACACAATCCTGGCACACTGTTGGGGGCGTTATGGCTCGCGCAACAGGCAGGCAGGGCTCAGCCTCACCCAGGGAGGCGCCGCGATACTCGTATTATTAGGAGAGAAGCGAATGGACCTGAAGGGCGCGGTTGCGCTGGTGACGGGCGGCAATGGCGGGCTGGGGCAGCGCATCTGTCACGCGCTCGCGCAGGAAGGCGCGCATGTCGCTGTCATGTACGCTCGCAGTCGCGTAGGGCGGATTGGAGCCGAAGGCGTAATCCGCCATTTTGCGATGAGGACGGCGGATCACGATCCGCCTACGGACTGGCAGGGGAGGGAAGTAAGGTCGGAAGCAGCAGCTACTTCGCGTATTTGCCCGCAAGTTGCGGAGTGATGTCCGGGTAGGCGCCCGGGGTCTTCTGCTTGGCCTCTTCATGCATCTGGAGGCGGGTCTTGCGCGCCCAGCTGCGCTTCAGATCGTCCTTCACGCCGAACCTCAACCGGCCGAGCCCTTCGGTTTCGAGCTCGATCGTGTCGCCATCCATGAACGGGTTGAGGCCTCGGTGGTTGGTGCCGGTGGCGACGATGTCGCCGGGGTGCAGCGTATGGATGGTCGAAAGCCAGGCGATGCATGTGGCGATCTTGTGGCCCATATCGTCGGTATTGAAATTCTGCATCAACACGCCGTTGTTCCACAGCCTGATTTGTAGCTTCTGCGGATCGTCGATCTCGTCGGCGGTGACGAGATAGGGGCCGATCGGCGCAAATGTGTCACGGCTCTTCATCTGGAAGAACACGTTGCCTGGCGGCGGCAAGCCGCGCGCTGAACCGTCGATGAAGTTCATGTAGCCGAAAATGTAGCTCATCGCCTCGGCTTCGCCGACATGGCTGCACGTCCTGCCGATGACAACGGCTATCTCGGCCTCGCCCTCGAAGATCGTGGCCGGCACGTCGGGCAGCACCATCGTGTCGCCGTGTCCGATGATCGCGCTCGGCGATTTGTGGAAGGCGTTGATCGGCGCCGGCGCGCTGCGCGTGCCGTCTTCCATGTAGTTGACCGCCATGCAGTCGATCGTGCGTGGGCTCGGCACCGGCGGGCGGATGCGGACGCTAGAGACCGGCACCCCGGTGCCGCGCGTGACCGCCGCCTCAAGCCGCGACTTGTAGCTGTCCCAGCGTTCGATCAGCCCGTTCATCAAATCGCCCGGGCCGTTATGCGGGATGTCCTTGACCTCGGCACTGACATCGACCACGGCATCGCCCTTCAACACGCCGAGCTTGAAATCATCGAAATGGACCAACTTCATCGTGCATTCCTCACCGCTTATGCCGAGCTTGCGCCCAATTCAGTCCGATCGCGCAGTCGATCGCCGCGCCAACGCCTCCGGTGATGAGCTTATACCGCTTCCGCGCGGCGCAAAGACCGCCTTGAACGCTGAGATGTCTGATTTCCGAGGGCGCAGTTCTGCGTGCCTCCAATCTCCGTCGTCATTCCGGGGCGCCGCCAGCGGGTCGGCGCGAAGCGCGGCCCGATGACAGGCTCAGCGGTGAGCCCGGAATCCATAACCACCAGTATGGATTCCGGGCTCGCGCCAAAAGGCGCGCCCCGGAATGACGGCGGGGCGGTTAATTTGAGCTGTTTCAGAGGTTGCGCGAGGGCACTTGGGCATGCTTCACATCCGGCCCAATTTGCCTCAGAACTAAGCCGCCCCTCTGGAACAATCGGGGCCGGGGGAAATGAATGTCCTATTCCGACGATCTGCATAACGCGGCACTCGCCTACCATCGGCAGCCGAGGCCCGGAAAGCTGGAAATCCAGGCCACCAAGCCACTCGCCAACCAGCGCGACCTGGCGCTCGCCTATTCCCCTGGCGTAGCCGCGGCCTGCACCGAGATCGCTGGCAATCCTGCCGAAGCCGCCTCGCTCACGGCCCGCGCCAATCTGGTTGCGGTCGTCTCCAACGGCACGGCTGTGCTCGGCCTCGGCAATATCGGCCCGCTCGCCTCGAAGCCTGTCATGGAAGGCAAGGCGGTGCTGTTCAAGAAATTCGCCGGCATCGACGTGTTCGACATCGAGATCAAGGCCGACACCATCGAACGTGTGGTCGAGACGGTGGCGGCGCTGGAGCCGACCTTCGGCGGCATCAATCTCGAGGACATCAAGGGACCGGAATGCTTCGAGATCGAGGCGCACCTGAAGGAGCGCATGAAGATCCCGGTGTTCCATGACGACCAGCATGGCACGGCGATCATCGTGGCCGCCGCGATCACCAACGCCTTGCGCTTGAACGGCAAGACGCTCTCCGAGGTGAAGATCGTGTGCTCCGGCGCTGGCGCCGCGGCGATCGCCTGTCTCAATCTCCTGGTTTCGCTTGGCGCCAAGCGCGAGAACATCTGGGTCTGCGACATCGAGGGCCTGGTCTATGAGGGGCGGCCTGCACTGATGGACCGCTGGAAGGGCGCCTATGCGCAAAAGACCGACAAGCGCAAGCTTGCCGACGTCATCGGCGGGGCCGATATCTTCCTCGGTCTTTCGGCGCCGCGGGTGCTGACCCAGGACATGGTCAGGCAGATGGCCGCCAAGCCGCTGGTGATGGCGCTCGCCAATCCCGACCCGGAAATCATGCCGGACGAGGCGCGCGCGGCGCGGCCCGACGCCATGATCTGCACCGGCCGCTCGGACTTCCCGAACCAGGTCAACAACGTCCTGTGCTTCCCCTTCATCTTCCGCGGCGCGCTCGATGTCGGCGCGACCGCGATCAACGAGGACATGAAGCACGCCGCGGTCGAAGCGATCGCGCAGCTTGCGCGCGATCCGCCGTCGGATGTGGTGGCGCGCGGTTTCGACAGCGCCGAAACGCAGGGGTTTGGGCCCGGCTCGTTGATCCCAAGTCCGTTCGATCCGCGCCTGATCCAGCGCATTGCGCCGGCGGTGGCGAAAGCCGCGATGGACTCCGGCGTCGCGACCCGGCCGATCAGGAATTTCGACGAATACACCGCGCTGCTCGAGCGCTTTGCCTTCCGCTCGGGGCTCGTCATGAAGCCGGTCTTTGCCAAGGCGAAGACCCAGCCGGTACGCGTGATCTACGCCGAGGGCGAGGACGAGCGCGTGCTGCGCGCGACGCAGCAGGTGCTGGAGGAGAAGCTTGCGAAGCCGATCCTGGTCGGCCGCCCCTCGGTGGTGGAGACGCGGATCAGGCGCCTCGGGCTCAGCATCAAGCCGGCTCGGGATTTCGACCTCGTCAATCCCGAGGACGACCCGCGCTACCGCTCGTACGTGCAGTCCTATATCGACGTCGCCGGCCGCCGTGGCGTCACCCCGGATGCCGCGCGCACGGTGGTGCGCACCAACAACACCGTGATCGCCGCGCTGGCCGTGATCCGCGGGGAGGCGGACGCCATGATCTGCGGCGTCGAGGGCCGCTACATGAGCCATCTGCGCCATGTCCGCGAGATCATCGGCCATTCGCCGGAGGTCAGCGATTTCGCGGCGCTGGGCCTATTGATCACCAGCAAGGGCGCCTATTTCATCGCCGACACGGAGGTGCGATCCAATCCGAGTGCGGACGAGCTGTGCGAGGTGGCGGCGCTCGCCGCCAGGCACGTGCAGCGCTTCAATCTGAAGCCCAGGATCGCGTTCCTGTCACATTCGGATTTCGGCAGCTACGACACCGACTCCTCGCGCAAGATGCGCCGCGCCGCCACGCTGTTCAAGCAGCACCATCCGGAGCTCGAAGCCGACGGCGAAATGCAGGGCGATACCGCACTGTCGGAAGCCACGCGAAAGCTGGTCCTGCCGCATTCCGACCTCGAAGGCGTCGCCAACATCATGATCATGCCGAGCCTCGATGCCGCCAATGTCGCCTACCAGGTGATCAAGGTGCTGGCGGACGCCGTTCCGGTCGGGCCGATCCTGATCGGTCCGTCGCGGCCGGCGCATATCCTCACCCCGTCGGTGACGGCGCGCGGCGTCCTCAACATGACGGCGGTCGCGGCCGTCGAAGCCCAGGAGCGCGCCACCCGGCAGCAGCCGAGCCTGTTCACCTGAGGCAACGTCGATGTCGGTTCGCAAGTGCGGTGTGATTGAGCGTTTGAAAAGCCGGGGCGGAGGCTCCATAATCGGTGCGCTTCTAGCGACTTTGCCCAAAACGGTTCGGGGAGGCCGACGATGCCAGCGTTCATCATTTTCGGGCGAGTCCTGTTCGCCGCCTTGTTCATCTATTCGGGGGCGACCCAGCTATTCGACATCCATGCGACCGCCGACGCCATTGCCGGCAAGGTTATGATTCCCGCTGTGATTGCGCCGTATACTTCGCAACTCGAGACACTGACAGGCATGCAACTGCCGCAACTGATGGCGATCATATCGGGGGTCTTTCAGATCATCGCGGGGCTGATGATCGCGCTCAACTTCGGCGTGCGGTTCTTCGCGATCCTCTTGATCATCTACGTCGGGCTCGTGACCTACTACTTCCACGACTTCTGGAACCAGACGCCGCCGGACAATGGCAAGACGCTGGTGGATGCGTTGAAAAACCTCTCGCTGATCGGCGCGCTGTTCATGCTGGTGGGTTACGGCAGGGGACCGAGAATCGCGGAAGCCGCGTATGGGGATGTGTAGGCGCGCGGGCTAGCTTGAGGCACGCCGCCAGGCCGTGACGCTGACCTCGTGTGCGGCATCCAGCGTCCGGCCCTCGCCGGCTTTCAGGCCGTGGGTCGCAAGAATTTGCTGCGGGGTGCGTTCTGGCACACCGGGGAAGCAGCCTTCGCCGCCGGGAAGCCGCACGCGCGGTGCGAGCGACAGCCAGAACGTGTCGTAGCGGTCCATGAACATGTCGAACACGACAGGCCCGCCAATGATCGCGATCGTGCCGTGGCTGACGCCGGCGAAGTCGGCCGCCTCGGCGAAAGAGGCCGCGGCCGGATTCCACAAGGTGGCGTTGGGATTTTCGGGATCAGTGGCGAGCGCGGCAATGCGTCGGGTCAGAATCAATCGTCTGCGTTTCGGCGAATTGGGCTGGTCTTCGCCGGAATGCCGGCCGTGCACGATCAGGTCGGCGCGATCGAGGGCGGCGGTGAAGAACCGCTTGTCGCCCTCGAACTTCAATTCATCCGGCATCACGTGATCGGCATCGGCCAGCATGCCGTCGGCCGACACGATGACATAGCCTTCAATGCAAAATCCCGCCACGCCGGGCAGGCCGAACGCCGCTTACTGCGTCACGTCGGTGATCACGCTTGACACCGGGCGCTGGCTCACCGTCTGCAGCTTGTTGTCCTTCAGAATGGCTTCATCATATTCCGGCAGCGACTGCACCGGCGCCTTCGGCCGCATGGCCACCACCTTGTAGCCCTCGGCCTTCAGGCGACGCAGAATCTCGGGCAAGGCTTCCGCCGTGTGCTTGTGGAAGTCGTGCATCAGGATGATGCCCTTGCCCTGCTTGTTGAGCTTCTTGAAGATGACATCCTCGACCTGCTTGGCGTTGCGCGCCTTGAAGTCGAAGGAGTCGAGGTCGCAGGAGAAGATCGCGATGTTGCGCTGGCCGAGATAGGTGACCATCTCCGGCGGGTGGCGCAAGTCGGGGAAGCGGAAGAAAGGTGCCGGCGAGATGCCGCCGAGCGCCCACTTCACCGCGCTGATGCCTTTCTCGATCTCTTCCTTGCGCTGATCCTCACTCAGCTTCTTGTTGCTGAGGTCGGCATGCGACCAGGTGTGGGTGCCGATCGTGTGGCCCGCGGCGTAAACCTGCTTGCTGATTTCAGGATAGTAGGTGGCGTGCTTGCCGATCTCGAAGAAGATGCCGGTGGTGCATTCATCCGCCAGCGCTTTCAACACCGCCGGCGTGTTCTCGGTCCACGGGCCGTCGTCGAAGGTCAGCACCACTTCGTGGTCCTTGAGGAAATCCAGCTCCTTGAAATGCTCGAAGCCGAAGCCGGGGCCGCCGGTGGTGTCGACCTCGACGGTACGGCCGACGCCGAGCGCATTCGGATTGGTGCAGGCGGCGCGGGCGGGCTGGCGCGGCTGGGCCGCCGCAGCGGGAGCCGGTGCTGCCGCTGCCGCGGGAGCTGCAGCAGCCGGCGCGGGTGCCGCAGCGGCAGGCGCCGCTTTCTGGGCCGCAGCCTGCGACCAGGCAAGAGAAGGCACACATAGCGCAACGGCAACCATCAATCCTGCTGCAACACGCATTTCAGTTTTCCCAGATTTCTGTCGCTCGCATGCGGCGCTGCCGCCATCGTCCGAGCAAATCGTTCCCCCACTCATACTAGCCTAGCCGGACCCGCCAAGCCAAGGCAACGACGCCTTCAACAAAAGGGCTGAATATGTTGGTGATCCGGTTAATTACGGGAACCTGGCAACGCCTCCGGGTTCCTGGCCGCTGAACGAGCGCCTGCAGCGCGGCCTGCCGCTGACCGCGCCGCCAGACGTGCACGATGCCGGGCAGACTCAACCAGGTCAGGAACACGGTCGGCCGCGCCGAGGAGTGCGGCACGAACTCTTAGCGCGCGAACACCGATGCGAGCCCGTCGAACAACAACAACAGCACGGCGAAAGGATTGGAGCCGCTGGCGGCGTGCGACGTGCTGACGTCGGCGAAGGTCAGCATCTTCTCCAGTGGATTGACGACCGCGATCACACTGCCGGTGTTGTAAGCGATGTCGAGCACGAAGAGCGCGATCTGGTAGACGCCGTATCGCCAAGTGCGCGTTGGGAGATCGCGATCAGAATCATGAGTGCGATGACGGGCAGCTCACCGACCAGTTCGCTGCGCAGGATCCACGAATGCATGGCGAGCCCGCCCGAAAGCGCGAAGGCGAGCGTCGCGAGCAGCGCGATGCGCGAAAGATCGATCGCGGGAGCCCTGCAAAGCTCGCGGCGCGTCGGGCAGCAAAGCGGCTGGGGCAGAGGTTCGGACTTAGGTCGGCTTCAAGCCGACCCGCTGCGTCAAGACGATAGAGGTCACGTGTCTTGCCAGCTCCGCGCCTGCTGCTCCTTACCAATAGCGGATAATGAAATCGGTGTATTCGCCGGTTTCGCCCTGGTTGATGCCTTGGTCGGAGACGACAATCGAGGCGCCGGAGGTCATCGCCGCGGAAATGCGGGGCATCACGTCAGGGGGAATCGTGATGCGGTCTAGCGCTTCCGCCGGGCTGTCCGGCAGCGGGACGGGCTTGGTCTCGACCTTGGCCGGTGCAGACTTGCCCCTTTTCCAGCGCAGACGGCGGGGCTCGTCGCTTTCGCGCATCGCGGCACGCGCGGACATCGGCACGGTGACCACCGTCCAATGCAGCAGATTAGGGTCGTTCTTGTCGACGACGGCGGTGAAGACATGCGTTCCGAGCGGACGATCGCTCGGTGCGATCGTCACCGGTACGTCGAACAGCGGCGCAAAGTTCTGCCGGACATACAGCTTTGAATCCTTGCGGCTGATGAAGACAGCGAGTTGGCCTTCACGGCGCCTGGCATCGGGCTTCGGCGGCTTGTCGGTATCGGCAACACGGCTCTCGTCTTTCTTCGCGTTCGCCGCGGGCGGAGCCGCATCGTTCGCCGCTTTCGCGGGCTCGGCCGGCTTTGCGGTGTCCGGCCGGGCCGCGTCCATCTTGGCTGTGTCCACCTTCGCCGCATCAGGTTTCGGAGTATCGGCCTTCGGCGTGTCCGCCTTCGCAGCGTCCGCGTTGGGAGCGTCGGCCTTGGTGGTCTCAGCCGGCTGGTCTATCTTCGCCGGCGCGGCCTCGTCCGCAGGCTCGCTGCTCGCGGAGGGTGCATCCGACATCGTCGGCGTATTCAAATGGCTCTCGTTGGCCTCTGCGGTGTGGGTCTCGTCGCGCAACGGCGTTTGGTCCGGTTTGACGCTGTCGCTGTGGCCAACCGTCGAGCGCAGTTCGAGCTTCGCCTCGATCGGTTTCGCCTCGGGCGCGCCCTTGTCAGCTTTCGCGGCGACCGGCTCGTTCGTGTCGGGCTGCTCGGCAACGGGCGGTGGCGGCGCGACCTTCATCGTCGGCAGCAGTGAATGCTCGAAGCTTGCCGGCGTCAGCTCGCCCGGGCTGACGATCACCCGCGCGCCCATCTTGGTCCAGCCCCACATCTTGATCGCAAAGGCTTCCGGCATGCGGATGCAGCCATGCGAGGCCGGGTAGCCCGGAAGATAGCCGGCATGCAGCGCAACGCCGCCCCAGGTGATGCGCTGCATGAACGGCATCGGCGCGCCGCTGTAGATGGTGGAATGGTGGTAGCGGTCCTTCTGGATGACGCTGAATACGCCCATCGGGGTCGGGTGGCCGGGCATGCCGGTCGAGACGGGTGCTTCAGCGAAAAAGCCGTTGGCGTCGTAGACTCGCACACGCTGCTTGGCGATCGAGACGTTGATGATCAACGGCATCTGCGGATGGACAGTCGTGTCCTTGACCTGGACTGCCTTTTTGGACGGCACCTTGCGCGTGTGCTGTTGCCGTCGCGGCGGCGGTGGGGGCAGGTATTGTGGGTTGTAGTAACCGGGCTCGGATTGCCAATAGTAGCTCGCCGCATCGGCTGGCAGGCTGAAGGCAAAGGCGCCAAACCCGCCAAGGGCAATGACACGCAGGAGCGCTCCGGGTGCCACGGAACGGCGAAGCGCATTCGCGCGATTCATCTTGGAATCCTTGGTCATTCGGTTTTCTTCAGTTTCGCAGACGCAAGCCGCGTTAACCAGCGTAGCGCCTCTGATTCCCGTGATTTTCGCCCAAAGCGTAGCAAAAAAGCCTCACATCTTGTTAAAGGGAGCTCGCGAACCTGCGGGCTTCCCGACACACGTTGGCCCACCTACATGGCGGAAGCTTGCCAACGGAGAGTTCCATGACATTCCAAGCCGTAAGGCCGTGTGACACACGCCTGAAATGCCTGTCCCTCTTAACGCTTCTCTGGCTGTTGTCGCCGTCCGTGCCGGCTGCGTTCGCTGGCGATGAACCAGATTTGATCTTCCGCCGCTCGACCGTATTCAAATTGCTGAGCCCGAACGACAAGCTTGCAACCTATGGTGTTGACGACCCTGATGTCGAGGGGGTGGCCTGCCATTTCACTGTCCCGGAAAAGGGCGGCTATACGGGCTGGCTCGGACTTGCGGAGCAGGTTTCCGATATTTCACTCGCCTGTCGCCAGATCGGCCCGATCCGCTTCAAGAGCAAGTTCGCACAGGGCGACGACATGTTCCGCCAGCGGCGGTCGCTGTTCTTCAAGAAAATGCAGATCGTGCGCGGCTGCGACGCCAAGCGCAACACGCTGGTCTATATGGTCTATTCCGACAAGCTGATCGATGGCTCGCCGAAAAACTCGACCTCGACGGTGCCGATCATGCCTTGGGGCGCGGCCGACACCACCGTGCAGAAATGCGGGGATTTTGTGCAATGAGGGCCGGGACTAGCGCGTGCCCTGAGGGCCAGCCTTGGCCTCGCGGCAACCGACCAGCCGAACGAATTTCTGCGGCGTCGAGATTGCGCCGCTGTCGCCGCGCTGTTGGGACATGGCGCCGCAATGTTGCTCCAATTTGGCGCTGCCGGCGTCAGTCGGCGCAGACACGCCCGCGCGCTTGGCCGGATTCTCGGCGATTACAGATTTTGGGGCTCTCATTTGGGATTTCTTGCCAACAACGATGTCGTCATTGCCCATGACTGCCATCCTTTGCTGAGGGGTAGACAACGCGCGACCGTCCCGAAGGTTGCGTGATTCAGGTGAGTCGGCCGGGCCGCGCCGGTGGTTCAGCCCGGAGCCAGGCAAAGACGCAGTTTTCCACCAAAGAAACGTTAAAGAACCAGCGTGCGCGGGCTGCAAGTCGCTGAAATCATTCGGATTGCACGGCATTGTTTCGTGGGAGGCGCGAGCGACGAAACCAATTTCTTCCCGACGAAACCATTTTGGGCTTTTGGCGCAGAACTGCGGAAACCACTCATGGTTATCAAGCGACCAACAAATGACGGCGCCAACTGCCGACAGGGACAAACCGGAGACAGTCAAATGCGGACCTTGAGCCTGATCGTCGCCTTCGCCTTCGTCGTGGCTGGTACCTCGATGGCTGGTTCGGTTAAAACGGGTTTGCCCGGAATTGGAACGTTCTCCTACAACGGCTCGCCGGTGCCGACGGCGCCGCACGCGCTCGTCGTTGCCGCGCGCTAGTGGCGCGTTGAAGTCGCCCCTAAGACCATCATGTATTTTCGCCTTTGTGCCGCGACCCTTATCGCAACCCTGCTCGTGAACCACACGGCGCAGGCTCAGGCGTCGCTACAGATACGCGCCGCGATGCATCTTTCCGATCCGCGGAGCGAGTTCGTGCGGCAATGTGCTCCGCACATGCTCGGACGCTGGGCGCATCCGGAGGAAGTCTGCGGCTGCCTGCATGATCACGCAGCCTCCGTCATTGAGGACAACGATCTTCGGCTGGCGCTGCTCCGCGGCATCAGCGAGACCGGCGTGCCGACCATCGAGAACGAGTGGGTGCCGGCGTCGAAGCAGTCGGAGATCGGGCCGACCTTCACCAAGATCGCCAAGCCAACGCTGCAATGCATGTTTGACCCGGCAAAGTAAGTCGATCGATCCGCCCTCGTTGTCTCCCTGTTTATTGTCTCTGCTGACGGCCAGTAGCTGGCGACGCCGCTATCTCGCTTTCGGCCCCGAGCGCGAAATGCATCGGCGCGACGGCTGGACGCCGTTCGGCGTCATCTTGGCGCCGGACACTTCCTTGATCTCGCCGGCCGGACAAGTCCCGTCATCGACCAGGATGCGCTGGCCAAGGCGCAACCCCACAATGTCCCGCTCGCGCGAAACCTCGTTGGTCATTGCCTGCGCTGCAGGCGCCGCGCTCATCAGCAACAGGCAGCAGAGGAGGGTGCGTGCGGCCATCATCGCGGCAGGTGTAGCGGCAGGCTTCCGATTCTGAAAGGAGATCGGACGCTGCACATCGCTTGCGAAGTGTGCTTTGATCCGCACGAAAATAGGAACGATCACAAACATGAACGCAAGCGACACCCAAAGAATCGTCGACGCCGTCGATGCCGGCTTCGATGCCCAGCTCAGGACAACGCGCGACCTTGTCGCGATTCCCTCGACCCGTGGTGCCGAAGGCCCTTGCCAGGACATGATCGGCGATCTCCTGCGCGAGCGCAGCTATGAAGTCGACGACTGGCGCATCGATCTTGAGGATCTGAAGAACCTGCGCGGTTATGGCCCGATCGAGCACGATTTCTCCAGAGCGCGCACGGTGGTAGGCACCTATCGGCCCACGACCAGCACCGGAAAGTCGCTGATCTTGCAGGGACACTGCGACGTCGTTCCGGCCGGGCCGCTCGACATGTGGGAGACGCCGCCGTTCTCGCCTGTCATCAAGGACGAGCGGATGTACGGCCGCGGTGCCTGCGACATGAAATCGGGCACGATCGGCGCGCTCTACGCGCTCGATGCCATCAAGGCTGCCGGCCTCAAGCCGACCGCGCGCATTCACTTTCAGTCCGTGATCGAGGAGGAGAGCACCGGCATCGGCGCGCTCTCGACGTTACAGCGCGGCTATCGCGCGGATGCCTGCTTCATCCCGGAGCCGACAGGCGGCCAGATGATCCGTTCGCAGGTCGGCGTGATCTGGTTTCGGGTGAAGGTGCGCGGCTTCCCCGTGCACGTGTTCGAGGCCGGCGCCGGCTCGAATGCGATCATGGCGGCCTATCATCTGATCCACGCGCTGGAGAAGCTCGAGATCGAGTGGAACGAGCGCGCCAAAGCGGATCATCACTTCAACGACGTGAATCATCCGATCAACTTCAATCCCGGCATCATCAAGGGCGGCGATTGGGCCTCAAGCGTGCCGGCCTGGTGCGACGTCGATTGCCGGATCGCGATCTTGCCGGGCTGGTCGGTCGCCGATTGCCAGAACGAGATTCTGGCCTGCGTCGCGGCAGCCTCGCGCGACCATCGCTTCCTTTCCAACAATCCGCCTGAGGTTCAATGGTCCGGCTTCCTGTCGGAGGGCTATGATCTGAAAGATTCCGCCGAGCCGGAAAGCGCCTTCGCCAAAGCCTATGACGCCGTCTATGGCGGCGCGGTGCCGGAGCGCGCCTTCACCGCGCTCACCGACACGCGCTTTTATGGGCTGAACTACGACATCCCAAGCCTCTGCTTCGGCGCCAGCGGAGCGGCGATGCACGGCTTCAACGAATACGTCGAGCTGGATTCGCTCCGGAAGTCGACCAAGGCAACCGCGCTCTTCATCGCGGAATGGTGCGGCGTGGAGAAGGCTTGAGAAGTGCTGGTTATGGTTGCCATTACCTGAGAGGTCATTGCCGGGCTTGACCCGGCAATCCATCCTTTCAAAACTTTCTCCTCAAAGTTCGATGGATGCGCGGGTCATGCCCGCGCATGACAGGGGACATAAGGTCAGGGAGGGCCGATGACGCCGCTTGAGAAAATCCAGTCGATGAAGATGCCTTTTGCGGAGCTGCAGGGCGTGACCTTCGTCGAAGCCGACAAGGACCGCGTCGTCGCCAGGATGCTGGTGCGCCCCGATCTCTGCACGCTGTTTCAGACCGTCCACGGTGGTGCCCTCATGGCCTTCGCGGATTCGGTCGGAGCGGCGGCGACCGTCATCAATCTCCCTGAAGACGCCAAGGGCACCACCACGCTCGAAAGCAAGACAAACTTCATCGGTGGCGCAAAGGAGGGAACTACGGTTGTTGCCACCGCAACGCCCGTGCACCGCGGCCGCCGCACCCAGGTCTGGACAACACGGCTTGAGACCGAGGACGGCAGGCTTGTCGCGATCGTGACCCAGACGCAGATGGTTTTGTGAACCTCGCTCCGTTAACCAACTGGCTGTGAGCGGGAAAGTCCCGGCCTTGAATTTTGTGCTGCAACGCACAATATCTGAGGCCTAGGGATTCGACGCCTCCTCGAGGGATTCGTGACGAGGAGATTTGACGTGCCACACGACACCTTCCATCGCCCGAGGCCGGGCTTTGGCTACGTTCGGACCCTGAGCCAGCAGGAAGAGTTGCCGCTCTTGCGCGATCACCTGCTGCGCCTCGATCCGGACAGCCGTCGCGACCGCTTCAACGGCGTCATCGATGAAAGCTTCATCGAGCGCTATGCCAAGAAGTGTACCGACGACGGCACGATCATCGTGGCCTACATGGAAAACGGCATCGTACGCGGCGCGGCCGAGTTGCATCGGCCTGAGCAATCCGAGGATGGCTTGCCGGAGATCGCCTTCAGTGTCGAGAAATGCGTACGGGGCCAGGGCGTCGGCAGCGTTCTGTTCCGCCGGCTGCTTTCGGAGGCGAGCTGGAAGGGCCATCGCCGGCTACGGGTCACCACCGGCGCCGGCAATGAAGCGATGCGGGCGCTCGCCCACAAATTCGGCGCGCATCTCGAATTCCGCCATGGCGAATCCACCGGCACCATCGATTTGACGCCGCAGCCGCAGGCCGAATTCGCAAAGCTGATCGACGCGCCGCTGAACGCCGCGCGCGCGTTGATGAGCTTTAACCGAGCTTGCTGGAAGCTGTTTTCGAAAATGGTCGAAGGCGGACGCGCAGCGTAGCGCATCCGGTCAAATTCGCTGTCGTCCAGATTAGCTGAGGGTAAATCGGCGCGCGCGCTTTTCAGGTGCCCGTGCGCTTGTCGTTGCCAAAGCGGCGCACGACGCGGCGCTCGACCACCACGGAACGTTGAGCGCCGGCCTCGCCGGCAATGACGCGCGTAGAGGCGGCGCGCGCGTTGACGCGGCTTTGCTTCTTCACTTCGGCGAGTACGGTCTCGTACGGCATGCCGATGAGCGATGCTGCGATCTCGGCCTGTTGATCGACGTCGTCGGTGATGCCGATAGCCGCGAAAATCGCCTCGTCCAGCGTCGGTGGGTCGCGCCGGACGCGCCGCGGACCATACTTGGTATTCCAGTCTTCGCTCATGACAGTCTCTCGTTGGTCCGCGATACCTAGTGGGCAGCTTGTTGCATTGCAATATGAATTTGATGTGGCAGGTCAGCTATGCACTGCCGAAAATCACAGGCCGTCCACCGATCGCGCGTTGTGAAGTTGGATGTCCGGCGCGCTGCCAGCGAGCGGCTGCAGTGTCCGGCTTGATCTCCAACTCGTTCACGGCGCTACCCGTTCCATCGGCTGTTGCGGCCAGCGCCTCAGCGCGGCGCGGCCGGCGTCGGTCAGCTCATAGACGCCGCGCTCGGCGCGATCGAACCAGCCGTACACATTGTGCAGCAGGATCTTACCGGCATCGGGAATGTCCTTGCGCAAATCCCGGACGCGCTGTGGTCCGTCCGACAGCGCCGAGGCGCACGCGAGCGCCTGCTGCCGATAGGCTGTCATGATCGGCGCGCGGGTCGAGCCGCCCATCGCGGGATCGCCGATGCGGCGCTGGTGCTCGGCGACCAGCCGCGAGCGCTTCCGGGGATCGCGGCGCGGCGCCGTCGTTGGCGGCTTCACCAGGACCTCGACATCGCCGCGGCCAGTAACGCCGAGCATGCCGAAGCCGAGCCGCCGGCAGAGATTACGATAGCGCGCGTCGCTTTCGCGGCCCTTGCCGTTGATGGACATCTTGGCGGCGAGCCAGACCTCGTCGGCAGCAGCCGCGCGATCGACCGCCTGCAGGATCAGTTCGAGGTTGAATGACAATTTCAACTCGCCGATCACCACGATCGGCGGATCGTCACCGTTCAGCGCGACAAGGTCGCAGCCGCCGATCTCGCCCTTGACCGTAAAGCCGAGCTTTTCGAGGAAGCGTTTGACCGGGAGATAAAGCGCGGTTTCCAAATTGGCCCTGACGATCGGCAGCGACTCAGTACAGGCAGTCTAGCAGGATCGCGCATCGCAAAACGCAGGACATATGGTCCTGACAAAGGCAAGCGGGTATCCTTACCTTGGGACAATGTTGGGCGCGACAACGGTGACAATCAGGAACGGCCTCTACCACATCAGGATCGAGTTTCTCGACAGCGTCCAGGGCGGCAATCAGGGCGTCATGGTGTTGCGTGACGGTATCATGCGAGGTGGCGATTCCTTCTTTTTCGCCTATGGCAGCTACACATCGGCGGATGGCAGGTGGAAGGGCGAATTGACCAACGAGGAGCACACGCAGAGTTTTGGCGAGCGTCCGGTCTGGGGTCGCAAGGTGGTGACCATCGGCTTTAGCGGAACCTATAACGACAAGAGCGCGTATGGCGAGGGAATTGCGCTCGCCGGCAAGCAGAGCATCCGCTTCAAAGGGACTTTGCGCTTGCTGATCCCGGACTGAGAGGCTTCATACTCGTCCGCTCACCGGGATCAGTGCGCCGGTCACGGCGCTGGCGGCGTCGCTGACCAGGAACAGGATCACCTCGGCGAGCTCCTGTGGCGTCACCCATTTCGAGAAGTCCGCCTTCGGCATGCTGATGCGGTTGGCGGCGGTGTCGATGGTCGAGGGCAGCACCGCGTTGACCGTGATCTTGCCCTTGTGCTCGGCCGCGAGCGCTTCGGTGAGGCGATGCACGCCGGCCTTTGAAGCGGCATAGGGGCCCATGCCGGCGCCCGCCTGCAGCGCACCCATCGCGCCGATATTGACGATGCGCCCCGCGGGGGAAGCGAGGAGATGCAGGATCGCGGCGTGCGAAGCGTTCAGCGCGGTCAGCACGTTCATCGCATGCATGCGCTCCCAGCTCTTGATATCGCCGTCCGCAATGGTCTCGAAAATGAAGCCGCCAGCGATGTTGACCAGCGCATCGAGCTTACCGAAGTGCGCTACTGCCGCGTCGATCGCATGCTTGGCCTGCGCGGCGTCCGTCAGATCGACGTGGCCGAGCTCGATGCGCTCGTCGGTGGCGGCCGTCAGCGCCGGGGCATGGTCGATGCCGGCGACACGGGCGCCCCGCTTGACGGCGCTTTCCACGACCACTCTGCCAAGCGCACCCAAAGCACCGGTGATGACGATGACTTTTCCATTCATTTGAGCCTCTCCGCGACCGGCCGCTAAGCGCACACTATCGCCAATAGAAAATGACTTGCAATGCCCGTTCCCTTCGCGATGAAATGATCGTGCAACGTCAGATGGAAAATCAGAATGACTGATGCACCTCTCCATGCGGAGCTTACCAAGCTGGAATTCAAGCTCCGCTACTTCAAGGCAAGTCTTCTTTCGCAGCGAAAGATCAAGGTCGTGGCGATCGGGTCGTCGTCGACGGCAGGCGAGGGCGACGTCATTCCCTTTCCGCCGCGTCTGGAACTGGCTTTGCGCCGCCGCTATCCCGACCGCATGATCGATGTGCTCGACCGCGGCATTGGTGGGCAGGAGGCTCCGGAAGAGGCAGCCCGCTTCGAAAGCGATGTCATTGCTGAAACGCCGGCGCTGGTAATCTGGCAGGTTGGGACCAATGCAATCTATCACCGCGACCTTTATGACCCCGGCCGTGTCGCCGGCACGATCGCGACCTGTTTGAGCTGGCTGAAAGGACTGCCCCTGGACGTCATCCTCATGGACCTGCAATACGCTCCCGCGCTGCTCGGAGCCAAAGAGCCCGACACCAGGCTGATGGTGAAGTTGATTACGGCCGTCGCAGCGGAGGCGGGAGTCAATCTTTTTCCGCGCTTTGCGCTCATGGAGCACTGGGTCAAGAACGACGGGATTGATCAGGCTATGCTGATTGGTCCGGACGGACTGCATCAGACGGAATTTGCAACCAGTTGCGTAATGCTGGCGCTCGATGCCGCGATCGGCGCCGACATCGGGCCCGTTCCGGGTTCGCCCTTACCGACGGCGTAGCGCGGTTTTCGCTAAAATTTTCCGCTTCTCTGTAAGTGGATGGCAGAACCAGACCGTTATGGTGATGCTTCGACGTCCAAAAAGGGGTTGGAGTATTACGATGGGCAATCTGCCTGACCATGGCTTGCCGCTGGTTCAACTGAAGGAGCAACGGCGCGACCTCGTTGTGGCCTTGCAAAATCGCAATGGCCCGGTCAGTGGCTGGGAGCTGATGCAGATCGCTGCGATCCAACAGACGATCCAGGCGTTCGAGGACGTCATCGCCGACCTCGATGCCGAGCTGGAAGCCGCCGCCTGAAGGCGAAGCCTTCGCGTTGATGAGCTAAGCCTGCAAATAGCGCCGCTTGATCTCGGTGCGCTCGACCGTGCCGAGGCCGAGCCCATCGCGGAAATAGCTTTCGAGATCGCCGTACTGGGCGTTCACGGCATCAAAACCGGCCGCCAGGAACGAGGACTCCACCGAGCCGATCGCCTGCCGGACATCGGCGGGCAGGTCGGGTGCAGAATTGGGATCGCGGCGGTAGTAGCGATTGGTGAGCAGATAATCCTGCGAGATCACCTGACTGGGTACCCCGAGCGCATGCAGGATCAACGCGACGGCAAAGCCCGTGCGATCCTTGCCGGCCGTGCAATGGACCACCAGCGGCGCGCTCTCGTCGAGCAGATTGGCGAACAGCTCGCGGAAACTGTGCGTGTTGGTGCGGACATAGCCGCGGTAGGATTCGCGCATGATCTCCAGCGCGTCCGCGGATGACAGCGCCCGCGCCTGCAGTTTCGCGCGGAGCGCGGCCACGACCGTCGGCTCGATCGGCAGCGAATGCACCTTGATCTCCGGAATCACGCATTCGGCGGCCTTGCGCTCGTCGACGCCACGAAAATCGAACGCGCTCTTCACCCCCAATGCCCGCACGACGCCGACGTCGGCCTCAGTGAGATGGCCGAGGTGATTGGAGCGGAAGATCTGCCGCCAGCGCAGCCGGTGGCCGTCGCCGCTAGGATAGCCACCGAGGTCGCGGAAGTTACTCGCGCCTTCGAGGTTGAGGTGACGGGCATGGAGGTCTGTCATTGGCGGAGCTTAAGCCATCTGGTGCGGCGGCGAAATGACATTCGCACGGTTGGCACGCGGGTTCCGCTTTGCTCTACAAAGATCCGTGCGGGCAGACAGCAGGCAACGAAAAAGGGCCGAAACGATTTCGTTCCGACCCTTGTTCAATCTTCGCGGCTTGCGGGATCGCAGCAATCACGTGCCGCCGCGCATTTTGGGCGCGACATCAGTGCTCCCACGATGGCTTGAAGGAAGGATTGTCTTCCTGGATGGCTTCCTCGTGATACCAACTTCCGCTGCAAATCACCTCGTTCATGCGGGGGGTATTCCGGTCGATGGTCGACTTGGCCTCGCTGTAGCTGCGGCCGCCGAGAGCCGCACGGCCCCCGGGCGGGAATTGATAGATCTTGGCAGATCCCTCGTTGAAAGGTGCACTCATACCTGGCTCCTTCGGCCGGTGCGCTTTGGGTTGATGGTGCGCCCGACTCGTTCTCTTGTGGTTACCAATCCCGATATCGTTCGAACTCCCGCCGGCGCAATGTGATTAAAGACACATCACTTTCTGCTTCTTTTGTGGGCATCGCGGGCGCTGCCTTCCCGAAGGCAGCTTTCACCTGACCAACGTTTGAGCTGAAGGGAAGGTTGCCTGGAGACGTCGGCCAGCCGGAAAAGGCGTCGATCGGACTGGCGCGGGATTAATCGCGAGCTGTGGCCGCCGAGCCCGGTGCCGCGGAATCGAGCGGGAATCCGGCAATATTGCTGTCATTTTGCGGAACAGCCCGCGCTGGTTTGTCGCAGCCTCTTTGCCGCCAATTCCGAAATCGAGCCGGGCCTCACGAGCCGGTCCGCCGCGCCGCGCGCGACGACGCGGCTGGCACGTTCCATGCTTTGTGACAAACGGCTGACTAAGCCGGGTATGCGGTGGGAATGCCGCTTTTTCGGCCCTTCCCGCCTTCGAAAGACGATCAACAGAGAGGCTCAATGACGAAGTACAGGCTCGAGTACATCTGGCTCGACGGATACACGCCGACGCCGAATTTGCGCGGCAAAACCCAGATCAAGGAATTCGCGTCGTTCCCGACGCTTGACCAGCTTCCGCTGTGGGGCTTCGACGGCTCCTCGACGTTGCAGGCCGAAGGCCACAGCTCCGATTGCGTGCTCAAGCCGGTCGCCGTCTATCCGGACGCGGCGCGCACCAACGGCGCGCTCGTCATGTGCGAAGTCATGATGCCTGACGCCAAGACCCCGCACCCCTCCAACAAGCGCGCCACCATCCTGGACGACGCGGACGCGTGGTTCGGCTTCGAGCAGGAATATTTCTTCTACAAGGACGGCCGTCCGCTCGGCTTCCCGACCTCGGGCTATCCTGCGCCGCAGGGTCCGTACTACACCGGCGTCGGCTACAAGAACGTCGGCGACGTCGCCCGCAAGCTGGTGGAAGAGCATCTCGACCTCTGCCTCGCGGCAGGTATCAACCACGAGGGCATCAACGCGGAAGTCGCGAAGGGCCAGTGGGAATTCCAGATCTTCGGCAAGGGCTCCAAGACCGCTGCTGACCAGATGTGGATGGCCCGCTACCTGATGCTGCGCCTCACCGAGAAATACGGCATCGACATCGAATTTCACTGCAAGCCGCTCGGCGACACCGACTGGAACGGGTCGGGCATGCACTGCAACTTCTCGACCAAGTACATGCGCGAAGTCGGCGGCAAGGAGTACTTCGAGAAGCTGATGGACGCCTTCAAGACCGCGCGCGCCGACCACATCGCCGTGTACGGTCCGGACAACCACATGCGCTTGACCGGCAAGCATGAGACGGCGTCGATCGACACCTTCTCCTGGGGAGTCGCCGACCGCGGCGCATCGATCCGCGTGCCGCACTCCTTCGTCAACAACAGCTACAAGGGCTATCTGGAAGACCGTCGCCCGAACTCGCAAGGCGACCCCTACCAGATCGCTTCGCAGGTCCTGAAGACGATCGCCACGGTGCCGACCGGCGCCAAGGCCGCCGCCTGATAAAGGGTGCCGCCTGATTGGGCTGAGCCTGAACATGGTCCGCCTGAGCTTTGCTGCTCCGGCGGACCATTGCTTTGTGACATGCAATTCCATCGCTTTCCCGCGGCGGTTGAAGCGCGCTAGATGACCTTTCTCGCTGTATTGACGCTGATGCGGCGGGCCTAAGACAGGGGTCATGGATGGCCAATGTGCTGCGCCTGTTGTCGACGTTGGCCCTGAAGGGCGCGGTGGAGCGGCTTGCCGGGCATTATCAGGCGGCGACAGGAACGAGGCTGGATGCCGACTTCGCGCCGACCGTTGGATTGTTGAAACGCTTGCAGGAAGGCGAGAAGGCCGATGTGCTCGTTCTCACCCGCGAGGGGTTGGACGAGCTTGTCGCCAAAGGCTTGGTTGCGCCCGCAAGCAGGATCGATCTGGCCCGATCCTATGTCGGGATCGCGGTCAAGGCCGGCCAGCCTCGTCCCGACATATCGACCGAGGCTGCGCTCCGCGCCGCGTTGCTCGCTGCCCGATCGGTGGCCTATTCCAGGATCGGCGCCAGCGGAATCTATTTCGCCGAGCTGATCCAACGGCTCGGCATCGCTGCCGATGTCAACGCGCGCGCTACGATCACCGCGGGCTTCACCGCCGAGCGGCTCATTATCGGCGACGCCGACCTCGCCGTGCAGCAGCTCAGCGAATTGAAGCAGGTTCCGAGCGTCGAAATCGTCGGCCCGATCCCGCTCGGCCTGCAGACGCCCGCGGTGTTCACCGCAGGGCGGACGGCATCGTCGGAGAAAGTGGCGCGCCGGCCGATGCTCTCCTGAAATTTCTTGCCTCGCCGGACGTCGCACCGGTGCTGCGGGATAGCGGGCTTGAGCCTTGAATTTGCAGCCTTGAATTTGCCCCTGCGGCAACGCAACCTCGCATCACTATGGTGAACCGGCTCCATCTGCTTGCATGTGCCCTGTTCCTGGCGCTCGCGCCGTCGCTGGCGCGTGCGCAATCGGCCGAGCTCGTGCTGTGCGATCGCCTGGCCGCTGATGCTTCGGATCCGGACAAGCCGGCGGACGTGAAGGGCGTCCCGGTGGTCGCCGCATCCGACATCGCGACCGCCATCAAATTCTGCAAGAAGGCGGCGATCGGCTCGCGCCGGGCGATGTATGAGCTCGGCCGCGCCTATGCGGCCAATCAGCAGGTGAGCGAAGCGATAGCCGCCTGGCGAAAGGCGGCCGACAAGGGCTCGACCTCGGCCATGGTCGAGCTTGGCGTGGCCTATGGCACCGGCAACGGCGTCGCCAAAGACGAGGAGGCGGCGCGAAAACTGTTCGAGCGCGCGGCCGAGGCCGGCAATCCGCGCGGCGTCACCAATCTCGCGGCGCTTGGCGGCAGTGCCGCGCCGTCCGATCCCGCGCGCGCCCGCGAGCTCTTGAGCAAGGCGGCCGAGACCAACGCGGAGGCGCAATATCAGCTTGGGCTGATGCTCGCCGACGGCACCGGCGGTCCGAAGGATGATGCCGGCGCCCGGGCGCTGTTCGAGAAGGCGGCGGCGCAAAACCATCCTGGCGCGCTGGAGCGGATGGGCGCGTTCTCGGAAGAAGGCCGCGGTGGGCCAAAGGACAAGGAGGCCGCGAAAGCCTATTTCAAGCGCGCCGCCGATCTCGGCGACGAGCAGGCCAAGGCGGAGCTCAAGCGGCTCGATTGCCCGATCGCGATCAAGGACAAGCGCGGGAATTTTGTGACGGATCTGTGCTGGTAGGTCCGCGCGTTCGCGCCTTCGGATTCGAAGCCGGTCGACCTTGAGGGAACAGCAAGGCGCCACCATCGTTGCCAAGGAAAGTTCGCCAGGAGGCCTGCCATGATCCGCAAATTGCAATCGGGCCAGTACCGGCTCTATTCGCGCAAGGTCGATCCCAGAACCGGCAAGCGTCGCAATCTCGGTACCTTCAAATCGCGCGCGGCGGCGGAGAAGCACGAGCGCGCCGTGCAGTTTTTCAAGCGGCACTGAGAACAAGCAAATACTCTTCCACTCGGGTGCCAGATCGCCTAAGAGCGGCCGCGACGATTTCTCTCACCCGCGTGCCAATGATCCGCCTCGACAACATCTCCAAACAGCAAGGCCATCAGATTCTGTTCATCGAAGCCTCCGCCGCGCTCCAGAAGGGCGAGAAGGCGGGTCTCGTCGGTCCGAACGGGGCCGGCAAGACCACGCTGTTCCGCATGATCACCGGCCAGGAGCAGCCGGACGAAGGCCAGGTCGCCGTCGATCGCGGCGTGACCATTGGCTATTTCAGCCAGGATGTTGGCGAGATGTCGGGCCGGAGCGCCGTCGCCGAGGTGATGGCTGGCGCAGGCGCGGTCAGTGAGGTCGCGGTCGAGCTGAAGGAGCTGGAGGCCGCGATGGCCGATCCGGACCGCGCGGATGATATGGACGAGATCATCGCGCGCTATGGCGAGGTGCAGGCGCGCTTCGAGGAGCTCGACGGCTACGCGCTGGAGACCCGTGCACGCGAGGTACTGGCGGGCTTGAGCTTCAGTCAGGAGATGATGGACGGCGATGTCGGCGAGCTCTCGGGCGGCTGGAAGATGCGGGTGGCGCTTGCGCGCATTCTCCTGATGCGCCCGGACGTGATGCTGCTCGACGAGCCGAGCAACCATCTCGACCTTGAAAGCCTGATCTGGCTCGAGCAGTTCCTGCAAAGCTACGACGGTGCGCTGATGCTGACCTCGCATGACCGCGAGTTCATCAACCGCATCATCACCAAGGTGGTGGAGATCGACGGTGGCTCGCTCACCACCTATTCGGGCAACTACGAATTCTACGAGCAGCAGCGCGCGCTCGCCGAAAAGCAGCAGCAGGCGCAGTTCGAGCGCCAGCAGGCGATGCTCGCCAAGGAGATCAAGTTCATCGAGCGCTTCAAGGCGCGCGCCTCGCACGCGGCGCAGGTGCAGAGCCGGGTCAAGAAGCTGGAGAAAATCGAGCGCGTCGAGCCGCCGCGGCGGCGCCAGACGGTGGCGTTCGATTTCCTGCCGGCGCCGCGCTCGGGGGAGGATGTCGCGAGCCTGAAGAGCATCCAAAAGCGCTATGGCAGCCGCACCATCTATGACGGCTTCGATTTCATGATCCGCAGGCGCGAGCGCTGGTGCGTAATGGGCGTCAACGGTGCCGGCAAGTCGACGCTGCTGAAACTGGTCGCAGGCGCGGCCAAGCCCGATGACGGCACGGTGACTATCGGCGGAAGCGTCAGAATAGGTTATTTCGCCCAGCACGCCATGGACCTGCTCGACGGCGAGCGCACGGTGTTCCAGTCGCTGGAAGATGGGTTTCCGCAAGCCGGCCAGGGCTCGCTCAGGGCGCTCGCCGGCTGCTTCGGCTTCTCCGGCGACGACGTCGAGAAGAGGTGTCGCGTGCTGTCGGGCGGCGAGAAGGCGCGACTCGTCATGGCGAAGATGCTCTACGATCCTCCGAATTTTCTGGTGCTGGACGAGCCGACCAACCATCTCGATCTCGCGACCAAGGAGATGCTGATCTCCGCACTCTCGGAGTTCGAAGGCACCATGCTGTTCGTGTCGCATGACCGGCATTTCCTGGCGGCCCTGTCCAATCGCGTGCTGGAGCTGACGCCGGAGGGCATCCAACAATATGGCGGCGGCTACACCGAATATGTCGAGCGCTCCGGCCATGAGGCGCCGGGCTTGCGGAGCTGACCTGCAAGTCTCTCGCTTGAATGCGCGTGGCCCGCCCGCTAGGGTCCCGGAAAAAGCGGGGAGAAAACCATGAAGCAGCTTCGGATCGGCGACATCACCATCGACGCGGTGATCGAACGCGAGGGGCCGTGGCGCCGGCCGCAGGACTTCTTTCCCGCCTATGACGATGCCATCTTCAAACATCATCTGAAGGGCATGGAGCCGGAGTTCTTCGACGTCGCCTCCGGCATGATGGTCATGCCCTACCAGACCTTTGTGGTGCGCACGCCGCGCTACACCATCCTTGTCGATACCTGCACCGGCGAGGACAAGGGACATCCGCCGCCGTTCGATTTTCCCGGCAAGGAGCGCTGGCGCAAGGAGCTGTTTGCGCTCGGCGTCTCCTATGAGCAGATCGATTACGTCTTCTGCACCCATCTGCACATCGATCACACCGGCTGGAATACGACCTTGCGCGACGGCCGCTGGGTGCCGACCTTTCCGAACGCCAAATACGTCTTCCACAAGCGCGAGTACGCGGCGTGGGAGGAGCAGCACAGGAAGGGCGCCAATCCGCCCGGTACGGTGTTCCGCGACAACTGCCTGCCGATCGTGGAAGCGGGGCAGGCGCTGCTCGTCGACGACGACTACGCACTCGATGACACGATCACGCTGACGCCGACGCCGGGGCATTCGCCCTGCCATTGCTGCGTCAACATCTTCTCGAAGGGCAAGCGCGCCGTGGTCGCCGGCGACCTCATGCATCACGCGATCCAGTGCCGCGAGCCCGATTGGTCGGCGCGGCCGGACTGGGACCCGAAGCAGTCGGCGGTGTCGCGGCGGAAATTCTTTGCCTCCGTCGCCGACACCGACACGCTGATCCTGCCGATCCATTTCCCGCGTCCGACGGTCGGCCTGCTCAAGGCCGACGGCGACCGCTTCGATTATCGCTTCAAGCGGGATTAGGCTCGGATGAGGAGCGGCTCGAACACGAAGGCCAGGGTCGCCATTGCCGGCCTCGGCGCGATCGGCCGTGAAGTCGCAGCGGCGCTCGACAAGGGCATCGACGGGCTGGAGCTTGCGGCCGTATCCGCCGCCAACATCGACAAGCATAGCGAATGGCTTGGCAAGCTCGGCAAGATGCCGGCAGCCTTGCCGATCGAGCGGCTTGCGGATGCCGCCGATATCGTCATCGAATGCGCGCCGAGCAGGCTGGTCCGTTCGATCGTTGCGCCGGTGGTGTCGCGCGGCAAAACCGTGATCGTGCTCAGCGTCGGCGCGCTGCTCGAGAACGAGGACCTTGTCGCGCTTGCCCGGCAGCATGGCGGCCAGATCGTGGTGCCGACCGGCGCCCTGATCGGACTCGACGCCATGACCGCGGCCGCGGTCGGGACCATCCATTCCGTGCAGATGATCACGCGAAAGCCCCTCCAGGGGCTGGCGGGCGCGCCCTATCTCGTCGAGAACAACATCGACATCGACGACATCAAGGAGCCGCTCAAGATTTTCGACGGCACGGCGCGTGAAGCAGCGAAGGGTTTTCCCGCGAACCTCAATGTCGCCGTCGCGTTGTCGCTGGCCGGCATCGGCGCGGACCGCACGCGCGTGCAGATCTGGGCCGATCCCACGGTGACCCGCAACACGCATCGCATCGAGGTGGATTCGGACTCCGCGCGCTTTTCGATGGGAATCGAGAACATCCCGTCGGAAAACCCCCGGACCGGAAAGATCACCGCGCTGTCGGTGATCGCCTGCCTGCGCAAGCTGCGGGCGCCCTTGCGGGTAGGGACCTGAACAAAAGGCGGCCGGTCGGCCGCCTTTCTTGGTTGGCCGGAGCGGAGCGACTAGCCGCCGGCTTCGCACTTCTTCATGAAGCTGGTCTTGGCGGCGCCGGCGAGCTTCTTGCCGTCGGATCCGACCGCCTTGGTCTCGCAAGCGTCGTGGTTGCACTTCTTCATGAACGCAGTCTTTGCCGCGCCGGCAAGCGGCTTGCCGTCCTTGCCGACCGCTTTCGCGTCGCAGGAGGCGTCCTGCGCGAAAGCCGAGCCGGCGGCGAAGGTGGCGATGATGGCAGCCAGAATGATCCGCTTCATTGGGGTGTCTCCCTAAAAGAATAAGCAAGGGATTGGAACTTGGAATCCGCCTACGATCAAGCACCCCGCAGCCAAATGTCGCGCAAATAAATTCCCGCCAACAGGCCCACCCGTTCATCTTCCGGTCAGGATCGCGCACCTCGATCGAGCAGCGCCTTGAAATCGGCCCGCGCGCGCTGTGCCTCGGCCTTGGCGACTGCGGATGCATCGCCAAGGCCGAAATAGCCGTGGATCAGGCCTTCACCCGCATGATGCTTCACCGCCACGTCGGCGCCTTCGAGCGCTGCGGCATAGGCCACGCCCTCGTCGCGCAAGGGATCGAACCAGGCGGTGCAGACGATTGCTGGCGCGAGCCCGGCATGATCTTTCGCGCGGAGCGGTGACACGCGCCAGTCGGCGCCCTCGGCCCGGTGAGCGAGATAATGGCCGCAAAACCATTCCATCACCGCGCGGGACAAAAAGTAGCCGTCGGCGTTGTCGGTGCGCGAGGGAAAGCGCGCGTTCTCGGCCACGTCGGCGTAGTTTCCGTACGCATCGGTGACGGGATAGACGAGAAGCTGCGCGGCGAGCTTGATGCCGGCGTCGCGGCAGGCCAGTGCCGATGTCGCCGCGAGATTGCCGCCGGCGCTGTCGCCGGCTACGCCCAGGCGCGTGGCGTCGCCGCCGAATTCGGCGATGCGTGCGGAAACATCGCGCGTGGCGGCGAAGGCGTCCTCGAACGCGCCGGGAAAGCGCGTCTCCGGCGGACGCCGGTAATCGACGGAGATCACGACCGCGCCGGTCTCGATCGCAAGCCAGCGCGCCTGCCGGTCATGGGTTTCGAGATCGCCCGCCACCCAGCCGCCGCCATGGAAGAACAGCACTGTCGGCGATTTGCCTCCTCCGCTGCGGTAGAGGCGCGCATTCAGCGGACCGGCCACACCCTTGAGCTTGATGTCGCTCACGCTCTCGACCGGCGGCGGCGGGACCGCCGCGCGCGAGGCGGCGAGCGCGCGCAAGGCATCGCGCGCGCTTTGCGGCGTCATGATCGTGGGATCGCGGAGCGGCAAGAGCGGAATGATGTCGGCAATGACGGGATCGAGCGGAGCGGGCATTTGCAGGTTCCCTTGGAGTTTTCTTTGTTGTTGGACTCTCAGCATAAATAAGGCTCGCGTCGGCGACAATCGCGGTTGAGGAAGCAGGGAAGGCACTTCATCGGATTCAATCATCAAAAGTTTCGTCATTGCGAGGAGCCAACGGGTCCGCGCGAACGCGCGGCCCGTTGACAGGCTCCGCGACGAAGCAATCCAGACTATTTCCGCGGAGGTGGTCTGGATTGCTTCGCTGCGCCCGCAATGACAGAGGGGACACACGTTCGCATTCTCGCGGCACAAAATGCCCGAGTGATGCATCGTTCGTCGCCCTCAAAATCAGGAGGGCACAGGGAATGCCGGGTGCAGGCCGCACCCGCGAGCCTTGCGTGCAAAGAAAGAGTGCACTTACGCACGCAAGCAACAACAGGGCAGCCGGAACAACCGGCATTCCCTGCGCGATGGTTTACGGCTTATACGTGT